>Ga0073928_10006188_pt1 | contig 16243 bp, 14 predicted proteins | sample PaiPotPPA55metaG_FD_76969 | JGI IMG/M metagenome (GOLD analysis project Ga0073928, IMG submission 76969) | Iron sulfur acid spring bacterial and archeal communities from Banff, Canada, to study Microbial Dark Matter (Phase II) - Paint Pots PPA... ... | reverse complement strand
TTCTCGCGGACGTCGTCTTCCAGATCCATGAACTTGAAGATTTCCGAGGAAGCGCCTAAAGCCTGCTGAAAGTTGTTGTAAAAGAGCGCAAACTTGCGGACTGGATTGTAAAGGCTGAAGACGGCGGTGATGAACGCGACGAAAACACCGGGCGTCATTTGATTGTGTGCGATTCGGTCGCGGCCAATCAGGATCAGAAGTGCGATGCCGACCACCCCAAACACATCCATTAACGGAGAACTGATCGCGGTAGCCGCCACTGAGCGAAGATTGGCGCGGAAAAGGCGGCGGGCCGCGCTGCGGAACCGGGAAATCTCCCAGTCCTCCATGTTAAAGGCCTTCACAATGCGATTGCCGGTGATGGTTTCGTGCAGAATATTCTGAATTTCCGCAAGCTTGTCCTGGCCGTGACGGGTGGTATGGCGAACGCGGGAGCCGATCTTGCGCGACGAAAAGATAATTACGGGAACGAACAAGAGCAATACCCAGGCAAGATTTCCGCCTAGAATTACCACTACAATCGCCACGGAAACAAAGGTAAAGAACTGCTGCAGCAGTTCCGACAGGACGGTTGACATGGCATATTGCACGCGCTCGATGTCGTTGATGATGGTGGACAGTAACGTGCCGGTGGTGTGCTTGGAAAAAAATGCGGCGGAGCGGCGGAGCAGGGCGGTGTAAAGATCATCGCGAAGGTCGGTAATCATGCCGAAGCCGGCGTGATTTACCAAGTAGGTCCCGGAATAGTCGCAGATGCCTTTCAAAATTGTGGACGCCACCAGGGCGAAAGCCACGATAGTCCAGGCGTTCGTGAAATGCGAAGGAACAAACTGCTGCAGGTAGACGGGATGATGCGTACCGGGAATGATAAACAATTGAATTTTCTGCGACCCAGTTGCGGGGTTGAGCACACGATCAAACACTGGACGGACCAGGAGGTATTTGAAAGCGTCGAGGCCGCCCACGGCGGCCATGAGCAACACGGAAGACAGGATCTGCCACCAGTATGGAAGCGCATACCGGATCAGCCGCGTCAGTTGCCGCATGGGGCTCCCGCGGGATGCAAGGTGAAAGCGGCGGCCGCCGGTCGAATAGGCATGGAATGCAAGGCCCCATTTTACTTGAGTCGCGCGCCAGGACAACGGCGTTTCAGGTCTTGGGGGGCTTAGTTAGGAACCGCCTTCGCCGCGGGCTGAACTCTCATTGCTCCCCTATTTTGGGATGTCGCGATGCACGACTTTCATTCGATATCCAGCTCTGCGGAGATGTTTGCCCACCTCCTCAGCGATCATGACGGAACGGTGCTGTCCGCCGGTGCAGCCGAAGGCGATGGTCAAATAGCTTTTGCCTTCATGGACGTAATGCGGCAGCAGGTAGACCAGCAGATCGGAGATGCGGGAGATGAATTCGCGGCTTTGCGGAAACGAAAGAATGTACTTGGCAAGACGCGGATCGCGCCCGGTCAGCGGACGGAACTCCGGCACGAAGTGGGGGTTGGGCAGGAAGCGCACGTCAAAGAGCAAGTCGGCATCCTCGGGAACGCCATGACGGAAGCCGAAACTCACGCAGGAAACCAGAATACTTTTTTCCGAAGACTGCTGCTTGAAACGCTCGGTAATGTGAGCGCGAAGCTCATGGACATTGAACTTGGAAGTGTCGATGACGAGATCGGCGACCGCGCGAATGGCGCTCAGATGACGACGCTCCGCCTTTAGCGCCGATTGTACGGGGGAATCTGTGCCCAGAGGATGCGGCCGGCGGGTTTCGCTGAAACGACGCATCAGGACTGAGTCGGACGCTTCCAAAAAGACTACTTTGGTCGGAATGATGCGCCGGACCGACTTCAAGATTCTGGGAAGATCTTCCAGCCTGGAACCTTCGCGTACATCGACGACCAACGCAGTGCGGCGAATCTCAGTGGACTGCACGGCCAAGTCGGCAAATTGCGGGATGAGTTGGACAGGCAGGTTATCGACAGAGTAGTAACCTAGATCCTCGAAAGCTTTCAACATCGAGGCCTTACCCGAACCGCTCATGCCGGTGATGATGACCAGTTCCGGCGAATGTTGCGGGCTGCGGGGCGCCTTTTTCCCTTTGTCCTTCGATTTTTTCGGTGTCTGGCCAGGAGACCTGCGGGCCTTCATGAACTGGATAGTAGCACTTAGACGAGGCCTGCGCCTCGCTTCAAGATTACCAACTGCGATAATGCAGCCCTCGGAGTATCCGGTAGTGATGACAAATAAAAATCAGAAATCAAGATTGTCTGCTGACTGCGGAGGCAGGTAAGCTATGGCTTCATGAAAAAATTCGAAGAGCTTACTGAACGCGAAGTACTTGCCCTGGCCATTGGTCTGGAAGAAGAGGACGAACGTGTGTACGCCGACTTTGCCGAAGGGTTGCGGCCGGACTATCCTGCGACCGCCGCGATGTTTGACGGCATGCGCGAAGAGGAGTCGGGACACCGTCGGCGATTGATCGAGCTCTTCCAGCAAAAATTTGGCGAGCACATTCCGCTGATTCGCCGGCAGGACGTGCGCGGCTTTGTCGATCGGCCGGCTCTGTGGCTGGTACGCCCTTTGCGTATTGAGGCGGTGCGCAAAGAAGCCAGCACCATGGAGGTGGAGACTCGCCGGTTTTACGAAAAAGCGTCGGCACGCACGCAGGATGCGAGCATCCGGCAACTGCTGGATGATCTTGCGTATGAAGAGCGCGAACACGAAGAACGCGCCCAGGAGCTCGACAAGCAGAAACTGCCGGACAATGTGAAGGCCGACGAAGAGGTCGCGCAGCGGCGTCTGTTCGTGTTGCAGATTGTGCAGCCGGGACTGGCAGGACTGATGGATGGGTCGGTGTCGACGCTGGCTCCGGTATTCGCCGCTGCTTTTGCTACCAAGAATAGTCACGAGGCATTTCTGGTAGGATTGGCGGCTTCGGCGGGCGCAGGCATCAGCATGGGATTCGCGGAGGCGCTCTCGGATGACGGCAGTCTCACCGGACGCGGCCACCCATGGGTACGAGGCGTGATCTGCGGGGCAATGACGGCTCTGGGAGGCATTGGGCACACGCTGCCATTTCTGTTGCGCGACTTCCGCGTGGCGCTTTGGGCGGCTGGCGCAGTGGTGGTGGCGGAGCTTGCCGTGATCACCTGGGTTCGCAGGCGTTACATGGACACTCCGTGGATTTCGGCCGCATTGCAGGTGGGGCTGGGTGGAGCGCTGGTGTTCATCACGGGAGTGCTGATCGGAAAGTCGTAGCGCTGCACACAGAGACGTAGCAAGCTACGTCTCTACGGCTGCGTTTAGGGGCCCGCGCACTATTTCAGAAAAATCTCTTGCATCAGTTCTGAACTGATGATTTCCCGGATCTCGGCACGCTTTTCACCGAGCTGCTGCGCGGCCTGTTTTCCGCCCAGGATCTTGTCGCGGGCGGCTTCGCCTTTCGCGCCCAGGCCGTCCATTGCGGCATAGTTCTTATACTCGATCGCTACGCAGATATCCCAATCTTCCGGATTGTTCTTGGTTTCCTTGAGGAAGATTTTGTAATCCATGATCATGCCCTGACGCTTTTCCTCTTCGATCAAAGGCTTGGTGGACTGTCGGAGGCTGGCTAGGTAAGCATCCATCTGCGTAGGTTTGACGCGAATCAGCTGGACCCGCCAGATGGGACCTTCGGTGTAGTGTTCCTGCGCAAGCAGGGCGGGCGTGAGCAACAACAGGAATGCAGCCAGCCCGAAGAGCTTCTTCATGGTGATCTCCTAATTTCAGTTGGATTGAACGGCGGGAGGATCATACACTCGTCTACATCGAATTGGGCAAGAAAAACAATTGATGCGTTCAGTACTGTAGCCGAATCTGATTCCTTCGAGAATCAGCTACTTCGCTCAGGATTACATGACCGAAGTTGACTCTTACGGGGCTTCGATCAGCTCCATCTTTCCGTCTCTTGTTCGGTGCAGGATCATGACTTTGCCTTTGGGGTCGCGGAAAACGAAGACGTCGCGGTCGCGGAAGTGGGCTTCCTTGATGGCTTCTTCGAGGGTCATGGGGCGCATGGCGACGGCTTCTTCGGAGCGCACCAGGTGCACGTCGGTACTTTTGGCCACGGCCGGATAGCGGTGCACCATGACGGGGATCGCTGTTTTCTCCGTCAGGACGATTACGGGTTGAATATTGGTTTCATCACTGCTGGTCGCATGGCCGTTCCACTTTTTGATTTCTTCGCTCTTGCGAGCGGAGCGCTTTTTCGATTGCCAGCGCGTTTTATATTTGACGGCCTGTTTTTCGAGGTGGTCGAGAGCTTCGTTGACGGCGATGGACATGTCCTTGGCTTGGGCCAGGCCGACGAGCGGGCCATTGCGCGGGCTGATGGTGATTTCGGCTTTGTGGCGATGCTTTTCGACGGCAAGTATGACCTTGGTTTCAAAGCGGTCGCCTAGAATTTTGCGGATTTTTGTGAGGCCGGTTTCGACTTCTTTGCGGATGATCGGGGTGATTACGTAGTGTCTGCCAGTGTATTCCACGTTCATGAAGCGCCCCTCCTGAGTATTAAATCGATGAGCTAAATCGGGCACTGCATTGGAAACTTGTAGTCAAAACCTTACGAGCTAAAGCCCGGCTGCCCTGTTGCAGCTTTAGCGGCACGGCTGAAGCCGTGCCCTTCCCGTTCTAATTTTTTACCCGGCGTTGGTGCGTGCTGGGGATGCGCATGTCTTCGCGGTACTTGGCTACGGTGCGGCGGGTCACCTGGATGCCCTGGGATTGCAGGATGCGGGTGATCTGCTCGTCGGTCAACGGGCGGCTGGAATCTTCTTCTTCGATTAGCTTCTTAACGCGGCGTTTGAGGATCAGCAGCGATGTCCCGCCGCCCTCGGGACCCTGTACGCTTTCGCTGAAGAAGTATCGCAGCTCGAATACGCCTTGCGGTGTGTGCGCGTATTTGTTGGCCACGGCACGGCTTACCGTGGAAGGATGCACACCGATTTCTTCGGCTACCTCTTTGATCATCATGGGTTTCAGTTGATCGATGCCTCGTTCGAGGAAATCCTGTTGGCGGGCGACGATGCAATAGCAGACTTTGGTGATGGTCTGTTTGCGCTGCTCGATGTTCTTGATCAGCTGGATGGCGCTCTTGTAGCGTTCTTTGACGTAGTCGCGAGTTGTTTTTTCGTTGGTACCGTCGCGGGTGGCCAGCTTCTTGTAGGCGGGATTCAGGCGAAGCTGGGGCAGGTCTTCGTCATTCATGATGACCAGCCACTCGTCGCCGTGCTTGACGAAAGCGACGTCGGGCTCGATCAGGCGCGCCTGAACTTTGTTGTAGCGCAGGCCGGGTCGCGGGTCGAGCGTGCGAATATAATCGAGCGCGGCCTGCACCGCTTCAATGGGGCGGCCGATGGCTTTGGCAATTTCTTTGTGTTGCCTGTTCTGCACGCCGCGCAGATGCTGGTCGACGACTGCCGTGGCGTCCTTTAGGACTTGTTCGGTGCCGTTCCCGTTCTTGTGCAGCGCGAGTTGGGCCTGGTGGTAGCGGAGTTGGTGAAGCAGGCAATCGCGCAAGTCGCGGCAGGCCACGCCGGGTGGATCGAGTTGGCGTACAACTTCCAGAGCCTCCTGCAAATCGGCGGCGCTGAATCCTGGCTTGAAGATTGGTGCGGCCTGTGGGGCCTGGCGCGCGGGGGCGACTGCGGCGGCCGAATCGGCTGTGTGAGAAGAGAAAGAGGCTTCCGAGCGCGGCTTGGGAGGGGACGCAGCGCTCTCGGTGTAGGCAGAGTCACTGGAGTTGAGATCCGCGTCATTCTCAACTTCTGCCGCATCGGAAATTCCTCCGAGGGAAGAATCTTCCGCCTCAGGGCCCGCCTCTGCAGATACCTCCGCCAAGCCCAACGCTTGCGCCTCATTCACGATATTTTTTGCAGTTTGAGCGTCGGCTTCCGGCGGCGCTGGAGGGGCAATGCCGAGCAACTCATTGTCACTGGCGATCAGGTATCCGTCTTCGTTCAAATTGCCGATGATCAGGTCAGCGGCTTCGCGCACTCTACGGCGCAGGCTGAGCGCGCCCAACTGCCAGGCCAGGTGATCGGTAAGATTTGTCGGCTTGGAAAGAAAATTCTCGAATGATGGACGTTCGATATCCTCCATCTCGCCGTGAGTGCGGTAGCCGGGATCGAGATAATCCTGGAAGAAAGAACCGAAATCGATCTCTTCAAAGGGATCTTTCTTTTCGACGGCGGTGATGGGATTTTCTTCGTTGCTGGCGACAGCGGCGCGCTCGCGATCTTCTTCTTTTTTGCCGACTTCGTCGAGCAGCGGAACGGACTCTTCCAGCTCCTCGAGAACGGGGTTCTCGACCATCTCGGCGTTGATCATGTCCTTGAGCTCAAGCTTGTTGAGCGCGAGGACGGAGACCATCTGCACCAGGCCAGGAGTGAGGATCTGGCGCTGGGAGAGTTTTACGCTGAGTTTGTGCTGGAGTAAGACCATGGTTCAAAGGTTCAAGGTTTCAAAGTTTCATCTTTCAAGACTTACTCTAGTTTGTCGAGCCGGTCGTCATGGCTATCAATCCGATGTTCGTGCATCTCCACAACCCGCAGCAGTCTCGCTGTACCTTCCGCAACGCCGGTCACCAATGTACCCAGTTGCGCGATCTGTTTATCGTGCTTTTCCGTTTCGAGGGACAACAGCTCCAAATTACGAGTCAAAGCTTCCAGCCGTTCGTCAATCGTCATCGCTGTCTCCCTTTATTCTGTTCTTCTACAACGATGGGTGAGAGTTTAAGAGTCTCAAAGTTTCAATGATCCAAGGTTTCCGGTTTTGCCTTGAAACCTTGAAACTCTGAAACCTTGAAGATTCATACCAACGAAAAACTTTCTCCCAGATAAACCCGTCTCACTTCGGGATCGCTAGCCAGTTGCTCGGGCGGGCCGTGACGGAAGATTCTGCCGTCGTCGATGATATAAGCCCGGTCGGTCACTGAAAGCGTTTCGCGCACGTTGTGATCCGTGATCAGCACTCCGATGCCGCTGGCGCGCAGGCTGCTTATGATTTTCTGCAAGTCCAGCACGGCAATTGGGTCGATCCCGGAAAACGGTTCGTCCAGCAAAATGAATGTGGGATTGATGCACAGGCAGCGGGCAATTTCCACGCGCCGGCGCTCCCCACCGGACAGGGCGAATCCGCGGTTCTGGCGGATGTGCTCCAGTCCTAATTCATCAATAAACTTCTCCATCTTCTCGCGGCGCTCGTGCCAGGACATGGGCTGCGCCTCTAAGACCGCGAGGATGTTCTCTTCTACCGTTAGTTTGCGAAAGACCGATGCTTCTTGCGGGAGATAACTGATGCCATACTGACGAGCCCGCAAGTACATGGGAACGTCGGTGATGTCTTGGCCGTCGTACAATATGCGGCCAGTATCAGGAGGGATCAGGCCAACGATAGCGTAAAAAGTGGTGGTCTTGCCGGCGCCGTTTGGGCCTAACAAACCAACAACTTCGCCCTGCTCAACCGTCAGGCTGACACCATTTACAACGCGGCGGCCACGGTACGATTTGCCAATGTCTTCGGTGGCCAGGGTACGCATTTATCTTGCCATTTGTCTTTTTTTATCTGGCCACTCGCGTTTGAGTTACCACAGGAGTACTTGCTTCGCCTTCTACGAGCACCCTATCATCGCTCCTGAAGAAAGTCAACGAAACCCCGGTAATCTTGCCCTGTTCGGCATCAAAAATGCTAGGCGGTCCGCCGGTGAGGACGAACTTGTCGTCGACCGCCGTGTAGACCAGCTTTTGGCCCTGAGCATGCCGCTTGGGCTGCTGGACCACAACATTGCCTTGAGCGACCATGCGGTCGAGCTGCCCTGGGCCGGCAAAAGATTGATTATTCGAGGTTTGAGTGCGAGATAGGAGGTAGGCGTCCACGGTTTGGGCTGAAGCGGTAAAGGCGGCGCTTTGGGCACTCACTCCGCCTTCGTAGTGCACTCGCCGTTCGGAATCGGCGTACGTCAATTTGGCCGCGGTGATGGAAATCGGGCTTGACCCAGCAAGAGAAGAGTCTTTGGATCGTTTTTCGGGGGATTTTTTGGCCGAAGCTGCCGTTTCTGCTTCAGCCTTTCTGGCCGGAACCAGAATTGTTTGCACGGGGTGAGTTGACTGTCCTTGAGCGGTGACGAAGCGGCGGTCGCGGTCGAACTGGATGGTGGGCGCTTCAATAATGTTGGCGTCCTGCCAGAGGCGGGCGTTGCCAGTGTAGAGAGCGATGCCGGGATTGTTGTTCGCGGTCATGCTCTGAGCTGTGACATGAATCGGCGAAGAAGACGCGAGCAGGGCCCCGTCAGGTTGCTCTTTAAGTTCGCTGTAGGTGCTTTTGACGTCGCCCTGGGCGAGCGCGTCGCCAGTGCCGCGGTTGATGCGGATGGTTTTGGCGGTCGTCGCCATGCCGCCATTGGCCACGCGCGGGTTGCCGCTTAGGACGAGCATTTGGTCCGCGGGGGTATAGTGCGCGGAGCCAGCCCAGGCTTGCATGCGCTTTTCTGGCTGTTGGCCGTCCGTATAGGCTACGTTGCCTTGCTGAATGATGGAGTCGATCCCGCCTTGGGGAAGAAACGAGGCGTCCACGGATTCGCTTGTGCTTACGCGGTCGGGTTGGCCAGGAGTCGAGTTGACGATCCGGGCGTGGGGCGACCCGTGAATGCTGGCGAGGTGGTTTCGCCCGTCGGAAGACGCGAACTGCGCCTGAAACGTGCCCGCCGTAACAACTGTACGCTGCGCCGCCGGATTGGCTTGATTCGCTTGGGCTTGCGCCTGCCCAGCTTGAATGATTGTGATCTGCGCGGCGCCGGAAGTGACGGCGTGTTCCAGAATGTGCCCTTGCGCCACCGTGAAGTCGATCGCGGATGCAGCAAGGTCGAAATCCTGAGGACCTGCAGCAGCAACGCCTTGCGCCGCGGGCTTGTTTTCAGCGACCGCATTCTGCGTCAGGCGCACTCCATCAAAAGCATGCACTTTCTGCAACTCGTTCTGGCCGGCGAAGTCGAAGATTACGCGGCCGGCTTCGCCCTGCATCGGCTGAGGCCCGGTTTGCTCGATGTGGACACTGCCGGTCATGATTGCAGTGTGGAGCAGGTTCTGCTTTTCCTGGAGAAGAAACTCAGCCTGATCGGCTCGACTGCGCATCTCCGAAGGTAGCGATTGATCCGCTTTCGCGGAATTCCGGTTGGCGGCTACGGTCAGGCGCTTCGCAGCCTGCGTGCGCGTCTCGGTGGTCACGTTTCCCGTGGCCAGAACTCGTTCCACCTGATTCTCCCGGCCAAGGTAGAACACTGCGCGATCGGACTGAACAGTTCCATCGACGCGGCTGAGGCGAGGATGGTCGAGGACGATCTCACGCGGGTCGTTGGTGATGGTGCCGCGCTCCGCCTCAATGACGGCGGCGTGCGGACCGTTCAGCACCAAATGAATCTGCGAAGACAAAGTTAGCGTGTTGCTTTTGCCCGCATACTTCACGCCGACGGCCCAGCCGGTGGCCTGCGGCGTTTGAAACTCGACGCGGGCGGCAGTCATAGCGTTTCCGCTGTCTTTGTTGAAGACCAGATCGTGAGTCTTCAGATGGATGGGGTTCTTGAGTTCTTTCGGCGTGGTTTGATCGGGACTGGCCAGGCCCGCCGGATTGGCCACGAGATCGATCTGCACGTCGCCCTTGGCGATGACGTCTCCGGTTTTTTGGTTGAACGCAAAATCGTCGCCGTAGATCTGGTCAAAGCGCGAGGAATCCCGCCCATAGAGCACAATGCTTACGTTGTGCAACTCGGCATTGCCGTCGAGCTTGAATTGTTTGACGTTGCTGGCCTGGACGGTGAAGAGAGTGCGCTTGCCGTCGGACTTGGAAAATTGGAAGCCGCTGGCAGTTTGCTTGATGTCGTAACCGATCTTGCCCGGGATTTGCTTCAGCACGTTGGTCGCTCGGGATCGCGCGTAGAAGTACATTCCGGCGACGACCAACGTAAGCAGCACGGCGGTCGCAGCCAGCACGCGGCGAAGTCGGTAGACTTGGAGCGGCATCTGGTTTCAGTGTAGTCGAAGCGGACTGAAGACGGATGTTTTGTGGGACGCTTGACTTTTGTCCAGGGCCGGTTTGCTCGGCGTTCTTTGCGGCTTTTCTCTGCGGACTCTGCGGTAAAGTCTTAAATCTCAGAGAACGCTGCGAAACCCGCAGAGTACGCTGAGAAAATCCCCGCCACACGAGCGAATGGCATGGCTGGCTGCTGCCTTGACGGCAGAGCTCATCTACACTTGGAGACGATGACGACCGAAAAACCGGCGCTGCTCGATTTCCGGAACATACGGGTGATGCGGGGACAGAAGATCGCGCTGGACGACTTTAGCCTTCGCATTGGCGCGGACGAGCACGTTGCCATCCTCGGACCTAACGGGTGTGGCAAGTCGACGCTGATCAAGACCATTACTCGGGAGTGTTATCCGGTGGCGCGACGGGATTCGTCGATGTCGATCCTAGGAGAAGACAGTTGGGATGTATTCGCGCTGCGGGCTCGGCTGGGAATCGTTTCGAATGATTTGATGCTTTCTTGTACCGGGGACGCTTCTGGACGGGACGTTGTCCTGTCGGGCTTTTTCAGCAGCACTGGCATTTTTTCCAATCATAGCGTTGATGCGAGGCAACGTGAACTGGCGGACGACGCTCTTGCGGCCTTAAAGATCGAGCATCTGGCGGATCGGCCAGTCGCTGAAATGTCGTCCGGGGAGGCGCGGCGGGTGCTGATCGCCCGTGCTTTGGTCCACAAACCGGGAGCGTTGCTGTTCGATGAGCCGTGTAATTCTCTCGACCTTGCGGCGCAGCAAAGCTTGCGACAAACCATGCGGGCGCTGGCGACTTCGGGAACGGCGATCATTTTGGTGACGCATGAACTCGCAGACATCGTTCCGGAGATTCAGCGCGTGGTGCTGATGAACCGCGGACGAGTGGTAGCGGACGGGCCTAAGGAGGAGATCCTGCGCGTCGAGCGACTGACAGAGCTTTTCGGCGTTAGCGTGGAGATGGCGCGGCGCGACGGGCATTACCATTTGTGGTGACGCACTGAGGTGTCGAGAGCCTCAGTGCTCTTTCGATCCAGCTTCCATCAAGCGCTTGGTCATCAGAACGAGTCCGAGAATCTGTGTCCATTCCGAAACGATGTTGCCGACGACTTGTCCCCACTTGCTCTGCGAGTCCATGACGCTGAACGCTATGACCCAACCGATGCCGGTCACTACCAGGAATATGGTGAGCGAGTGCTCGCGAAGAAGCTCCAGAACCGCCGACGACATGGTCCCCTTCGGCTGCTTACTTTCAGCCGATCCCTTTTCGTACAGGAACTTTGTCATCACGATGGTTATGAAGACGCCCGTCCAATCGGCGATCGCATTTCCGAAAAATGAGCCGATGTGGGTCGATGGGTCGGACAAGCGATAGAGCACGATCAGCAGGAGAACGACTCCCAGGGCGGCGAGACTGAGGGAATGCTTGCGAAGGAACGGCTGCGACTTCCGGCTTGGCGTCATGCAGCTACTGTACTGGATTCGCCGGGAATCTAGGGGGACGCTGTTTCACTCGCTACCAGCGGCCATACCGCCTCGACAATGCGAGGATCAATGAGCGCTATGGCCTGATAGCGACACTTGTGCGAATTTGGACGCAGGAATTGTTACGATAGCTCTGCTCAACAGGGGGTTCTGTATGAGAGTCCATTGCTTATTGATGTTTGTGTTTCTTGGAAGCCTTGCCGCAGCGGCACAAGACTGGCAGGGCTGCAAACCGGAAGGCGATTACTCATTCAACGATGTGAAGGCGGCGGTGCATAGGGTGACGGGTTCCCGGATGTATTCGGGGTGGGACGAGAAGACGTTCAAGCGGTCTGGCGACCTCGTAGCAGTTGCAGTTCTAAAAACGCTGGACGACAGCGAAATGGCGTCGCCGGAGAGTATGAAGTTCGTACTGCTGATTGTTCGAATGGCTTTTTACTGTCCCCAATCCTGTGTCAAAGTGACGGATGACCGCCGTCCTAGGATGACGTTGCTGTTGCTGAAACACCTGAATGAAATCACTCAGGGGAAAATGCAGGCAGATATTGAAGAAGCGAGGCAGTTCATCCTACCGCAGGCTAGTAAGGCGAACTGCCAGATGGAAGGAATCATCTACGCGAATGGGGTACCCATTCGGTTTTGCACGAAAGGATAAAACAACCGAAAGACCATAATTGGCGAAACATCGCTATAGCGCTCATTGACCCAAATCGACAGTGTTCAAGTCCTGGCTTTCAACCTTTCCGCGAATCGCTTGGGCGCGATGAGGGCGTAGCTGCCGAACAACAGTTCCTTTACTTCGTCCCAATCGACCTTGCCCATGTCCAATCGCAGCGCTACCCAGCCCTTCGATGCCACGTAGGCGGGAAGATAAAATCTGGCGGGCTGAGAGTTAGCGAGTGCCTCGTTGTCGCCTGGCAATACCTTGCAGGTAACCGCGACGATGCCATCGCCATGATGGTTGTCGAGGAAGTAGGCAAACGTCTTTTTTCGCACCAGAAACTGAGCATGCGATCCGTAAATTTTGCGGGTGGCCTCCGGGAACGCGAGCGCAATCTCAGTTATGCGGGCGAGGCGCGAATCTTGGGAACGCTTTGCCATTGCGAACCGTGCCTGAGTGTATGCTTCCTACTCGGGCTTAGCGCGTAGGTATTTTGAAATCTCGCAGAGACAATTCCAGGCCACCGTATTCGGGATGATCATTGTTCCCGATGGAGAAGGCGACGTCGATGGTGTCGCCCGCCAGAAGCGGGGTTTGCTGGATGCGCTCAGCCATGTGCCAGCCTAGGGCGTCGAAGGTAATTTTAGTTCTCAGTTCTCGGTTGTCAGTTCTCAGCTGAACCGCGCTCGCATAGCCTTCGGCAAGCGCTGCGGCTCTTTCGCTGCGCCGGATGGCGGCGCCGTCGGGATGGCAGCGGGGAGTTGCCAGGATGGCCGCTATGGAGAGTTCCTCCGAGTCGGCGGGCAGAGACGTTGCCAGCAACGTCCCGACGAGAGGAGCCTTGTCGGTTCGGACGGCGGCTGCCCGGATTTTCAATTTCAAGTGCTTTTCTTTCAGAATTCGCGGAGGCGCGGTTAACTGTACGCCGCGTGCCGCGAATATTGGTTCGGGATTTCCCATGCCGTAAGGTTCCAGCAGTTGAAGTGTCTGAAAAAGTTCGGGTGTGACGTCGGCGAGATCCAAGGTGGCATCGAAATCGAGACTCGGATCGAAATCCGCGGGGGTGAGGCGGGCGCGGGCAAACGCATCCAGCTTGGCGCGCAGATCGGCGACGTTGGCAGACGCCATGGCGAATCCGCAGGCGTGGGAGTGGCCGCCGTAGCGCGAAAAGAGTGTGCGGCACGATTCAATCGCTTCGAGCAGATGAAAGGCGCGAATGGAGCGACCGGAACCGAATGCTTCCGCGCCATCGCGCGAGATCACTACGGTCGGACGGTTATAGCGCTCGACGATTCGCGTCGCAGTGATGCCGATGACACCACGATGCCAGCCCTCGCCGTCGATGACGATGCAGTAGGCATCGGAAAGTGTGGGATCGCTGGTGAATCGTTCTTCCACCGCGCGCAGAATTTTCCGCTCTTCTTCCTGTCGGTCGGTGTTGAGGCTATCGAGTTTGCCGGCCAGTTCGCGGGCGCGCGCTGCATCTTTCACGCTGAATAATTCGATCACGTCGCGGGCCACGTCCATGCGGCCTGCGGCGTTGATGCGGGGTGCGATGCGGAAGCCAACTTCGCCCGACGTTGGCGGACGCTTGACGGAAATCTGAGCAACTTCCAGCAGCGCCTTGAGTCCGGGATTCACCGCGCGGCGCAGCGCATCCAAACCCAACGACGCGAAGACCCGATTCTCGCCGGTGAGCGGCACGGCATCGGCAATGGTGGCGATGGCCGCGACCTTCATGAATGACATCAGCAGTTTGTTCTGAATGGTCGGATCGAGGCGGCGCTGCATCAATCCCTGGGCCAGCTTGAATGCAACCCCGGCGCCGCAGAGTTGTTTATAGGGATACTCGCAACCGTGCTGGTTCGGGTTGACCACGGCCAGCGCCTTGGGCACGCCATCGGGCCCCGGCAGATGGTGGTCGGTGACGACTAAGTCGATTCCCAGGCGCTGCGCAGTTTCCGCGGGCGCGAAGGCGCGGATTCCCATGTCCACGCTGACGATCAGGCGAATGCCGGACGCGGCGGCCCGCTCGATCACGTCGTCACGCATGTCATAGCCTTCGCGAATGCGGTGCGGAACGTGAAAGTCGGCCGCGCCTCCGCAGAGTTCGATCGCAGTTTTCAGAATGATGACCGCCATGGTGCCGTCGACGTCGTAATCACCGTAGATGAGGATGGCCTCTTTGCGCTCGATGGCGGCTTCGATGCGATCGACGGCTGCGCGCAGGCCGGTCATGCGCTCTGGCGCGTGCAGATGAGAGAGTGAAGGACGAAGAAAGCTGGCGGCTGATTCGGGATCGGTGATGCCGCGGCGGACGAGCAGGGGCGCGAGGATATGAGCTGCATTAGCGACTCCCCGGAGCGCAGGATCGGTGCGGAGTGCTGCGAGCATGGGCGCGGCTAACTTTTGATCGGACGCTTTTTGGATCCACTGCATGGGAGAGCGTTGTTATTCTGAGCACGTTTCTGCGTGAAGGATCTCTACAGCTCGCCGGGAACCTGCACAGGTCCTTCACTTCGCTCAGGATGACAGCAGCAGTTTACTACGTACGGAGACGGGCTAGTTTTCTTCGTCCTGATCGGGCTCGTCCAAGGTCAGGCCGCCGAATTCGTCGGAGACTTCGAGCAGGTGCTGGTAGCGCTCGTACCATTCGGTGCTGACCTCGCAGAGAAACATCGATCCCTGGTAGGCCCATCCCAACTGCAGAAATCCCACGCGGCCGACGTGGGCCCGCAGCCAGCGGGCATCTTCCACGTCGTCGCCGTCGGTGAACTCCGAGTTGGTCAGGCGCTGCACCATCTCATCCAGTTCGGTGCGTTCCAGCGTCCAGGAATGCATGGTCAAAAAAGGAGCGGCCGACGCCTTGGCCAATTCCACGAAATCCTTCCAGCCGTCGGGATTGCCGCCCGTCTCCCACATCACGCATTGCACTTCGTCGTAATCCACGTAGCCGTGGAAGCGGCGCATGCCGTGGCCCTCGATGAAGGCCACCATGTCATCTTTTACCGTAGTGAGATCGTCTGGAGTGGGAGACATATTGGGAAAAGCTCGCAATTCAGCATTGTATGCCGTTCGCAAGCTGGGTGCCAGCGCAAGGCCGCAAGCAGCGTGCCCGAGGCTGCATTACAAAAACCGGGCAGACTGTTGGGTGCCAGTCTGCCCGAAACACGTTTCGCGTATCGTTCTAGAATCTCAACTTGAGTGCAAACTGAACCAATCTCGCATTATTCACCGTATTGTTGATGACTCCGAACGTGGCCCCAGCATTGATGTCCTGCTCGCCGGAGCCTCCTACGCCCCCAAGATAGAACTCAGGATGGTTGAAGAGGTTGAAGAACTCGGCGCGAAATTGCAGGTTCATACCTTCCCGGAACGACAAAGGGAAGTCCTTGATCAACGAGAAATCGGTGTTCACAAAACGCGGGCCGTAGACGGGAGCGCGGGCAGCGGTGCCAAGTTCTCCGACAGTAGTCTGTTGGGGAGTTCCCGGGTTGATCACAAAAGTCGGCGCTTTTGCGAAAGCGCAAGGATTAAACCAGTTCTGAATGGTATGGATTCGAGTAGGAGCGGCGCAGCCGGGATTCCCCGCGACTGCCCCCGCCTTATTTGGGTCACCGACCTGATTTGGACGTTGGAAGGTATTTCCATTGTAGGAAAAGAACACCCCGGATTCATCGGCGCTATCCACGACAAACAGTGGGAATCCGGATGTGGCCCTTTGAATCAAATCCAATTGCCAGTTTCCAAAAACTGCATTCGTCGCGCCACTCCAATTGCTGCCGAAGTGCCTGCCTTTGCCAAATGGCAAGTCATACAGGATGCTCGCGGTGAAGCTGTCATTAAGATTCAGCTGGGACAATCCCCAATCGAGCTTCGAACTTCCCGGCAGCGGGTAGTATAGGGCCCCGGGATTCGTACCCAAGCCATCGGGCATACCGGAATCGAATGTGCGGGACCAGGTGTAGCCCAGCAGGGCGTAAATCCCGTGGCGCGTGCTCTTAGTCTCCGCCTTC
>Ga0073928_10006184_pt1 | contig 16255 bp, 11 predicted proteins | sample PaiPotPPA55metaG_FD_76969 | JGI IMG/M metagenome (GOLD analysis project Ga0073928, IMG submission 76969) | Iron sulfur acid spring bacterial and archeal communities from Banff, Canada, to study Microbial Dark Matter (Phase II) - Paint Pots PPA... ... | reverse complement strand
TTTACCCGTCACATCGAGGCCGCCTACACGACAATGTGGGAACGGCAGCAAAGAGGGGAACCGCCCGAAGCCTTTGCCGTGAAGCCGATTGATTTAGAGCGTGTTGAATCCAGTGCGAAATTTCTAGCGGGATAGCCGAGGAGCCGACTATACCGAATGCCATCCCCATCGACAGCGGACCAGATTGAGGAGGCGCTGGCGCTGCAGCGGCGCGGCGCGCTGGCTGATGCCGCCGCCCGCTATGCTGAATTGCTGCGGATCGATCCAGGCAACAGCGATGTGTACTATTACTTGGGAATGATGGTGTGTCAGGAGGGCCGCTTTAGCGAAGGCATTGAATTCGCACGCAAATCATTGGCCGCTGACCCCCGCAACTCACGCGCATACGTACTCTTGGGCCGCGCCTCGAGTGCGCTCGGCCGCCAGGATGAAGCGTTGACCTGCTTCGAGCGGGCGATTGCGCTCAAGCCGGAGCTTGCGCAGGCGCATGCGTGTCGCGCCGACGTTCTTAGCGACCTTGGACGCACCGCGGAAGCAATTGAGGGTTACGATAAGGCGTTGCTACTGACGCCCGAGGTCGCCGAGGACTGGGTCAATCGGGGCGCCGCGCTTTGTCGCCTAGGCCGGCTTGAAGAGGCGCTTGCAAGTTTCGACAAAGCCATTGAACGAACACCCAACATCGCACAGATACACGCGCGACGGGCGAAGGTGCTTTTAGATCTTGGTCGGGATAATGAGGCCCTCGCCAGCATCGATCATGCACTGCGGATTGAACCTAGTTTAGCCGATGCCTGGCTTGTCCGCGGCAATCTCTTTTTTAATCGCAAAAACTATCAAAATGCCTCGGCGAGCTATGAGCGAGCGCTGAAGTTGACGCCTAATTCGGCGCTGGCATGGCTGTCCTACGGTGGCGCCCTGCTGCAGCTCAACCAGTACGACCGCGCGTTTGCCGTATACGAGAAAGCGGCGGCTCTCGATCCAGAGTTGGACTATGCCCTCGGTCATGGAGTATTTGCCCAATTGAATGTGTGCAAGTGGGAGACGCTGCGGGCGAACACGAGGCAGCTCTTGTCAGGGCTAGAGGAGGAAAAAAGGACCAGCATGCCCTTTGCCCTTCTGGCCATGCAATCCACCGCCGCCGAGCAATTTAAATGTGCCGAGCTCTACACAAAAAATATGGTCGCGTTTTCACCAACTTGGCGTGGGGAATTATATGCGCACGATCGCATACGTATCGCCTACCTATCTGCCGATTTTCATGAGCATCCGGTCGCACATCTGATCGCCGGACTGTTCGAACATCACGACAGAGCGCGGTTCGCAGTGACTGGCTTGTCGTTCGGGTCGAGCAAGAACTCGGCGATGCGCAAGAGACTGGCCGCCGCTTTCGAACATTTTGTGGATATAGAGATCGAAAGCGATGCCAGTATTGCCGGGCTTATCCGGCAACTCGAAATCGATATCGTCGTCGATCTAATGGGCCACACTCAGAGCGCACGTTTCGGCATCTTGGCGCGTCGCCCAGCGCCGACCCAAGTTCATTTTCTCGGTTATCCAGGTACCACCGGCACGCGCCTCATTGATTACATCGTCGCCGATCCAACCGTTATTCCCGAAAAGCATTTCCGGTTCTACAGCGAGCGGGTTGTATGGCTGCCAGACACCTATCAGGCAAATGACGGTAAGAGACAAATCTCCGGCCGCAAGCCGACACGGCAGGAGTGCGGCTTACCAGAAGCTGCTTTTGTATTTTGTTGCTTTAACAGCGCATTTAAGATTACGCCGGAAATATTCGATGTCTGGATGAGATTGCTCGCAGCCAAAGCGAACAGCGTGCTGTGGCTGCTTGGAACGAATCCGACGGCCGAAGCAAATCTCCGCCGTGAAGGCGAGCGCCGCGGGATTGCATCGGACCGTTTGATTTTCGCCCCGAGAATACCGCTGACCGATCATCTGGCACGTCAGCAGCTGGCGGACTTGTTTCTCGATACGCTGCCGTACAACGCGCACACCACCGCCAGTGATGCCCTGTGGGCTGGTCTGCCGGTATTGACGTGCCTCGGTGAAACTTTTGCAGGGCGCGTGGCTGCAAGCCTGTTGAAGGCGGTCGGACTTCCCGAACTAGTGACCGCTTCGCTCGAGGAGTACGAGGCGCTGGGGCTTAAGCTCGCGCGCGAGCCGTCATTCCTTGGATTAATCAAGGCAAAGCTGGCGCGCAATCGTGACACTTATCCACTCTTCGACACCGCGCGGTTTACCCGTCACATCGAGGCCGCCTACACGACAATGTGGGAACGGCAGCAAAGAGGGGAGCCGCCCGAAGCCTTTGTGGTGAAACCGATTGACTAAATCGCCGCTCAATCGATTTGACCCGACGCCATCGGCGGGCCTGCGATGCGCGGGGGGCCGTTGGCAGTGAATCTGACTGGCGACGAGAACTTTCGGCGCGGGCTCTCGGCGCTGCATGCCGGCAATTTGCACGAAGCCGAACGTTTGTTGCAAGCCGTCACGCGGGCGCAACCCAATCACGTGCCGGCCCTCAATCTCCTCGGCGTTGTTCTGGGTCGCCTCGGTCGTAACGCCGAAGCGGTGGCGAGCTACGACCGCGCTTTAGCTTTTTCGGCCGATTCCGCCGAGGCGTGGTACGGCCGCGGCATGACGCTTCTTGCAATGGGCCGGCCGCAGGATGCGATTGCAAGTTTCGATCGCGTGCTCGCAGTGAAGCCCGATTTCGCCCAAGTGCATTTGCTGCGCGCCAAGCTCCTTTCCGATCTCGGCCGCCGCGACGCAGCGCTGGAAGCCATTGACAAACTCCTCGCCATCGCGCCCGGGCTTGCCGAAGCATGGCTCGGCCGCAGCAATATCTTGTTCGAGGCCAAGCGCTACGACGAGGCGCTGTCCGCCGCGGACCAGGCCGTAGCGGCAAAGCCCGACCTCGCCGAGTCTTGGCACGGCCGCGCCAATGCGCTGAACGAGCTCAAGCGCCATGATGAAGCGCTTACCGCCTGCGACAAGGCGCTTGCGCTGAAGCCAAATTTCGCTGGCGCGTGGCATGGTCGCGGCAACGCGCTCAACGAACTCAAGCGTTATGACGAGGCGCTCCGCGCTTATGAAAAGGCCTTGGCGCTGGATCCAGTTCTGGCGGAGGCTTGGCTTGGCCGCGGCAATGCCCTTAACGTACTCAAGCGCAGTAAAGAAGCATTAGTCGCCTTCGATCGGGCAGAGGCCGCAATTCCCAATTTGGCCGAAGCCTGGCTTGGGCGCGGCAATTCGTTGTGTGAACTTAACCGCTATTCCGACGCGCTGATCGCCTACGAAAAGGCGCTCGCACTCAACCGCAATCTCGCCGAAGCCTGGTTCGGCAGCGGCAATATCCTTGTGCAATTGAAAGAGCATGACAAAGCTCTGGCGGCCTTCGATAGCGCGCTGTCGCTCAAACCCGGCTTAAAATTTGCCAAGGGCGATTGGATTCACGCCAAGCTCCAAATCAATGATTGGACAAACTTGGATGCGGCAATCTCCGAGTTAATCGCATCCGTGAAAGGGCACGAACTGTCGTGCGCGCCCTTTCAATTTCTTGGGATCTCTGCGTCGCCTGCCGACCAGTTGCAGTGCACGAAGCGCTTCATGGCCGACCAACCGGCGTTTCCGGCGGTCTGGCGCGGCGAAATATATGCTCACGATCGCATCCGGCTCGGTTATTTCTCGGCCGATTTCTGTAACCACCCGGTCGCGCAGCTCGCCGTCGGCTTATTTGAAGCGCACGACAAATCTCGTTTCGAAACCATCGCGATATCGTTTGGGCCGGACGACGGTTCAGAGCTGCGGCGCAGAATAAAGTCGGCTTTTGAAGACTTCATCGACGTGCGCGAAATAAGTGACCCTGATGTCGCGGCATTGATCCGCCGTCGTGAGCTCGACGTCATCGTGGATCTGACGGGACTGACGCGGTACAATCGCTCTAGTGTGCTGTCGCGGCGCGTGGCGCCGGTCCAGGTCAATTTTCTCGGCTATCCAGGCACGATGGGCGCCGATTGGATGGACTACATCATCGCGGATCGAACCATCATTCCCGAGGAGCACTTTCAGTATTACAGCGAGAATGTTGTCTGGCTGCCCGACACTTACCAAGCCAATGACGACAAGAGGCAGATCTCCGAACGCAAGCCGACGCGGAGCGAATGCGGTTTGCCGGAGAATGCTTTCGTGTTTTGCTGCTTCAACAATACTTACAAGATTACGCCGGAAATCTTCGATGTCTGGATGAGACTGCTCGCGGCGAAGGCGGACAGCGTGCTCTGGCTGATCGGAACCCATCGGACGGCGGAGGCTAATCTCCGCCGCGAAGCCGAGCAGCGCGGCATGCCGTCGTCACGCCTGATATTTGCACCGAAAATACCGGTCGCCGATCACCTGGCGCGGAGCGCGCAAGCCGACCTGTTCCTCGATTCGATGCCTTACAACGCGCATACGACGGGAAGCGACATGCTCTGGGCCGGCGTTCCCGTCCTGACATGCCTGGGATCCACGTTCGCATCGCGCGTTGGCGCTAGTCTCGTCAGGGCGGTGGGCCTTGATGAGCTCGCCACCAATTCTCTGCAAGAGTATGAGGCATTAGCTTTGAAACTTGCCAACGATCCGTCGCATCTGCGCACGCTGAGGGAACGTCTTGCGCGCCATCGCCCCACCTGTCCGCTGTTCGATTCTGCGCGCTTCGCGCGTCACATCGAATCCGCCTACACCACCATGTGGCAGAGATCTCAAAGAGGAGAAGCGCCGCGAGCTTTTGCGGTAGATCAAATGCCGAACTGAAACAATGAGCAGATCTAGTGGCTGATGTCTTTCAAAATACCGGCATCAAAATATTCGCACCATATTTTACCGCCTTACCTGAGTGACCCTTTCAGAGTGGTGCACCGCCGCTAGCTAAGTTTGACACCACGATATGATCGGGCTCAAGCCCTGCTTGGTGCCGTTCATACATGGCTGCGTATGCCGCCTCGATGTGACGCGTGAAATGCTTCGTATCAAACAGCGGCGCCACAAGGCGATTGCTTTCAAGTCTTTGCCTGAACGCAGACAGGCTGGCTGGGTTATTGGCGAGTTCGATCGCGCGCGCCTCATAGTCTTCGGCGGAGCTCGCAATCAGCTCGCTCAGCCCCACTGCTCGAAGGAGACTGGCTGCAACCCTGCCGTGGAAAGCGTTACCAATCCGGGTCAGGACTGGTAGACCGACCCACAAAGCTTCGTTCGCTGTCGTATGCGCGTTGTAAGGTAGTGTGTCGAGGAACAGGTCGGCTTGCCGCTGTCGCGCCAAGTGCTCGGACATGTCGGCAACGCGTGGAGCAAAGACTAGGCGTTCTGCGCTGACACCGGATTGCTCCGCTTGGTGGCGCAAATTGGACACGGCGACGGCCTCGGCGGAGCTGAGCCAAAGCACGCTTTGATCAATCGCCTTGAGGAGTTTCGTCCATATGCGGAAAACATCAGGAGTGATTTTGAACGATTGATTGAAGCAACAGAACACGAAGGCGTTGTCGGGCAACCCACATTCGCGGCGAGTCGGCGTATGCGCCGCAATGATTCGCTTATTATCGCTTGCCATATAGGTGTTGGGCAGCCAGGCGATCTTCTCCGAATAAAATTGCGCATGCTCCGGAGGCAGCACGGTCTGATCAGCGACAATGTAATCGAAATAAGCGGCGCCCATCGTTCCGGCAAAGCCAAGATAACTAACCTGAATTGGGGCTGGGCGCTGCGCCAGTACTGGAGTTCTTGAATTCTGAGTAAATCCGTTCAAATCAACCAAAATGTCGATCTCGAGCTCGCGTATGACCTCAGCTATCTCCCGGTCGGCTCGGCCGTCAACGTCAACGAATCGTTCGAATGTTCCGCGCAGTCTTGTTTGCATGTCGTCATTAGTCGCTCTAATGAGCGATACGGCGGTGAGCTCGAACCTGTCGCGATCGTGTTGTTCGAAAGTTCCCGCCATCAGGTGGCCGACTGAATGATTGCGAAAATCCGAGGACATGTAAGCAAGCCTGACCCGGTCGTGTTTATATTGTGGGTCTGTCCGGGTTGCTTTCGCGCGGGGCGGACTTTTAGTGAACAGCGTGGCACACCGAAAATAGTCGACCGGTAAAGCGGGCACACAGAGAAGTGAGAACGGGTCGCCGACAACGATATCTTTGTGCAGTGATGCCAGCACCCCGGCGAAATCGGTTTCTAGATCAGTCCAATCGCAAAGCTGCATCTTGGCGTGAATTCGCGGCGCCATGGCGCGTTCCTGATCCGGATTGAGCGCCAGTGCCTTGCTGTAGGCGTCATAGGCGGCGTCGTAACGCCGTTGAGTGTTGAAAATACTCCCAAGGCCGCACCAGGCGGTGGCCGAATCCGGCTTGAGCGCTAAAGTCCTTTGGAAATCGGCAAACGCTTCGTTGTAACGATTGAGATCGCGCAGCGTGCTCCCGCGATTGCAATAGGCGTCTGAGAGATTTGGCTTCAGCGCAATCGCGCGGTCGAAACTCGCCAGCGCCTCCTCCAGGCGCTGAAGTTTATGGAGAACGTTACCCCGATTATTGTGGAGGTCCGCATCTAATGGCCCGAGGGTCAATGCCTGGTCATAGTTTGCAAGAGCATCATCGTTGCGTTCGAGCTCCATAAGAGCGCGGCCACGGTTTACATAGGCATTGAGAAATTTCGGCTGCCATTTTATGGCGGCGTCAAAGCTTTGCAGCGCAGCTTCCGGCCGCTTTAGATCCAATAGGGCATTACCGCGATTATTGAGCGAGTTGACGTCCGCCGGATCGAGTGCCACTGCACGCTCGAAGACTTGCAACGCCTCTTCGGCACGCTTGAGATGACAAAGGACGATGCCGAGATTGTTCAGAGCGCTGATCGAGCGAGGATGGATCGCCGTCGCTCTTTTGAGGAGATCGAACGCTGCTTGATATTTTCCCTGCTGATAGTTGAACACGCCGTACAAATTCAGTGCGTCAAAATAGTCGCGGTTCTTTTTGATTAGCCTTGCAAAAAGCCGATCTGCCTCCTCGGTTCGTCCCAGGAGTTGCGCTTGAACGGCCTCTTCCAAAGCACGGAATGCCTTCAAAAAGCGCGGATTTTGACGGGGATCGACCAACGGCAGTCGACTTTGCTCGGTCATTGTCGATTGAGTGGTTGCTCAGCATTCCTCAACAAGTTTAAGCCAGCCCCGTTTGATCGGACCAACGAACTGTGCCGGCTACTACTTGACAGCTTGCGTAGTCTTAATGGCTGCCGCGCTTTGCCGCAACGATCTTGTCGGCAATTACCCGCCGCGCCGAAGATCGGCCTCGATCAAAAGCTTCGGATTGTTTTGCACGAGCGCGCGATAGACCTGCATATTCTCGAGCACGCGCTGGACGTAATTGCGTGTCTCGGAAATTGGAATGCGCTCGATCCAATCGATCGGATCGATCTTGGGATTACGCGGATCGCCATATTGCTCGACCCACTCTCTTGCCCGGCGCGGACCGGCATTGTAGGCGACGAAGGCCAGAATGTAGGAGCCGCGCCAGTTAGCGATGTCGTTGCCGAGCTCTGCTGTGCCCAGTTGCGCGTTATAGGCGACATCCTGGCTGAGCCGACGCTGATCGAAAGTGACATTGAAACGCTTGGCGGTATCACGGCCGGCAGCCGGCGTGACCTGCATCAGCCCAATCGCATTGGCACTGGAGACTACGCGCGGATTGAACGCGCTTTCCTGGCGAACGATCGCATAAACCACGCACGGCTCGACCTCGGGTCCGATCTTCTGGTAATCGGGCACTCCGAAATCGGGAAATGCGTAGCGTTCGAACGGCAGGCCGCGGCGCAATGCCCCCTTGCCGATCAGAAGTGTTGCACGGGCGTCGTGGTGGCGCGCCGCGATGCCGGCAAGCGTCGCCAGCGCGGCAGTGTCGGTTGCGTTGTCGCCGAGATCGGCCGCGATCCCGGCGACTAGGTCTCGTTCGTCAATCGCGTAAAGAATTTCGAATACGCGGCTCATTTCGAGCACGCGATGCTCGGCGGTGGACTCCGGCGGCACGCGTAGCGTGACCTCATCGAGGCCGAGTTTCGCGCGCGCGAGCTGCCCGTAATACGCGGTCGGATAATAAGCCGCCTGTCGGTAGAACGACCGCGCATCTTGCTCGCGACCCGCCGCCTCGGCGGCGCGCCCTTGCCAATAGAACGCGCGCCCAAGCGTAATAGGGTTGCTAACGCCCTCGGCGATCCGGGCAAAATGCGAGAGCGCCGCAACTGGCTCATGAAGAAATCGGAACGCGATCCACCCGGCGGTGAAATGCCGCTCGCCTCGGTAGTTCTCGTCCTTCGGCGTCGCCGCGCCATTGGCCACTTCGTAGGCGAGGCGGGCGTCGCCAAGATCGAGCAATTTGCGGGCAATGACCCGGCGCTCGACCCACCATTGATCGACGTCGATGAGTTTCGCAGCCTCGTGTCGTGTCGCGATCAATAATTGCGCCGCCTCCACGATCTTGTCGGCGCGGCGCAGCCACTGAATACGGCTGAATAGGTATCCTGGTTCACGCCTGGCGCTTTCGGGGACCGCCTCAAGCAAGGCCTTAGCATCGGCCGCTTGGTCGATCACCGCAATGCGCGCCTTGGTAACGGCCGTTGCGGCGGCATCGAGGTGACGCGCGGCCCGCAAGGCCGCATCCTCGTCCTCCGCATAGAGCCGGGCATCCATGCGCGCGGCATCGTCCGCCGGCGTGATCAAGCCGGCGAACGTCTCCCGCGCCTGTCCTTCCAGATCGGAAGAAAAAGCATCGCTGCGCCAGGCTTCGTGCAAAATCGTCGAGGCGCGCGCGGCCTCGCCCCGCATCAGTAGCGCGCGCGCCAGAGAAAAATGTCCCTTGGCGGAGCGAGGCGGATCGTCGGCGAAGAACGCGATCACCGTTTGCGGGTCCGGTGGATTCTGCCACATGGTCGCTTCGCCGCGCCGTCGCAGGAGCGAGATGCTGGGCCAACTCGGATTGGCGGCGATGAAGCCTTTATAACGCGAGAAGTCGCTCGACCCGTCTTCGCTGCGCAGGATCACCCATTCGACGAGCTTGCGCGCCAAAGGGTCTGTGATGGAGCTCTCGACATTGGTGGCTTCGTCCTGCCGGTTCTTGCGGACGAGATCGATCGCCTGCTTAACCGCCGTCAGATCGAGTGGTGATGTCGCCGCAGTCGGGGCGATAGCGAAGGCAGGGGCCGCTCGCGGCGGCATGATCGGCTTTGCCGAAGCCGGCGCCTGCAACGCCGGGACAGAGGAGACGTTTGCCGGCATTGCGGCAGCGGGCGCCGTAGCCGTTTGCGGCGCAAGCGACAGCGGCGCGACGGGCTTTGCTGCCGCTGCTTTGTGCGGTTTGATCGCTTTGCGCGTGGGATGTTCTCGCGGCAGCGGGACGGGCTCCGATGACCGGGCCGCCTGCACCTGCGCCGTCACCAAGCCCACGCCGAGTGCGGCTATCACGATGGGCCGAAACGGCTTCACATTCCCTCCCGCTTTGTCGCAACGGCGAATCTATGCGCGCAGTGGGGTTGAATAAATGCTAAAATGAGCCGTGACCGCGACAATTTACAGCTTTGCGGCGAAACCGCGTCCTATCGCGGGAAACACGCGAGTAAAAAATTACGGCCATTTGCGGGCTTTCTACTGATCCAGAGCATCTGCCGCGCTATGGATGAAACTTGAAAGCCATCGACCAGCCCATTATCAATCTCGCGATATTTTGGGGCCAGATGAATGCGCATAGGTATTGCCCGTAGTTTGACCGACAGTATGTCGGGGGGAGTTTTCCAATACGAGATCGTTCTTCTTAAGGCGCTTGGAGAACTGGCCAAGCGCTATCCGGAAGAATTCGTCTACCTCTGCTACAACTCAGGCGATCTGGGCATTCTCGCCGGCGCCGGGGCACTCAATACGAACGGTATACCCGTTGTCCCGGTATCGACCTCGTCGCGCAAATTGCCGCCTCCTGAGGAGCTTCTCACGCATAGGCCGCCCACACCCCTGCCGTTCGATCCTAATATCGTCAAATTTGATTATGCCGCGGCTGACGCGCTCAGAAGCAATGGAGTCGATCTCCTGTTGTTGCTTAGCCCCAACATGCCAGGATTTAATTTTCGGCTGCCGTTCGTGGTCCCGATCTTTGACCTTAATCACAGGCTGCAACCCGAGTTTCCTGAAGTAAGCGCTTTTGGTGAAATCAACAATCGTGAGCATTATTACGTCAACACGTGTAAGTACGCGACGCTCGTTCTTGTCGATTCCGAGATAGGCAAAGCTGACGTACTTCAATTCTATGGTCATCTCGTCAAGGACGATCGTATCCGCGTCCTGCCGTACTACCCACCAATCGTGAATAGGGCAGCCGCTAGCGCACAAGACCTCGCGCGAGTTCGCGCGAAATACAACTTACCGCCACGTTATTTCTTTTATCCGGCGCAATTCTGGCCGCACAAGAATCACGCATTGATCCTTCAGGCGATAAAGATCATCGCGGATGAGACCCATGAGGTTGTCCCAGTAATTTTCTGTGGAGGCTACTGGACTTACCTAATGGCCCACAATTTCAAGGATGTGATGGCGCTGGCCTTAAAGCTCGGCATTGCCGACCGGGTGCGCTATTTAGGTTCGGTGCCCGATGAGGATATGGCGGCGCTTTATACATTGTCGGCGGGACTGGTGATGCCAACTTTTTTTGGTCCGACGAATATTCCCCCGCTCGAAGCCTGGCATTTTGGTCGCCCGGTCATCACGTCCGACATTCGAGGAGCGCGAGAACAGAACGGTGACGCCGGGCTGCTCGTCGACCCGCGCTCACCGAAGGCTCTTGCTGAAGCGATGCAGCAGGTATGGCGGGACGAAGCTTTTTGTGCAGAGCTAGTAGCACGGGGAAAGCGACGCCTTGCTTCGTACAGCTGGAGTACATTCGTAGATAGCCTTGGCGCAATTATCACGGAAGCTTGCGAGCGCGTGCGGACTGGCCGCACACCAAGTTACCCCGACGCAAAACCCATCCCTCAGACGATGCAGCGGGCTTGAGTCGGTCTAGAAATGCTATAGTCATTTGGATCGGGTTGGTGATCGTCCCTCGCAAGGCCTTTTGGAATAATACGGTGCCCCACCGCAGCTGAGAAATGGAGTTGCAGTTGCAAGGCCTTGTTAGTTTGTCCGCATTTCCAAAATCCGGCGTTACTTATCTGAGCTTTCTGCTCTTCCATAGTTTTTTTTCTGATGACTGCGATATTCACGACCTCGAGCGAAAGTACATACTCGACATACATGCTTATCCAAACGCGACTTTTGCGGACCCGCGGGCTCCGCGGCTGATCAAATCACATTTTCCCTACAATCCGAGTATTCCGGCTATTCGGTTGACGACCAAAGCCATTTATTTGATGCGTCATCCCATCGATGTCATGATGTCGGCGTGGGACTATCAGCATCTTATGGCGGGTGCCCCGCGCGATACCCAATCCCCTGCATTCCGCGCCTATGTCAATCACTGGTTGATTTCTGGGGGGCTCATGATTTCCCAGTTTGGTCCCTGGACCCAGCACGTCCGCTCATGGCTCGGCCAAACGAATATTCCCGTTCATCTTGTGGCTTACGAAAAACTCGTCGACAATCCGGAGCGGGAGCTCAAATCAATCATCGATTATATTGGAGTTGAGGTTCCAGGCGCACGGCAACGTATCGCGATCGAGCGCAGTTCAATGAAATCCATGGCCGCACTTGAATCGCAAGAGGTCGAGAACAGGATCGACGGCATTTTTTTCCGCAACAGCCTCGCCACCGGATACGGGCAGGGACATCGTTTCATCAACAAAGGCTACCGTAAAAGCTATGAAGCCGTGCTTACGCTCGAGGAGCGTGCGCTTGCGGACAAGACCTTCGGCAATGAGATCGCTCGTTATTACGGGAATCGATCATGATCGAGCGGGTGAGTTTCGGCGGGGTCGAGTTTGCGATCATCGTGCGCAGCAATTTTAGCGAGCCGGGCATTCACTTTTTCACGCCCGGCGATTTCTCCCAGCAGCTCGGCTATATGCGGCATCCAGCCGGTCATGCTATCGAGCCGCATATCCACAATTCGGTGCAGCGCTCGGTTCATTTTACGCGCGAAGTGTTATTTCTGCGCCGCGGCCGTTTGCGAGTGGATTTTTACACCGACGACGGCGATTATTTCGAGAGCCGCGAGCTCGGAGCAGGCGATGTTATTCTCCTCGCAGCGGGCGGTCACGGCTTTGAGGCTCTCGAGGAAATCGAAATGATCGAAGTAAAACAGGGGCCTTATATCGGTGACGCAGACAAAACGCGCATCAAAGGCATCACGGCGTCGCAGGTGAAGACCACCATCGAACCTTGCAAAAGCATAAAGAAGACGCAGTCGTGATTCCTGTGTCCGAGCCACTGCTGGACGAGCAGGTGCTTGCAAACGTTCAGGAAGCGGTACGCACGGGTTGGATTTCCTCGGAAGGCCGATTCATCGCCGAGTTCGAACGCCGTTGGGCGGAATATTGCGGTGTCGCACAGGGTATTGCCGTCTGCAACGGCACCGTGGCGCTCGAATTAGCAATGGCGGCGCTAGCCCTGCCCGCTGGATCGGAAGTGATCCTTCCGAGCTTTACGATTATTTCCTGCGCCGCCGCGGTCCTGCGCGCCGGCTGCCTTCCGGTATTGGTCGATTGCGAGCCGGATACCTGGTGTCTGAATGTGGCGAAGGTCCGCCGCAAGATCACCAGTAAAACGCGCGCGATCATGCCGGTTCATATTTACGGCCATATGGCTGATATGGATCCATTAATGGAGCTGGGGAACGAATTCGGCTTGGCAATTGTCGAGGATGCCGCCGAGGCGCATGGCGCCGAATATCATCATCGCCGTGCGGGTGGTATCGGCACGATGGGGTGTTTCAGCTTTTACGCCAACAAAATTGTGACCACCGGCGAAGGCGGAATGATCGTGACCAACGATGCGAAGCTTGCGGAACGCGCGCGCAGCCTCCGCAATCTTGCCTTTCGCCGCGATCAGCGCTTTTTACATAGCGAACTCGGTTACAATTTTCGCATGACCAATTTACAGGCGGCGATTGGGCTGGCGCAGGTCGAGCGGATCGACGATCATCTGCAGCGTAAACGCCGTATGGCCGCGCTCTATCGCGAGCGTCTAAGTGGGATAAACGGTATCGAGCTGCCGGTCGAGCGGCCCAACGTGAAAAACGTGTATTGGATGTACGGAATCGTCCTCGACGATAGTGTCGCCATGGACGCCGCCGCGCTCAGCGCACGCTTGAAGCAAGAGGGCGTCGATACGCGCCCATTTTTTCTCGGCATGCACGAGCAACCGGTGCTGCGCGAACTCGGATTATTTGCCGGCGAAAGCTATCCAGTGACCGAACGGATTGCCCGGCGCGGTCTGTATTTGCCCTCCGGCCTTGGGCTTGAGGCTGCACAGATTGACCAAGTATGCAGCGCTGTAAAAAAATGCCTCGCTTGACCGAGTTTGGAGCCGAGTACGCCAAAGCCTACGACGCGATTTACCGCTCGAAGGATTATGAGGGCGAAGTTGACCTGATCGAACGAATCCTCATCAGCCACGGGCTTAGTGGTCCCAGGCGCCTGCTCGATCTCGGTTGCGGCACCGGTGGTCACGCACTCCGATTGGCGCAACGCGGTCACCTCGTGCTGGGAGTCGATCGTTCGCCTGAGATGCTGGCGCGCGCCCGTGCCAAAGCGGTTGCGGCCCGCCACAGCTCCCCAGAATTCCGCCAGGCCGATATTCGCAAGCTCGATCTCCGAAAACGGTTTGATGCTGTGCTCATGATGTTCACTGTGCTCGGCTATCAGCTCGATGACAGTGACCTGCTGGCTGCGCTGGCAACCGTACGCCGACATCTGGAGCCGGGCGGGCTATTTCTTTTTGATGTTTGGCACGGCCCGGCAGTGCTCGCCGAGCGTCCTAGTGAGCGTCAGATCAGTGTCAAAGAGGGTGCGGCACGGATCAGCCGCAAAACCCGCGCGAGTCTAGATCTGCCCCAACATCTCTGCCGCATCACTTTCGACCTTGAACGAATTGACGGCGATGGTCGAGTCGAACGGTGGCAAGAAGAGCACGTTGTGCGCTATTATTTTCAGCAAGATATTGAATCGTCACTTGCTCAAAGCCAGCTTGAACTTGTCAGTTTGCGTAGCTTCCCCGATGACGAGGCGCCCGCGGATGAACGGACTTGGAACGTTGTAGGTGTAGCGCGGGCACGATGAAGGGTGCCAAAATTTGTGCTTTTTAGCTGTGTAGTTTAGCCATTCCACTTTGGTGCGGTTGTTTATGTCACAGACCAGCGCACGTTTCGACCACCGACGTACTTAATTACATCAGAAGCGGCAATCCTCAGCATCGTGATTTGGCCTTCTGGCGATAAGGGTAGCGCCACTAAATGCTGGGCCGGGATGCGGTTGGCCCGCGGAAAACTGGGCGCCTGATCTGCTAAGGCCTTTTAAGTTCAGGAGTGATCCGATATTTATGCAGCTTGGGCCCATTCGGCGGAGGGCATCCCGCAGGCGAGTGGCGCCGCGCCAGAATGTCTGATTGGATCGTGACATGGTCGCCAAGACAAGATTTCGAGGCTCATTTACTGCGCTCGTGACGCCGTTTAAGAACGGCGCGGTGGACGAGAAGGCCTTTCGCGAGCTCGTCGACTGGCAGATTGCCGAAGGCACCAATGGGCTTGTGCCGGTCGGCACGACCGGCGAAAGCCCGACGCTCTCGCACGACGAACACAAGGAAGTCGTCGAATGGTGCGTCAAGCAGGCCCGCGGCCGCGTGCCGGTCGTGGCCGGGGCAGGTTCCAACTCGACCGCCGAGGCGGTCGACTTCGCGCGACATGCCGAAGGCGCCGGCGCCGACGCCGTCCTCATCGTCACTCCTTATTACAATAAGCCGACGCAGGAAGGCCTTTACCAGCACTTCAAGGCGATCAACGACGCAATCGGCATTCCGATCATCATCTACAACATCCCCTCGCGATCCGTGGTCGACATGTCGGTCGAGACGATGAAGCGTCTCTATGAGCTTAAGAACATCGCCGGCGTGAAAGACGCGACCGCGAACATGGCGCGCGTATCGGCGCAGCGCGCGGCGATGGGCGAGGATTTCAATCAGATGTCCGGCGAGGACATCACCGCGCTCGGCTTCATGGCGCATGGCGGCCACGGCTGCATCTCGGTCACTTCGAACGTGGCGCCGCGGCTCTGCGCCGAATTCCAGGCCGCATGTTTGAAAGGCGATTTTGCCGCGGCGTTGAAGTTGCAGGACAAGCTCGCCCCGCTGCACATCAATCTCTTCGTTGAAACCAGTCCGGCGCCGATCAAATACGCGTTGTCGCTGCTCGGCAAATGCGCCAATACGCTGCGGCTGCCGATGGTCCCGGTGACCGAAAAGGCACAGAGCGCGGTGCGCGATGCAATGGTGCACGCGGGCCTGATAAACTGAGTTCACCGCCTGCGACGAGTGATTTCGTTTACACTTATCGGTAACGCTACCGAGTAGCTCTCAAGTTGGGAGGGGCTGATGCTTGAGGAATTTAAAAAATTTGCAATGCGCGGCAATGTCGTCGACCTCGCGGTCGGTGTGATCATCGGCGCGGCATTCGGCGCGATCATCAATTCGCTGGTTGCCGACATTATCATGCCGCTCATCGGCTCCATTGCTGGTGGACTTGATTTTTCTAACTATTTCATCCCGCTATCGTCGAAGGTAACGGCATCGGCTTTGATCGATGCGAAAAAGCAGGGCGCGGTTCTGGCATGGGGTAATTTTATCACGTTGGCGATCAATTTTTTGATCATAGCTTGGGTGCTGTTCCTGTGCATTAAGGGCATCAATCGTTTAAAGGCCCCCGAAGCGCCTGCGGAGTCGCCGCCAGCGCCAACCAAGGAAGTGCAATTGCTCACGGAAATCCGCGACCTGCTCAAGGCGCGTTGAAGCGGGACGCGGCGAAAGCTAGCTTAAATGGCGGCCAAAAGCGCAACGAGCACGGAGAGAAAGCCGCGCGTGGTCGCCGACAATCGCAAGGCGCGCTTCAATTATTTCATTGACGAAACCTTCGAGGCCGGCTTGGCGCTCACCGGCACTGAGGTCAAGTCACTGCGGCAGGGCAAAGCAACGATCGCCGAATCCTACGCCGATGCGCGCGGCGGCGAGATCTGGCTGATCAACTCCAACATT
>Ga0073928_10006182_pt1 | contig 16262 bp, 16 predicted proteins | sample PaiPotPPA55metaG_FD_76969 | JGI IMG/M metagenome (GOLD analysis project Ga0073928, IMG submission 76969) | Iron sulfur acid spring bacterial and archeal communities from Banff, Canada, to study Microbial Dark Matter (Phase II) - Paint Pots PPA... ... | reverse complement strand
TTTCTGACGATGCCGGCATCCTGCATCAAGCGCCGGCGTTTGGCGGCGCCGTAGCGGACCATTTTCTCGGCGTCGAAACCGTCGAATGCTTTGCGGTAAGTCTCGCGCTTGCGCAGGATGGTGAGCCAGCTCAAGCCCGCTTGAGCACCTTCCAGACACAGCATCTCGAAGAGCGCAGCGTCATCATGCAGCGCCACCCCCCATTCGGTATCGTGGTAAGCGAGGTACAGGGGGTCCGCCGGGCACCAGGCGCAGCGCCGCTTGCCGTCGGCATGACGCTGCGCTCCGAGCTTTCGAAGGTTGGGTTTGCTCGCCATCGGGAACTAGGAGCCTGTCTGACTAGTGATCGCCGTCGCGAGGGCGCTCCACATCGAGCAGATTTCTGCGATCATTTCGCGAGCATAGTGGGTACTATGTGAGTGAAATGATCGCAGAAATATGCCGATGTGGGGCGGCCGCAGCAGGCGCATCATTAGTCAGACAGGCTCCTAGGGTTTCAGCCGTGCAGGCGCACGGCGTGGCGATCCTTGTAGACCAATTCGATGCGGTCGACTCCGCGCGTGCGGCGGGCGGCACTGCGAATCTCGTGCATCAGCTTGAGGAGCACCCGGGTGTTCACCTCCGGGGTAGCGCTCAAGCGCGGATCCACTCCGAGATGCAGCACGGCGAAGCGTTCATGCGCCGAGCGGACGAAGACGGCAACGCCCACGGGTGTTCCCATGTCGGAGATCGCGAACAGCGTTTGCACTCCTTCGATGTCGCCCACGCGGACCCTGAGGCCCCCGTCGTGCTCATAGATTTCCGGCACTCCATAGGTTTCTATGGATTGCTGGATCCCGACGCGCACGCGATGTTGGTTGACGTTGAAGAACAGCAACTGTTCCAGCGCAGCGCGCTGGTTCGTAGGCAATTTCGATGTAATCCCGATTGAACTGCTCAATGCTCCCCCGTCCATGGGCGCTCGCGCGCCTCAAGTGAGTGCCCAGTCACAGAATTAACTTGACGCAGTGCAACAGACATTGTCTGCCGCCCGAGAGTCCGTATCGTATAGCGTCGCCCGCGGAATGACACTAGCCTGACGACTTGGCGCAACCACTGGTGTAACTACTGGTGCGACCTTTGTTGCAGTGCGGCGGAACTCAATGATAGGAAACAACCGGTGCTAGCTTCCGACGAAGAGGGTGGCACGCTGGACGCCCTGCGGTTCAGCCTTGCGAGCGACATCGTCGAGCTCGTAGTGCTGACCAGTGACGAAGTATTCCTACAGACCCTGCGCGAGGCAGTGGGCGGTGCGCGGCGGGTGTGGCACGTCTCCTCACCCGACAAGGTCAGCGATCTTTTGGTGGCCGGCGAAGTGGGCATTTTGGTGCTCGACGTGCAGGGCTTGAACGAGACCGCGACCGAGTTCGTCGGACAGATCAAACGGCAATTTCCCGATCTCGTGGTCGTGGTCGCCGGCAATCGAGATGCGGAAACCTCGCTTGCCGGATTGATCAGCGCAGGCGTCGTCTATCGGTTCATCCACAAGCCCATGTCGCCGGGCCGGGCAAAGCTGTTCGCGGATGCCGCGGTCAAGAAATTTGATGAGCAGCGAAAGCGCTCCGCAGCGGTCCCGCCGCTCAGACCCCATCCGCGATCGAATCGCGGTGCGCTGATCGGCGGCACCATAAGCGTCGTGGGTGTGATCGTGGTTACTGCCTGGGTGATGCACCGGGGCGGGGATGTCGACCCCGGCGCGCCGCGCGCCGGCGGTGCCGCGCGTCCGGCCGCCGAATCTCCGCTGCTCGCCAGTGCCGCCGCGGCGTTGTCGGCCAATCGGCTGACGGAGCCCGCCGGCGACAATGCGCTCGAGCTCTACAGCCAAGCGCGAGCGCACAACCCCGCTGATCCGATAGCCCGCGCCGGGCTCGCGGAAGTCCGCGAGCGAGTGCTCGCCAGAGCGGAGAACGCCCTCCTCGAGGAACGTCTCGATGAAGCGGCGGTTGCGATCGAGGAGGCGCGCAAATCGGGTGTTGAAAGCGGCCGCATCGCGTTCTTGTCGGCGCAGCTCGCCAAAGCGCGCGAGCGTGTGAAATCGGCGCAGGCCGCGCTGCGGGCGCGCAATGAGCCCAAGGCCGCGGACGACAAAGTGACGCCTTTGCTCAGGGAAGCCGCACTACGCATCAACGACGCGCACATCATCGACCCGGAACAAGACAGCGCGCTCTTTTATGTTCGAGAGGCGTTGCGGCTCGATCCGAATAACAGTGCCGCCCAGGACGCCGAAAGGACGCTCGCAATGCGGATGATGACGGAAGTGCACAGTGCCATCGACGCCCGAGATTTTGCGCATGCATCCCGCTGGCTCGAAGCCGCCAAAGGCATTGCAACCGCGGACAACATCCGGACGCTGCAAGACCTCCTCGCTGCCGCGCGCCGGGAAGCGGACGCGGACGCCTGGGCAGAGCTCCTGAAGAATGCCAAGGAGCGCTTGCAGCAGGATCGGCTCATCGAACCGGCCAACGACAGCGCCAAGTACTATCTTGTAACTTTGCGGGGCTTGGATCCGGGCAATGCCGGCCTCGCCTCCGCGATGCAGGATCTCGGCACCCGCCTCGTGGCCAAGGCGCGCCTTGCCCTCGGCCTCGAGCAGTACGATGCGGCGCGGAGCTGGCTGGGTGAAGCAGGCGCGATCGGCTTTGCATCCACTGAATCCAATTCGGTGCTGCATGATCTGGATGCCGCCGCCGCCAGACAGCAATTCCTGGCAAACGTCGTCGCCGCAGGCGACCTCACCCTCGTCAAGTCGGTGACCCCGGTCTATCCGGCGAAGGCGAATGTGAGCAAGATCCAGGGCTGGGTCGAATTGGATTTCACCGTCGCCGAAAGCGGCGTCGTGAAGGACATTGCGGTCCACGCCGCCAGCGCTCCCGGCGTGTTCGAAGACGCCGCGATCAGCGCCTTGACGCAATGGCGTTACAAGCCCGTTGTGCGCGACGCCAAGAACGTTGCGCAGCGTGCCCGCGTTCGAATCCGCTTCGTTCTGGCCAATTGATTGCGCTCAAGCGGCCGAGCTGCGGGTCAGCGCGGCGGTGTCCGACTCCTGCGTGAGCGCGCCGATCTCGGCTCCAATGCGCAAATCGTCGACCGCACCGAATGCATGCTTGCGCACGAGTCCGTGCCGATCGATCAACACGAGGCTGGGCGTGCCGCGCATCTTGTATCGCTCCATGGTGTGCGGGATCGGGCTCGTCGGATTCGGCTGATCGAGCGCGATCGGAAATTTCAGGCGATATTCATGGATGAACGCCTTGAGCACCGCCGTGTTGAAAGCATCGTGATGTTCGAACGTGGCGTGCAAGCCGATCACCTCCACATCCTTGGGCTCGAAGGTCTCGTAAATTCTCTGCGCCTGGGGAATGCCCGCGCCAATCGAGTTCGGGCACAACACCTGAAACGCGGCGAGCACGACCACTCGCCCGCGCAGAGCGGACAGCAGCAGAGGTCGATCCGTATTGAACCAAGTTTGCACGAGTAGCTCGGGCGCATACGTTGAAGTGGTCATGAATAGCGCGCACGCCGACGGCCGACCATCGGCGGCAATTGTCCTAAGGTTGGTCTTATTGATCGATATTGGTACTGCCTATTGTGTGCCCGAAGCGGGCATCAATTACAAGAGGCAGATAGAGGCGCAGAACTATTGCCGGAAATTCTTGCGAATTTCCCGGCGATGGGTTAAGGAAGCGGGCACCGGCGAATTACGGCGCGGGTTCTCGTTCGCGCTGTTTGCGTTCCGCAATCTCCTCGCGATCGACGGCGATATTGCGGGGCGCCTTGATACCGATGCGAACCTGCGAACCGTTCACCGCCATCACGGTCACTTCCACATCGTCGCCGATGCGCAGACTTTCACCGGTGCGGCGAGTGAGTATCAGCATGGAAAGGCTCCGTCCGGTTGGTTTGTCTGCTTATTAGCGCACGCTCCAAGCTTCCCCGCTGTGGGCGTTTTACTGCAAGTCGGTGTAGGACTGCTCTGACCCTACCGCCCGATCGCGGCCCCTCCCGTCGCGGAATCCGATACCCCGGCCCAGTCGCTGACGGTGGCTTCGTAGATGGCCAGCTCACGCAGCAGATCCTCGAGAGGCTGCGCCTTGCCCATGGCGAATCCCTGGCCGTAGTCGACGCCGAGGTCGGCCATGCGCGCGCGCAATACATCAGTCTCGACGTATTCCGCAATGGTTTCCATGCACATGACTTTCGCGAGCTGTGCGATGGCTTTGATCATCGATTCGGAACGCGAGTTGGTGATCGCATCGCGGACGAAACTGCCGTCGATCTTGAGATAGTTGACCGACAGGTCCTTGAGGTACGCCAGCGAACTGACTCCCGTGCCGAAATCATCGAGCGCGAACTGGCAGCCGAGATCCTGCAGGCGGCGCATGAAATTCTGCGCCTTCACGAGATTGCCGATGGTCGCGGTTTCGGTCAATTCAAAGCACAGGACTCCGGGCGGCAGGGTGCTGGCTTTGATCTCTCCGATCACGAACTCCAAAAACGACTCGTCCTGCAACGATTGGCCGGAAAGGTTGATGGCGAAGCGCGCGATATCCTCCCCGACCGACGCGCTGTGTTCTCCGAGCAGCTCGCAGGCGCGGTGCACCACCCAGCGGTCCACCGTGGGCATGAGCTGATAACGCTCGGCGGCGGAGAGAAATTTGCCGGGCGGAATGATTTCGCCGCGATCGCCCAACATGCGTATCAGCAACTCGAAGCGCGGACGGCCGTAGTTTCCGCGCAACGGCAGGATGGGCTGCGCATCGAGGCGGAAACTATTGTTGCCGAGCGCGTCGCGCAGCTTGCCGATGACCAGGATGTCGGTGTGACGCCTGATGATGCTTTGGTCGGAATCCTGGAACATCTCCACCCGATTGCGGCCGCGATCCTTGGCCGCCTTGCAGGCGATCTCCGCGGTGGCCAGCGCGTGGGCGAGCGGGTGGTCGGAACGGCCTATGGGCGCGACGCCGAGACAGGCGGACACTTCGAAGGAGCCCTGCCCGGCGCGCGGCACGATGGCGGCGGCGGCGGCGCGAATTTTTTCGGCGACGATCGCCGCTGCGCTCATCTCGGAATTCGGGATGAGGGCGGCGAGCCGATCGCCGGAAATGCGGGCCGACAAGGCCCCTGCGGGCAAAGACTTGGCCATGCACTCGGCGACACTGACGATCACATCGTCGCCCACGTGCATGCCGAAGGTCTCGTTGATGACATGCAGCCGGTCGATGTCGAGGTAGAGAATGACGTGCGTCTCCGCGGAAGTCGGCGGTGCGAGCAGCGCCGAGGCCTGGCGCTCGAACGCCTGGCGGGTCATGAGGCCGGTGCTGGAATCGTATTGCGCTTGGATGATGCTGGTCGCTCTCTTTGCCAGCACTTCGGCGATGCGCGTTTGATGCAGATCGAAGTCCTCGGCGCTCGGCGGATTGAACAGAGCGAGCACGCCCATGACCCGTTCCGAGGGGTGCCGCACCGGGCAGGCCAGGATCTTGTAGGGAGCCGCGACGTCGCTCGCGACTTTGGAAATATGATTGATGACGATGGTGCGCTGCTGCAGCTGCATCCACGCCATCAAATGACGCTCGGCTCGCTGCAGCGATTCCGGCGACATGGGCTGACCGCTGCGCGTCAACGACAGGGCGATATTCTTGTCGGGTACCCACAACGCCGCGAGGGCGCAGCCCATGCGCTCGAGCCCGGTCTTCAAGATGAGCCCGAATTCGTCGCTGTCGCTCGCAGCCGCCGACTGATGCGAGGAAATTTCCAGCATGAGATCGAGGTCGCGTTCGCGCACGTCGAGATCGCGTTCGCGGGATCCCAATCTCGAACGCAGCGAGAACTCGCGCCGCAGGCACTCCAACGCGGGCTGCACCAACTGGCGCACGGTCTGCAGCGGACGCGCCTCGGTCTGCTTGCCGGACAATCGTGCGATCAGGCTGACCACGCCGAGCAGGTCGATGTGTTCGCCGCGTATCGCGAAGGTGTACACGGCGCGGTCGGCATCGAGCGTGCGCACGATGCCGGCGAATTCCGCGGTGTCCGAGAGGGCGTTCGCAATGGCATCTTTGATGAGGTCGGGCTCATCGGCGAGGTTCAACTCGTCCGACGCCCAGACCAGGTTGGAGAAACCGTCGTGCACGACCACGCCTTGCAAACTGGGCATGAGCATGCGAAGCAGACGGCCATAGGGGTCGAACGAGGCGTCTGCAGCGCGGCTCTCGATGGCGGTCGACTTGATTTCCATCACTGCGGCCACCCTAGCGGGTTCGGGGTTTTGAATTCACGGGTCAATGTGCTTCAAACCTGCCGGCGCAGCTTTGACGAAGGTCGCAATTCAACCTAACAACTACAGGGTTCTCCCTAACCCCTTGACAATAGTCGCCGGTTCTTGTGATGCAGATCGCGGAATCAACGGCGATGGCGGCTGCGGCGCGCCAGAGCGCCGAGCAGGTAGCGGCCGCCGGGAATGCGAACCAGACGAAACACACGGCGCCAAAAGCGCCTCGCCTTCGCGTCGAGACTGGCCAGCGGCAAGGCTTCGTAGAGGCGCGCCAGGGGTTCGTGCACGATCGCGCTTTGCGCCGTGATGATTCGGGGTTGCTCGGCCGATGTCATGGTCAGCACCACCGCATCTCCGCGCCACTCGATGCCGATGTCGCGGACCGAGGGAGACCGAAGAGCTTCGGCCGCGCCGGATTCCGCGCCGCGCAGGAATACATCGATGGGTGCGGCCTCGCTGCGAGTCAGTCGCCACGCACCTTCCCCAAGGTTCTGCGTCAGAAATGTCCCGGGCAAATTGCGTCGCATCTTTGGCTGCATTGCTTCATCCTACCCGCGATGGACGCGCCCATGAAACTACTCCCGGGACAGAAGTTGAGCTCCGGCGGCCGCCTGCGGCTCGACTACGGCGCCGTGGCGGCGTTGGCCTTCCCGTTCATGCTGAACAGCGCCGTGCAGGCGGTGCTGAACGCGACCGACACCTGGTTCATCGGCCGGTTGTCCCCCGCGGCTACGTCCGCGATCGGCGCAGTGTACTGGCCCATCCTGGTCTGCGTCCTGCTGTTTGGCGGTGTCGGCCTGTCGGTGCAGACATCGGTGGCGCAAGCCTTCGGCGGCGGCCGTTACACCCGTGCGTCGCAGGCCACGTGGACCGCCCTGTGGGCCTCGCTGTTCACCGCGCCCTTGTTCGTATTGCTTGCCCTGACGGGCTCGCGGATTTTCGCACCCTTCGACATTCCCCAGGAAACCCTTCGGCTCGCTCTCGAGTACTGGTTCCCGCGCATGACGGGCGGACCGCTCGGCATCGCCTTGTGGTCCCTTCTTGGTTTCTTCAACGGCATCGGCCGTCCCGCGATCACGCTGTGGGTGACGTTGAGCGTCGCCGTGGCGAATGCCCTGCTGAATCAGCTGTTCATGTTCGACTTCGGCATGGGCATAGCCGGATCCGGCTGGGCGACCGATGCAGCGCAGCTGATCGGCGTCGCCGCCGCGGCCGCATTGTTCTTGGGGCGCGCGACGCGGGAGCGCTACGGTTCTCACCTCACGACCCGGCTGCAGGCACGCGCGCTGCTTCGCCAATTCAAGTTGGGATTCCCGATGGGCTTGCTGATTGCAGCGGATATACTCGGCTTTGCGCTGTTTCAGCTGATGCAGGTACGGTTGGGCACCGTCGACGGTGCGTCCACGCAGATCGTCATGATGCTCACGTCCTTTTGCTACATGCCCGCGGTGGGCATCGCAATGGCGGGTACCACGCTCGTCGGGCAGGCCATCGGCGCGCACCATCGCGAATGGGCGTTCAAGGTCGGCAACGGAATCATCTTGTTGGCCGTCCTCTACATGGGCGCAATCGGCGTGCTCCTCGCCGCCGCCGGACCTTGGGTGTTGCCCTTCTTTACCAATCGTGCGGACCCCGACGCCGCCGGCGTGGTGGCGCGGGGATGCGAACTGCTTTGGATTGCCGCCGGGTATCAGTTGTTCGACGGCTTCAACATCAGCAGCAGCGCGTGTCTACGGGGTGCGGGCGACGTCCGCCTTCCGGCCATCATGGTCCTCGCGTTGTCCTGGCTGCTTTTCGTGCCGCTCGCGCATAGTTTATCCTTTGCACCCGGCGCGGGCTGGGTGGGTTGGTTGCCGCAATTCGGCATGGGTGCGGTGGGCGGATGGTTTGCCGCCGTGGCCTATGTCTGTTGCCTGGGATTGATGTTGTTTCTTCGTTGGTGGTCGGGCGCCTGGCAGCGCATTGCGCTGCCGCTCAGTTGAGAAGCGTGATGGGTTTGAGAGCTTGTAAGTCGACTGTATTGGAACGAGCGGCGCTGGCGTTGATCTTGAGTACGCCGCCCTGCGCCTGGGCGGCTACGGGCGTGGAAGTGCCGGCGCAGGTGACCCAGGTCATCGCGGCACAGCGTCTGCCGCCGAGCGCGGTCAGCTTTGCCATCGTCGATCCGGACTCGGGCCGCCTGGTGCTCGGTCAGAATCCCGATACGCCGCGCAGTCCGGCGTCCACCGTCAAGGTGGTGACGACGTTTGCCGCGCTGGACTTGCTGGGGCCCGCCTACACCTGGCACACGCGGGCGTCGATTCGCGGTGCGCTCGACGATGGCGCGCTCGACGGAGATCTGATCCTGCAAGGCGGCGGCGATCCTTACATGACCCTGGAGCGATGGTGGAGCTTCGTGCATGCATTGAGAGCCAAGGGGCTGAAGACGATCCACGGCAATATCGTCGTCGACAACACCGCGTTCTCCCTGCCGCCGGAGGATCCCGGAGAATTCGACGGGCGGCCGAATCGCTCGTACAACGTCGTGCCCGATGCGCTGATGGTGAATTTCCAGTCCATCGAATTCCGGGTGCTGCCGGACGCCGCTGCGCGACGGGTCGATGTCATTGCCAGTCCGGCGCCCGTCAATCTCTCGATTGAAAATCACGTGCGCTTCGCGGCCGGCCGCTGCGGCGGCGCGGCCGGCAGGGTCGACTTCAAAGTGGCCTCCGCGGAATGGGATCGGGTGGTATTCAGCGGCGCATTGTCGCCGCATTGCGCGGAGCGCAGTTTTACCCGCGTGCTGCTGCAGCCGGCCACGTATGCGTTCGGTACCTTCGTCGAGCTCTGGCTCGAATCGGGCGGCGAATTCTCGGGCTCGCTGCGTGTCGGGGCAGCGCCCGCGGACGCCCAGCCGTTCCTCAGCTTCGACTCCTTGACCTTGGGCGAGATCGTGCGCCTGACCAATAAATTCAGCAGTAATTTGATGGCGCGTCATCTGCTGCTGACCCTGGGCGAGGAGCGTTTGGGCGCTCCCGCGACGCTCGAGAAGGGAGCCGCGGCGATCGCCGAGTGGAGCCGCGAACGCGGACTCGATCTGCAAGGCATGGACATCGACAATGGTTCGGGACTATCGCGCGTCACCCATATTTCGGCGCTGCAAATGGCGCAGACCTTGAGTGCGGCCTATCACAGCCGCTACGCGCCGGAATTCCTGGCCTCGCTTCCGCTGGCAGGCGTCGACGGCACGTTGCGGTCCCGCATGAAGACGACTCCGGCGGGCGGCGTGCGCCTGAAAACCGGGCACATCGACGGCGTCAGCGGAGTCGCGGGCTACGTCACGGCGAACAGCGGTAAAACCTATGTGCTGGTCTCGCTGGTCAATCACAGCCGCGCGGATATCGGCGCCGGCGAACCGGTGCACGCGGCGCTGGTGGCCTGGATGCTGGACAACTTATAGCGGCCGCTCCAAGTCCCAAAGTATCGCTGTAACGTCTTTGCGCAGCCAGACGCCGAACCCTAAATAGTTGAAGCGCCTCCGTAAGCGGCGGCGATACCAATCACCGGGCCGTAAATGCACGGCACCATCGGTGCGCGTCCGGTCGCAGTTCGCGCGCCAATCCTCGCGAGTCAGCGCGGACACGTAGATGGCGGCGCTGGACAGTTTGGCGAGGTTCGCGATGGCGCGCGCGGCATCGCGGTCGTCAAGGTATTGCAGGACGTCGTAGCAGATCACTAGATCGGGGGCTGTGCGCGGTGCGAAATCCACCACCGAGCCCTTGATCCATTGGTATCGGGCGCATAGGTAGTCGCTTGCCTCGAGACCCATGTAACGGGCACGAGGCAAGGCCTCGGCGAACGGCTTGCGCAATAACCCGATCCCGCATCCGGCATCGAGAATGCTGCGGACCGTTATGCCGGCGTGACGCAGAATTGCCGCGATCAGCTGCGCGCGGCAGCGCATTTCCGTCGCTGTGGTAACTCGAGTTACCGTATTGAAGTAGTACTTGCGGAAGTAGGCGGAGTCGAAGGCTTCGTTCCGATTGAGAAATCTAGACAAGGCTGGCGCCTTTTGTGATGCCGATACGTGGGCGGGTGGCTTGCTTCTCCTGCCCGCCACAGGATACGACAATGAGCCGATAGTCGGCCAGCCGCCCGGGACAGTGGCCAGGGCGCGCGGCGGCGCCAGTTCAATAGTCGACGCTGTCCTTCCCGAACAGACTGTCGTAAGGACCTGCGGGCAGCCCCATTCCCTTGACGTTAATGGCGCCGCTGTTAGCCTGCCGGGCTAGCGGCATGTAATTGGGCGCCGCTTTCGTGATCGCCGCGGCGATGGCATTGGCCACCAACCCCGCGATGCCACCTCCGTTGTTTTGCTGCGGCTGATAGGCAACGATTTGGTGATTTTTCCATAACACCTGTCCCGTATGGGCGCTCTTCAAGGTGTAGTTGAGTTCAACGGTCACGGTCGTCGCGAGTACTACGTACTTGGCGTCCCACCGTTCAATGGAAATGTACATCACCGCATCGGTGCCAAATAGTTCGCCCAAGCGGTGGGGATCGCCTGCATGCACCAGGTTTGCATCGCTCAGGCCATCGTCCGCCAGCACGGACTTCACCATATTGACTGGGAAGACGTAATAGCCTCGCTCCGCCAGCGGTGTTGCAATCGTCGCCAAGAAGTAATCGGGCGCGTTGACGTCTATGCTCTTGTTGATCACCGGAACCACGAGGATTGACCGTGGCCCTTCAGTTCGGAATTGCGAATAGTCGTACCGCGGCGGCCGGCTCGCGCAGCCGGCGAAGAGTGTGACCAGGCTCAACAGTGCGATTTTGGACTTAAAGTTCATGGCGCGGCACTCCGGGGGGGGGTGCCGCCGACCGGTGTTGAAGCCACTTTGATCATGCGGTCCATGAAGATCTTCGATTCCGGCCAGTGACTCTCTTCCTGCTTGAAAAGATCGATCGCTGCTGAGTTCTTACCCTGCTGCAGTTGCAAATAACCGTATTCGGCATAGATACCCGGGGGAATAGCCGCCTTATTCGCGCTGGCGGCATCGATGACCGCCTTGAGCGAGGCCGAGAGCTCACCGACGTTCGCAGGGTTCTTGTAGTAGCCGTAAAGCGAGGGGTCGTAGCTTCCCCAGTCGTAACGTTGGTGCTGCGTCACGCAGCCGGCCGCCACAAGGAGAATTAAGGGACTCAAGATCAGGGTGCGTAAGCTCACGGTGACACCCCTTGGGTCACTGTGACGGTATGGCTCTCCCCGCTGCTTGCGAACGCCTTCTCCTTGTAGACCACCGTCCCGCCCAAGCGCACTTCTATCTGATGAGTGCCTTCGAGCACCGCGAGGGTATTGGGGTTGCCATCAAATTGGGCGGCGTTTCCCATAGCGAGCCCATCGACAAACAAAATAGAGCCGGCAGGGGCACCCTTCACGATCAAGGTCGGTGGGGCGGACCCTGTTTTCACGGTCGTTTGCGGCAGCGCGCAAGCCGAAAGGAGCGCCACCAGCAACACAAGGCTAAACGTTTTCACGGCTACTACTCCTTCTCGGCGATGTAGAGCCCGGACTTCTGTGCGTCGCTGATGTCGCCCGAGATAATGTCGGCGACCGAGCCCTCGTTGGTCTCGTTGTCACCAAAGCGGCTAACGATGCGAATTTGCCCGACCGCCTTCGCGGGAAGCGTGATATCGAAGCCCGACTGACTGCTCTTCATCTTCTCACCGGCTTTGAGCACATTGAGCGTGTCGCCCACTTGGAGTCCCTGGCGCATGCCACCGGATAGATAGAGTTGATGACCGTCGACCTTAAGAATGTCGGTGCGCCAGGGGCGCTCCTCCAACTTTGAGATCAAGGAGTTCTGGACATCCGAGATCGCGGCGCCAATGGCGCGATCGTTCAAGGTAGCATCGTAATCGGCTTTGCTGCCGAAGCCAGCGATTTCCCCAGACTCCGTGCTCGCATCTCCCGTTCCGCTTGCGGTAAAAAAAACGTAACCTGTTCGCACATCAACCAAGCGAATCTCGACTTTGGCGTGAGCTGTCTGCACCTTGGTGCCGCTCAAGAATCCGGATTTGCCCGTCGTGCTGCGGCCGAATTCGGTGACCGAGCCGATGATCAGTGCGTCGATACCGACCAAGCCCGATTCATGGGTGATCGACTGTTCCGCCTTGACCTTGTCGAGATCCGGCCGCTCAAACACCAAGAACTTCTGGGATGAAACCAGCCGCGTCGAAAGCATGTCGGAGACTTGCTTCCCTAGAGGGTCATTGTTCGCATCAACTTGAAATGTCTTTCCGTAACGGGTCTCATTCGTGAAACGCCCGATGGCGACCTTTCGCTTAAAAGTCTTTGATACGGGTAGCGCTGCTTGGCGCTGCGCTTCGGCTTGTTGGGCCGCAGACGCCGGAGCCGCGACGACCTGTTGAGGCGTTGAGGTCGTGGCACAGCCACTTGCAAGGAGAGCAACAGAGGTGACTGTCGCGAGAATTCCGATCCCATGGGTTGTAAGCTCTGTCGGGCGTTCCATGCGGTCGCTGCCTCCTGGTCATTATTAGTTGACCGCACGATAGCCGTATATTTGATGTTGTGCTACGAGCATTTTCTCCCGATGTTAACGGCTTATCATTTTTTACCGTATCGTATTGACTGGTGTTAACCCTCTGCCGGGATTGAATCATTGAAGTTGGGCCGGACTTACTCCAGCTTCTACATTTGCGAGGTGGAGTGGAAGGCTTCGTTGACTTCTTGTACGAAGCGATCACGCTCTTCATCGGTCAACCAAGAGAAATGACTATCGCGTTTGGTCTTCGACAACGTGCCGTTATTCTGATGAACGCATGCGAATTCCGTATATTCAATGCGTTTGGCCGTTATATCCCTAATTCTTATGCTACACACTCGATGTACCCCAAAATTCACTCTCGAGATCCTCTCCTAACGCGCAATTCGGCAGCGCTTCAGAAACAAGTCGAAGTCGTCACGTTCTGGTCTCTTTGCCCCCAAATGCACAACTTGAATTAAGCGAGCGTTGCGGCGGCTGGGCCCGTAATTCACGCCTTGATAAAGGCGAGCAGATCTTCGTTAACATGGTCCTTCATCGTCGTGCACAGTCCATGGGGAGCGCCCTTGTACACCTTCAGCTTGGCATTCGGGATCAGTTTCGCCTGCAGCGCACCTGCATTGGCGAAAGGCACAATTTGATCATCATCACCTTGGATGACCAGCGACGGGATGTCCATGCGCTTCAGGTCTTCAGTTTGATCCGTTTCGGAAAACGCCTTGATGCAAAAGTAGGCTGCAGGGAATCCCGCCATCATCCCTTGCAGCCAAAATGATTCGCGCACTCCCTCCGAGGTCTTGGCGCCGGGGCGGTTGTACCCGTAGAACGGCAACGTCAAATCCTTAAAGAATTGCGAACGGTCAGCCTGAACGCCGGCTCGGATGCCATCGAAGACACTGGGCGGCAAGCCGCCGGGATTGCCGGGAGTCCTCACCATCAGCGGCGGTACGGCAGCGATTAGCACCGCTTTGGCCACACGCTTGGTGCCGTGTCGCCCAATATAGCGCGCAACCTCGCCGCCGCCGGTGGAGTGACCGACATGCACGGCATTTTTCAAGTCGAGCTTCTCGGTCAGTTCGGCGAGATCGTCGGCATACGTATCCATCTCGTTGCCAGTCCAAGGCTGACTCGAGCGACCATGGCCACGGCGGTCGTGGGCGATACATCGATATCCGCGGGACGCCAGAAAGAACATCTGATCGTCAAACGCATCCGCCGAGAGCGGCCAGCCATGACTGAATACCACGGGTTGTCCGCTGCCCCAGTCCTTATAGTAGATCTGCGTGCCATCTTTGGTGGTAATCGTGCTCATCGAGTGTTTTCCTTTGCTGGGCGATACAGAAGGATGCGTATGTCCGGCCGCAGTGGCGAGTTTCGTGGCTGACAAGCTCGCGGCGGCAAGAACGCCGGCGGCGCCGGCTAAGAGGCTTCGCCGAGACGTTTTGCTCAAGGTGGAAGTCGTCAGGTCGCTCATCGAATCCTCATGTCCTTGGGTTACGACGATCGGAGCTTCAAAAACGCAAATGACAAACACTCGTTATGGGGTGTGTCGGCGCCATGAGCGACCCCCACCTTGAGTTTTTGAAATTGAGAAGCTGTGGCATTCACGGGCGGTGCCCGAATGGACATCCGGCACGCTCCAGCGCGGCCAGACGACCCTTCCAACCGCCCGTGCGATGCGCGACAGAGACTTCATACACACCGCGGCGCGCGGCGAGAACGGGATCATCGGAGGGCTCGATACCATCGGTCAGGCGCGTGGGATCATGCATCATGACGACATCGCCAATTTCTTCCACGGTGGTGGTCCGCTGTACCTCGAGTCGCCCGATCGTGACGCGTCGGCGCTCGTCCGGCCACGGCGCACTGGGGTCGTCCGTCGAGTCGCCATTTTCCGCCAGTTGAAGCACGAGCTTGAAACCCACTGGCGCTCTGCGTAGGCGCTCCTCATATTCTTCGAAGAGATATGAGGGCGGCCGCTTTTGCAGCTCTTCCAGTGTCCAACCCGCGATGGCCGCCTCGGGCTCCCAGTGATAGCGTGCGTATCGCACCTTATCGGCTTCGTTGACGAACCGGAACGCGTGAAGCATGTGAAAAGCCGTCTGAGCTAGGCTCACGGACGCCGGTAACCCTTTTGCGAGCTGCACTGCGTGCGCGACCCAGGGACGTTGCGCCAAAAAGGGTCCGAGGCGATTTGGATCAGGTTCCCCCGTCGCGGGATCTGGCCGTACGGCCTGCAAAAATTCGTATGTCTCGTCTGGCGTACGCGCAAAGAAAAGCGGGATTGGCAAAGCCACCAGATCTGTGACCGTGCCGTCGGGAAGATAGAACCGGACGGCCATGGAAGGGGAACTTGCCGGACCCCACGGACTTTTCGGGCTGTTCGAGTGACGAACTGTCACCGGCACTGAGTCCCCCCGCAGATGGATCGCGCGGCTTAATTGCTTCGCCTCAGTTGTTGCTTTGAAGGTCCCGGCGTAATAGCGACCTGAGGCGTGCACTCCGCGGTAGCCAGGATGGAATCCTTGAAAGTCTTCGTGGATCATTTCCACGAGCTTGGCGGCAATTCGGTATTGTCCATGATTCATATGCGACTCCTGTTTCTTAACTTGATGCAGTGTCAAGTAATGCGTCGAACGCAACGCTGATCTTCAACGCCTTCCATATCCTTCGAACCGACGCGTCTGGGTACGCACTGTAAAATCCGACTGCGGTGACCTGCTGCTTGACGATCCAGTCTTTAATCTCAGAACTGTGTATTCCGGGATACCCGGCACATTCATGGAACAGCAGGTCAATCTCATCCGGCAGGATTGTTGCGAAATCGTTGATGTAGGACTCCCAATCACCGTCAAAGGTAGAAGCAAAGATGACGCGCGTGTCGTTATCGAAAATGACAAACCGCAAGTCATGCACTGTCGCGATGCGATCCGTATTCTTCTGTCGTTCGCCCGTAAATCCGTCGGCCAGCAGTTTGCGCATGAGTTCCGCGCCTCCGGGTTTCAGCGCACAGATCAACGTGAACTCGTTTGACTGTCCAGCTTTCGAGCCGGGTCGTACCTTGGCCATCGCCTTTGTCGCTTGCATGTCTTTGGTCTCCTATATGAATAAGCCGTGGGCGGTCGGTTTGTTAACAACTTTCGTTAGTCAGTTGCGCCAACCATTGGAGCGCGCGCAATCCAGGCATGAAGCAGTACTCACCACCACGCACCACGACAAACTGCGGGAGCCCATGAAAGCGGCGCCGAATTGGCTGATTAGGGACGGTAAAGACCCCTTCTCCCTCGGCGTTTCCCACCATGGGGTCCTGCTCGGCACCGAGATTGATAAAATTCCCGCTCGCAATCCATTGCGATTGCACAAACTCGAATTGGCGCTGCAAATGGGCACCGATCAACAGGAAGACG
>Ga0073928_10006180_pt1 | contig 16267 bp, 7 predicted proteins | sample PaiPotPPA55metaG_FD_76969 | JGI IMG/M metagenome (GOLD analysis project Ga0073928, IMG submission 76969) | Iron sulfur acid spring bacterial and archeal communities from Banff, Canada, to study Microbial Dark Matter (Phase II) - Paint Pots PPA... ... | reverse complement strand
GGACCCAGATCGATGACCCAATCCGCTTCAGCTATGAGGTCCAGATTGTGCTCGATGACGATGACCGAATGTCCCGCATCGACGAGGCGTTGAAGCACTTCGACCAGTCGTTGCACATCCGCGATGTGCAGCCCGATGGTCGGCTCCTCCAGGACGAACAAATTCCCCCTGCTCCGTTCCAAAATGTCCGTCTCCCTCAGGCCGGCCTGCAGATGGCTGACCAGCTTGACACGTTGCGCCTCGCCGCCACTCAGCGTCGGGCTGGTTTGCCCCAATTTCAAATAGCCCAGGCCCGTGTCGCACAATGCCCGCAAGGCGCGCTTGATTCTGGGCACGCTGCCGAAAAATTCCAGCGCCTCTTCCACGGAAAACTCCAGCACCTCGGCGACATTCTTGCCGCCGTATTGGATGTCGAGCGTCTCGCGATTGAATCGGCTCCCGCCGCAAACCTCGCAACGCACGAACGCCGGCGGCAGAAAATTCATCTCCAATTTGATCGTGCCCGCCCCCTGGCACTCCGGGCAGCGGCCCTGCGGGCTGTTGAACGAAAACCGACTGGGCGAATATCCGCGCAGCCGCGCTTCCGGCACTTGGGCAAAGAGCTGGCGAATGTCGCCGAAGAATCCCACATACGTGGCGGGAATCGAACGCGGCGTTCGGCCTATCGGCGACTGATCGACTTCGTACACCGCGTGAATCGAATCGTAATTCGCGACCGGCGATCGCCGATCGTTTCTTGGCGCCTTCGCATCGCGCGCCGCGCGCCGGTCTTTGCGCGCTTTCAGAGCGCTTGTGAGGGCCGGCAGGAGACACTCGCGGATCAAGGTGCTTTTGCCCGAACCGCTCACGCCCGTCACCAGGACCAAACGGCCCAGGGGGAAACGCACGGTCAGGTTGTGCAGATTATTCTTTGCAGCGCGCCGAAGCTCGAGCCAACCGGGTTCCTTCTCGACCTTTGCGCCTCTCGCCGTTTTATCCCTCTCCTCACTCGAGGGAGGAGAGGGCCGGGGTGAGGTCAATGGCTTTCGACTTCCCAATTCCTTCTCGTCCTCGTCCTCGTTCTCGCTTCTTCCGGTGACGAACCGCCGTTGCCCGCGCGCCGGGCAGGTCTTTCGCGCGCGCAAGCTTCGGCCCGTGATCGATTCCGAGCGCCGGAGCAACTCGGCCAGCGTGCCCGCGGCGACGACCTCGCCGCCGTGCGTGCCCGCGCCCGGTCCCAGATCGATGATGTAATCGGCCCGCCGCATGGTTTCTTCGTCGTGCTCCACAACAATGACAGAATTGCCGCGCGCTTTGAGCTTTTGCAGCGCGGCGAGCAGTTGTTCGTTGTCGCGGGCATGAAGCCCGATGGTCGGTTCGTCCAGAATGTAGAGCACGCCGCTGAGGTTCGAGCCGAGCTGGGCTGCCAGCCGAATGCGTTGGCCCTCGCCGCCCGAAAGTGTCGGCACTCCCCGGCCAAGCTGCAAATAACCCAGGCCCACTTCGCCCAAAAATTTCAGCCGCTCGCGAATCTCCGGCAGGATGTCCCGCGCAATGAGGCCCGCGCGGCCAGAGAACCGGGTTCGGCGGAACAACTCCCACGCCTCCGCAACCGCCATGCGCCCGAAGTCCTCGATGGTCCGGGCGGAATCGCGAGCGCCCATTTTCAGTCGCACCGCCCGGGCGACCGGGTTCAGCCGCGCGCCCTGGCAAGCCGGACAAATCTCGCGACTCCCTTCCTGCCAATCGAACCAGGATTCCTCGATGGCATCGGCGCGCGCGCCGCGTTCCACTTCGGGCAGATAAAACAATTCGCCGAAACCGCGGCATTGCGAACACCAGCCTTGCGGCGAATTGTAGCTGAAATTCTTCGGGTCGAGCGCCTCGAACGAGCGACCGCACTTCGGACACGACCGCTCGGTCGAATGCACCGAAGTCCCGCCGCGCTCATCCAGCGCCAGCAGCATCCCGTTTCCCAGTTTCAGCGTCTCATCGATCAATTCCCGCCCATTCGTATCTTTCTTTTGCAGCAGCCCCGAAAGCTTTCGGGGGACTCCAACCCCTCCCTTCTTTGCAGCCCGAGAACCAGCCGCCCGCCCTCGCGCGCCAATCCGCGACCCGGCGCAAAGCTCACCTACGACGATCTCCACGTCATGTTCGCGAAACCGGTCCAAACGCAGGCGCTCACTGGTCGGATAAATCTTTCCATCCGCGCGGACCGCCTCGTAACCATGGCTGGCCGCCCACTCGGCCACGCTGCTATGGAATCCCTTGCGGTTCTTGACCACCGGAGCGAGCAGCTTCAAATCGCCGCGACGCCGCAGTTCACTCTGCAATCGGCGGGCCAGTTCATCGCGCGTCTGCGCCTCGACCGGCACCTGGCAATCCGGACAGAACGGCTTCCCCAACCGCGCAAAGAGCAGCCGAATGAAATGATACACTTCCGTTACGGTCGCCACCGTGCTCTTGCCGCCGCCCCGGCTGGTGCGCTGTTCGATGCTGACAGTCGGCGGGAGCCCGGTGATCAAGTCCACGTCCGGACGCGACAATTGCTCGACGAATTGCCGCGCATAAACGTTCATCGAATCCAGAAACCGCCGCTGGCCCTCGGCAAAAAGAAGGTCGAACGCCAGCGTGCTCTTCCCAGAACCACTCACCCCCGTAACGACCACGAGCTTTCCGCGCGGCACCCTCAGCGAGAGATTCTTCAAGTTATGCTCCCGCGCGCCATGAATCCCGATGGCGTCCTCGGTCCCCGCTATGATATTCGGCTCGATAAACACAGATTACTTTGTAACACGCCCGTCAACCTGTCGAACAACAATCGAAGGAACCACCCCATCACCCGTAACAGCCGACATGAGGAGACTCAAATTTTGCGGCATTCCAAAAAGATATTGGAGTCTCCTCACGTCGTCTCCTACAGGGAGTAGTTTTACGAACTTCGCGTAGCGCAGGCGTCCTCGCCTGCGAGTGCAAGCGAGGGCCGCGCAATTAAGTTGCAGACTGGGACAACCACGAATAGCCGCGAATAGCCGCTAATGATAGCGACGCTCTCACCGATGAGAATATCTTGGAGGAGACTATTAGGTTGTAGATTCGGTGCAATACTTTGCAGATTGTCCCGATTAATTAACCAAGGAAGGCAATGAAAATGGGGGTTTCCTGCAAAATCTGCAACTTATTGTCCCGTCTGCAGCTTATTTGCGCAGTGTACAATTAGCGTGAATTAGCGGTTCCATTTCCTGCCCTTTTTGCCCCCATCTTTTTGCCTCCTTCGCGTGTTTCGTGACCACGTTTCGCGAAGTGAATTCTCGCACGGGGCACCTATCTTGTGGCGGCCTTGGGAAGGCAATTTCGCGGGCAAAGATTCGGCCTTTTGAGGTCAGGACTCTTTTGTACTGCTCTTTCGTGGCAATCCACATCCCCGCCCGTTTCCCCGGCATTCCGACCGGGCGAAAAATAATTGCGAATATTCGAATATTTTCATTGGACAGAACGTATAGTCTATGCAAAGATATAAAAGATATGATGTGTAACGCGTGAGCCGACCTATGTCGGATTTTTGTTCTTGTCGGCTCCCCGAACATATACGGGTTTCATTGAGTTCGGGGATGCGTGATTGGGAGGCAAGCCTAACGGGCAACCGAAGTGCCATGAATGAATTATATCTATTAGGACGGTCGCCCCGATCTATTTGCCATTTGTGCTGCTCGGGGCCCCGAACCGTGTTTTCGGGGCTGCTGCGCCGCCCTAACATACCGATTTTGCGCCATTTGCGACTGCCCTCCAACTCGCCGCGCCATAGCGCTGCGCAGGCGGGAGTGTGGCCAAGGAGAGCCGAACCGCGCTTTTTTTCGACCAATTTCGACCAATTCGAGTGGTTTCGACCAATTTCGACCAAAAAACATGCGAGGCCGGGGCGGTGTCTCCGCGAAGGCAACGGCTGGGTCAAGGCGAGTCAAGGCCAGTCAAGCCTTTGAATTGTATTTGGCGGGAGGGCGGTCGCCCCGATTTATTTGCCATTTGTACCGCTCGGGGCCCCGAACCGTGTTTTCGGGGCTGCCGCGCCGCCCTAAAATAGCGGTTTTGCGTCCTCTGCGTGAGGAATGAAGCTCCGCCCAATCGTGCCAAATCCAGTTAAATCCAACCATAGAAAATGCCGCAGCCACCTTTTATGAGAGTAGAGGTGTCCAGGTCGGCAAATTCTGCCGGGCTGGGCAATGCCGAATCGAGCCAATCAGGCCCAATCAAGCTGGATCAAACCGAAGAACACCGTCGTTCATCCTATCTCGACTTTGGACGCCTGCTCGCGATTTATCGGAGTTGGACTTTGGGCTTTGGACTCCTCGCGTAACTCCTTTTCCTCTGCTTGCGGCAGTGCCGCGCGCGGTGTATTTTGCGTGACGGCAACTGAATTCGAATGGCCAAGGACCGAAATGAGTCCGATGAAGCAGGATACTGATGAATCTACCTAATTTTAGCGGCAATCTCGGCCTTTCCGGCTTTTTGCCGCAATGGCGCCGCCTTCGGGCGTTCGGCCTGGCCTTCGTGCTGCTTTCCGCCGCCGTGGCGCGTGCCGCCGACACGTTCGAATGGGAGACGAACAAGAACCTCGTCAGCGCCGACATCAAAGCCGGCCGGCTCTACCCGTTGCTCGAGCAAATTGCTGCGTCGACGGGCTGGCGCGTGTTCGTCGAACCCGATGCGGGCCGGAATATTTCCGCCAAATTCAAGAACCTGCCTCCGGGCGAAGCCCTGCACCTGCTCCTGGGCGACCTGAACTTCGCGATGGTCCCCGAGCCCAATGGAAGCTCCAAGCTTTTCGTCTTTCACACCAAGATGCAGAACGCCACCCAACTTGTTCAACCCGCCAAGCCCGCGGCTGCGGTAGCCAGCAAACCCAAGCCGATACCGAATGAACTCGTCGTTCGCCTCAAGCCGGGGGCGAAAATCGAGGACCTCGCGCGCCTGCTGGGCGCCAAGGTCATTGGCCGCATCGACGGTCTCAATGCGTATCGCCTCCAATTCGACGGCGCGGACTCCACCGATGCGGCCCGCACGCAACTGGCCTCGAACTCCGACGTTTCCTCCGTCGAGAGCAATTTCGTAGTGGACCGGCCCGAAGTCCCGCAGGCGGTGCAGGCCAATGTGCCGCCCCTGCAATTGCAGCTTAATCCGACGCCCGCGAATGGCCGCACCATCATCGGGCTGGTCGATACGGCCATCCAGGAGCCGCTGCCCAATGGCCTGGACAGTTTCCTGCTCAAGCCCGTTTCCGTGGCCGGAGATGCGCAATTGGACCCGAATGCTCCCTCGCACGGCACGTCGATGGCCGAGACGATTTTGCGCACGCTCCAGACGCTGGGCAACGGCAGTTCCGCGGTGCAGATTCTGCCCATTGATGTTTATGGCCCGAATCCGACGACGAGCACGTTCGACGTGGCGCAAGGAGTGGCGGCGGCAGTGAATGGAGGCGCGCAACTCGTCAATCTCAGCCTCGGCAGCAGCGCCGACAGCCAGCTTCTTCAGGACCTGATTACGCAAGCCGACCAGAAGGGCGTGGTTTTTTACGCCGCCAAAGGCAACACCCCCGTGACCGCGCCGTTCTATCCCGCGGCCGACAAAGGCGTGACGCCGGTGACTGCCCTCAATCCCGACGGCACCGTTACGTCCTGGGCCAACGAAGCAGCCATCCCCGCCGTGGGCGCGATGGGAACGGTCGTCGTTCAGTTCAACGGCCAATCCTTCGTCGTTCAGGGCACTTCCCCAGCCACCGCCATCGGCACGGGCACCACGGCCTACTACATGGATACGGGCGGATTGACCGCTCAGCAAGCGAACGAAAAAATACTCCAGGGGCCAACCAAGACGACGATTCCGAATAAGTAGCGGACAGGCCACTCACACCCTCGACACAACCCTCCATTTCAGGTATCGAAGCCGGGCCGCATGAAACGCCCGTTCGTTCCAGTGGTGCTCTTGTACGCCGTCGGAATTCTGATGGCGCATTACATTGTTCTTCCGCTGATCGCCGTTCTTGGCGCTGCACTCGTTTTGTGCGTCGTGACACTGATCTGGGTGCGAGCACGGGCCTTTCTCCTGTGTCCGCTGGTGTTGCTGGCGGGATGGGCCAATCTCGCATTTCACACGGCCATCATTTCGCCGAACGACCTCCGGCGCGTCCTGGGCGAAGAGGCGCAACTCGTTCTGGTGCGGGGAACGCTCAGCGAAACGCCCGTGCTGCACGTTTCCAACATGGAGGACTTGGAATCAGCGCGCTCGACGGCTCCGATCGATGTCACTTCGGTGCGGGTCAATCATGGGGCCTGGCGTCCGGCGACGGGCCGCATGGCGGTCACGACGAAGGGCGAGTTGACGCGCTTCTTTGCGGGCCAACGGGTCGAGCTTCAAGGCATCGCCCGGCAGCCCGAGCCCGCCCTAGCCGAAGGGTGTTTCGATTACCAGGCCTACCTTGCCTCGCAGGGCATTTATTACGAACTGGAAACGGAGTCCGAGCAGGATTGGACCCTGCTCTCTTCGCCGTCCCAGGCGCCGCTGGCCGACCGCTTCCGCGCGTGGGCACGGCGGGCGCTCGCCCAGGGACTGCCCTGCGAGGACGAGGCCCTGCGCCTGGAATGGGCGCTCACCCTGGGATGGAAAACCGCCCTGACGAAGGAGGTCAGCGAGCCGTTCGTTCGCGCCGCGACGTATCATATCTTCGCCGTGGACGGCTTGCGCATGGCCATTATTTTCGGCGTTTTCTTCGGTTTGCTGCGCGCTCTGGGTCTGCCCCGTGCCGCGTGCGGACTCACGCTGCTGCCCGTGATTTGGTTTTACGTGGCGCTGACCGGCTGGCCGGCTTCCGCCATCCGCGCCACCGTCATGCTCAGCGTCATCATTATCGGCTGGGCGCTCCACCGCCCGGACGACGTCATCAATTCCCTCTTCGCCGCGGCCTTCATCATTTTGACATGGTCGCCGCTGCAACTTTTCCAGGCGGGGTTTCAGCTTTCGTTCGTGGTGGTGCTGTGCATTCTGCTAATCATTCCCATTCTGCGCGGGCTGGGCCAGCGCCTGAGGGCGACCGACCCGTTTCTGCCCGAAGAATTGCGGCCGCGCTGGCAACGAGTGCTGGATGCGCCGATGAAGCACGCCGAGGGCGTGGTTTTCAGTTCGTTTGCCGCGTGGGTGGGCTCGCTGCCGCTCGTCGCACTTTATTTTCATCTTGTTTCGCCCGTGAGCACGCCGGCCAATATTCTCGCCGTTCCTCTGTGCGCGCTGGTGCTCATCAGCAATATGGCCAGCCTCCTGTTAGCCGGCTGGTTTCCGGCGGCGGCGGAATTGTTCAACAACGCCGGCTGGGGCCTGATGCAACTCATTCGGGTGAGCAGCGAATGGTTCGCCGATTGGCCGGCGGCTTACGCTTATGTGGCGACGCCAAGCCTTTTCACCATCGCCCTCTACTACGCAATTCTGCTGGGCGGAATGACCGGCTGGTTCTTCCAACCCAAACTGCACCCTTGGAAAATCGCCGCCGTTTCCCTGGCTGCGCTGGTCTGGGGCTTTCTCTTCTGGCAGCACAGTTCAACCACGCGCGTGAGCGTCCTCGCGGCCGGCGGCGGCCAGGTGATTTACTCGGATGCGCCCGGAACGAAGAACGATTTGCTCATCGATTGCGGCACGTCCAACACCGTGGCCTCCGTTACCGAGCCGTTTCTGCGCGCGCAAGGCGTGGGGCGTTTGTCCAATCTGGTGCTGACCCACGGCGACTCGCACAGCATCGGCGGCGCGGAAATCGTGGCCCGCCGATTTTCGGTAAAACAAATCTGCGCCAGCCCGGTCCACTTTCGCTCTCCGGTTTACCGGCACATTGTGGCGGACCTGGGCCGCGCGCCGGAAACGCTGCGGACCATCAGCCGCAACGACCGCGTCGGCCAATGGAAAGTTCTCCATCCCGAACCGACCGATCATTTCCCGCAGGCCGACGACAATACGCTCGTTCTGCTGGGAGATTTTCAGGGCATGCGGCTGCTGCTGCTTTCGGACCTGGGTCCGCTCGGACAGGAAGCCTTGCTGAAGCGCACGCCTGATTTGCAGGCGGATATCGTCGTCACAGGCCTGCCCTCCTCCGGCGAAGCGCTGGGCGATGCGCTCCTGGACGCCATCCAGCCGCGCGCGATCATCGTTTCGGATTCGACATTCCCCGTCGCCAAACGGGCCAGCGCCGCGTTTTGCGACCGCCTGGCGCGAAGGCAAGTCCCGGTCGTTTACATCCGATCCGCCGGAACCGCGACGATTGAGTTGCGCCAGGATCAATGGTCGCTGCGCACCACCAAAGGAACCAGGCTCACAAGCCAGAACCTGACGCCATCGAATCAATGATACGTCGCGAAAATTTGTGCTGGCAACGCCGCGGGTGCGTGTGTTACGCTGGCATGAGTTGCGAGATGCGCGACGTAGCGGAAACCGAACACCAGCTATGAATCCGAGCGGGACAATCAGCGAAATCCTCCATCACAAGGGCGGCAAAATTTGGTCCATTTCCCCGGACGCCACGGTCTTCGAAGCCATTCAATTGATGGCGGAAAAAAACATTGGGGCCTTGCTGGTCATCCAGCAGGAAGAACTTGTGGGGATTATTTCCGAACGCGATTACACCCGCAACGTCGTCCTCAAAGGCAAGTCTTCCAAACAGACGGCGGTGAAGGAAATCATCAGCGGACAGGTCATTCATGTGAGTTCCAGGCATACCATCGAAGAGTGCATGAGGCTGATGACGACGCATCGCATCCGGCACCTGCCTGTGCTCGAGGGCAACACGATCCTGGGCATGGTCTCCATCGGCGATCTGGTGAACTGGATCATTTCCGCGCAGAGCAGCACGATTCACCAGTTGCAGACCTATATCACCGGCTATCCTGAGTAAGGCGCGCCACACCTCGGCGGTTGCGCTGATTGTGCCCTGCTCCGCCCTCACCTCGGCCGGGAGCGGGTCAGCGAAACCGAAACGTGCCGCGCCTGCGGAATGGCGAATTTTTTTATCTCCACCATCACCGCCTGCGGCCGGTATTTGGCCAGGATCATGTCGGCCAGGTTGGCGACCAATTTTTCGAGCAGCTTCCAACTGCGGTTTTCGCCGAACTTCATCACATCCTGCGCGACGTCGTGGTAGTTGATCGTCTTCTCGATCCGATCGCTCACCGCAGCAGAGGCAAAATCGAACGTCATGTCCGTCGTGATCAGCAGGCGTTGCGCCGCGGCGCGCTCTTTTTCGCTAACCCCGACATGATAAAACACTTCCAGCTCGACAATCGTAATTTTCGACATGCTTCCTCAAATCTGATGCTGGCGATGGGCCGGCCCTCCGGCGGCGCCGGTCCGTTCCGCGACCGCCAGCAATAATCGGCGCGTGGGCTCGTTGATTTCCATCTCCAGGCCGCCCGCGACGCCGACCCAGCAATATTCCCGGGCTTCGTCATTCAGCCGCACGATGGGCGCGCTGGCGCAACGGCACGTGTAGTTCAACAAAACAAAATGCGCTTCGCGATAAAATTCTTTTGAATCGATGCAATCCTGCACCAGGACGAGCTCGATTTCGTCCACCTCCAGGTTCGTTTCCTCCCTGAGTTCGCGGCGCAACGCTTCGAGGCATGTTTCGCCCCATTTGATTTTTCCACCCGGAATACCCCACAAATTCGACCATTTGTGCGTGCGCACGAGCAAAACCAGCCCGGCCGAGTCGAAGATCAACGCACCAACCGTCACGACCGGCTGGCGGTGCTCCTCGTCAGATTTGCCGGGCGCCTCGAGGCGCAGGCCGTTCGCTTCGAGAATGCGGCGCAACTCGCCCAGGTGTTCCACGATGATTTCCGGGTCTGCGGCCCGCAACTGGTCCAAGGTGTTGTAGCCTGTCAACACTGCGCACGAGTGGACGCCGCCATGTCTGGCCGTCTCGATGTCGTGCTGCATGTCCCCGATGAACAGGGTTTCTTCCGGCTTCAAATCGTTCTCGGCCAGAATTTCGTGGATTTTTTTTTGCTTGTCCCAGACGTTCACATAGGGTTTTTCGAGATATTGATCGAACCCGGTGATGGCCGCCTGCACGGCGAAATGCTCGCGATGCACGGTGCTCAACAAAAACGCGCGCAGTTTCCTGGCCCGGCAAAATTCGAGAAACTCGCGCGCATGGGGCAAAGCGCGCACCGAATCCTGCGCCTGCCGGAATTCGCTATGAAACCATGCCTCCAACTGCGGCAGTGGAACGTGCGGTGTGTGCCGGTCGTAAAAGAGCGTGAAAGGCAAACAGAACTCCCGGCGGAATTCCTCGAGGCTCATTTCCGCGCGCGAGGCCTGGATGAGCACAAAGTTGGTTGCCTTCCAGACGGCCGGCAAATCGTCCACGAGCGTGCCCGACCAGTCGAAGATGATGTTCCGAATCATTCATCGAAGTGTAGCCTCCTGCCGTTCCCCGGCAACATATTCGGCGGCCTTCCTTCGAATTTCAGGACTAACAACTTTCCACTCCCGCCACCATCCGCCGCGACGATGGGGAAACAAGGGTGAAACGTGAAACGTGATGCGTGGAACGTTTTGATTGACCTTGCTTGAGGGCTAATTGGGCATATTTTCCGTCAAGAAGGCATAGCTCCACCGCCAAAACACTCTATACCGGTATTAAGCGGCATTAAGCGGTATTAAGCGGTATCAGGCGGTATCAGGCGGTATCAACCGGGACCCGATCCACCGGCGGATTTCGGGTTTCCTTCGGATTTCGGCACTTGCTCGCGATTTATCGGAGTTCGGATTTCGGACTTCAAGTACGCCGTGACTCAAACCGGGGAGGAGGATCAAAATTATGATTATGATTAAGAAGGGCAAACACCCGATCCCACCCCCCTTACCCCCGTACAGACCGTTAGGTCGTTAGGATCCGTGCAAACATTGGTCCAAATGCACTTTCAAACCGTTAACCCCCTGTAAATAACGTTAAAGATCACTGTTTTTCCGACAAAATATGCGAGTTCTTTAGCAATTTCACTATGTCAATCAACAACAAACCGTTAGGAAACCGTTAGGAAGCGTCAGGAACCGTCAGGAACTCTCACTTCGGCTGGATTTGCTTTTGACCCGCCACTCGATTCGTCCGGCTCAGGCTGCCTGGATGCCAATAGTGTGCCCTGCCTTGCCAATTCGTCGATTGCCCTGTTCCTCGCGGCACCGCCGCTCTTCGATTCGTCGAATTCATCTGCTGGCCAATGCCAATGGTCGGCTGGCCCAATCCGGTATTCGGCTGGCCCAGACCTATCGTCGGTTGCCCTATCCCGCCGGCAGGTCGGCCGATGCCAATCGTATTTTGACCGATGCCGGTATTTGGCGAGCCGATGCCCCCTGCCTGCTGTCCAATGCCGATAGTGGGCTGGCCCAGACCAATCGTCGTTTGGCCCAAGCCCGTATTCGGCTGGCCGATACCGCCCGCGGGTTGGCCGATGCCGATGGTTCGCTGGCCAATCCCCATGTCGTGCTGGCCGAATACGCCATTCGCATTGGGCGGGGAGGCTTTGCCCGGTTGGACCGAACTTGAGTAAGGTTTCCATTCGCCGTCCTTCCAATAATACGAGGGCGCGCCAATGCCGTTTGTCGGCTGGGCTTTGCCGATCAGCGCGACGAGCAGAACGGTGACAAAGACGACGGAGGCGTCAAATCGAAGTTCTTGTCTTTCAATCCGAGGCGATGAACGAGTCCGCAGCACCATTGCACAGAACCCGGATAATGCAGTCCACTTTTTGGACGCACTAGTACGCGGTGCTCGGGCGCAAAAATGCGTGCCTTCGCCACGCCTCAGTCGGCTCTGACTGCGATTCCCGACATCCGTCGATTGGCGTCCCGGAGAACCCATTCGCGGGGTGGGCGCATTTGCGGTGCCAACACACTGCGAAACCGACTCAGTTCACTTCGACGCGGAAGAACCGCGCCGCGTTGGTCTTGGGGATTAGGAACAACTTTAACGTGCCGTCGCCACTGATCGTGCCGTTGGTCTGCCACGCACCCAAAAGCAGATTCGTCCGGGACTCGACGTTGTAGGTGAAGCCGCTCTGGGACTGGAACGAGAATTCGAAGTTCGTGCCGTTCGTCGTCCCCGGGTTGAGCAGCGTGATTGGCGGCACAATCACGGAATCGGTGACTTTCGCCATGAAGCCGGCTGGATGGAAAACCAGTGTGCAGATTGGAGAGCCAATGCACGTTGCCTGGCCGTTGATCGTGTTCGTTCCGAAGACAGTCTGCTGATTGAAGAAGCCGCAACTCCAAACCCCGTCCGGCGCGAGGGCGAGATCCCGGGTGTTCGCGTAACTGGATTGCGAAAAGGCCCGGCGCGCCCAGAGCGCGTTTCCGTTGCGGTCGAATTTGGCGACGCAAGTCTGGCCGGGAACGCTATCCACGACGTTTACCAGGAACTGGATCGTTTCATAGAACGGAGCGGCGATGAGGTCGTTGCCGAAAAACGCGTATTCATCGAAATCGGCGTCAACGTAGACGTTCCCCGAGGCATCGGCGACGATGCCCCAGACAAAGACGTATTCGCTGCCGAAGGAGGTGGCGAGTTGGGCGTTGCCGTTGGTGTCATAACGCGCGAAATATTGGCCCTTGGAGGTTGGGAACGTAACCGTGAACGGTCCGAACGTGGCGTTGGATCCCCAGGCGGTCCCGGCCACGAAGACGTTGGTCCCGGAAGCCGCCACGCACGGGGTATCATCGACCAGGCCGCCGGGGTTGCCCGATCCCTGCTGGCCGGCAATGCCCCGCACCCAATTGCCGTGGCCATTGGCGTCGTTGATCGAGAAAATGGCCTGTTTCAGAGCCGATACATTGGTCGCCCCCGCTATATAATTGGTCGATCCACCGCCCATGCTGCCGTAAATGCTCCCGGCGCTGTAGCTCAGGTAATGGGGCCAGCCGGAAGGGAAATCCATCCAGCGGACAGCGCCGTTCGTATCGTATTGGGCAATAACGAAAAGCTGCCCTGGCGGAGCCACATTCGTCGTGCCAAAGCTCGTGCTGCTCGTAACGGCCACCGCGACGGTAACATTGCCGGCGAGATCGGAAACCACGCAGTGGTAGTCGGCGAAATTACCGTTGGTGCCGACAATCGTTCGCACCCAAAGGGTATTTCCATTGGCGTCCATGCGCACCACGTAAGTAGAGCCCCCTGCCACATCAACGAGCTGGTTGGTGCCCAGCCAGTTGGTGCCGAAAAAGGCGCCGATGGCGTAAAAGCCGCCGCCGGGCGCGGCGGCCATGCCCCGCGGGAAGGACGAGCCGTTTCCGTTGTTGGTCATCGAGCGGCCCCAGATGGGCGTGCCTGTTGCGGTTTGTTTGAGGAATGCGCTCTCCGTGACGCCATTAGACGTGTCCAGCGTGTTGGTTCCGAAAGTATTCGTGCCGATGACGGAACCCACCGTGTAAATATTGCCGAAAGAATCCAGGAGGCAGGCGATGTTGTAGTTCGTCGTGTCGTCCGAGAGGTTGTTGGCATATTGCGAGCGGAAAACCTGGGACCAGTCCGGCGGCAGCGGCGCGGCAACGAAGGTGACCATCGCGGTCGTCGAGGTCGCCGAGCCGCCGTTATTGCTGACGATCGCGTAATAATTTCCCGCCACACTGGCGTTGCCGGAATTCGTGGGAATGTACAGCGCGTTGGTCGCATTCGGAATGGGCGAGCCGCTTCCGGTCTTGTACCAGGCCCAGGTGAAGGGTCCATTGGTGCTGGTCGTCCCGGCCAGCAAGGCCACGTCGTAGCCGGGATAATTCGTCTGATTGAAGGGATTGATCGTGATGATTGGGACGGTGCTGACGACATAGCTGACCACATCCAGGTAACCCTCCTCGGTGGGATCCGTGTCGCCGCCTGCATAGGCCGTCCAACTCAACGTATGCGTGCCGGCTGGGATTGTGAAAGGGCCGTCCTGATACCAGGTGGTCATGCCGTAACTATCGTCGGTGTCATTGCCGTCGATAGCGAATTCCAAATCGAAGTTTCCACTAGGATTGGCGACCGTTTGCCAGTAGAAGGTAAGCGTGCCGGGGCCCGTGACGGTGGTTTGGACGACCGAAACTTGCGAGTTTATTACCGCGCCGCTCTCCGCCGCGGACACACCGTCGTAACTGTTCGTGGTTTCGCCATACCAATCGGTGTCGCCGCTCGTGGTCCAGGTCAGTTGCGGCGCGTCCACGGCCACGCCGATCGGGACGCTTCCTCCTCCATTGGGCGCCGTAGAACCGGGATTCGCAAAGAGTTGCGCCACCTCATTCGAAGAAAGGACTCCGGAATAAATCTGCAGGTCATCCAGGTAGCCATCGTAGCCGTTGCTATAGTTGAAATCGTTCGCGTTCGGATCGGCGGCATTGGCCAGCGAGCCGATGGTCAGCTTCTGCGGATCACTCAATAGATTCGTCGTCCCGGAGCTGAAGCTGTCAAACAGGCCGTCGATGTAGATGATCTTTTGACCGGTCTGTTGATTGCGGGTGACGACGACATGGTGATAATTGCCGTCGTTGATGCTGGCCATGGAGTTCAGCGTGATGTCCGCGGTGCTGCCGCCCGTGTTGAAGCCTATCTTGCTTCCCGTCAAAGCGACGGGAACCACGTCATTGGCCAGGCCGCTGTTGTCCGCGGAGACGATTCCAGCGCCATAATAAGCCAGTTCACTATCGTAGCCGTAATTCTGCGTCGTCTTGACCCAGCAGGAAACCGAGAAACTGCCCGCCAGCGCCGCGAGCAAACCGGCCGGCGTCGGGTTCCAGCCCACGTACCCGGCGCTGTTGCCGTCGCCGTCGTGGAATTGGATTGCGCGCGGGCCGGCCATCGCGGTGGTGGTCGAGTTCTCGCCGCCTTGCGCCCCGTAGCTGCCGCCGAAATTCATGTTGTAGCCATTGCCGGAGCTGTCCGCGCCCGAGGCCGTGCCGTCCGCGTTCGTTGCGTCCCAGGTATAATGCGCCACCAGATTGTGGCCGGTGCCGGAGGTATCCACCGCTCCAACGGTGAATTGGGTATCGAAGTAAGTTTGCAACTGGCAGGTCGAAACCCAGCTCGATATGGGATGCGAGCCGGCATCCACCGGCGTGGAACAAACGACCGCAGTGGTGGAATTGCTGTCATAATGTATGGTGATGTCGTTGATGCCCTGATAAAGCACGGAGCTCAGGAAACTGGTGTCCGTGACCGGCAGATAGGGGCTTTGGTCATATTCGTAAAAGACGAGATCGCTGTAGTTGGCCGGGCCTTGCCAGGTAACCGTCGGCTGGTTCGTGACGTTTGTCGCCCCATAGGCCGGAAACGTGACGACCACTTGGGGCAATGAATTGCTGTCGATGTGGGAGGTGACGGTAAAATGATAAGTATTCGTCGTGGTATTGGTCGCGAAAATGGACCATTGGCCAACCGTCAGGCTCTTGATGAAAGAGCTGGCGAAATCCGGCGCATCGAAATAATTGAATCCTTCCGCACCGCCGGCCACCAGGTTGAAGCCATTCGTGTCGAAATGATACTGCGCGGTGGCGCCATTCGTCGGGAAGCCAGGCGGCGCAACGAAGTAATCGCCATATGGAATATTGGGCGGTGTCGTATTTGTGCTCAAATTTGGAAAGAAATAGTAGTAGTAGTAGCCCTGGTAACTGTAGTGGACCAATTGCATCTGCATGGTCAGCCCGGCGCGGGCGATGGGCGCCGCGAGCAATATAGCGCTCGCGCAAAACAGGATTAGACGCAACAATCGAGTCGAATTGGACGGTACTGGCACATTCATGGTGGTTGGCAGGTAGCTTACTTCGCTCTTAACCGCGCGCACGGTATGCGAGCATTGATTGCCCGCGAGCGCAGGATAATTTTTTCCATCAACAACAGCTCTCGCGAGTTGTTTTACGGTACTAGTTTTTTCGGTTTCGCCTGCCCGCCCTTTCTGCAAGTTCAAGGAGGCCCAAGATTGGGCAGCACATTAGCACAATTTGGAACATTGTCAAGATGTCTTTTCGTGCGGACTCAATTCTCCTTCGAGAACATCTTTCCCGGCAACTGGCGGATGAGCCGTTTCATTTCCAAGCTTAGCAGACCCACCGAGACGGCGGAGCTCGGAAGTCCGCTCCGCCGAATGACTTCATCGATGCTCGATTCCTCGCGGCCGAGCGCGTCATAGACCTTTTGCTCGTTCTCCGACAACACGAGGGCCGGGAGCACGCCGGTTTCGCTGGCGCCCGGCGGACGGTTGGTGGCCGGAAAAAGATACTCGAATTC
>Ga0073928_10006173_pt1 | contig 16279 bp, 8 predicted proteins | sample PaiPotPPA55metaG_FD_76969 | JGI IMG/M metagenome (GOLD analysis project Ga0073928, IMG submission 76969) | Iron sulfur acid spring bacterial and archeal communities from Banff, Canada, to study Microbial Dark Matter (Phase II) - Paint Pots PPA... ... | reverse complement strand
GGATTCGGACTGTTCCTGATCAATCGTCTCCGGATCCAGATCCCGACCAACGATCTCTGACAGTTCAGTTTTTTCCCGCGGCAGCAAGAATGAGTTGTGGCCGATGCGTAGGGCCCCAGAGCATGCGCCCTGAACGCGATCCAGCGTCCAGTCTTTCGCCTGAAGTTTGCGCAAAGCTATTTGCGATCCGCTCGATCCAATGACGCTCAACTGTCCGTCAACGTCTTCGAGTTGAACCACGACCGCGGCAAAGCTGCTCACTTCCGTGATGGCGGTGGCGATCTCGGGGCACACCGCCTCCGGTTTTGCGCCATTCAATAGACGCGAGGTGATGGATGCGAAGCGTTCCAATTGATGATTGAGCGATTGCGCCTTGCGTTGCATTCCCGTGATCGAGAGCGATTTATCTTCGACGATGGCGAGAATCATGCCGAAGGCAACGAAGAGCTTGGGAACATCCCAAAGGGCCCCGGGGACAATCAGGTTCGGCGTGAAGCGCTCGACCCAGAGACGAATGGGAAACAGCGCTCCCCAGCCCAGAAACCCGCAGGAAATCGTCAGGATGCCGAACGATCTGCGCCAGTAGTTGCGGCAGATGAAAACGCCCGGCAAACCAAATCCAATGCCCAGCAGGGCCGTTGCACCTTCCACAAACGACCCGTGCAACGCGGCGCGAATCGCCCAGGCTCCGACCAGCGAGCACACGAAAGTGACCGCCGCCACGTACCACGAGAACTTGCGATGCACGCGGAAGAAAAATGCGGTCGCGCCTCCAAAGCATGCAATCAAGCTCAGGACGTACAGCCAGCGCGCATGCGAACCGGTGGAGAACAACGCCGAATAAAGCAGAGAAGGCACACCCAGCACCACCAGCAGGCTGGTGCGCTTCGCGGAATTTTCAACTACGGAAGAGACGGAAACCAGAAACGCAATCGCCGCGGCCTGCAACGCGACGGAATCGATTGCCAGCAGAAGGGAACTGACGTGTCCGCGATCAGGCTCGAGCAGTTGCGCCAGGAAGTGGGTAAAGACCAACGCCCATCCCACGGCCCAAACCGTGAGCCGGGCGTAGCGCGCATGACGTTTGAGGCACGCAAAAATAATTACCAGCGCGCCCACGGTCAGAAATGTCGGAAGTTTTTCGAGAATGTCCATCAAGGTTACGATTGGGGGAAATCATGGTGTCTACAGTAACCAACAGTAACCATCCCGGTCAAAGCCCGAACGTGCCATTGGAGTGGCACGGAAGTTGGGCATTTGGGGCTCTGCTCACGGGATTTGGCGCGGCGACTTGCTCGAGATGAAGTCTCCACCGCAGCGCAGGCAGGCTCCTGCGCCCGCCTCTGCGTTCTCCTGAATCTCCTTGCTACATCGCCGGCCCTTCCGGATACGCCGGCAGATCAGGCGGCCGTGGCGCCAGTTTCTTGGGGTTGGCCTCGATCTGCTTCATCACTTCCTGGATGGCGCGTTCGAGTTGCGCGTCTTTACCACGGACCACATCATCGGGGCGATTGTCGACCTCAATGTCGGGCGCGACCCCGTGGTTCTCGACGACCCACTTGCTGTCGAGGCCGTAGTCGGCGAATTCCGGCCGGGTGATGTAGCCGCCATCGATCAGGGGAATTTCCCCGCGTATGCCGCGGACTCCGCCCCACGTGCGTTCGCCGATGAGCGGCCCGAGCTTGTAGACCTTGAAGAACTCGCTGAAGATGTCGCCGTCGGAGGCCGCGTACTGGTTGGTGATGGCGGCCATGTAGCCATGGAAAACGACGGGCGGAATTGTGCCGCTTTCAAAGTTGCGGGCTGCGCCCATACCAACCAGAACGCGGCGCAAGCGCTCAAAGATAAGCTGGTCGACGAAGCCTCCGCCGTTGTAACGCACGTCAATGATCAGCCCCTCTTTGCGAATCTGGGGGAAGAACTGCTTGACGAACGCGTTCAGGCCATCAGCGCCCATGTCAGGAATGTAGATGTAACCGACACGCCCGTGGGTGGCGGCGTCCACCTTTTTTCGATTGCTCTCGACCATGTTGTTTTCGCGCAGCTGATACTCGTCGCCGACAGGCTTCACCGGCAGCGTGCGGGCGCCTTCCATCTCCGGCCTGGAATTCACCGTGATGGCCGTGGTCTCGTTGGCGGTGTTGACCAACAATTCGTCGGGACTCTGCGGTGCGCGCAGCGGGCGCCCGTTGACTGCCAGCAGATAGTCGCCTTCGCGAACGTTCACGCCCGGTTCGGTAAGTGGAGACCGGGTTTGTGGATTCCAGTTCTCTCCCGGATAAACCTTCTTGAAACGGTAGAGGCCGCTGGCCGAGTCGAGTTCGTAGTCAACGCCCAACAGGCCCACATTCACCGCATGCAGATCGGGCTGGTCACCGCCGCCCACGTATGTATGGGAATTAGAGAGTTCGCCGATCACTTCTCCCAGAATGTAGGTAAGGTCGTAGCGATTGGCCGCATAAGGAACCAGCGGCGCATACTTATCGCGAATGGCCTCCCAGTTCACGCCGTTCATGCTGGCCTCAAAGAAATAGTCGCGCTCCTGCCGCCAGACTTCGTTGAAGATTTGTTGCCACTCGGCAGGAGGATCGATTTCCGCGCGCAGCCCTCCGAGGTTCAGTGCGCCGTCGCCGGGCTTCTTGGGAGCGTCTTGCTTGGAGTCGATGATACCGTAAGTGCCCTTCGCCTCATACAGAATCTTGGCGCCATCAAAAGACATCGCCCAGCGGTCGATGCCCTCGATCACAGTCTTCTCTTTCCGCTCTTTCAGATCGTAGGCGTGCAGCGCGGATTCCTCGCCAGGGAGCGGCCCCGAGAGCCCCTGCACCGGTTGGCTCGAATAGTAGAGAAAACCCTTTCCCGCTCCCAACCCAGTCACGCTGGCGGGAGCCACCGGCAGGGCCACGACACGGTTCTGAATGCCTTCGAGATCAATGCGGAAGTTCTTGGCGACTTCCTTGGATTCTTTTTCGCGCTCCGCTGTTTCCTTCTTCGCTTCTTCTTTCTTCTGAAGTTCAGATTTGTTCTTGTCCGCCGCCTTCTTGTCCTTGTCTTTTTCCTTCTCGGATTCAGGAGCTTCAGCCGCTGGTTCCTCGCCCTTGATGGCGGTTTCGTCACTCAGCGCCGGGAACGGCGAAGGCGCGTCGGCGTGCAAGGTTATCAGGTAGGGCCGCGTAGTTTTGGGATTGGCAAACTCAAAATCGTAATTGCCCAGCACTTCGTTGTAATCGCGGTCCGAAAGGAAATACAGATAGTTGCCGTCGGGATCAAAGATGGGTCCCACGCTGTTGACCAGATCGTTGGTGACCGCCGTGATTTTCTTATCCGCGGTCGAATAGAGATACACCACGCTCAGTCCGGTCTGTTGCTGCTTGTCGTAAGCCAGCCACTTGCTGTCCGGAGACCATGAGTAGTTGTTGATCTCGAAGAATTTGCCGCGATCCACCTCGACCGGCTTTTTCTCTCCATTCTTCGGATCCAGATCAAGGTACCAGAGCCGGAGGTCTTTGTCGGACCACGCGAGTTTCTTGCTGTCTGGCGACCAGACTGGCGTGGCCTTGAACCCTTTGTAGCCACTGGTGATTTGCTGCTCCTTGTCCTTGCCGCGTTCTTTCGCCCGCGCCGCTTCCTTGGCGGCGGCTTCCTTGTCCTTCTCTTTGTCCTTGGCTTCTTTCTCTTTGCCCAACTCGACATTGCCCATCCCGTCCTGGGGAGTGATGTAAATCTCGTCCTCGCCCGTGCGGTCGGAAACGAAAGCGATCCATCGCCCGTCGGGGGACCAGGCAACTCCTTTTTCCCGAATGCCAGGCGTGTGCGTGAGGTTGCGCGTGGCACCTTCTTTAGCGGGCACGGTGAAAACGTCGCCGCGCGCCGCAAACACTGCGCGTTTGCCGTCCGGAGCGAGATCCATGTCGGTGATGTTCTTGCTCACGCTGGCCCAGTGCTTCATGGTCAAATCGCGTTCGCCCGGAAGGGTGATGGTGAGCTTGGTCGCCTGCCGCGTGCCCAGGTCCAGTACATAGAGATAGCCGCCCTTCTCGAAAATGATGGAGGCATCCCCTAGGCTGGGCCACATCACATCAAAATCGGTGAAGTGGGTGACCTGCTCAACCTGCTTCGTGCCCAGGTCATAGGCGTAGATGTTAAACCGGTGCTCCGTGCCGCGGTCCGATGTGAAGTACACCGTGTTGCCATGCCACATGGGAAACGTATCGCTGTAATCCGTGTGCGGAATCTGCTGCTCGAGGACGTTATTCTTGATGTCGTAGATATAAATGTCCTGCGCGAGCCCGCCGGTGTAGCGTTTCCACGTCCGGAAATTGCGGAAGATGCGGTTGTAAGCGACCTTGGTGCCATCTGCGTTAAACGAAGCGAGCCCGCCCTGGTCCATCGGCAGAGGCTCGGGCAAGCCGCCATCCATCGAGACCGTGAAGTGGCGCTTCGTCCAGCCGTTGGAAGCGTCGCGCCGCGACAGAAATATGATGCGCTTGCTATCGGGCGTCCATGCGACTACCTGATTGTGGATGCCCATGCGGTCGTTGAGCGGCTGGGGGCTGCCCTGGTAGAAAGTTAGTTGGCGCGGTTGACTTCCCTCGGAGCTCATCACGTAGACATTGAAATTGCCGTCATACTGGCCGGTGAACGCGATCCATTTACCATCCGGCGAAAACTTCGGAAACAGCTCCCGGCCAGGATGCGTGGTGACGCGGTGAGCGGCGCCGCCGCTGGCCGAATCGAGCCATAGGTCGCCTCCATAGACGAAGGCGATCTTGTCCCCGTGAATATCGGGGAAGCGCATCAAGCGTCCCTCTGGCTGTTGGGAAAGGGCAAAGGTAGTAACGAAAATGAAAAAGATGGCAGTGGCAGCCCAGCGGCGAACGAGCGACATTCCAACGTCCTCCATGAAACAGGCCGGCAGCGAGAATTCGCGCGCCGGACAAACACACGATTTTAGCAAGTTGTGGGGGCAGGGCGCGGAATTTCAAGCGCCGGCGACATCAAACGGCGACATCAAACCAAGACCGCTCCCTCCAATTGGACGCAGAACTGGAAGGAATGTCAGTGGAGAATCAGAACTCACGACCCCGGCAGCCTAGACGTGGAAGCGACTCGAGATGAAGCAGATTTTACTGGGGTCAGGCGCTCTTAGCGGAAGCGCCGGATAAACAGCGTGTGCCGCTCCGAGCGGTAAAATCCAACGCCGTAAATGGTGGCCTTGCCTTTAGTCGAATAGATCACCTGCCGAATGCGGAGCAGCGGGGCACCCCGGTGCAGCCCGAGCAACTCTGCGATATTGAGATCGGCGGCGGTCGCGTCAATTTCTTCGTCGGCATAGGCCAACTCCACGCCGTATTCGCGTTTCAGCGCACCAAATAGAGAGCTTCTCCCCAGCGGCGCCTTTGCCAGGTCAGAGTATTCCTCCGCCGGCAGGTAACAGGTTTCCAGAGCGAACGGTTCTTCTCCCGTGAGGCGAAGACGTTCGATCTTGACCATGCGGCTCGTGGCAGGCAAGCCTAGGCGCGCGGCCACTTCCTGCTCGTCTTCGATCACCTTGGCCAGCAGCACACGTGAACTCGGAGCCAGGCCACGGCTGGCCATGTGCTCGGTGTAACTCATCAGCTTGTTGAAATGAATTTTCGGCGAGGCGACAAACGTCCCCGCCCCCCGACGCCGTTCTACGATTCCCTCCCGCTCCAGCCCGGCTAGGGCGTGGCGAGCGGTCATCAGGCTCACTTTGTGTGCCCTGGCGAGTTCGCGCTCCGAGGCAACGGCATCCCCGGGCCTGAGCTGATCCGCCTCAATGCGTTTGCGGATCGAGTTCTGGATCTTCTTGTAAACCGGCGTTCCGTTGCTGTGATTTCCTGACATAAATCGATTTACTTAACTTGCCACGACACTTGATCCGGGACTCTTGCAGGATGTGATGCCAGTGCTCTTGTCCATTGGACCGAGAGGCTCTTGTGCTATATAGCGTATTCGGAGCGCTGTGTAAAGCCTAAAGCTCGAAAATTCACCGAACGTGCCATTTGGGGCCGCCAGCGAATGCTATAGAGCATATGGTTTTCGGTCTCTGGCCGTGACGGAGCGGTTTTTTGAGTGAGGCGCATAGAAAATGCCGATTTCACTGCATTCGCAGGGGCTGCTATCCAGCCTTGGCATCGGAGACTTCTTCTGGGGCGGAGTCACAGCTCTGGATCGGCGGGGCAAGTGATATAGAGCGATCCCCGAATGCCCCGCAAAAAGATTTTCACAGGTTTCTGCATTTTTTTCTTGACCATGAACTGCCATGTGCTATATAGCATAGTCGATTCACATTAGGGCCCGTCTGTGACGCCCATGTGTAACGCCCTGTGTAACGCTCAGGTGCAACGCGAAATGGGAAGTGCTTTGAGGAGGCGCTGTGATGATGCAATTGACAAATGGAACGTGTAAGGACACAACGAAGCGCGGAGCGGTGCAGGCGCTGTTTACCCTTTTAGCCGTCTGCGCAGTTGTCCTCAGCTTATCAATGGTTGGTCTGGCCCAGGAACTCGCGGCCACGCTCACCGGTACCGTCACGGACCCCAGCGGCGCGGTTGTCGCGGGCGCGACCGTTACCGTTCACAGCCAGGAGACCGGCGCCGACCTCCGCACCGTCACCACCAGCAGCACCGGGAACTTTAATATCACGAATCTCCCAGCCGGCCGTTACTCGGTGACCGTGAAAAACGGTGGATTCGAAGCCTACGTCGCCAATGGCGTCATCCTGGACGTCGCCGAAAAGCACACCCTCGATGTTGTATTAAAAACCGGCAAGGTGACCGAAACCCTCGAGGTGACGGCCGAAAACACGCCGATCCAAACCACCACGGCGGAACAATCGGGAACGGTCACCGGCGAGCAGATTACGCAGTTGGCCTTGAACAACCGCAACTTCGAACAACTTGTATTACTGCAGCCGGGAGTCGCCAACCAGTTGGGCGACGAACCAGGGTTCGGATTGTCCAGTAACACATCGATTGCCATCAATGGAGCGCGCATGGGCGCTAACAACTGGACTGTCGACGGTGCCGACATCAACGACAGTGGTTCCAATGGGACTTTGCTGAACACGCCAAGCGTCGACGCCATCCAGGAATTCACCCTGGAGCGCAGCAACTATGATGCGTCCTTCGGGCGCAGCGGCGGCGGCCAGGTCGTGGTCGCGACCAAGTCGGGATCGAACCGATTCCACGGCAGCGCCTACGAGTTCAATCGCAACAACTATTACAACGCGAATACGTTTGAGAACCGGCAGTCTATCGACACGGCGATAGCCGGCGGAGCTACTCCCTCTGCCGCGTATGCAGCGAACGCGGTCCCCATCGAGCGCTACAACGACTGGGGCTTTACCCTCGGTGGTCCCATCGAAATTCCCAAGCTTTTTCATCCGACCAAGTACCAAACCTACTTCTTCTGGTCGGAGGAGTGGCGTCACTCGAGTCTTCCGGGGAGCACGGAAATCAACGTGCCCACCGCGGGGCAACTTGGCGGCGTGTTTCCGTGGGTCCTCGATACCACAACCGGCACCCCCAACTACAATCTCTACGTAAATCAAGTCGCGGCGTTTTCGCCCACTCTTCCGGCTGGTTGTGTCACAAGCACCGCTGCCGGTTCCACATCCGCTGCCCCCCAGACTTCCACGATTAGTTTAACGACCGGTTGCGCCAGCCAGAACTCCCTCGCCTACCTAAAGGCGTTCATGGCGCCCAATCCGCCCAATGTGGGCACGAACTTATTGGATGAGAGTTACAGTGCGTTGAACAACTTCCGTCAGGACATCATCCGCCTCGACCAGAACGTTGGCGACAAGGTCCGAGTGTATGCCCGCTATATGCAAGACAACGTTCCTGAGAACTTTCCTTTCGGCCTTTGGGGCACTGCGAACTATCCTGGATCGGACGCGATCTCGCTCAACGCTCCAGGCCGTAATCTTGTCCTGAATGCTACTGCCAGCATCTCTCCCAAGGTTGTGAACGAAGTCGAATTCGGCGATTCCTGGGGAGCAATCAACGCGGGACTGAGCGGCTTCGCCAACAACCCATCCTTCACCGGTCAGCTCACCGGCCTAACCGCCTATCAGGATCCATATGGGCGCGCTCCCAATGTCGAAATTGCCGGCTACACTGGCTTGACCAACGGAAACGGGCCCTACTTCGAGAGAAACATCGATAAGAACATCTTCGACAACTTCTCCATCCAGCACGGCAACCACACCTTTCGTGCCGGGGCAACCGCAATGTGGATGACGAAGACGGAGAACGCCACCAGCGGTGAGGCGACCTTCAACTTCGGGAGCGGCGTTAATGGCAACGATCCTTTCGCCAATTTCCTACTGGGACAAGCGGACAGCTACTCGCAGCCGAGCAAGGATACGGTTCCAGACCTTCACTACACCAACTTCGAATTTTATGTGCAGGACGATTGGAAGGTGACGCGGCGCCTGACCGTGAATCTCGGCGTCCGCTATAGCTACTTCCCGTCGCCCACCGATTCCAAAGACACCCTCCTCAACTTCGATCCCGCCGCTTACAATGCCGCCAATGCTCCTGTGATTGTCACCTCGCCCAATTCTCCCAGCGGAGATTTTGCGGCTGGCGGAAATGCCGCAATCTACGCCAATGGCTTGATCTTTCCAAGCGGGGGAACTTGCGCCGCGGCCAAGGCGATTGCGCCGTTGGCAACTTGTTCTCCCTACGGCGCCCGAATCAACCCCAGCTCCAACAACAACTGGGGCCCCAGACTCGGTCTTGCCTATGATCCCTTCGGAAATGGCAAGTGGGCGGTCCGCGCGGGATACGGTGTTTTCTACGACCGCACCCTTAACGGTATCTGGGAGCAGAACGCGTTCGGCGATCCTCCGCTGGTCCAAACCACGAGCGTCACCAACAATGGAACTTCAACCCTGAACCTGTTCGACAACTATCAGGTCGGATCCGCCCCGCCAGCCCCACTCGGCCCGAGTGGTCTGACCACAACCGGAAACGGTTCGCCAGGCCAGGCGCCCGTCTTCAGAGTGCCCAGCTACCAGGACTACAACATCTCAGTGCAACATGAAGTCATGCCCAATACCGTAGCCGAAATTGCATACGTAGGCACCAAAGGGACGCACCTGCTGGGCGACATTAATTACAATCAGCCCACGCTGGCAGCGCGTTTGGCCGCTCCTGGGATCGGCATAAATGCCATCGAACCATTTCTGGGCTACGGAGGCATCACCGCACGCGACCCCGTGTTCACCAGCAACTACAATTCACTGCAAGCCACGCTAAATCGGCGGCTCAGCCATGGGCTGGAGGTTGGGGTCGCTTACACCTGGTCGAAGCTGCTCACCACTAATCCCATAGACCGCGGCTGGGAGTCCCAGGACACCTACAACCTGAAGCAAAGCTACGGGCTGTCAAGTACGAACACGCCGCAGATGTTGTCCCTCAACTACGTCTACCAGGAGCCGTTCTTCAAGCAGCAGCGCGGCGCGGGGTGGGTGCTCGGGGGCTGGGAGCTCTCCGGTATCGTTACCGTCCAGACCGGACAGTCCCAGACCATAACCCAAGCCAACGACCCGTGGTCCCTGGTCACAACAACCAATTCGACATTAGCTTGCACGATCAGCGCTACCCAGACGACTTGTCCTCTCTATCCCGGCGGTATGGGTGTCGGCAATCCCCGTCCCAATCAAATCGGTGGCTCCAAAGGTCCGAAAACCGTTGGGGAGTACTTCAACACGGCGTCGTTTTCCGACGCAGTGGGACAGTTCGGAACCGCCGCGCCCGGCACAGTTCTGGGACCGGGCTACCAGCGGTGGGACACGTCACTGTTCAAGAATTTTAAATTCGGCGAACGGGCTGCCCTGCAGCTTCGGTTGGAAACCTTCAACACCTTCAATCATGGCAGTCCCGCATCGGTCGACACTGGTGTGGACGACAAAGCGTTTGGGCAAGTCACCAGCTATCACATTCCGCGCAACGTTCAGATCGGGGGTAAGTTTACCTTCTAACTCTCTCTGATCCAGTCCTTACCACAAAGCGCACGCTTCGGCGTGCGCTTTGTATTCGCGCCAGCGCCGGAGTTTCAACCTGAAGACTTAGGTTTGACCTGGGTGCCCCATTTCTCGCGTCCTTTGCGAGAAGTGGGGACGGCCCAAGCACCGTCGCAGATTTTGGTTGGGCCTGAGTTTCAAACTGACGCACTACGGGGTTTGCTCTGACCGTGCCCCGGCAGTATCAATCACTATCGGCGCGCACTTCACTGGCTCTCGTTCTTCTTGATAGCTTCAGTCCTTGTTTTTTCTTGGATGTCGACTGATAACTTCTGCTCCTTCGCCGCTTCGGCGGTTTGTCCTAGCTGCCGCAACGCGGTCCCGAGGACGTAGTGCGCCTGGAAGTAGTTCGGATCGATCTGGATGGCTTTACGAAGCATCTCCACGGCCGCGTGGGGATGGTTTAGCGCGAGTTCCGTCCTGCCGAGGAAGAATAAAGCCTCGGTGTAACGGGGATTCGCCGCGATGGCGGCGCGAAAATACGGCTCGGCCTCCTCGGGCTTCGACTGACCTAAAAGGATCTGTCCGAGAATGCAGTTCGAAACCGGATCGCTGGGAAAGCGCTGCAGTTCTGCGCGGAACTCCTTCTCGGCAGGCTCGTTCTCGCCTTGCCGCCAATACTGGAAGCCCAGGCCGGAATGCGCGCCCATAAAATTCGGGTCCGCCGCTACTGCGGCTTGATATTCCTTGATCGCCTCTTCTCGATTCGCCATCTGGTCATAGGCTGTGCCCATCATGATGTGAGCAGACGCTGAGTTGGGACTCAGCTGCATGATGCGAGCGAATACGCTGGTTAGCGCTTTGTAATCCTTCACTCGCAGGTACGCCTTGCCGAGCATATCGAGCGTCTCCAGATCGGAAGGCTGCGCCTGGTTAGCGCGTTCCAGATATTGGGCGGCTTCCGGGTAACGATCCAGCGCAAAGAGAGAGAGGCCAGCCAAATCGAGAATTTGAAAATCGGTTGGATACGCCACTGCCATGGGTTGCAGCAGGCTCCACGCGGAACGGTAGTGCTGGGCTTTGAAGTACGCGATGGCGAGATTGCGTTTGGTAGCGGCGTCGCCCGGGCGAACCTTCAGCGCCTCTTCGTAAAGAGGAATCGCCTCAGCAGGTTTCCCCTCGCGAGATAGCACAATGCCCAGATTATTCAAGGCGGCGAGAGAATGCGGATCAATGGTCAACGCCTGCCGCAAGGCCTCCGCGGCAGCGGGCAAATCGCCTTTGTGCATCGCTTCCGCGGCACGTTCGAGGCACGAGTGCAGCTGCGCGTCTTTGCCTGTCGCGTCTTTGCCTGCCGCTTCTGTGCCTTTAGCGGGCGGAGTCGTTGGAGGCGATCCGGTCTGGGCGGCGAGGCAGCACGTAATCAACAGCCACAGCAGGTAGATACAGGCCATCCGCCGGACGCGGATTTGCAAACTCATAGGCCAGATTCTAACCTACCTGATTGCCAGGACTCTGATGTTCTGGCTCGCGTCATAAGAGGCCGAGCAGAGGTTGAGCGACGTTGAGCGATAAGGAGTTCAGTCTTTAACTGGTCTCTTTCCGGTCTCTTTCAGTCAAGAGTAGCCTTGAACCACGAAGGGCACCAAGGTACACGAAGGACGACGTCGCAGGCGTCCTATTCCGAGCGGTGCCGTAAGTTGAAATTCTCTGTAGGTTATTGAGTCTCGGTGTAAGTGCATTGAAAACAAGTATGTGCCCTCCAGGATGCTGCAGGACGCACAATAAATCTGCGGATGAGTTCCCCCTGTCCGTGCCATCGATCGTCGACGCCAGGGCCGTTTCCGGCTCGGGAAATAGCGTCCAGGAAGGGTCGACGACTCCGAAATCGGATCGGCTTCAGCACCAGCCGCCACTCCAAGCTTGTCTCCCTACCGGATAGCTGGGAGATAACTGGTCTAGAGTGTGAGTGCCTGGCCTACATTCCCGGCAGGTTGAGACGCAGCTTGGCGTCTTTGTGTTCCTGCGGTAGCTGTCAGCTTGCGGGTCCAGCAAACAGCAGCAGATTCCCGTCCGGATCCTTAACGACGAAATTCCTGGCGCCCCAAGGCTGCTTTTTCAGCGTCTGGTGAAAGGCAACTCCGGTGGACTGAAACTCAAGAAACAGCAGCTTGATTTCGTCCGCCGTAGCGACGGTCATAGATACCGACAACAGTTCCTCCCGCTCGCGGACCGTCGATTCGATTACTGGTCGCTCGACGGACCTTGGTTCGACACACCTTAGATTGAGACGCGCCGCGTCGCGCCGCACCTGCGCATAGTAGGGAGGCTTGCCGTAACTGAATACAAGCGAAAAGCCTAACTTCTCACGGAAGAATTCGCACGATCTCTGGATATCGCTGACGAACAGTTGCGGCTCTGCACCGACAATCGTCGCTTTCGATGGCGCTGATTTGGATGGCGACGGTTTCACCTTGAGCGACGTGGTCGGGAGTCCAGTTTTCAGGGCTTGCCAACTATCGAAGCCTTGCTGTCTTGCGACGATTTCTTGCGCATCGCTGAGCTTAAAGCTCGCCGCAAGGATCTCGGAGTCGGGCATATTCAGGAAACGAGGCAAATGCGCGCGGATTTGTGCGGCGACGGGATAGTGGTGTTCGCGATGCCACCGCAATATTTGCTTGGCTTGCTTTTTGAGGTTTTCGAGATTGGGCATGTAGGTCTCCACGATGAGATCGTAGGTGGGCATTGCCCTTGGACGATGTGCCGTTGCTTCCTACATGCGCAGATTGCAGTATCTGCGACCGTGTCAGCAGTTGTCAATTTGAGAACACAGCCTGATGTTCCTGATATTCTCTTTCGGATAAAATCCGGTCAGATAAAATCCGCGATGCCCGCCACAATATTCACAAAAGATAAACTCCCCGCACGACTTCGCGCATGATCGCAATCGTGATGGGAGTGACCGGTTCTGGAAAGACGTCGGTCGGGCGTCTGCTGGCGCAACAACTCGGCTGGGAGTTTGCTGACGCCGACGATTTCCATCCGTCAGCGAATGTAGAGAAGATTTCGCACGGCATCCCGCTGACTGACGAAGACCGCGCTCCGTGGCTCGAGCGTTTGGGAATTCAAATTGCGAATTGGATTGCGAATGGTCAGAACGCAGTGCTGGCGTGTTCCGCGCTGAAACGAACCTACCGGCAGGAACTGAGCGTGGGGCCTGAGGTCCGGTTTGTGTATCTGAAGGGAAGTCCTGAGCTCATCAGGAAGCGGCTGCAGTTGCGGCGAGGACATTTCGCCGACGAAAAGATTCTGGCGAGCCAGTTCGCCGATCTGGAAGAACCAGAAGCGGCGGTCACGGTTGACATTTCCCAAGCTCCCGAGATGATCGTGGCCGCGATCCGGGAAAGGCTTGGCTTAGAAAGTCGTTCTCGCTTTGACTAGCAACCACCCAGGTTCGTCAAGAAGCAGTGGCTGGTGATTAGTGGTTAGTGGCTAGTAAAACCTAACGCGCTTTTGCTTTGACTAGAAGCGATCTCATAAATCGTCGATCGTGTGGCGCGCGTAAGCCTCAGAGGCTAAGGCCCCCAATTCCTGCGCGCTTGGGTGGCACGGCTGGAGAGGCCGAGCCCTTCCCGAGCCCATTTATGCGACGACTTCTAGCCACTCGCTTCTAACCACTTTCGTCAAGAAAGCTGGGCTTAGCGTAGAATCCTCGCGCGCCTGATCGTGGTTTCGCGGAGCATCTTGGAAACACTGCCTAACTCCAGACTCGAATCCGCCACCATCTCCCGCCTGATGTGGCGGCTGATGCCTTTCCTTTTTCTTCTGTACATCGTTGCTTATCTGGACCGCATCAACGTGGGTTTTGCGGTGCTGCAGATGCGGGAGCAATTTCATTTGAGCGACCGGGTCTATGGCCGAGCTGCGGGAATGTTTTTTGCGGGCTACTTTTTTTTCCAGGTTCCCAGCAATCTGGCGTTGCAGAAAGTGGGGGTGCGGCGCTGGATATCTGGGTTGATGGTGGTGTGGGGGCTGGTTTCCTGTTCCATGATTTTTATTCGTGGTCCGGTGAGCTTTTACGGATTGCGCTTTCTGCTGGGCGCGGCCGAGGCAGGATTCTTTCCCGGGATGATTCTTTACCTGAGGCAGTGGTTCCCGGCGGGAGCGCGGGCACGAGCGGTGGCCTGGTTCATGACCGCCAATCCGCTCGCCGGCGTGGTGGGCAGCCCGATCTCGGGTGCGCTGTTGGGTCTTCACGGCAAAGGACTGGCGGGATGGCAATGGCTGTTTCTGATGGAGGGGATGCCCGCGATCGTTCTTGGAGTGACGGTGCTCTGGGTGCTGAATGATACGCCGGGAGAGGCGCGGTGGCTGGCGGGCGAAGAGCGCCAGTGGCTGATTGATCAGCTGGCGCGGGAGGCGCGGCTCGATTCGGCTGCCCAGGGAACGGGCCTGTGGTCAGCGGTGGCTGACTGGCGAGTATGGGTGCTTTCGCTGGTCTACTTCGCGGTTCCGGCGTGCATGTATGGCGTGACTCTTTGGTTGCCCACGGCGATCCGCAGCCTGACGGGACTCTCCAATGTGCTGACCGGAGCTCTGGCCGCAGTTCCTTATTTGCTGGCTGCCGTCACCATGGTTCTGGTTGGGTTGAGTTCGGATCGTTCCGGGGAGCGGCGCTGGCATTGCGCTTCGCTGGCTTTTCTGGGTGCGATCGGTTTGGGTGTGGCGGCTTACAGCAGTGCGGCGTTTCTGGTCATCGCGGGAATGAGCCTCGGCATGCTGGGGGCGGAATCAATGTTGGGGCCTTTCTGGGCGATGGCCACGTCGCGCACGAGCGGGGCGGCGGCCGCGGTTTCGATCGCGATTATCAACTCAATCGCGAACCTTGGCGGATATTTCGGCCCCTACATCATCGGGTTCGCACGCTCGGCCAACGGCGGGTTCGGAGGCGTGTTGCCGATCGGAGTGGTGATGGCGGTCAGTGGGTGCCTGGCTCTGGTGGTAGGGGCAAAACGCCTTCCGCGCTAGCTTAAGCAAATTGTTCGGAGATTCTCTTACGTTAGGAGTAGCCGGTAGCCCTGACGCAGGCGTCCGACGGTTACTCGGAGCGCAACGCTTCCATAACATCGACGCGCGCAGCGCGAGCCGCGGGCAGCACCGACGCGATCACCGCAACCGCCATCAGCACGAACGCCGAGACAAACACAGGCAATGCGCCCGGCATCTTTACGTCCAGAAAATATCTTCCCGCCAAACGCGCCAGCGCCAATCCGAAAGCGGCGCCTGCAAGGACGCCTGCCGCAGCCATCACGGTGCCCTCTACGATCACGCCCTTGAGGAGTCGCTGGGGCTCCGATCCGAGGGCCAGCCGGATGCCGAATTCCCGCGTCCGCGCGCTCACCGAAAATGCCAGCACGCCCGCGACGCCCACCACGGCGATCAGCAACGCAACAGCCGCGAATACGCCGAACACCAGCGAGTTTAGACGGTCCGGTGTGAGCACTTCTGCCCGAATGTCTTCGAGAGTGGCGGCGCGCTCAACCGGCTGATCGGCGGACATGTCCCGAATCATGCGCGTGACCGACGCGACCAGCGCATAAGGATTTGCACTCGTGTGAATGAAGAGACGACCGCCAAACAGTGCACCTTCATCAAAAGAACTGTAAATAGTGGTCGTGGGCTCAGGAACGACATGTTCGTCGTCAATGTCGGCAACGACGCCAATGATGCGGTGTGGCGCGAGAAGACGCGCCTTTTCGAGATCGGTCCCACCGAAGAATTGCAGCACCGGATCCGTCCAATAGACATGCCGATTGATCGCATCCTGGTTGGGGAACATACGCCGTGCGAGAGTCTCGCTAACGATGACGACGGGCTCCTGATTATTCTGGCCATTATTCTGATAATCGAGCGCATTGAAATCGCGGCCGGCAATGATAGGAACGCCCAGCGCCGCAAAAAAACCGGGAGAGATGGAACGCAAACGCGCCCTGGGATCCTCTACGCCGGCTGCATGGACCTGTCCGTCAGCGGAGAATTGCAGACCGGGACCGCCGGGACCGCCGCCATCGCGCCAGGGAACGACGTCGCCGAACGCCGTCTCCGTCACGCCCGGCAGGGCATCAATGCGACGGATCGCTTCCTTGTAGAAATCGACGACCTGCTCGGGCGTCTTCCCATAGGACATAGCAGGAACATCGACAGCGAGGACGTGCTGCGTGTCCAGACCTGTCTGCGCCCGTTGCAGTGCGATCAGCGTCGTGATTAGCGTACTAGCACCGG
>Ga0073928_10006171_pt1 | contig 16283 bp, 15 predicted proteins | sample PaiPotPPA55metaG_FD_76969 | JGI IMG/M metagenome (GOLD analysis project Ga0073928, IMG submission 76969) | Iron sulfur acid spring bacterial and archeal communities from Banff, Canada, to study Microbial Dark Matter (Phase II) - Paint Pots PPA... ... | reverse complement strand
ACTAGGTTTTACTTCGGGCGAAGTCGAACCCGAAGATCAGCCCCATCGGGATGAGGGTGAGCGCCGCAACCACCGCGCATGGGTCGCAAGCAACAGGCACGCGATCCAGCAGCGAGCGATGTCACCGCGCGCTACGACGACGCACACGCTTCGCTTCCTGGAGCGATGAGCAAGCGTCATGACCACCCTTCGGAAGATAGGGACGCTGCTGGCCGGCAAGGCGCTCGATCCGCTCGACCCACGCACGCGCCAGGCAATCGCCGTCACGGCGTTGCTGGCGCTGGTCGGGCTCGGCGCCGACGGCCTGTCCTCAGCCTGCTACGGTCCCGAGGAGGCGTATCTCGCACTGGGCCAGCACACGCAGTTGGCCGTCTTTCTCGCCTTGGCAACGGCGGTGACCGTCTTTATCATCTCGTTCGGCTACAGCCAGATCATCGAATTATTCCCCGCTGGCGGCGGTGGTTACCGCGTCGCAACCGCGTTGCTGGGACCGCGACCCGGCGTGGTGTCGGGTGCGGCGCTGCCGGTCGACTACGTGTTGACGATCGCGACGTCGGCGGCAAGCGGCGTCGACGCATTCTTCAGTCTGCTGCCGCCTGACGCGCAGGCGTTCAAGCTCGTCGCCGAGCTGATCTTGATCGTGCTGATGACCGGCCTCAATATCCGCGGCATGAAGGAATCGAACCTCGCGCTGCTGCCGATCTTCCTGGGCTTCGTCGTGCTCCATGCGGGGCTGATCGTTTATGGCGTCGCGGTGCATGGCGATTATCTGGCGGCGGTCGCGACGAGCGCGGTCGGCGAAGCGCACGGCATGTCGCAGGCGTTTGGGCCGCTGGTGGTCGCGGCGTTGCTAATGCGCGCGTTCTCGCCGGGAGGCGGCACCTATACCGGCCTTGAAGCCGTGTCGAACAATGTGAACATGCTCGTCGAGCCGCGCGTGCGCAACGGCAAGTGGGCCATGTTCTACATGGCGGCGTCGCTCGTGTTCACGGCGGGCGGCATCATCGTGAATAGATTCGGTGCGTTGTCCCGCCGCCTGCGGTACGAATTCCAAAACGTCGTTACTGGCGGTGAATGTGTCCCTATCGGTGATCAGTAAGTCTGGTCCGCAATCACCTGGGCCACCGTTTCCAGGGATCTCTCGAGCGTGGTCAAGCTGACAGAACCGAGTGCCAACCGGATGGCGTGAGGCACATGCGCAGACACTGAAAACGGATGGGCGGTCGACACTGAAATTCGCTCGCGACTCAACGCCATTGCGATTGCGTCCGCTCGCACCTCTTGAGCCAGAGGAAGCCAGAGAAAATACGACGTGGGATGGCCGACCCGTTTCAGGCCACCCAGCACGCGACTGGCGATATCCTGGCGAACCGCGGCGTCCCGCCGCTTTTCGGCTTCAAGCATGGCGACGGTGCCGTCCTCGATCCAGCCGCACGCGATCGCCGTCATGGTCGCCGGGGTGTTCCAGGTTGTCGCCCGGATCATTCGTTCGAGCTTGGGAATCCACTCGCCCGGCGCATGGATGAAGCCGACGCGCAGCCCTGTCGAGACACTTTTCGACAGGCTCGATACATAGACTGTTGTCTCCGGCGCAAGCGATGCGAGCGGCGGCGGTGCGGCATGCGCGAGGAATGCGTAAGCCGCGTCCTCGATGATGATCAGCTCATGCCGCCGCGCGATGGCGACCAGTTCCTGGCGCCGCGTCGCGCTCATCACCCAGCCGAGCGGATTGTGCAGTGTCGGCATTGCGTAGACGGCGCGCACTCGCCGCCGTTTGCAGAGCGTCGCCAACGCGTCCAGGTCCGGGCCGCTTCCTGCGGCGGGGATCGGCGCGAGTTCCAGGTGATTGGTCTCGGCGGCCAGTTTGAATCCCGGATAGGTCAATGCGTCCACGGCCACCACGTCGCCGGGCTCGAGCAACGCCATGGCGGTCGTCGTCAGTCCGTGCTGCGCGCCGCTGACGAGCAAGGTGGTTTCGACCGTTGCGTTCAGGCCCTGGCTGGCCAGGTGGTGTGCCACCGTCGCCCGCTCATGCTCGCGCCCGCCATGGGGCTGGTATCGAAGCATGGACTCAAGGTCGCCCGCTGCCGCGAGCTGGCGTAGCGCCGCCCTGAAGAGATCGGTCTGGTTCGGCAACGACGGATAGTTGAAGCTCAGATCGACCGTGTCCGCGCTCCACGCGGCAAGGTCGATGACTTGAGCGCGAGGCAACGGCTCTTTGACAAAGGTGCCGCGGCCCGTTTCGCCACTGACAAGACCCATGACCTGCAGCTCCGCGTAGACCCGCGTCGCCGTGACCAGCGCAAGGCCTTCGCGAGCAGCCAGGTCGCGATGCGTCGGCAGGCGCGTCCCGGGACGCAGACGGCCTTCACGGATATCCGCCGCGAAGCGGTCGACCAGTTGTTTGTAGCGGAGTTCAGGCATGCCAGTGTATCCATGACAATTTTTTGATTGTATCGATTGTCGGTCTTACCATGGCGTAACACAAGCTCTCCACTCGCACGAGGACGCCATGTACATCGCCATCCTGACATTCGAAGGCTTCAACGAACTCGATTCACTCATTGCGCTGAACATTCTTGGCAGGGTCAAAAGGCCCGGCTGGCGTGTTTCGGTTGCGAGTCCTGCGCAGCGGGTGCGCTCGATGAATGGCGTGGTGCTGGAGGCGCAAGCGTCGCTGCAGGACGCATGTGACGCGGATGCGGTGCTGGTGGGTAGCGGAATACGAACCCGGGACGTCGTCGCCGATACGGATTTGATGTCGCGAATCAGGCTCGACCCGACGCGCCAGCTGCTGGGCGCGCAATGCTCGGGCACCCTGATCCTCGCAAAACTCGGGCTGCTGGATGGTGTGCCTGCGTGCACGGACTCGACGACAAAGCCATGGGTCGAAGAGGCCGGTGTCGCGATGCTCAACCAGCCATTCGTGGCCAGGCAGAATGTCGCGACCGCAGGGGGATGCCTGTCGTCGCAGTATCTGGCTGCCTGGTTGATCGCGCGTCTGGAGGGTGTCGAGGCTGCGCGCAGCGCGATTCATTACGTGGCGCCTGTGGGCGAAAAGGAGGCCTACGTGACACGCGCGATGGCGAACATTTCGCCATTTCTCTAAGGCAATCGAGTCGTTGCCTGCGATATGAGCTGCGCATCTCTCGACCGCGTCGGTCAGGATCGTCATGCAATCGGACGCGCCGGCCGCCGCATCCTGAGAAGGCAATCCGTCTCATGGGCTACGGCGCGAGCGCCTCCGTTCGCGCACGCCGATGAAAGGTGGCATGGCAGTTACCGTTGAATGGAATCCTTCGAATGCCACGCATGCGACTGACGCTCCTGACATCGTTCAAGGATTCCTGATGTCCGTCAACGCAGAACCGATATCCTTCGAGAACATTGAAATTCGTCTCACATTTAGTGTTAGGAATCCGAAATGATAAAATGCACACCTGTCGCTCGAAGACCCGTGTTTGTCACTTCTACGTCAATCCGATTCCTCGTATAACCATTGCATTGGATACTCGATCATGAATTCCGTATTACCAATCCGGCGACTTTTTCTCCGTACGTTTGGCGCGATCGGGCTGAGTCTTGTTCTCGCCTCGCCAGTCGTCTTTACACCTCCCGCATTTGCCGACAATCCGTCCGCGTCGATCGCCGCGGGGGACACTTCGATTCGTCCATTTCACGCGCACTTCTCCGACGCCCAGCTCGCCGACCTGCGCGCGCGCATCGCGGCGACGCGATGGCCCGACAAGGAGACCGTGAGCGATCGATCGCAAGGTGCCCAACTCGACAAACTCAAGGCGCTTGTCGACTATTGGGGTACCAGCTACGACTGGCACAAGGCGGAGGACAGGCTCAATGCCTTGCCGCAATACGTGACGACGATCGATGGCGTTGACATCCACTTCATCTGGGTGCGCTCGCGCAACCCGAACGCATTGCCGCTGATCATGACGCATGGATGGCCCGGCTCCGTATTCGAGGAGCTCAAGGTCATCAGACCTCTGACCGATCCTGTCGCCTATGGCGGACGCGCGGAGGATTCCTTCGACCTCGTGCTGCCATCGATGCCCGGTTACGGCTTCTCCGGCAAGCCCACGAACACGGAATGGACGCCCGACCACATTGCGCGCGCGTGGGAAGAATTGATGCGTCGTCTTGGATACAAGCACTATGTCGCGCAAGGCGGCGACTGGGGCTCCGTGATCGCCGACAAGATGGCCGCGCAGAAGCCGCCAGGCCTGCTTGGCATCCACGTCAACATGCCCGCGACCGTTCCGCCGGAGATCGCGAAGTCGCTGCAGGCAGGCAGCCCGCCGCCAGCCGGACTCTCCGCCAGGGAGCGGGCCGCGTACAAGTCGCTCGACAATCTCTACACGCGCGGCGGCGGCTACGCCGCTATGATGGTCACGCGACCGCAGACGATCGGGTATGCGCTTGCCGACTCGCCCGTGGGACAAGCTGCATGGATGTACGACAAATTCGCGGACTGGACCTACAGCGGCGGCGATCCCGAACGCTCTCTGACCAAAGACGAGATGCTCGACGACATCACGCTCTACTGGCTGACGAACACGTCGACATCGGCGGCACGACTCTATTGGGAAAACAACGCGAACAATTTCAATGCGGTCGATATCTCGATTCCGGCGGCGGTCACGGTGTTTCCGGGCGAGATCTACCAGGCGCCTCGTACCTGGACGGAGCGCAGCTACCACAACCTGATCTACTTCAACGAAGTGAACAAGGGCGGTCACTTCGCCGCGTGGGAACAGCCCCAGCTTTTCGCGGAAGAGCTTAGGGCTGCGTTCAAGACTTTGCGCTAAGGTGTTCTGATCACTTTTGCCTGTTTGATCGCCGGATCGATGACCACCTGGCGCGTAGCATCGATCCGCTTTCACTGGGAAAACGAATGTCTGCTTTCCCGCCGGCAGCAAGGAGACATTCGTCAACGTGGACTGAATGACTCGAAGGGGGTCGGGTTGCGGCAGTCACGAACTGTCGCCGACTGGACATGTGCTTTGTGGAAGCGATTGCGCGAATCGATTTGCTAGTCAAGACGACGACGGGTTCTGGAGTAAATTTTCATCGTCGAATGCGACGAGCGCCGCAACATTCAAATTTACGTGCAGTGGTGGACGCTCACGGACGACGTCACATGGAGGCGAGGATGAAAGCCAAACGCACTGCCGCGGTGCTGTTGTTCGTTCTCGCATGGATGAGTCACGCGTATGGGCAGGTGGAACGTTTGACCGATGCACAAATTGCTGGCGTCGTTTTCGTGGCGAATCAGGCGGAAATTGCAGCAGGAGAGTCAGCGTTGCGCAGAACCCAGTCTAGGAGCGTACAGGCCTTGTCAGGGCAAACGCAAGCTTCCTTGAGGGGTTGTGCCCAATGACGGCGATGCGTGGACGTACGCCAGGAGCAAGCCGCCCTTCGACGCGGCGACGGCGATCGGCGACTCGCTGAACTGCACCATTGGGCTTGCTTCAAATGTTCATCGCAGCGGTCTGGTCGCCAGTCGTAGCCGTACTCGAGGAATAGCACACCCTGCAAATTTCCCGCTGCTCCCCTATAAATCACAAAGAGCGAGGGCTACGTTTTTTCGCGCCGGCATATCCGATGCGTTCATCTATCGATCTGTCCACTGATTTAATCGCCGTCGAGCGGGGGCGGTCAAGGTGAGCAAGACCGAACGGCTCAGTTGCCTGATTGTCCGCAGCGGCCAGTATGCTGCTGTAGTTAACGTCGACATCGCCGCGCCCGAACAAGTCGATTGGCTCGACCCCTCCATTCGCGTCCGTGAGTCCGGAACGTGGATCGCGTGGGTGCGCCGCATGGCCACTGTCAATGGGTTGGCCGTTGCAGATTTTTTTGTTTTCGATCTCATCGGTGCGCTGTGTCACAGTCGCCGCTTGTTGCGCGCGAAATAATCTATCCACAGTGCTTGTTAGCCACCGGCGCTTCGCGCGTCCGGCCCCGGCATAATGACCGCCTTGGAGGTGCGCTGTGTTCCACCGGACTCTTGCCCGCACCTTGTTCCACGCTGCCGTGATAGCTGCATTTCTCGCTGGCTATCCGTGCCTGAAGTCAACGGCGATTGCCGCAGGCGCCGCACCGCTACCTGCGAAGGAGACGCAAGTTCCGTCGGCCAACGCTGGTGCGCCGGTTGACTTCCCCACCATCGTAGAGCGATACGGGCCCGCCGTCGTGAATATCAACGCGACTGCCCAAGAACAACAAACGTCGGCGCCAGCCTCCCAGGCACTCGATCCTGACGATCCCTTTTTCGCGTTCTTCAAACGCGCGGCGCAGCAACCGCAGGAGTCTCAACGCAACTCGCCACGCGCGATATCGGGTATCGGCTCTGGGTTCATCGTTAGCTCCGATGGCCTCATTCTGACTACGGCGCATGTGGTGGATCAAGCCGACGAAGTTACGGTCAGGCTGACCGACCGGCGCGAGTTCAAGGCAAAGGTCCTGGCTGTCGACGCCCAGAGCGACGTCGCGGTGATTCAAATCGACGCCACGAAGCTTCCGACCGTCAAACTTGGCGACTCGTCGCGAGTGCGCGTCGGCGAACAGGTGCTGACGATCGGAGCCCCCGACCGCTTCCAGAATACCGTAACAGCCGGCGTTGTAAGCGCCACTTCTCGCACGCTGCCGGATGGCAGCAATTTTCCCTTTTTCCAGACCGACGTCTCCGTCAACCCCGACAACTCGGGCGGCCCCCTATTCAACCGTGCTGGCGAGGTGGTCGGCATCGACGTCCAGGTTTATGCGGACGCAGAGACGTTCCAAAGCCTGACCTTCGCAATCCCGATCAACCTGGCGAGCAAGACGCGAGCGCAATTGCAAAGCGAGCGCAAGGTATCCCGGGGCAGTCTCGGCGTAGAGGTGCAAGACGTCGACTCGGGGTTGGCGGGGGCTTTTGGCCTGCCACGGGCGGCGGGTGCGCTGGTCATTTCCGTCGAGCCCGGCACACCGGCTGCCGCGAGCGGCCTCAAGCCAGGCGACGTAATCGTGAAGTTCGGTGACAGGACGATAGATCGCTCGGCCGAACTCGTTGAGCACGATCCTGGTCTGCAGCCCGGGACGAAAGTCACGCTCAAGCTCATCCGCAATCGAAGACCGATGACGGTGATCGTCAGTGTCGGCGCGTCCGAGGAAAACGCGGGCGCTCGACAAAACGAAGGCAGCGTAGTGGATCGCCTGGGCCTGGCCATGCATCCGCTGAATGAGGGCGAGCGACGCGCGAGCGGGCTTGCGGAAGGCCTGATGGTCGATGGGGTCTATGGGGCTGTGGCAAGCGCTGGCATCCAGCTCGGCGATATCGTCCTGTCGCTCAATGGCACGCTGGTAAGCTCGCAGGAGGAAATGGCCGCATTGGCAGCAAAGGCCGGGAAAAAGGTCGCGTTGCTGATCCAGCGTGACCACGCACGCAGCTTTATTTCGGTCGAGCTTAGATGAACAGTCACGCGCGGGCAGCTTTGATGGCGTGAGGAAACAGGGTTGGCGCGGCAACGCCGCAAGACGGGCGCGGGACCCATTGTCAGCCGAGCGTTTCGGGAGCGGCTGCGAAGACGTTATCGCTGCCGGCTTCTGCCTGTGCGGCGGTAGCTTACGATCGCGAGTGCAAAGCAGTTAATGACCGCAACGGCCGATGAGCGGATAACTAACTGCCGTCCCCGAGTTGCCGGTTTGCGGCTGCTCAGTGGACATTCAGCGCCACGGCTCAATGCGCCGCTCAGGGTCGTGAAGAGCCGGACGCTCGTGTCCGACAGCGGCCATTGGCGAGAATCATAAGGAATCCGAGATAAAGCTGCAGGTACAGTCATGCTCGACGAGTATGCCATTCACGAGCCCGAGGAATACGTTCGCGGCAATCAGGGAATAGAGCGCGCGCGGGGAAAAAAGAATTCCTCGACCAATGACAGCGACTCGAACTTTCGGTAGGGGTGCGAGAGGGCGGGGCTTGAGACGCGCGTCAACTTTCCGACCCGGTCGTCCGCGAGAGTCAATTGTGCTCGCCGTGCAGTTCTTCGTGGCGCCGCGACGCCTCGCAGTCGATCTCCCGCTGACGCGGCTGCCCCGCTAGGTGCGCTGAGATGCATAGCGTCTTGCCGAACGAGATGCATGGCGCTTCGATGAATCGATACGAAAGCGATGCGCTTGCACAGAGCAGAACGACATATGCAAGACCGACGAGCCAAAATGCCGGCATGCCGGTGAATGCGAACGAGCGGACTGCGGGAATGGAAAAGAACAGCGTGAGGAACAGTCCCTGGGCAAGGTAGATGCTATAGCTCACTTGTCCGAGCATCTGTGCGGCCCGACTCGTCAGTAAGCCGAATAGTGTAGTGCCGGAGCTGATCAGATAGAAGAAAAGCGAATAGTACGCGACCGACATCGGGGACAGCGCTTCGAATGCATGCGGCGCAGCAAACATTGCGGCAAGCAGCGACAACGCGGCAGGCGACGTAACGCGGTTGCCGAGATGAAGCCGGTGGCCCGTATGATGAAGTGACGCAGCGCTCATACCGACAAGGTACAGCGAGGCGAACATGGGCACCGTCTTGTGGCTCGTCAGCGCCGCGACGAGCAGGCAGACCGTCAGGCCGAGCAACGGGAAGAGCACGCGGGTCTTCTTTCCGGATAGCAGGGCCAGCACTGGCAGGCACGCGTAGAAGAGCCACTCCCAACGCAATGTCCACGTTACGCCGGCCAAGATCAGATCAGCCCTCGGGTGGCCGTTCACCATATGTGGCACGTCGATGATGCCCACGCCGAGCCAGCACAGCACCTGGTAGGCGACGCTGCCTGCCGGCTCGTGCAGTGTGAAGCCGGTGCGCGCAAAGACGACAAGCAGCATGATGCCGACGACGAACAAATACATCGGGCCAATGCGAAACAGACGACCCATATACAACCGCAACCAATCGGTCTTGGTGCCGGTCTGAAGGACCTTTTCCCAAAAGACGAACCCCGTGATCATAAAAAAGAGCGGAAACGACTCGAAATAGCCGATCACGCCTTCCCATTCGCCTGTCTCGATGGCTTTGTGGGTGCGCAGCAAGTGACTTACGGCGACATTGATCGCAAGAAAGGCGCGCAACCCATTTATCGCGGCGTGGCGTGCAAGCGGCGAACTCGCCGACGCGGCGTTCGACCGCGCTTGCCATAGCTGGAATATCCCGAACGTGGTCGCCAGCAAGACGATGCTTGTCAAGGCGGGGTAGTAACCGATCATTAGGGCCTCTGGTCTCTGGTTGGAGGACAGCGGATAAGACTCGCCACACAACGTCACAAACACTTCGTCCAGATGCCATGTGGTGCCGAAGGGTGCGGCACTGTGACCGTGATAAGGCTATTTCGATTGCTTGATCACCCGATTTTTGCGCGACGGGCTCAGCAATGTGATAGCGCCCCTGGTTGGCCATCAAGGCTGAAAACGTAGAGAGTTTTCTCGTCCCCAAAATCAGTCACTGACTTCATCGTACTGGTTCTGAGCCCGCAAGCAGGTTATGGAAACGCGGGGATGGTCGGATCTGCTCCCTGGATGTTTGCCTCCGCGTGGTGAAGCTTGACCATCTGTTCGATGTCCTCAACTCGATCCCGCGGGACGTCGACCATCATCAGCAGTTCACCTCGCGCGATCGCTTCTTCGAACCGCTTCAATCGCGTGTTCGGCACGTCGACGCCGATCATCGGCGCCACCCAAGCGCCGAACCCTGCGCCGGCGAGCGTGATCGCAACAAAAGCGCCGCCCTCAATCGTCAGACCGGCAGGCGGAAAGGCCACTGCGACCAAGCCCGCCAGCATCCCGGCAACGCCGCCTGCTGCCGTACCGCGCGCGAGTGCTGGAAGCAAGTCGCTGCGCTGCGTAAGAGTGGCTTCCAGCAAATGCTCAAGCGGCACGTCCTGCTTGGCAAGCACGTGAATGTGTCGCCACTCGACCCGCTCTAACAAGAGTTCGTTGACGATAGCCTTTGCGCTTTGCGTGTCAGGCAATAAGAAGTATAGGCGTCTCATGTTGGCCTCTCAAATGGGGGAGATCAGAGCAGAGCGTCGGACTCCCGCATCTATTCTTGCTTGGACAGGAAGTGGAAAGAAGTAGGGATGTCCGCCGAAAGGCGTGGGTAGTGACCCGCGATGTATGCGCAATCGCCGTAACCTTGCCAGCCGCGTAGGCGGCAACGCCGAGCACGGCTGCTGTGCGTTCTGCAATGGCGCGCGAGGCTGTGTCGGGCATCGCGAGCACCTGGGACCGCACAGTGCGATCAGCCAGACGCTGACAAAGCGGGACTGGGTGGCGATCGAGGTCAGCATGGCGCGCATTTCGATGAGCTGTAGGCCGCGAGTCGCAGCCGCTCGCAGCCACAGACAAATACCGTACGCGACCGCAACCGCGATCTGCGCCGCCAATCGCACCCCTGCGGGTCGACGGTCGAGTGTCGGGTCGGGCTCAAAGTGACGACCCGCGAACAACTCGTTCAGGCTCTTTGGCTGCTCATCACCAAGGGCAGCTTGACACTTTAACCGATGCTCCACCGCTATTTGCACCGGAACCGGGCGCTGCGCTTCTTGGGGCCGAAACGACTGTTTGGCTTCGCGCAGAGATTAGAGTCGTTTCGCTCTCTTAACTCGCGCGAGCGTCCCTTGTTTCTCCAGGAACGGACGATCGAGAGTTTAGTCTGGGTGACTGAAGCGGGTCGACTTGAGCCAGACGCGGCTCGAACGGCGTCAGGATCGCTCGTCGGGCCGGACCCGCCAATCCCGGTCATTCGCGAGCCGCCGCCAAGTCGGGCGTCTGCGCGCAGGGCTCGCGACATGCCGCGCATCGGCTCCGTCGGCGACTCCTGCCGACATTTCTCACGCCATCTTGTAGATCCCGGCAGCCGTGTCGTGTAGCACCTGGCGCTTTTCCGACGAGCTGAAGTCCGCTATCACCTCAAGATACGCACCATAAAGATGTTGAAAGCTGCAAGCGAGCTTGCAGATCGGCATGTGACTCGCGAACATACTGCGTGCGGGGCCCAAAATCTCGATGGCCTGAAGGATCCACGGGCGCACCTGGGCGAGCGTCCAGTGGATACCGAAGATGCATTCCAGCGGAAGATCTTGATCGCGACGTTGGGGCACTTGCCGACGGCTGCGAGTTCGCACTTCGACGTTGCCTGGCCCGCTCTCGTCAGGTCGACGGGCCAGCCCATCACGGGCAGGACAAACTGGATATCCGGATACGCAGCGGCCACCGATGCGAACTCGCGCAGTTGGGGCGCGAATATCTCGATCTCGCAGAGCAAGCCGCGACCGCGAAGCAAGTCAATCCCTCGGCGCCAAGCGGGATCGGACAGAAGATCGGGCCGTTGCGCGTAACGCAACAGCGGGTTTTCCGGATGCCAGCCCATATGCTGACGCACGCACCGGACGTGTTGGGTCGAAGCATAAGCATCCAGCGTGTGTTTCAAATCCGGACTGAGAAAATCGACCAGAGCAATCATGCCAGTGGGGCGGGTGGCCGCGTGCATCAACTCATTCGCCCATCGCACTTCGTCGGCCGGATTGTCTGAAATGAACTCCGCCCAAACCGTCCCGACGACGTTTAACCCCTGGGTGTCGCGCGCATAGTCTTCGGGAAGATACGTGCTGGGCAACGCGCTGTAATCGCCTACGAGTTCCTCGAACCCTGCACTGCGCTGTGCGAACACAGGGTAGTGCAAACGTCGGGCGTCGTAGAAATGCTGGTGGCAATCAATGATTGGGGAGTCCGTCGCCGTTCATGACTCGTGTTCCATGTTTAGAAGGGTTGCGCTTGCATCGCACCTGCCGCCGCACTTGCTCCGGCACTTTCAGTCATTCGACACCATTGCATAGATAGTCGACAATGAGCATCGGCGCTGACATTCGGGCTGTCAAGCCGAAAACAAGGAGCGAACGTCGTCCGCGATGGGTTCGAGCCAATGCGCAGCGGCCTCCAACCTCTGCTGGGCAGTCCGTTCGATGAGCGCTTGCATAAGGCAGTGCTGGTCCGCCAAATCAAGGGCATCCTATGATGACGAAGCTTTCGACGGGTCTCATTGCAACGCTATCGGTCGTGCTGGCAGTCAGCGCAGCCCTGTCCGTTTCCGCGTTCGCGCAGACCCAAGGCGCGAACCTCCCACCATCAACCGCTTCACAATCCGCGAAGCAGGCAGGTGAATCCATGGTGAAAGTATTTGCGCCGGGCGGCACGCTACGCGCTTCTATCAATCTCGGGAATCCAGTGCTGGCGAGCATCGATCCAGCAACCGGCAAGGCAGTCGGCGTATCGGTCGATCTCGCCACCGAACTCGCCAGCCGTCTCGGTGTACCGCTGCAACTGGTCGTGGTCGGGTCGGCGGGTGCATCCGTGGATAACGTCAATCAGGACAAGGCTGACATCGGCTTCTTCGCCGTCGATCCGAAGCGCGGACAAGAAATCAGTTTCACGAAACCGTATGTGTTGATTGAAGGCTTTTATCTGGTGCGCGACACGTCGCCGATTACCACCAACGATCAGGTCGATCAACCGGGAGTGACTGTCGCCGTCGGCAAAGACAGCGCGTACGATCTGTTCCTCACGCGCGAATTGCATCGCGCGAAGATTGTGCGGATTCCGACGTCCCCCGCAGTGGTGCAGGGTTTTCTGGATCAGCATCTGGACGTGGCCGCAGGCGTCAAGCAACAACTCGAAAGAGATGCCGCGAAGGCAGGTGGATTGCGGCTGCTCGATCAACGTTTCATGGTGATCCGTCAGGCAATGGGGGTGCCAAAAGCAAAAGGCAATGAAGCGGCCGCGTATCTGTCGAAGTTTGTCGAGGACATGAAAGCATCGGGCTTTGTCGCGGCGTCCTTGGCGCGCCATCAAATTGCGGGCGCGGACGTTGCTAAAGACAACGACTAGCAGGTTGCGAGTGCGTGCTCATAGGTGTGACCTGGCTGCTTGCGCCAGAGCGCCAAGAATGAAAAAGGACCCGGTTTTTGCCGAGTCCTTTGAGATGGGCTTGAATTTGGCGCAACCCATCGTACGAGAAAGGTGCGCGGATAGCCGTCCTGCCCGTCATTCCACATGGGCTAGCGCTTCAACCATGTAGCGGTGCCGAAGGCTGCGTCCGAGCACCGGATCATGTAATTCCAGTTCGTAGCCCGCACTCGCGCTTAGGTTCCCGAGCACGGCTTGCGTGCCGCAGAACATCGCCGAGCCGGGCGGCATGCCGCCTGCACCGAAACCCCGTTCAATCAGCTCTTCCGGATGCAGCAGGCGTGCGAGCGTGCCTTCCTGATACAACATGCGGTCAGGATCGCCGTCGATCCGCCAACTGCGCGCAATGAGCGAATCCCAGTGCGGGGCGATATCGGCGTAACGCCAGAGCGTGGCGCTGACCGGCTTGGCGCACATCTGCTTCGACACAGTGACGTCGTAGCTTTCAACCCGGCGATCCGTATGATCGGACCCGATACCCACGAGCAAGCCATCGCTCGCGGTCTGGATCAGCACGACTTCCACTTCGCCGGATGAGTGCGCGCCGACGACATCGATTCGTTCCGATGTCGTCAGCAAGTCCGGTGTGATTCTGTAGAACGTCGGCACCGACGCCGGCCGTTTGACGCCCAGCGCTTCCAGCTCGCGGATATGGTGCTCGACGTCGCGCGCGTCGCGTCCCGCCCAGCCGGCAATGACCAGGTGGCTCACGACCACCTCGATGCCCGCGCCGCCGTCGATCCTGCATTCAAGTGTCTTCATCAAAACCTTTCACCGGGTTGACTCGATGAATGACAGTCTTGAAGAAGCATGCTGCGATGTCCAACAAGTAAATGTTGGCCCCTGTCCTCACTTTTTCTTATCAGCGATAAAATCATCCGGCGATAAACTCACGGGAATGCTTCCGTCGACGCACGTTGCTTCACCACTCAACGCATTATTCGGGGTGCGCCATGAATGTCCGTTTTCTCGAAACGTTTGTATGGCTCGCGAAGCTGCGCAACTTCCGGATGACGGCTGAACACCTGCACGCCACGCAAGCCGCCATCTCCAGCCGGATTTCCGCGCTCGAGCAGGAGTTCGGCGTACGCCTGTTCGAGCGCGGACCGCGCGATGTGACGCTGACTCAGGAAGGCACCAAGGCGCTTGCGTTCGCGGAGCAAATCCTGAAGCTGAACCGGGAGATGCTCGCGAGCGTCAGCGACCGCTCCAAGGTCGCGGGGCTGCTGCGCCTGGGCGTGATCGAGTCGGTCGTGCATACGTGGCTGCCGGAACTGCTCAAGCGCGTGCGGGAGGAATACCCGAACCTGACGATCGAACTCACGTCGGACACCACGGCAAATCTTTCCGGGCATCTCATCAACGGCAACGTCGATGTCGCCTTGCTGACCACGAACGTCACCGGCAGCGACGCCGTGAACGTTCCGCTTGGAACACTTCCCATGCGATGGGTGGCGAGCCCTTCACTCAATCTCTCCGCTGAAGCGCTCTCGGAAGCTGAACTGGCCGCGTTTCCCATCGTCAGTTTCGCGCGGCACTCGGCACCGCATGGTTTTCTCACCGAGTTGTTCGCGGCCAGCGGCGAGACGCACGTGCAGATCAACTGCGTGAGCTCCGTTGCCGCGATCATCCGTCTCGTTCTCGATGGATTCGGCATAGCGGTGCTGCCAACCGCGTTTGTCATGCGCGAGCTGGAGTCGGGACGCCTGCAATTGCTGCAGGTGACACATCGGGTCCCGGCGCTTGCGCTCGTTGCGTCGTTCAGGCGCAGCCCGGACAGCCTGCTGTGCGAATCCATCACGCACCTTGCATTGCAGGTCGTACGCGATTTCAGCCTTGCCAACGGTCCGGAGTTCGCGTTGTTTCCCAACGCGGGCGATGCGCCGCTTTCGCCATGAAGCGTTGGATTCCTTTCAACTCAGAAGCCTTGCCAAAAAATGCCGATTGAACCTTCTCTCACGATTCAGCCGCTAAGCGCCGAGGCCTTCGGCGCTTACGGCTGGATGCTGGGCAAGCCGCTCAAAACCGACGGCAGCGCTCCCTCGTACACCAGTCCGTCCTCGGATTTCTGGCGTGAACATCTCTTCGATACCGGCGTGGCCGGCGAAACCGAAGTCTTGTGGGTGAAGTACAGGAACGCCGACGATACGGTCGCAAGCCTCGAAGCGCATTGGCTGACGCAGCAGGCCATCGTGCCGCTGACGGGACCGGTGATCCAGATCGTTGCAACGAGCACGGATGGCGGCCTTCCCGATAGGGAATCGTTGCGCGCGTTTTGGGTGCCACCGGGCGAGGGCGTCTGCATGCGGCCACATTGCTGGCATTCGACGCGAGTGGTTCAAGGCGAGGTGACTTGCCTGATGCTCACCCGGCGCTCGACGACCTACGACCTGGTGGTCCATCTGCAGACTGGAGCGCCGGCATGCGAGAGCGCAATCAGGTCCATTACCACGCATCGACTGGTGGATTTACCGGGTACGCAGGCCGACCGCTAGCGTCGCAACCACCCGCTCAAGCCCGCTTCAGCCGCTCCTCATGCGTTTTTCGCAGCACATCGACGAATTCCACCGTCAGACGCGCCCGCGGCTGATGCGGGGGAAAAAGCAAATAAGTCGGGAACAAGACCGCTGGCATGAACGGCCGGATCGCGATGCCGGGACCGGCGAAGTCCTGCGCGACAATCGGATGAGCCAGCGTCACGCCCATGCCGCAGCGAACCATCTCGCAGCAGATTGCCGAGTACTGCGCTTCAATCGCGAGCACCCGCTCGACTCCCTCGCGTTCGAATACCTCATCCATCTGCGCGCGCGTGCCGTCGCCGTGACACAAGGATACGAATCGCTCGCCCTGAAGATCCTTGGGCTTGAGCGTTGCTTTTTTCGCCAGCCGATGCCCTTCCGGCAACACGCACACCGCCGACACCTTCGATAACAACTCGACCTCGCAATTTGACGCTTCGCTGGTATAAACCGCGACTCCCAGATCGCAGAACTGCGAACTCGTCCAGTGGTTGACGGTGCCTGAGGTGTTCACGTGCAGCGAGATGGTGACTTCCGGGTGCAAGGCCTGGAAGCGCTGGATTGCATGTGGCACGAGCGTCAATCCCGCTGACGGCATTGCTGCAATGCGCAATCGCCCCGTCCCCAGATTCTTGATCTGGGCCGCGGCATTGGTCAGCCCCTGCAGGCCCACATACGCGCGTTCCACCTCACGAAAAAACGCATTGCCCTCGCTGGTGGGAATCAGCCGGACGCCGCTGCGCTGGAACAGCAGCAGCCCGGTT
>Ga0073928_10006169_pt1 | contig 16287 bp, 9 predicted proteins | sample PaiPotPPA55metaG_FD_76969 | JGI IMG/M metagenome (GOLD analysis project Ga0073928, IMG submission 76969) | Iron sulfur acid spring bacterial and archeal communities from Banff, Canada, to study Microbial Dark Matter (Phase II) - Paint Pots PPA... ... | reverse complement strand
TCTGCCGAGGCAAGCGAAGTCGAGATTATCGAAGGCCGGCATCCCGTGATCGAGCAGCAGGAAATGGCTGGAGGCAGCGAGCGCTTCGTGCCCAACGACCTTTATTTGAATGGAACCACGCACAACATCATCCTGCTCACTGGCCCGAACATGGGTGGCAAATCCACCTATCTACGCCAAACGGCGTTGATTATAATCCTGGCGCAGATGGGATCGTTTGTGCCTGCGCGCTCGACGCGGCTGAGTGTGACTGACCGCGTATTTACGCGCATCGGAGCGAGCGACAATCTGGCGCGCGGCCGCTCAACTTTCATGGTTGAGATGACAGAGACGGCAGCGATCCTGCACACAGCAACGGAGCGTTCTCTTGTTCTGCTGGATGAAGTTGGCCGCGGCACCTCGACCTACGATGGGCTGGCGATTGCATGGGCTGCGGTCGAATACCTGCACGCGAGAGTGCACGCCAAAACTTTGTTTGCAACTCATTACTTCGAACTTACCGAGTTGGCCGATCAGCTTCCGGGCGTGAAGAATTATCACGTGTCGGTAAAAGAGACTGGCGGCGGGATTGCATTTTTGCGTAGAGTTGAACCGGGGCCGGCGGATCGCAGTTACGGCATAGAAGTGGCTAAGCTGGCGGGGTTGCCACACGAAGTCGTGGAAAGAGCGCGTGAGGTGCTGGCTGAGCATGAGTTCGCTGAGCAGCAGGCGACTGCGCATCTTTCGCCGGGAGCCACACCGGCGCCTACACAGTTAACAATTTTTACGCCGCTGTCACAGCCTGTAGTGGAGAGACTGCGTGAAGTGGATTTGAACCGGCTGACGCCGCTGGAAGCACTCAATTTGTTGGCGGAATTGAAAAAAGAGATTTAACCATAGAAGCAGACACAAAGGAATTCCTCACCTCCACATCATGGGCTCACGCAAGGCGCGCTTTATCTCCGAGATTGGACAGCTTCTGATTGTTGGCTTCGACGGCACCGCGATGACGCCGCGGCTCCGTTCACTGCTGTCGCGTTTGCAGCCCGCCGGCGTCATCCTTTTTGCACGGAATATCAAGGATCCGGAACAGACGTGGCGGCTATTGCGCGAGTGCCGGAAGTTCGTCGGCACGACATTATTTACGTGCGTCGATCTTGAGGGCGGAGTCGTCGATCGTTTTCGCGAAGCGCTGGGAGCGACGCCTTCCGCGGCGGACGTGTTCGCTACGGGAGATCGACAGTTGTTTCGCAGGCATGCGGAGATCATCGGAGAGAACTGCCGATCTTTGGGATTCAACCTCGACTTCGCTCCGGTCCTCGATCTGGCATTTGAGGCGTCGCGGAACGTGATGGACTCGCGAGTAGTTTCGGCGAGTCCTCGCGAAACCGAAATTTACACGCGCGAGTTCCTGGCAGGGCTTCGATCGGCGAAGGTGATGGGATGTGGAAAACATTTTCCTGGGCTCGGCGAGGGGAAACTCGACAGCCATCACAAACTGCCCGTGATTGAAAAGGCGTGGAAGCGGCTCTGGACCGAGGATCTGCTGCCCTATCGAACGCTGCGCCGACAACTGCCCTTTGTAATGATCTCTCACGCGGCGTATCCCCAAGTGACGCAGGATCGGACTCCCGCGTCGCTCTCAAAGATCTGGATCACCGACGTACTACGCAAGCGCATCGGTTACCGGAATCTGATTGTGTCCGACGATCTGGAAATGGACGGCGTGCTTTCGGCGGCGCCAATCGGCGAGGCGGCTGTCGAATTTATTCGGGCCGGCGGCGATTTGTGCCTGATCTGTCATCGGGAAGATTACATCGTCAGGGCTTACGAAGCGCTGATCAAGGTAGCGGAACGGGATTCCAGGTTCGCGCGGCGGGTCGCCGAGGCTGCGCGGCGAGTAGTGGCGTTCAAGAAGAAGAATTCGCGGATGTTGCGAGCGGGAAAAGCGCCGACGGGCGCAACCGTAGAGAAGCTTACGCGCAGGTTGTGGGAGTTTGGGGAAGAGTTACGTCTCGACATTTTCAGTCGTCGCGGGGACAGGCGGTCCCGGTCATGAGAAAGAAGGGCAGCAAGGCAATGATCGTGGCCGGAGTGATGAGCGGGACCTCCGCTGATGGGATTAATGTCGCGCTGGTGCGCATCGCCGAAAGCCGTGCTTTGGGCTCGCGCTCAGAGTCCATTACGGCGTCGAGCCTTCGCGGGCGGGGGCGCCCGCGCCACACGATCAAACTCCTGGGACACGCGGAATACTCTTATCCTGCCAAAGTCCGCGCAGCCGTTCTCGCAGCGATGAATGCGGAAAGCGCTCGAGTGGCCGATCTCGCCCGGCTTAATTTCCTCTTAGGCGAGTTATATGCTGACGCGGTGCTGGCCACCCAGCGGAAGTTTCGCGCGAAGGCTGAGCTTGTGGGATGCCATGGGCAGACTCTGTACCATCAGGGCGAAGCGCGTACGTTTCTCGGACGAAAAGTCACCGCGACCTGGCAGACCGGAGAAGCCGCCATCATCGCGGCGCGGGTGGGCGTGCCGGTGGTTTCGGATTTTCGTCCGGCAGACATGGCGGCCGGGGGCAAGGGCGCGCCGCTTGTTCCTTACCTTGATTCTCTGCTCTTCCGCGACCCGAAGATTGGCCGCATTGTGCAGAACATCGGCGGGATCGCAAATCTGACGGCGATTCCTGCGGGTGCCGGTGCCGGCCGCGTCGTCGCCTTCGACACCGGACCGGGAAATATGGTGATCGACGCCGTAACGGACGCGCTCTTTGGACGGCCGTTTGATCGCGATGGAAAAATTGCCGCAGAAGGTTTGGTTCTGAAACCGGTTGTAGAGCAGATTCTGAAGCGCAAGTTTTTCGGTGCTAAACCTCCGAAGACGGCCGGGCGCGAGGAATTTGGGAGCGAATTTGTTCGCGACTTCCTACGCCAGTGCGCGGGCTTTCGCAAGGAAGACGTGGTCGCTACGGCCACAGCGTTGACGGCGCGGTCGATCGGCGAAGCCGTGCGGCGATTCATTATGCAGAAGCCCGGCTCCAGGAACGCTTTTGGAGAAATGATCCTCTCCGGCGGCGGCGCGCGGAACGCCACGTTGGTAGCCATGTTGGCGGAAGACTTAGCTCCGCTTGGAATTCAATTGCGATTCTCGGACGAATTTGGAGTGCCTTCGCAGACTAAAGAGGCCGTTGCGTTTGCCGTGCTGGCTTATGAGACTTGGAGCCGGCGGCCGTCAAACGTGCCCTCCGCGACCGGCGCGAAACGAACTGCCGTGCTGGGGAAGATCTCGTATGCATGAAGATCGGACCTCGGACCTCAGACCCAGGACTACAAACTTGAATGCCCGATGTCCGAGGTCCGAAGCCCGACCCCGCTTCATCGGCGGACTTTTTATCCCGCTCACGATCCTCGCGCTGCTATCGTGCTCGGCCAAACCCGATCCCAACACGCTGGTGATGATTATTGAGTCGAGCCCAACCAATCTCGATCCTCGCGTAGGGATCGACGCGCAGTCGGAACGAATTGACAACCTGATCTTCGACGATTTGTTGTCGCGCGGGAACGATCTGAATGTGGCGCCAGGACTGGCGGAGCGTTGGGAAATTCCCGATCCACTCACTTACGTCTTTCATATTCATCGTGGGGTTAGGTTTCATGACGGGCGCCCTCTGACTTCGCGCGATGTAAAGTGGACGTTCGACTCCCTATTGCAGGGCAAGATTCGCAGCACCAAAGCAGCGGTGTATCGCTTCGTTGACCGGATCGATGCACCTGACGAAGCAACCGTGATCTTCCATATGAAAGAGCCCGACGCTACCTTGCTTTGGAATCTGTCGGACGGCGCGATGGGGATTGTGCCGGATGGCAGTGGCGAGGAAATGACGCGGCATCCCATTGGGTCGGGACCATTTAAGTTCGTCAACGCTGAGACCGACCGGGAAGTCGTCATCGAACGCAACGACGATTATTGGGGCGGAGCGGTCAAATTGGCGCGCATACGCTTTGCCGTGGTCCCCGACGCGACTACGCAGGCTCTCGAACTGCGCAAGGGCAGCGGCGACCTGGCCATTAACTCGCTTACGCCGGACACCGTATTTACTCTGGCGCATGATCCCAATCTTCAGGTTGAGCATGGGGCCGGAACCAGGCTGGCGTATCTAGGATTTAATCTCCGCGATCCGATTTTGAAAGATGTGCGGGTGCGGCAGGCGATCGCCTACGCACTCGATCGGCGGCCAATGATTGAATACTTGTGGCGCGGGCAGGCCGAGCCGGCGCGCAGCGTTCTGCCGCAGCAGAGTTGGGCTTACAACGGAGAGGTGCCGGGCTATGACCACGATGTCGGCAAGGCGAATCAGTTGCTCGACGACGCGGGCTATCCGGCGATCAATGGTGTGCGTTTTCACATCAACATGAAGACCTCGACCGACGAGAATACTCGGCTGATGGTGGCCGTGATGCAGCAGCAGCTGCACGAGGCAGGGATCGCGCTCGATATTCGCAGCTTCGAGTTCGCTACTTTTTTCGCGGACGTGCAGCACGGAGCGTTTCAGATGTACTCGCTGCGCTGGATCGGGGGCAACGAAGATCCCGACATTTTCGAATATGCGTTTGACTCGGCCAGGTTTCCCCCGAACGGGGCCAACCGCGGCTACTATTCGAATCCCAAAGTGGACGCTCTCATTGAAAAGGCTCGGCGGGAAATCGATCCAAACGTACGCAAGCCACTGTATGCCGAGGTGCAGCGCATGCTGGCGGATGATCTGCCTTACATTAATTTCTGGTATCTCGACAACGTCGTAGTGCACACGCGGCGGGTACGCAATCTAAAGCTGAATCCAGCGGGAAATTACGACTTCTTGAGAACGGCTGAGTTGTCCACTCCTTAGCTTTACTTTCAACGCTTTCCCTGTCCTCCGAGAATCGCGCGTCAATCCCTCCCGCTGCACGCCTAGCGAGTCAGTTCTAGCGTGTTACCATCAAATTTCGGCGCGGAGGGCGAGTCGCCCTCCGGACAGTCGGCGGGACGCCGGCGCTACTATGCGAATTCTTTTTATTGGCGACATCTTCGGACGGCCAGGACGAAATATCGTCAAAGACCGGCTGCCGGGAATCGTCCGCGATCATGCCATTAACCTAATCATCGCCAACGGAGAGAATTCGGCCGCTGGCTTTGGAATCACTCCGGCGCTGGCGGAGGAACTTTTCGAGCTCAACATTGACGTGATCACCACCGGCAACCATGTCTGGGACAAACGCGAAATCATTGACTACTTTCAGATGGTCGAGGGCAACGGACACGGGCCGGCGCGGCGAGTCCTGCGTCCCGCTAATTTTCCCGCGGACATGCCAGGCTCGGGCGTGTATGAGGGATTCAAGGGGAAAGTTCCATACGCAGTGATCAACCTGCAGGGGCGGGTGTTTATGGCATCGAACGACGACCCCTTCCGCACCGCGGACCAGCTCCTTCAGAAAATTAAAGCGAAGGTAATTCTGGTAGACATCCATGCCGAGGCAACATCGGAAAAGATTTCTCTCGGCTGGTATCTGGACGGCCGCGTCACCGCGGTGGTCGGCACGCACACGCATGTGCCCACGGCAGACGAGCGCGTTCTACCTAACGGAACCGCCTATGTCACCGACGTTGGCATGACCGGGCCTTATGATGGCGTCATCGGAGTAAAGAAGGAACTGGTGGTGGGCAAATTCCTGAACGGCATGCCAGTGCGGTTTGAGCCCGCCACCGGCGACGCCCGCCTGTGCGCTGTGGTCATCGATTGCGACGACAGCACAGGCAAGGCCCGCACCATCGAGCGGCTAATGCTCTCGTAAGGACGTTGCTTGCAACGTCTCTTGCGAGCCGCGCAAGACGCAAGACGTAGCAAGCTCCGTCTCTACGGACTCAGGAAAGTTTGCAAGTCTGCTACATTTTCTCGTTCTCCGGAATGCTGAAGCATATAGTGCCCATTGAACTCGAAGGTACGAGGTCCTATTGGCCTAGCCCGTATAAGCGGAAACTACATTAAAATCACACGCAATGCGGCGCAGAGCATTTATCCTCGCGGTGGGACTACTGGCGGCGGTCGCCTCGGCGTTCGCCGCCGGCGATGATCCCTCGTCGGCTCCGCCCATTTCCTGTGGAAACGGCGTTCCGGGCGGGGTGAACTGCATCGCTTCGAAAAAAGAACTGAAGGAAGCCCGCTACGCTTTCCACGAGGGCGTGAAATTTCAGCAGCTCCGGCGTCTGGAAGATGCCTTCGCGCAGTTCGATACAGCTTCACGGCTGGCGCCACAGAACAAGCAGTTTCTGGCGGCCCGCGAGCTGGTGAAGGCTCAGCTGGTCTTCAATCACATTGAGCGCGGCAACCTGCTCCTGTGGGAGAATTCGCGCCCACTGGCTGCTGCCGAATTTCGCGCTGCTCTCGACCTCGATGCGGAAAATCAGTTCGCACGGGAGCGGCTGGACGAAGCCACCCGCGAACTAGCGCCTACGCGGCCGCGGGCTTTACCGGTCCGTCTAACCGACTCTGTTGAGATCCACCTCGAACCACGGGACGACCGAGCCACCTTCCATTACAGCGGAGACATTCGCGGCCTCTTTTTGGAATTGTCCGCGGCCTATGGAGTGACTGCTCAGTTTGACGATTCCGTCCAGCCGCGCCAAGTGCGATTCAATGTGGACGACGTGGGATTCTTCACCGCGCTGAAGCTGGCATGCGAGGTCAGCAAGACCATGTGGGCGGCTCTTGGCGCGCGCCAGATGGTAGTCGCCGCCGACAACCCCGAGAATCACAAACAATATGACCGCATGTCTCTGCGAACGTTCATTCTGCCGCCGCACTCCACTCCGCAGGAAGCGAACGAGGTGATAAACACCCTGCGCAGCGTACTCGACTTGCGCTTCATCACCTCAGGCCAGACCTCGGATACGGTAGAAGTGCGCGGGCCACAGCCCATCCTTGAGGCTTGCGCCAAATTGATGGAGCAGCTTAGTAATGATCGTCCACAAGTTATGCTCGACGTGCGCGTGCTTCAGATCAGCCACCAGTTCACACGCAACATTGGCGTGCATATTCCCAACACTTTCAACATGTTTAACATTCCGGCCGCGGCGCTGCTGGCATTGGCTGGAGGGCAGAACATTCAGCAACTCATTAATCAATTAATCGCATCGGGGGGAATTAACCAGGCAGGCAGTTCAGGTCTCGCCGGGCTCTTGGCGCAACTGGGAGGACAGCAAAACTCCATCTTCAGCCAGCCACTGGCCACTTTCGGCGGTGGGCTCACCTTTAGTGGCCTGAGTCTCGACCAATTGGCCGCGAATCTTTCCCTCAACGAATCGTGGGTGCGCAGCCTGGAAAACCTAAATATGCGTGCCAGCCAGGGAAACGATGCAACGTTTCACATCGGAGAACGTTATCCGATTGAGAATGCAACCTACGCGCCCATTTTCAATTCTTCACAAATCTCGGCGGTATTGGGAAATCAGACATACATCCCGCCGTTTCCCTCCATAACCTATGAAGATCTGGGCTTGAACGTGAAGGCCAAGCCCGTCATCCACGGCGATAACTCAGTGAGCCTTAGCCTCGAGTTGCAAGTCCGCTCGCTCACTGGACAATCGAACAACGGAATTCCAGTCATCTCCAACCAGGAATACCAAGGGAGCATCAACCTGAAAGATGGCGAAGCGGCCGTCGTGGCTGGCGAGATTTCGCGAACCGATACGCTTTCCATGAGCGGGATACCCGGCCTTGGCGCAGTACCGCTTCTGAATCAGGCGATGGTGAACAATACCAAGCAGTCGGAGAACGACGAACTCATGATTGTCATGACGCCGCACGTGCTGGCAAACAACAACCGAAGCACTCCAGAGATTTGGCTTAGCGAGAAGTAAAACGAGGGCTTCCGCTGTACGGCTTTCGCCTTCTGGCTTCAATCCGAAGAATCCAGCTTCTCGCACCCATGATTTTTCCGGAAGCCGGAAGCCGCTTTATTTTTCCTTCGCGGCGAACTCCACCAGGCTCTTGTATACATCGGAATAGTGCGGATCTAGGCTTCCAATCTTTCGTCCATTGATAAAGAGCGTGGGCGTCCCGCTCACGTCGACAGACTTGCCGAGCGCCAGGGAGGCATCGATGCGAGCCTTCGTCTCCGGCTTGGCGGCGCACGCTGCGATGTCGGCGCCCTTAACCCCGGCTCCGTCGGCAAGGGCCGTCAGCTTTTCATCCGCGTTCTCCGCGGTGATGTCTGACTGCGTCTCGTAGGTTTTGGCGACGAATTTCCAGAAAGCATCGTCGGAAGCGCGGCCTACGCAGTCGGCATAAGCAGCGCCCTTCGCCGCCCAATTGTGCATCTCCAGCGGGAAATTCTGAAACACGAACCGGACATTCGGCAGGGCGGCCAGCGCCTCGATGGTAGGCTGCGCCGCTTTGCAGGCCGGACATTGCAGATCGCCGAATTCGACGATTGTGACCGGTGCGTCCTTGGGGCCGCGTTCAGGACCGTTGATTCCCTTCTCCAGCAAATGTTTCGCCGGATCAAATGGCCTGGGGCCGAACGGAATAATTTCGCCGACCAGAGCTTGCTTGCCGTCGGGAGCAACGAAGAAGCGCGTCAACTGCTGGCCCTGTTGGTTGGCAAGAACGACCGTAACCTCGGCAAACCCTGCGACCGTCGACGGTTTTATGCTGGAGATTTTCCAGGTCAAATCCGCCTCATAGCCAAACTGCTGGCGTAGGAAAGAATCGACCGTGGCTTCCGAGGGAAGATTCGAGGATTCCGCTGCTGCGGATTTTTCCGCAGGTCTGCCCGGAGCGGACTTCGCCGGGGTGGTCTGCGCAACGGCGAGCGTGACTGCCAGTAGAAGAATAAAGAGCGAGTTCAGAAGAGTGCGCATGGTTTCCTTTTCGAGTTTCACGTTTTCAGAAGTTTAGGAGAGCGATCCATCAGGATACTTCAAACTGGGTCCTTCAATCTTCGAACTTGGCGGCAATCGGAAAACGCCGTCCGTAGCCGAAGGCTTTGTGAGAAATCTTGAGACCTGGCGCGGCCTGCTGGCGCTTGTATTCGGCGCGATCGACCATGCGGATAACTCGCTTCACCACCTCGATATCGAATCCGCGATCGGCCGCGATGCGCTCCGCGGAGTGGGAATCCTCTACGTAGTCTTCGAGAACCGCGTCGAGAATTTCGTAGGGCGGCAGCGAGTCGCTATCTTTCTGATCAGGTCGCAGCTCGGCCGACGGAGGCTTCTCCAACGTGGCCCGTGGAATTACGACGCGACGCGAGTTCACATATTCACTCAAGCGATATACCAGCGTCTTTGGGACGTCAGAAATCACCGCCAAGCCGCCAACCATGTCGCCGTAGAGGGTGCAGTATCCCACGCCCAGCTCGCTCTTGTTGCCGGTCGAAAGCACGATCGCGCCGAATTTGTTCGAGATCGCCATCAGCAAGGTGCCTCGCGCCCGCGACTGAATGTTTTCTTCTGTCACATCTTCTTTAGTGCCCGCGAAAACGTGTTTGAGAATGCTGCGATAGGCATCGTAAGCGGGATTTATGGAGAGCAGCTCGAAACGAATGCGGAGATTCTTCGCCAGCAAGCGCGCATCGTCAATGGATCCTTGCGACGAGTATGGACCGGGCATTCCAACGCCGATTACATTTTCCGAACCAACCGCTTCGGCGGCGATGACGGCCGTAAGGGCCGAATCGATACCGCCGCTCAGGCCGATAATTGCTTTCTGAAATCCGCATTTGTGCATATAGTCACGCGTGCCCAGCACTAGAGCGGCATAGACGCTGGCTTCTTCGCCGGTGACCTGCTCGTGCATTTCTCCCAACAAAGTCTGCGAATCGAAATAGATGAGATCCTCTTCAAATGAACAGCCCTGCGCAATGACTTGGCCTTCTCGATTGAGCACCAAGCTGGAACCGTCAAATACGAGACTGTCGTTGCCCCCTACCTGATTGACCAGCGCCACCGGAACCTTGTGTTGTCGGGCAATGCTGGCCAGCATATCGCGGCGAAATTCTCGCTTGCCGATCCAGAATGGCGAGGCCGATATGTTCAGCACAAAATTTCCGCCGGCCTGAATCAGGGACTCGACGGGATCGACTGTGTACAGCCGCTTCGGCCAGAATCTTTTGTCGTTCCACGCATCTTCACAAATCGTCAGCGCCATGCGATTGCCGCAGAACGGAAACAGCTCCTGGCTTTTTGCGGGAGCGAAGTTGCGCATCTCGTCAAAGACGTCATAAGTGGGCAGCAACATCTTGGACTGGACGAACGCCACCTTGCCGTCGATCAGCCACGCCGCAGAATTCATAGCCGCTTTGCCGGTTTCCGAGTGAGCGGCGGTAACCAGACCGCAGATCACGGCGATCCCTCGAGTTTCCGCGGCAATCTTTTCCACGGTCTCGCGATTGCGTGCAACGAAAGAAGGCCGCTCCACCAAGTCGCGGGGCGGGTAACCGCATACTGACAATTCTGGGAATAAAATCATTCCGGCGCCGGCGGTTTGGGCACGCCGCGAAAAATCAACGATCTTTGCAGCGTTGCCGGAGAAGTCTCCGACAGTAGGATTGATTTGGCCGAGCGCAATCTTCACCCTTATAGTGTAAAGCGGTCGACAAATGAAGGCCAAGGGATGGTGATCACTGCTCGCCGTTGTAGCGCCGGCATCTTGCCGGCTGTACTGGGGGCATCTTGCCCGCGCGGGTGGAGGCGCGACGCCCCACGCCAGTAGCCGAGACCGCGGCGCTACTTTTGGGCCGCGGATATTCCAAAATTAACCACGTTGCATTTTGCAAAAAGGCGTAACATTATCGATTTCGCAAGCACATTTCAATCGAGGAAAGACCAATGCTTCTGCGCCGCCTTTCTCCCCTAAATCGATTTTTCGCGCTCACGATACTTCTTAGCTTCTTTCTGTCTCCATCTTTCGCCCAGTCGGGAAACAACAATCATCCATGGAGTAACTCCAGTCTTTCTCCCGACGAGCGCGCGGCGATGGTGGTGAAAGAGATGACGCTCGACGAGAAGATTTCGATGCTGCACGGGACGGGCATGCAGGGACTCAGTCCAATGAGTCCTCTGGCCGTGCATTCCAACGGTGGCGCCGGATATGTTGTCGGCATTCCACGCCTTGGTATTCCTCCAATTCAAATGTCGGACGCCGCATACGGAGTGCGGAACAGCGGCGAGAATGGCCGGTACTCGACCGCGTTGCCCGCAGACGTGGCAGCGGCCGCCAGTTGGGATCTCGACGCGGCGTATGAGTATGGAGCTCTGATCGGGCGCGAACTGCGTGCCCAGGGTTACAACATGTCGCTCGGCGGCGGCATCAACCTGACCCGCGAGCCACGCAACGGGCGAACCTTCGAATATCTAGGTGAAGATCCCGTCCTGGCAGGAAAGTTGGTCGGGGCGGTGATGAAGGGCCTACAGGCCCAGCATGTGATTGGCGACATCAAGCATTACGGCCTCAACGACCAGGAAAGCGGCCGCACTGCGGTCAACGTGAATATCGACAAGCGCGCGGCGCGCGAGAGCGACCTGCTGGCGTTCGAGATTGGATTGCAGGAATCGGACGCGGCCGCCGTGATGTGCTCTTATAACCGCGTCTACGGCGACTACGCCTGCGAAAACAAATATCTGCTTACCGACTTATTGAAGAAAGACTGGCACTTCAAAGGATTTGTGATTTCCGATTGGCAGGCGACGCACAGCATGGAAAAGGCCTCGGCTGCCGGTCTCGATCATGAGGAACCGGGCGAGATTTTTTTTGGAGACAACTTGAAGAAGGCGGTCGAGTCCGGCAAAGTGCCGGCGGCGGAAGTGGATGATCATGTTCGTCGCATCCTGCGCTCGATGTTCGCCACCGGAGTAATCGACGATCCGCCGCAGAAGGGTGTCGTTGACGTTTTGGGCAGCCTTGAAGTGGCGCAGAAAATTGAAGAGCAGAGCATCGTGCTTCTCAAGAACGAGCACGCGCAGCTCCCCCTCGACGCTTCTAAGATCCACGCTATTGCTGTGATCGGCCCGCACGCAGACGTGGGCATGATTTCCGGCGGCGGTTCAGCGCAAGTCGATCCTCCCGGCGGCAACGCAATCATGCCTCCGGGCAAAGGCCAGACTCATTGGCAGGACAAGATTTGGTTCCCCACTTCGCCGCTCAAATCGATTCGCGCCAAGGCGCCGTCGGCGACCCTTCAATTTAACTCAGGCGCGGATCCCAACGCCGCGGCAGCGCTGGCAAAAAATGCCGACGCCGCCATCGTATTCGTCTATCAATGGGAAAGTGAGGGGATGGACTTGGATAGCTTGTCTCTTCCCGAACATCAGGATGATCTGATCGCGAAAGTCGCAGCGGCCAATCCGCATACAGTGGTCGTGATCGAGTCGGGGAGTCCCATCACTATGCCCTGGGTCGATCAGGTCAGCGCCGTTCTCGAGGCCTGGTATGCGGGCAGCCGCGGAGCGGAAGCGGTCGCGAATGTTATTTTCGGCGATGTAAACCCCAGCGCGAAGCTTCCCATCACCTTCCCCAAGAGCGAATCTGATTTGCCGCATCCCACGATCGTGAAACCGCCGAAAGCCACCACCGACGCGGATCGCCAAGGATGGAAACGGATCGCAGCCGGCCTACCCGCATTCCCGATTACCTACGACGAAGGAGTTAAGGTTGGATACAAGTGGTACGACGCGCAGAACAAGCCGGTGCTGTTTCCCTTTGGATACGGTCTTTCCTATACGACTTATTCATATTCGAATCTGAAGGTGATCCCGGGAAAGAATCAGCGTGTAGCTTTTACAGTCACCAATACCGGGAACCGTGCTGGCGCCGAGGTTGCAGAGGTTTATGCATCCCTGCCGGCAACGGCCGCGGAGCCTCCGAAACGGCTCGTGGGCTGGAGCAAGGTCACACTCAACGCAGGAGAAAGCAAAGAAGTCGCAGTCGAGATCGACCCGAAATATCTCTCCATCTTTAATGTGGAACAAAACGCCTGGCAGCTGATTCCGGGAGAATATGGCTTCATGGTCGGCGGATCGTCGCTGGATTTGCCTCTGAAGCAATCCGTGAGCCTTCAGTAAGAAGCCCGTCATGGCGTGCTTTCGACGCGCTAATCGTCCCCGCCCGTGGGAAATACCGTGTGTTTCGGTGCCGGCACTGGCGCCGACCCTTTCTGGTCGCGCCACAATACTTCATTGAGACGCGCCGCTGGCGCCGCATCCGGACGCGAGAAATCCATCTTCGATGAGATCTTCGCGCCCGGAGCGTCGCGCTTGTTCGTTTCGTAGATCAGTCCATTCTTTAGATTTCGATAGTCCGCTTTGTAAGCTGGCTGATCGCCGGCTCCAGAAAACATATGCCCCATCACGGGGGCATACATATCGTTTTGATTCATGGGCGGAAGGCCGAGCAGTGATTCCATGGTGTGAATCACGTTCACCGTTGTGTAGAAGCGATGCTCGAGGTTGGGCTGGGCCGCCGATCCCGGCGAATACTTGCTGATGACAAATGCGATCGACCGGTGCGCGTCCACATGGTCGGCGCCGTTCTGAGCGTCATCTTCCAATACAAAGATGGCGGTGTCATCCCAGTACGCACTGTGCGAAACCGCCCCTACAACGCGCCCAAGCGCGAGGTCATTATCTGCAACCGAGGCTGCGGGACGGGGAAAATTTGGACGCGTGCCTCCCGTGTGATCATCAGGCAGATAGAGGAGAACGAAGGTCGGCAGTTCATACTGCGGGCCCTCGCGGGCATCGCGGGCGTGAACGTAAGCGCTGAATTCGTTTAGGAATTCGTCGGCCCGCAGTTGGTCGGGATATTCGGTATTGAAATCCGGATACAACGGATCGAAGTGGTCGCGCAACACGGCCTTGGTCGGCTTCACGCCGCTAAACAAAGGCACGGCCCACGGGAATGGGCTGGGCCCGCTGTGCGGATCGCCGACGTTGGGAGGCAGCGTACCGCCCTGCTGAACGACGGTTCGCGGACAACGCGCTTCTTGTCCCGATGGAGTTCCCTGCTTCGGACTGGCGGCTGTGGGCTTCTCATTGCACCACAGCGCATTCACAAATTCCCCATAGTCGCGAAAGCTAACGTGGTTCCGCGCAAGGTTGTCCCAAAGAAATCCGGTGGAAGGATCGTCGATGTCAGGTTGATTATGTTCAAGGGGATATTCGTCGGCGACCTGACCCTGGAAGTCGTAAGTGCGCTCCTTGCCACGGTAAGCGATCTGCCACGTCTTTTCGTTGTAGTCCGAAGTGATCGCCGCAGTCGACCACAGATGCCCGTCGCCGGAGACCTCTCCGCTATCGTAAAAATTGTCGAGCACGCCGAACTGCAGTGCGAGTTTGTGCTCGTTAGGCGTGATGTCCGCGCCGTACATCGTCAGCGAAGCATCGCCGTTACCCACCTTCAGATCGCCAAGAATCTGATCGTAGGTGCGGTTCTCTTTGATGACGTAGATCACATGCTTGAACGGATTCTTCCCGCCGGCAAACAAAATCGTGCCCGGATCGCTGGTGAAGAGGTTATTTTGTTCCGCGATGCGCGTGAGCCCGGGAAGACGATTCATAGTGTCGCAAATCTTCAGCCGGGCGATGGAACCGCGCAGCAGCGTGGGAATATACGGATGACCCTGATGCTTCGTATCTGAGGCAGCCTTGCCCATGCCGTTATTCGGGCCGGTACCTACGCCCTTGGCGGTGGCGATTAACAAGTCGTCCCCCTGGACGGCAAGTGCCGTCGGATACCAGTCGGTGGGAATCAGGCCGACGTCGCTCTGTCCGTGAACCGTCTTGTCCGCGGAAAAGCTGGACACGTCAAACACTCCCACGGCGTTCACGCAGGAGTAGGCGACAAAAAGGCGCTTGCCATCTTTCGACTGCGCCAGAGCCGTAGGACAGAGGCCGAAAGCGACCTTTTTCTCTCTCACGGTTCGGTTGAGCTGGCCGCGAAGCGTTCCGGTCTCGGTATCGACCACGGCGACTGTATCGGCATTGGAGAGCGCCACGTATAAAAGCTTTTCGTTTGGACTCAGCAGCATTGCAGTCGGATGCGAGCTCGGAGCCAGGGGATCTTTCGATCCGGGAAGCCCAATCGACTTGCCGATCCTCGCTCCGACCAATTCAATCTGGACGATTTGGGACGTATTCCACAGGCTGCACCAGGCTCGAATACCCAGGCGCGTAGCGACGCAGGTATAAGGAAAGGTCGAGGGCACCAAATCCTGCGTGCTCATATCGAACGTCTCCAGAGTTTTCCCGGTGACTGGATCGAGCAGGACGATGTTGTCGGAAAGGTTGTTCGCCACAATGAGCGAGTCTGTGCCTTTCGGATTGCGCACCACAGTCAATCCTGCAGGATAAGGAATGGCCGTACTCGGCAGCGTATTCCGCAAGCCAATGGCAAGGTGCTTTCCTGCCTTGAGCGGTTGCGGAGCGATGGGGATGAAACCCTGGGGCGTGACTTTTCCTTCCGAGAAGCCATAAATTGCGATGCCGTTTCCCGTGTCGCCCGTGCGAACTCCCGTGGGATCGGTCACCGAACCCACCGAGGCGTAGAGGTGCTTGCCATCGGAACTGAACGCTAGTCCCAGAAAATAACTCTGATGCGAGTCACTGGCGAATCTCGCATCCGGATAGTCGGCGATCTGATTGCTCTGGAGATCCAGCACCGAGATCGATTGCTGCGCGAGAGTTTCCTGCGTGCCGTAGCCGTCATTCAGCAGCGCGGCATAGCGGCCGTCGGGGCTCAGAACCATAGTCGCGGGAAAGCTATTCGTGCTGCCAATGCGTCCCGGCGAGGGAACGGTGAGCATCTTGCTGGTCGGCAGCATGACCGGAGGATGATCAGCGGAGGGTGCTTGCGCGAAAGCCGCAGCGCCGGCCAGAAAGACAACAGACACGGAACGAAGGAAAAAATGAGTCACAGGCTCTCCGCGATTCGGCAGTCCAAAAAAACAAGGAGATGAGCGTAATTCAATGCCCGGTGGATGGTCAAAAGCGGCTGTTGTTGGAAAGGGCGCTTTTTAGTCGCGCCTCTTCTGAAATCAGTTCCTGAAAATAATTTAGATACCCGAGACTCTCGACGTCGGTCGCTCCGGTTCGGGATTCTCCGATTCGCCGGGATGGACATTATGCCGCACATCCGCGCCCTGCACCCAGAAAATAACATCCTCGGCGATATTGGTGGCGTGGTCGGCAACGCGCTCCAGATTGCGAGCCACCAGGAGGGCGTCCAAGGCCTGCCGCACCACATCGGGCCGCTCGTTCATGGTCTTGACCAGTTGGATGAAG
>Ga0073928_10006167_pt1 | contig 16289 bp, 16 predicted proteins | sample PaiPotPPA55metaG_FD_76969 | JGI IMG/M metagenome (GOLD analysis project Ga0073928, IMG submission 76969) | Iron sulfur acid spring bacterial and archeal communities from Banff, Canada, to study Microbial Dark Matter (Phase II) - Paint Pots PPA... ... | reverse complement strand
CTCCGAGGCCACCACCGGTTCCACATTGAAGCCGGTCATGAACTTGATATCGTCCATGGCGAAAACGTTCGTGGGATCGGTCATCGCGATAGTCAGCACAGAACCTACGCGAGAAAGCGGAATCACCTGATAACGCAACGCGGTGTCTTGCGGAATCAATTTAATGACGATGGGATCGATTTCGTAATATTTGAGATTTATGGAGGGGACGCCGTATTGCCTGGAGAGCACGCCGGTAATATCGTCATCGGTGATGAAGCCCATTTTGGCCAGGCAGCTTCCCAGCTTGCCACCATTGGAGCGCTGAAATTCGAGCGCTTTAGAGAGCTGGTCCTGCGTAATCAAGCTCTCTTTAACCAAGATTTCGCCTAAACGGATGGACATCCGCAGCACTCCCGCAGCAGAAAACAGCCAAGGCTCACATTAACAAATGCCAAAGCGCTCAGTGGCGCGAATTTCGAGCGTAGTTCTAAAATGGCTAATACCTGCACTTTAGTGCAGGTCGATAGCCACAAGTACAGGTGCAATTCTTGACTTGCTCTCATGTGCTGGCTATCGTGCCAAAGAGATGCCTTCCTTGTGTTCCCATTTCGCGTTTGGGCGCCACAGTGAAACGTTGAGCGATGAGTGTCAGGGTTTGATTGACTGCTGCCGACGTCCTTCCACAGCGCTCATTGAAAACTTTGCGATAACAGAGGCGCGAGGTACGCTCACTAAACTTTTTGCATCTCACAGCGCCGTAAACGGTGTAGGGCGATGAGTCGTCTTACTTCCAAGCAACGTTGGGGCTTCGCTGCTGGGGCGCTATTTCTCATCTTGTTGCTCGCGGCCGTGTTCACTTTTGGGTCTCTGGGCGTCCCATTTGAACCTAAAACTTGGCGCGACGTATTGACGCTCTATGCGGTTTCCAGCTTTATCACCGCGGCGCTGCTGACGTTCGGTTTAATACTTGGTCGCACCGCCTTACGCCTGTGGGCGGAGCGCCGCAAGGATCAGTTAGGCGCGCGATTCAAAACGAAAATGGTGGTCGGGGCCATGGCAATTTCTTTGCTCCCGGTGCTGTTCATGTTTTTTGTCAGTTATTCGCTGCTGAATCGTACCCTCGGGAGATGGTTCCCGCGCCCACTGGAAATCGCTTCTGAGCAAACGCAACTGTTGCTGAACGATTTAGGACGGACGCAAATTCCGGGGTTGCGAAATATTGCGCACCAGGTTGAGCCGCTCTCAAACAAACCACCGAAGGAATTTCTGGGCCGTGCTTTCACCATAGGCGCGGATGCGGTCTGGATTCTCGATCAAAATGGCAACGCTGTCAGCGGAGGCGTGATTTGTGATAATCCTCCGGATGTCCGCGACGCACAGACTTGCATCGTGCCGGGTGTTTTGGGTAAACAGGTGCGCGTGCTTCCGAGCGGCATTGAAATCTGGGAAGCGGGCAATTCCACTTATTCAGCAGCGCGTATTCTCATCAAGGACTCACGTGGGAATTCCGGATTTCTGCTAGCCGCGTATCGCTCCAATCCGACTTTCCTTGACCGTCTGAACCAGATTCAAGCGCAAACCGCGCAGTACTACGCGGAGAAGCAGAGTCTTCGTGCATTGAAACGGCAAATGTTATTGATCCTGCTGTTCTTCACCATGCTGGTGATGTTCTCGGTGATGTGGGTAGCGTTATTTCTTTCCAAGCAAGTTACTGTGCCTATTCAAGCTCTCGCCGAAGGGACGCGCGAAATTTCTTCGGGGAATTTTGATTATCAAGTTCCCGACCAAGTGCAGGACGAGTTAGGCGTGCTGGCTCGTTCGTTCAATAACATGACCAAGCAGTTGCGCGACAGTCGTTCGCAAATCGATCAGTTCACGCGCAATCTGCAACAAGCGGTGCAAGAACTGGAACGGCGCCGCCAACTCATGGAGACGGTACTCGAGAATATTCCCACCGGAGTTGTTTCGCTGGACGCCAGCGGCGCTATTCTGCGCTGCAATACGGCCGTGAACGGAATGCTGGGCGCGAACGCGCGCGACAAACAATCGCTCGATGATTTGTTGGGACCTGAGGCTTCACGCGCGGTGCAATACCTGATGCGGCGTTCGTTGCGTATGGGAGTGGTGTCGCGAGAAATTGAAACCGTAGCGGGTGGACGCGTTTTACATCTGGCCGTCACGGTGAGCCCTCTGGGACCGCGGCGCGGCAACACCGGCTACGTGCTGGTGCTGGATGACCTGACCGAAATGCTGCGCTCGCAAAAATCGGCGGCCTGGCAGGAAGTTGCTCGGCGCATCGCACACGAAATAAAAAATCCGTTGACGCCGATTCAGCTTTCCGCGCAACGGTTGCTGCGCTTTCTCGATCGCCGCACCACGTCGGATTCCAAGCCAGTCGATGCCGAGCTAACCACGCTCGTGCAGGAATGTTCGCGATTGATTGAGCGCGAAGTGTCCACGCTGGCAGGGCTGGTGAATGAGTTTTCTCAGTTCGTGCGCTTCCCTACCGCCAAACTGGTGCCCACGGAAGCAAACACTATCGTGCAGGAAGCGTTGGAAGTGTTCGCGAATCGACTGGATGGCGTGACCATCAAAACCATGCTGGCGGAGAATCTTCCGCAAGTGCGCGCTGACGGCGGTTTGTTGCGCAGCGTGTTGATCAATTTGATCGACAACGCCGCGGAATCGCTAGAACATTCTTCTTGCCGCGAAATTATTGTTTCCACCCGGAATCGCGCGGAGGCTGAAACCGTCGAAATTTCCGTTGCCGATACCGGTCACGGCATTTCGCCTGAAGATAAAGACAAGCTTTTCCTGCCGCAATTTTCCACCAAGGATCGCGGCACTGGTCTCGGTCTGGCCATCGCCGCGCGCATTATTGCCGAGCATGGCGGCACGATTCACGCGGAAGACAATCATCCGGCCGGTTCGCGTTTTCTGATTGAGTTGCCGGTCACGGAAGCAATCCCTCTGGCCGTTGGCGAGCCTCTCACACCGGCGCCGGAATCTTCGCGATGATCCCTAAGCCCCACCTATTGATTGTGGATGATGAGCCTGGGATTCGCGAGTCTCTGGCTTCCATTTTGCGCGACGAGGGTTATCTTGTGGACGCTGTCGGCTCAGGCGAAGAAGCGTTGGAGCGCGTGGCCGCCGGCGAACTGGAATTGATTCTTCTGGATGTGTGGCTGCCTGGCATGGATGGTCTCGAAGCTTTGAGCCGCATTCAGTCTGCAGCGCATCCGCCGGCGGTCATTATGATTTCGGGACACGGCACCATCGAAACGGCGGTGCGCGCCACCAAGCTGGGTGCCTTCGACTTCATTGAAAAGCCGCTTTCGCTCGAGAAAATTGTTTTGCGCGTGCGCAACGCGGTGCAGCAGCGTCGCCTCGAAGAAGAAAATCAAACCCTTCGCAATCAATTGGGCCACCGCTATCAGGTGATCGGCGACAGCATCCCTATGAAAGCGTTGCGCCAACAGATTGCCGTGACTGCCCCTACCAATGGCCGCGTTTTGATTTACGGCGAGAGCGGCACCGGAAAGGAATTGGTCGCGCATGCCTTGCACGCCGCGAGCCTGCGAACCAAGGGCCCCTTTGTAGAAGTAAATTGCGCGGCGATTCCAGACGAACTGATTGAGTCGGAACTTTTCGGTCATCTGAAAGGCAGCTTCACTGGAGCCACGGAAAATAAAATCGGCAAATTTGAGAAAGCGGACGGCGGGACACTGTTTTTGGATGAAATTGGGGACATGAGTTTGCGCACGCAATCAAAAGTGTTGCGCGTGCTGGAGGAGCAACGCTTTGAGCCAGTGGGCTCGAACCAGACCATTACCGTGGACGTGCGGGTTATCGCCGCCACCAATAAAAACCTCGAACAGGAAATCGCGCACGCGCGTTTCCGCCAGGACCTTTTCTATCGCCTGAATGTCATTCCCTTTTTCGTTCCGCCGCTGCGCGACCGCTTGCAGGACATACCTACGCTGGCGCGTTATTTTTTAAATGAGTTTAGCGGCGCCTATGGAAAAAAAGGCCGCGAACTCAGCGAGCCCGCGATGGATATTCTGGTGCGTTATCCGTGGCCGGGAAACGTCCGGGAGTTGCGCAATCTGGTCGAGCGCCTGGTGATTGTTTGCCCGCAGCCGCGCATCGAACCGCACCACTTGCCGCCGGAATTATTTCGCGGCGTGGCTGAAAGCCCGCAGCAGCCGTACTCCACACTGTATGAAGCGCGTAGCGCCTACGAACGCGAATTTATCCTACGCAAATTGCAGGAAAACCGCTGGAACATGACGCAGACTGCGGGCGCGCTCGGCCTCGAACGCAGCCACCTGTACCGCAAAATGAAAAGCCTGGGCATCGCCGCGCCAGACTAAGTGGCTGCTGTCAATTGCCCCACTGAAACCTGAGGACTGGGGCGCATTTGGCACCTTGTAGCTTGATTTCCGTGGTGCCTCGGTCTTTGCCTTTGACGAACGGCTCCAAGGGCAATTGATACTCGCCGTTCGCGTCAACATTATCAGGGTCTTCGCGGATTTGGGTCTGTTCGTAGGACTTGGACTGGAAGACCACCGATTCGTTGGGCAGAAATCCTTTTCCGCGAATCAACACTAGCTGATTTTTCAGACGGAGACTTACCGCTTCGAGAATGCAACCGTTGTCTGTCGCTTGAATCGGCGCGGGCATGACGGCAAAAAATATTTTTGCTTTTTGATCTTGCGATACCAAAGCCAGGCGATACACTTCGCCGTCCAGCGGGTAAAAAACCAACTTTACGGGGACATCTTTCTTTTCAGGCTTGTCGGGATGACTACATTGGTCGGTGGCCCTTCCGGCGCAAACGACCAGGCCGTCTTCCAATATGCTGAGTCCGGCAATCGAAGGAGAAGGATCAGGAGCGCTGGGAGGCCAATCCACCAATGTATAGATTTGATCCTTGGGGGCGCCGGTTACGAAGATGTGATACTGGACTTCCATTTTCCCTTTAAATGTAGCTCTAGAAATTTCGCGAAGTTGCGCGCTCATTCCAGGAGTGGACATGGTGCCCGCCAGCCATCTCTTCGTGGCGGTCACGGTTCGTTGAGCAGCGGCGTTGCCGCCGAGCGGGTCACGTTTAGAATCTTGCTGCGTGGAAGGAGCGCCAGCGCCGGTGCTTTGAGATTGCGGATCGGACGCGGCGGATTGCGCACCTATCTGCTGGAAAGGGGCGCCAGAAGTTAGAGTCGCGAAATATAAGCAAGCGGCGACGAAAGTCCAACGAAGGCGATCCAACATTATTCTCCGGGGCAGACTGGGATGCCTGCTCAGTATTACATCGTTTCAAAACCAGCGAGGGCCAGCCAGGCGACCAACGTCGCGCATTTTTCGTCCGCGCTCCACGGGCTGCCTAACGCGCGACCCATTTCGGCGATGCGAGTTTTCAACGTTGCTTCAGAAATGCGCAGATGCTTGGCGGCTACTTTGTAAAGATCGCGCTCCGGAACACGAAGGCATCGCCAGCTTAAAGTCTTGGCCGCTCTGGCGATGGCGGCCCGGTACAATTCCCCTTCTGCGGTGTGCACCATCGCATGCGAGCGAAGTGTGGCTTCCAGGGGAGGCAGCGCCCGGCCGGAAGCAAGAACAATTCCGCAACACGCTATCACGTGCCCGTTGCTATTGATTGCTTCCGCGAAATCGCGCACGGCAACTGATGTGGACCGATCGACCGCGACGATAACACCTTTGATAAATTTTTCCCCTTTCGGCAAATCCATCGTGCGGGCGACATGATAGGGCTGAACACCACCCGGCGAGCCGGACTCCACAAGCGCCATGTGGCGACGATCAATCACTTCCGGCGAACGCGGCGATCCGACCAGAGCGACCGCGGCCGCCCATCCGGAGTGCGCCCTAAATCCGAGCGCCGCGCTGTTGGCATTTTTCACAGGAGCGTCCAAATAATGTTATTCGTGGGATGGATCTTCGGAAGGGTCCTCATTCGCAGGCGATTTTCGCGCAATGTCTTCGCTGAGACCTTCCAGCTGAAAATGCCAATCGAGTTCCCGAACTTTTTGGGGATTCTCGCGCCAGTCCGGCACGACTTTCACAAACAATGCGAGATAAATTTTGATGTCGAAAAGTTTTTCCAGTTCTTTGCGGGCTTCTGTGCCGATCTTTTTGAGCATCTCGCCCTTGTGACCAATCAAAATCTTTTTCTGCGAGTCGCGCTCGACGTTCATGATCACCTCAATGCGCAAAAGTTTAGGCAGCTCCTCGAATTTGTCCACGATTACCGCCAGCGCGTAAGGGACTTCGTGATACATCACCTGAATGGCCTTTTCGCGGATAATTTCCGCGGCCAAAAACCGTTCCGGTTGATCGGTGATTTGATCCTCTGGAAAGTACGGTACTCCGGCGGGCAGCTCGCGCAGAATCGCTTCCAGCAATTCCTCGCAACCCGCGCCCGTGAGCGCGGAAATCGGCACAATGGCGGCGAAATCAAAGGCTTTTTGAAAGGCGTCAATCAGCGGCAGAAGCTTGGGTTTAGGAAGCCTATCCACCTTATTTAGCGCGAGGATGGTCTTTCCGGGGAAGCGTTCGGCCTTTTGCAGCAGCAGCGCGTCAGCGTGAGGATAAGCACGACTCGCGTCCACCATCAGTAAGAGCACATCGATGCCTTCGAGCGCGGCGGCTACTTCATGCATCATCTGGCGGCCCAGCGCGGAATCCGCATCGTGCAATCCGGGCGTGTCGATAAAAATGATTTGTCCTTCGCGCTTGGTGACAATTCCTTGAATGCGGTTTCGCGTAGTTTGCGGTTTGGACGTTACGATAGCGATTTTTTGCCCTACCAGGCGATTCATGAGCGTGGACTTCCCGGCGTTCGGGCGGCCTATGATGGCCACGAATCCTGACTTGAATCCGGTGCGAACCGACGTGTCTGCAGTTGTCTTGTCCGTAGTTGTTTTATCTGCAGCTTTTTTGTCTAGAGTTTTTTTGTCAGGCATTGAAATTTTCTAAATGCTGTAATAACCGGTGCGCCGAATTCAACGCTTGGGGGCCCGGACATGACTGAGTTGCGCTTGCGCGGCAACCTGCTTGCGTATACGCACGCGCAAAACTTTTCGCTGATTTGCTTCCAGCACTTCGAATTTGTGCCCTTCCAAGTCGATCTTGTCGCCCGGCTCTGGAACTTTACCCGAAACGTGGCTTAGCAGTCCCGCAATGGTGGTAACCGCCGCGTCCGACTTGTCCCCAAATTTTACGCCGAGCAATTCCTCAACATCGTCGATGGACATGCTGCCGCGCATGACCAGGCCGCCATCCGTTTCACGCACCACGTCCGCTAGCGGCTGCTTGGCATCGTAACCGCTCTCACCCACGATTTCTTCCACCAAATCTTCGACGGTGGCTATGCCCGCGACGGATCCGTGCTCATCGATTACCACGGCAAGCGGCTGACCCTTTTGCCGCATCTCGCGCAAAAGATCCGAGCCCGCCTTCGTTTCGGGTATGAATAACACCGGCCTGGCCAGTTCGCGCACTTTGCGTTTAGGCAAATCCTGGTCCGCGATGTGCAACAAATCCTGCGCATTCACCACGCCGAAAATATCGTCCAGCGTCTTTTCGTAAACGGGCATCTTGGAAAATTTATGTTCCACGAACTTGGCGTGTAATTCTTCCAGTGTGGCTTCGGCGGCAATGGCAATGATATCCGGCCGCGGAGTCATCACTTCGCGGACGCGCTTGTCGCTGAATTCCACTACCTGCTCGATCAGGTCGGCTTGCTCCGGCTCGATAATGCCCTCTTCTTCGGCGGCTTCGACGAGCGCCTCGATGCCCTCTTCGGTGCGCTGCTCCTCGGACTTCTCAGTTTCCTTTTCCGAAATCCGAGCCAGCGATTCGGCGCCCTCCAGGAAAACGCGCACCGGCCAAACCAGGTACATACACGCGCGAATGGCCGGCAATAAACGCAGCAACCATCTCCCGGAGGTGCGGTACAGCAGCATGTCCGGAATGAAGTGCATAGCAATCACAACTTCCAAGCTGAGATAAACGATAAACTGCACCACCGATTCCCACGCTTCAGGAGTGAAATGCACTACTCCGCGCGTAGTTTCAAGCACCAGGAAAGCCAACCAGAAGTGACCCAGGATACGAAATGTCCGGCCGCCACTGCGGCGATTGATGTGCAGCTTCGGTTCGAGTTCGGCTTCGAATATTTCCAGGTGTTCGTGAATGCGCCCGGTGGTCATGCGGCCTAGTTCGCGATAAATCAGCGTCAGGTAGGAAAAAATGGGCAGGCCAAAGGCTAAAAGCGCGATGCCCAATATAAATAGCCAGCTGAAGGTCACGCCAGCCCTAACCGTCTCCGGAGTTTCTTTTCGGTGCGGTCCATTTCGCCGCGGTCGGCTTCGTGGTCGAAGCCGAGAAGATGCAAAACACCATGCAATATTAAAATTTTTAGTTCCCCGGGAAGCGTGCGGCCATAATTTTTGGCATTGCGTTTGGCCACGGCCGGTGCGATGGCAATGTCACCGAGAGATGCTTCGGCATCCATTGAAACGGGAATCCGCGTCGACCGCTTGGGCTTTCGCAACTTCACCGCGGGAAAAGACAATACGTCAGTGGGCCCCTGCTTCTTTCGAAAGGACTGATTCATCCCCGCGATCTCCGCATCGCTTACCAGGCAAACCGTAACTTGCGCTTGCTTAAGCCCCAATTCCCGGCGCACACGAAGCAAAAACGACTCCAAAGCTCGTGTCGACAAACGTACCGAGCGCTGACGATTCAAAATCATCCTTACTTAACGTCTGGATCCGCAGCTTCGTCGGAGGCTCGGCCAGGTTCACGAAATTGCTCGGATACCAACTCTTTCGCGACTTCCTGCGCGCGCCGCTCGCCACGTCCGTTTGCCGCGTTGGCTCCGGAATTTCTGTGCGGATGCGCGGGATGCGCGACGTCCCACTCTTCGTACGCGCGGATGATTTGCTGCACCAGATTGTGGCGCACCACGTCCTTCTCGCCGAATTGAAGGGTGCCGATACCATCGATTTTGCCGCAGACTTCCAGCGCTTCAACCAAGCCGGACTTCTTCCCCGTGGGCAAGTCAATCTGTGTGATGTCACCGGTGATGACCGCTTTGGAATTAAAACCCAGGCGCGTCAAAAACATTTTCATCTGTTCACTGGTGGTGTTTTGCGCTTCATCGAGAATCACGAATGAATCATTCAGGGTGCGCCCGCGCATAAACGCCAAAGGGGCAACTTCGATAATGCCCTTCTCCAGAAATCTTTCGAGCTTGTCGGCATCGAGCATGTCGTACAACGCGTCATACAGCGGCCGCATGTAGGGATCTATTTTCTGTTGCAGCGTGCCCGGCAAAAATCCGAGCCGTTCGCCGGCTTCCACCGCTGGCCGCGCGAGGATGATGCGATTGACCTGCTTGGTCAGCAGCGCGCTCACCGCCATCGCTACGGCGATATAAGTTTTGCCTGTGCCACCCGGCCCGATGCCAAACATCATGTCGTGCTTTTCAATTTCTTCCATGTAGCGGCGCTGGCTGGCATTTTTAGGAGTGACTTGCTTTTTTCCAAACGAGCGCACCCGCGTTGGTTCAAACATGGTGCGCGGCGATTCATGCGGCACCTCGGTGGCCACGCGCATCAGCGACTTCACTTCCGCGCTGGTTAAACTTCGCCCGTGGCGGGTCAGGTGGTTGTACTCTTCGACGATCTTCACGGCCTGATCGACGTTGTCCTGATCGCCTTCAATGGTCAACCGTGTGTCATGCAGGTGGGTGCGCACATGCAGCACTTCCTCGAGCAGACGCACGTTGTCGTCCAGCGTCCCAAAAAACGGTTCAATTTGTCCGGATATGTGTACGGTACGTCTCATCCAATTGGCAGGTTTTCCAGCTACGGGCCCCAGCTACGGGCCCAGTTACGGGCCATGAGTGGCCGATGGTTCCTCCGGCTAGGCTTACTCCGCAGTTAACTCGGAAAGAAACTGCTTCCACCCTATCCCAGCCGTTCGATGCGGTCAAGGTGACGCGCTCTGTTGTGCAACGGCATTGCATAGTCGCGGCGATTAAGAGATTCGCCAGGTATGTAGCGTAGCTATTGGAAGTGTCCAAAGACTCACCTGACTTTAGTACTCGGCAATCATGACTGACTTCCTATCGACGCAAACTGTAGTCCCAGCAAAAATATGCTTGGGGGAACATCGCACTTTACCCTTCTCGTGGTAGCGAAAGGCGCTGGGATCAAAAAATATGAAAAATAAACTTAAGTTTCTGGGAACTTTGACCAGTCTCGCGCTCGCCCAAACCGTTTCGGCTCAACAAATTGCCAAGCCCGCGTCGACGGTCGCAGCCGGCTACATCAGCGGCAGCATCGTTTGTCACGGCGCTGGGAAAGTGCCCATGACTGCGGACGCAGAACAAGCGTTGCCGCTTAAAGTTGTGGACGACTTGGACTGCGGCCAGCCACTTTCGTTGCTTGCCAGCAGCGAAGGGTACACCGTTAAAGTGCATACAGCCGACGGCAAAAGCGGTTACGTGGCGTGGATGAATGTCGCAAAGGGCGAAGTAATCGCTCCAACGAAAAGCGTGCGCCAGCCGGCGGTTATAAAAGATGGCAAGGCGCGGTGGCTTGCTGGAACTCAAGGCTCCGAGCGGTTTTATAGCGAAGGCCTGATGGTCGAATCTCTGACGGTAAACGGCGTGACCGTACAGGTATCGTTGCAAGACACGGGTTGGAAGCTGCTCGCCAACATCGCGGTCGCCAATGAAGGGTTACAGGCGGTGAATGTCGTTCCGTCGCATATCACGCTTGATGATCTCGGACAGGTTAAAAAATCTCTGCCTTACCAGCAGCCGAAAAAGCTAAGGACCGCGGTGAACCACCAGATTCTGTGGACGGAAGCCAATGCGGCGCCGTCGGCCAGCGGTTACCTGGTCGATACCAATTATCGAAGTTCTGATAATGACGGATTGAACAGAACGCAAAATTACCTTGCACAACATCAAGCGGATGTTCAGAGCAAGGCGGACTTCAACCCGCATTCGCAGATAAACACCGTGGCGTTGAAGGAAGCGGTGCTATTGCCGAGCGTGCAAATTTCGGGCTCCACGTGGTTTGAGCGAGCCGGTAAGCAGCAGGAAATGATCCTGCGCGTGCCGGTCGGCGACCTCGTTTACGAATTTCCTCTTTCTTTCAAACCCAATAACTGAAAATAAGTTCGCCCAACCAAAAGCCCCGTTTCGTGCATGCGAAGCGGCTTTTTATATTGGCCAGCAGTCTGTAAGGATCACCCCACCGTCAGCGGCCGCGAAAAAATTCCGCATCCCCCAACGAACGCCGTACTTTCGCAAAGTGCTGGCCGGCGTTTGATGGTAGAATTTCATCAGGAATAAAAAGGAGCAATTTAAATGGCAGGTCAAGGCACCAAAATAAAGAAGAAGAAAAAGTCGGTTCTAAAGCGCGCGGCGCAATCAGGACAGCGTGCCGATGTGAACCGCGCGAACCGCACTCGCGTGCGCACGCTGATGAAGCGCCTTCGCACCGCTGTTAGTGCCGGCGATGCCACGGCCGCCGGGAATTTGCTGCAACCCACGCTTTCCGCGATCGATCGCGCAATCAGCAAGGGCGTGCTGCACGAAAATACCGGCAACCGCTACAAATCGCGTCTGGCCCTGGCTCACAATGGCCTCAAAGCTAACGCCGCAAAATAATTACTGTACATCAATGTGGGCACCAATCTTTAATCGGTGAACGTGCGCCTGGAACGACGTTTTGTTCTCGACTGTGGTGCGTTCGCTGTTCAGGACGCGCGCTCCCCGTCGCCTGCGTCTTCAATTAACGGGACGCGGCCAGCGTGTTCGCGCTGGTCAACTCCGTCACCAAAAATTCTAACACCATGCGAGCATCTTTACTGCTCTTCAAGCGGTCATCAGCCCTTTCGAGCGCCCGCAATCCCGATAGCAATTGAGCCTTGGAAGTTTTGCGCGAGGCGCGCAAAGCGATGTCGGCCTGCTCCGGGCGCATGCCCAGAGTACGCGCTGCCTGCCAACCATTCATCGCGCCTTTAATTTCGCTGGCTTCGATCAGTTTGCGATACATCCACGTTAGCGCACCCAGCATTTCCAGTGGCGCTTCCCCGTCGCGCAACAAGCGATCCAGAAATTCCAAGGATTTTTGCCCCTGGCGTGACGCCAATAAGTCTGCCAAAGCCCAGACGTTGGTCGTTTTTTCCGAAGCAACCATGGCATTAACGTCTTCGCGAGTAATTTTTTTCCGATCCCCGAGATAATTTGCCAGTTTTTCTATTTCCGTTTTAAGGCGCATCAAATCGGCCGCCACGCGCTCCGCGAGATCCTCGGCGGCGCCCTTCTCGAATTGCAGCCCATGCGTCTTTGCAAAGTTTTGTGCCAGCAGCACTGCGGCCGCCTGCCGCTGCTCGGGGTTGTCGCCCAGACCGACTTCCACTACGAGCGTTTTCTGCGTAAGTATTTTCGCCAGCTTCATGCGCTCATCAAGTCTGGCCGCTTCAATCACCAGCACTGTAAAGGGCGCCGGATCGCCCAGGTAAAGTTCCAATTGGGCGACGGTCTCTTCGCGGTTTTTGTCTCCCAACTCCTCGATGGCTTCGGCATGCTCCAAAAAAACCACCTGCTGCGGCGACAGCATCGGCAAACTCTGCGCCTGCGATAGCGCTGCCTCCGTCTCCCCTTGATCTGCTGAATAACGGGAGACCGCCCAGGTCCTGGACGCTTCCGGCACAAATTTCTCAATCAGGTGCGCGCGGCAAACATCCCGCAGGTACGGCTCATCGCCCAGCAAAAGTATTGCTGGAATGATTTTTCCTTTTTCCAGGCGGCTCACTAATTCCTGCGGAGAAATCCTCGCCATCAAAACGCTCCCGATTTAATAATTCTCAATTACTGCTGCTACCAGCTTTCTGGCAAAGTCCTGTGCCAGCCGATCCAATGCGGGGTCCTGCTCTTCGAAAAAACTGGGTACATCGGTAGATATTTCATACTCATTGCGGAACACGAAATTCTCGCTGTGATATAGCACCTCGTCGGTGGCGCTTTCTGTCAGCGAAACTTCGCATTTCACTGTGACCAACATGGTGGTGGCACGTCCGGTCTGGGTATCAAAAAGCAACGGGACAGCTTCGACGCTCACCACTCTACCGCGCAAGACGGCGTCTCCGTCCGCGGCGTTCGAAACTATTTTGTATGGCGTGCGGGCCAGAAACTCGTGAACCGTCGCGGAGGTAAGCTTTTGTTCGATGCGGTAGCTGGTTGTTTTGTTTTCCAGCGCGGTCACGGAAATGACGTGGATGCTTTGCGGCAGAGAATTATTGTGGCCGGCAACGTGATAGCCGCATCCGGCAAGCATCACCGCGGTCAGCGAAATAATCAGCGCTATTCCCCGCGCCAGGTTTGCAGCCATTACAAAAGCATCTCCGCAAGCTTTACGGCGTTGGCGGCCGGCAAGTGCATGTTGTCGGCGGCGCCCCAGAACCACCAGGTCTCGGGGTTAGATGCGTCTGGTTCCGGTACGGAGAGCTGTATCGAATTTAAACCAGAGACACTGATATTGCTGGGCCCAATGTTGGGATCCGGCGGAATGGAAAAGCCGGCATCGAGGCACGCGTTGGAAATACTTTCCGCGGTGCTGCCGCGATCGAAAACTCCTGTGGCGGAGAAAACGGAGCCGTAAAATACCGGGGCGTGCACGATCTGAATTGCGGGCAGGGCACATTTTCCATTTATACAGGCTTTAGTTTCGGCGCGCACACGTTCCCGGGTGGCGCATAATTTATGAGAGCTGGCGGGGCCAAAGCGATCGAGCAGGGTAATTGCGACTTGGGTGTCGAAAACTGGTTGTCCCAGACCTTGAAAGGAAAGTAACTGCGTGTTTTGACTCTCAAGCTCCTCTATACCGGCCGGGCCGGCCTCCGACACAGGCTCAAATCCGAGCAGCATCAATCGCCGGAGACCGGCACGCGAAAGTGTCAAAGCTAGTCCCGCAGCTGCCGTCGCGAATGCAGAAGGAATCGCGAAAATTTTTGCATCCGTAACGAACTCACGGCCACGCAGCCAATCGAGCTTGGGAAACCACACAACTGCGTCATCTCGTTCGACAACGGCGCCGGACAAATCGATTATTTTCGCGCCAGTATTCAGAGCCGCGGGTAAATTTCTTGTGGTGAACTCACACGAACCGGTAAAAAAAATGCATTGCGCGCGCTTAAAGCTGCCTTCCTCCACCGGTTGGATGACTGCCGGCTCGCCGCCGGCTTCGGTTAGCGTGCCCGCAACGACCGGTTCATCGACCAGTGAAAAGTCCGCACCGGCAAAGCGGCTTTCACCCAATACGGTTCGCAATTCCGCGCCCAAAAGCGACGAGGCGCCGGCGATAACGATTCGATTGGACGGTCGGTCGAGTGAAGGCATGTATTCAGGCAGTCCGGGAAACCACCCGATGTCGCAACAACCGCACTACGTGAAGAACCACCCCGACAACAGCGTAGGTACAGGATAAAAGTATCAATACATATTCGGAATAGAGCCACACCAGCGCCACGGTCATGCACAGCAAAACAATTGCAAGGGAGGGCTGCTTCCGAGTCCAGGGGATGTCTTTGAAGCTGTAGTAACGCACGGTGCTGGTCATCAGCGCACCTAGGCACGCGGCTATCACGAACCAGGCGATCGCGTATCGCCAGTCTTGCAGCGGATCTTTGAAGCCGTGCACGAGCGAGGCCATCACCGCTGCGGCGGCTGGAGTGGGCATACCCACAAAATACTTTGAGCTTCCCGGCGCCATACCTTGTACGTTGAATCTGGCTAGCCGCCACGCGCAACATATCAAAAATGCCAGGCAGCAGACCCAGCCAAATTCGCTGAGTTGTCGCAAGCGAGTTCCGCCGAGGTCCGCGATGCTGCGCACGCCCCAGGCATAAGCCAGTACCGCGGGAGCAATGCCGAAGCTGCACACGTCGGCCAGAGAATCGAGCTGCACGCCAAACTCAGTGTTTGTTCCGGTCATGCGCGCTACGCGGCCGTCCATGGAGTCGAATAAAATTGCCAGGCCGATCGCTTTTGCAGCACGGTCGAATTCGTTGGCGCCACCGACAAGCGCAGCGATTACCGCGTAATATCCGCACAGGAGATTTGCCGCCGTGAAAAGACTGGGCAACAAAAAAATGCCGCGGCGCAGGCGCGGGTTATTTATGCGGCGCTTGCGAAACGACGGTATTTGCTGCTGCTGTGTCTGCTGATCGAGCATCAAGATTGTTTCCCGCTGGCGACTGGATTCATATCATCCACCGCATTCCGGTCCGCCACGGGATTATTTTTTGGCACTGGCCAGTTGGCGAGGATGGAAGATCCGCCTTTTACGTTTTGTCCGACCTTTACCAGTATCTCCGCCTGTTGCGGTACCCATAAATCCACGCGGGATCCGAAGCGCACCAATCCGATTCGTTCGCCGCGCGCCACAATATCCCCTTCCTTTTTCCAACTGACCACACGGCGGGCGATCAGCCCTGCGATCTGTTTGAAGACCAGTTCTCCCGCATCGGTGGAGAGCGTAAACACGTTCTGCTCATTTTCCGCCGAAGCGGTTGCCCGCATGGCGGCAACAAATTTTCCTGGCCGGTACTCCAGTTTTGTAATGCGGCCGGCTGCCGGAGAGCGATTGACGTGTACGTTCCACACTGCCAGAAAAATGCTGACGCGCTTGCCGGGCTTGCCGGCGTAGTCTTCGTCCTGGACGATTACGACGCGGCCGTCGCCGGGAGATACTATAGCGCCGGGCTCCGAGGGAATCACGCGATCTGGATCACGGAAAAAGGAAAAAACGAACAGCGCCAGGATCAGCAACAAATAGGCGGCGATGCGCCAGTGCAAAAAGAAAGCCGCACCCCCGGTGAGAAGTAGCGGCAGTCCGAAATAGTAGCCTTCTTTAACCATGCGTGAGGTAGACCCCAAGCGTCTACACGCTGCACGGCCATTCTACGACAGATTCTGCCGCAGTTTTAAAATTGCGTGTCGCTATTGCGTGCGTTTAGGCGGCGTTGAGCGGAGGCGCGCGGCCAATAGTTCCATTTCATCTTTTATGTGGAGCTTTAATTTTTTAAGTCTGATCTCTTCGAGGAGGTCTTCTGAACTGAGGTAGGTAGCAGTTGAGATTCGATTTAGTTCGGCTTGATATTTCGAGTGCTGCTCTGCCAGACGCTGATACTCGGCGTCTGTTTCGAGGAGTATGTCTCGAGGGCTGCGCGCCATGCTTGCCATGCGTTCCTCCCACAATACT
>Ga0073928_10006164_pt1 | contig 16301 bp, 9 predicted proteins | sample PaiPotPPA55metaG_FD_76969 | JGI IMG/M metagenome (GOLD analysis project Ga0073928, IMG submission 76969) | Iron sulfur acid spring bacterial and archeal communities from Banff, Canada, to study Microbial Dark Matter (Phase II) - Paint Pots PPA... ... | reverse complement strand
TTTGGTGACGAGATGGATCTTGTGGTATCCGGGAGTCGCGTCCGCTTTATCAGGTGTGTAACCCAAGGCGTACTGATTGCGTAGTTCCTCGTCAATGGCGGTGTAGATCTGGTCGATGGGCTCCTTTTTCGTAACTTCAAAGAAGCGGCCGCCCGTCTCTCTGGATATTTGTTCGAGGATTTTTTTCCCATCGGGGCGCGATTCTTCCGGATATCGGTGATGTCCACCGCCGCCACCCATTCCACCTCCGTGACCGCCGCCGTAGCCGCCGTGATTTCCTCCGTATCCTTCCTTATCGGCGAAAAGGATGGAGTAAACAAGAGTGTCCGCGCGCTGGGCAGTTTCAATGCAGTCTCGCAAACTCTCTTTGCTGCCGCGGTCCACTCCATCAGATAGGATTATGAGAGCTTTGCGTCCTTGCTGCTTTTTCGTGATTTCATTCGATGCGAGGTATATTGCGTCGTATAGCAAGGTGCCGCCACCAGCGCGCCCGTGCCTAGCATGGTCCCCGCCGGATGAATCGCCACCTCCAGAGTTTGAAAATTGCGGAGCTCCCAGCTGATCTAGGGATGCTTCGAGTTTCTGACGAGACGAAGTGAGGTCCTGAAGGAGCTCGACTTCGTAATCAAAGTGAATCACGAAAGCTTTGTCCTTGTCTTCGCGCAGCACGTGGTCTAGAAACACGTGACTCGCGTCGCGCTCCTGGTCCAACAGGCGCCGCTGGCTCATGCTGGTGTCCACGAGCAAACCGAGGGCAAGCGGAAGATCAGATTCTCGCGTGAAATAAGCTATGGTCTGGGGATGACCGTCTTGCTCCAGGAAGAAGTCGTCTTTGGTCAGGTTGTTGACCAGGTGGGCGTGTTTGTCGCGAACGGCGGCGAACATGGTGACCATTCTGACCTCGACAGAGATGGACGGGCCCTGCTGGCCCACGAGCGGAACTGCCGCTATCGCCAGCAGTGATGGAACGAGTAGACACCAAAGCTTCCTACAGGCATAAAATTTGCGGGTTTTGCTGATCATATGAAAGCCGGAAGGGACTGGCGTACACACTTTCCCCGCAACCGGTTCTTCCCTTGATTATTCCGATTCAAAAGCTGGAAAGTTCCTTTTTTTCCATCCGCTGACCACGCAGATCCCAGAGCGATGTTCGTGGGCATCATTCAGAATGCAGACGTTGATTGAATGGCCAAGTGGATTTCAATTTCGCCCAAACGAAGAAAACCAGCACGCCGGTTAGCAGAGTGAGCAAGCCAATCTTGATGTACAGCCAGCCCGAAGTGAGAAAAATGTATGCCCATCCGAAAAAAGCGATGACCACGGGAACGGGATAGAACCACATTTTGTACGGACGCGCTCCGTCTGGAAATTTTTTGCGCAAGAGAGGAATGGCGAATAGCTGTCCCAGAAACTGCACCAGGATTCTGGTGGTGATCAGGGCGCTGACGAGCTGATCGAGCTTCAGGAATGCGGCGGCCACCGATACAGCGCCGAGAACGAGCAAAGAAACTCGCGGATAATTCTTAGTGGGATGCAACCTGGCAAACGGGCGGAAAAAATAGCCATCAACGGCCGCGGCATAAGGGATTCGAGAATAACCGAGAAGAAGCGCGAATACACAGCCAAAGGCCGACCAGAGAACCAAAATTGTTACGGCGATGGCCGCGCCTCGGCCGTAAAGGCGCTGCATGAAATCTGCGACAATGAAATTCGAGTGAATTGCTTCGCGCCAGGGCACCACTCCGATGATGGCCAGATGCAGCGCCAAGTATCCTATGCAACAGATCGCGAGCGAATACAGAATTGAGCGCGGGACAACGTACCCGGGATTTTTGACTTCGTCACCGATGTAACAGACATCGTAATAGCCTAGATAATTAAAAACGGCGATCAGTGTGGCGCTGCCGAGTCCGAGCACGAAGCCGCGGTTGAAAGCGAATGCTCCGGCGGGAAAATCGAACGCCAAATGAGCCTTGAAATGCGGAAAGCCAGTGACGACGATGGCCAGCATCGCAAGAACGGTGCCGATCCAGAGAGTTACCGTGATCTTGCTCAGAAAATTAATCTGCCGGCATAACAGGAAGAGGGCGGCAAGTCCTGCGGCAACGGCGACGTATTGCTGGCCCCGAGTGGTCAGCCCCGGCCAAACAAAAGATGCATAATTTCCGAATCCAATCATTCCGGATGCAACTTCTAAAGGACCACTCAAAACAAATTGCCAGATGAAGAGAAACGCCATTAGGCGTCCCCAACTTTCGCGGCCGTAAGCTTCGCGAAGAAAATGATAGCTGCCGCCTGAGCCAGGCAATGCGGCGCCCAGTTCGCTCCATATTAGTCCGTCGGAAACCACGATGAGCGCGCCGGTGAGCCAGCCCAACATGGCTTGCGGACCGCCCATCGATGCCATCAATAGCGGGATGGTGATGAAAGGGCCGATCCCTACCATGTTGGACATGTTTAAAGCGGTGGCTTGAAGCAAGCCAAAACCGCGCGACAAATGAGGGTGTGCTTCGGTTTTCATTTGCTGTGAGCCGGTAACAGCGCAGGAACCATCGATTTTTCGTCAGAGCAGGATTGGTTTGATGCCGGTCCGTTCACAAAAATCCCGCAGCGCGGGATAAAGGTCAGCGCCGTAGCCGAGGCAGGCATACTCGTTGGTCCAATTTTGAATCAGCGCATCAATATCGCAATGAACCGTAACAAATCCATGCGGCCAAAACGGGATGCCGCATTCATGGAGACGGCGTTCGATCTGGTCAGCGGGCGGCTCAAAAATACTGCAGCGCGCGATAGCCATCTGAAATATTCCATGCACTCGTCCCAGACGGGCGAGAACACCTTCCCCAACTTTGCAAATCAGCTTCACGGAAACGCCCCCGGCTTTGCCTTCTGTGGGGATTCCGTGCGTGGCGAAGCCCGCGGGGCCGAGTTTCCCGGCGAGGGAAGGCGGACACGCGCCATCGCCGATTATTTTGATTTCTTTGGTGCGTTTGTCGATATGCTGCAGATCTCCGTAGTACACCCGTTCTTTGCTGAGTTTGCCGAGGAGAAAAACCGTTAGCGCGGTGTTCAAATCACCGAGAGTTGAGGTAGCCTGGCCGTCTTCCAGCATCATGCTTTGCGCAAAGCAGGTTGCGGCGTAATCATCGCCGAGCCCGGGAAAGGATTGGATCGTGTAGAAATCGAATTTCTCCGCATCCACTATTTCTTTCAAAGCAAGATACAGGCGGATCGATTTCTCGTTTACGACGGTTTTTTCGGGCGCGGTACCGAACAGTTTCTTGAGCCGAGGTTCGAGACCTAAAATTTTCTGAGGCGAGACGCGCTCAGCGCTTTGGATAAGCTGGGTAGTGTCTCGCGAATCAATGTCCAGGCCGAACATGCGCATCCATTGAGACGGGTCGGCTGCTCCGCAAGTCTGGCCCATGCCCCGGCCGCCGAATGCGCCGACGGTGCCCATGTTGAGAATGTTTTTCAGGTGAGCCGCCTGCGCGTAGCTCACGATGCTCTCAACGGTGTCGCGATCCTCAGCACCGCCGTAAACAAATTTATGCGCCACGCCAATTTCGAGCAGGCCTCCGTGCATTACAAGACCACCCACAGGGCGCCAGCCTTGCGAGCCGTCATGAGTCCACAGCAACACTGCTTTGCCCGTAGCCGCAAAATCACGGATCGCGCCGACAAGATGTGCGGCCCAAACCCAAGTCCCAGAGAACAGGATTACGGCATCGACAGCTTCATTGGATTTCATCGCTTTCAGCGCGGCTTTGGCTTCTTCTTTGGAGGCTACGATCACGTCATGCTCGACGATCTTTAGGCCAGCCGCCGTAAGGGCTTTTTTCGAATTTCGGATGATAGCGTCGTCGATAAATGGCGTTCCCGACGGATCCTTCAATCCATCTTTGTGAACACCATAAACGATAAATCCCACGGTTGGTTGAATCACTGGCTCTCCTGTTCTGATTGGGCGCACAAATTTGCATCACGAAATGTTTTCAACGCGGCGCAGAGATCTCGATATTGTCTTAGCTGGCTCGCGTACAAATTTGCAAGAGCGATATCGGGCTCGACGACTTCTCTTTCGCGGACCATTCGGTCAACAGCGTCTGCAATTCGCGTGCATGTGCCAACGGCTACACCAGCCAGGATCGCGGCACCCTGACAAACGGCGTCGTCGCATTGCAGGACGTGTACGCGGCAACCCGTGATCACAGCGCGTAACTTAATTCCGAGCGGCGAACGCGTCCCGCCGCCGGTCGCGTAAAGATCGTTGAAGTCTCCGGTTGCGCTCTTTAGCATTTGCGTGACTTGTGCGAGTTCGCACGCGATTCCTTCGAGGATGCCTTGATAAATTTGGCCTCGGCTGCTTCCAGAAGATAGGCCAAAAATTGTGGCACGAGCACGAGCATCGAAGTCGGGATTGCATGTTCCGATCAAGTGCGGCGTGATACACAAACCGGTCGGAGCGCCCGTCGACTGTGCTTCCAACTGTGAATACGGATCCGGTTCATCCGCGCCGTAGTTCGATTCTTTCGAACGCGGACTGTGGCCGTAGATTAGATCACAGAACCACTGGACCATGATTCCCGACGGGAAGTACGCGAGGGTAAGGAATTTTCCGGGAACCACGTGGGCATACGAGTTCAGACGCGCAGCGAAAGCCTTCTCTCCCAAACTCGGTTCATCCGACGCCACCACCAGGCATTCGTACGTTCCCATCGAATCCGACACGCGGCCGGATTTTATTACGCCCGCACCTAAAGCTCCGCATGCTTGATCGTGGCCACCAACCGCAACGGGCGTGCCGTTCTTCACGCCGAGCGCGCTGGCCGCTTCGACATTCAACTTTCCAGCGATGGTTCCGGCCGGAACTGGGAGCGGAAGTCGATTCGGCGTCAGGCCGACAGCGTCTAAAATTTCCTGCGACCAGCAGTCCCCAATCACGTCGAAGGCCAGGAATCGCGAGGCGAGCGAATAGCCGACGTACGGGCGGAAGCCCATTTTGAGGTGGATGAAATCCGTTACGCTCAAAAAGCGGGCAGCATTGGAATAGATGTCGGGTTGATGCTCGCGCAGCCACAGAATTTTCGGGATTGGGTACATAGGGTGAGCGACCAAGCCAGTTTTTTCGAAAATACGGCGTGATCCGATGGCCTGCTCAAACCATTTTGCTTCGCGGGTGGCGCGGTTATCGATATTCAGTATTGCGGGGCCAATCGCAGCGCCTCGAGCGTTCACAGGAATGAAAGTTTCGCCGTGCGAACTCAGGCAAACGGCTTGAACCGGGTTGTGGCTCAGATCCCGGTTTACTTCGCGAGATGTTTTGCACACGGCATCCCACAATTTTTCCGGATCCATTTCCGCGAAACCGGGCCGGGGAAAAACTGGCGAGTAGGGACAAACGCTGCGGGCAACCACCTCCCCCGTCTCCGTAAACACGAGGGCTTTGCACTGGCTTGACCCGATATCGATGGCGAGCAAGCTCATTCGGCGCGCGCACTACTCCTTTGCGACTTCCAGCAACAGATGTTCGTGAAATTGCGTTGTAAACTTGGGATTCTGCCCATCGATCGTTCCCAGATCACGGTTGTTCTCGTAATCGGTTACGTGATATTTTCCTGGAGCCAAACCGTGCAGCTCGATTGTTCCGCTCCAATCTGCTGATGCGGGAGGCGCGAAGAAAGCGTAATACATTTTTCCATCTTTCCCGACTGCATAACCTTCCGGAAGATCGTATCCGTAGGTATAGAGATCAAGGAAATCTCCGCGCGACAGCATTTTCTGGTTATAGATCGATATCCATTTTTTCCAGTCAGCTTCCTTTTCTTTGGTGAGGTAAACATTTTTGAGTTTAGGACCATATTCGGGCCAAGTGAACTTGGTGCCCAATACTCCGCCGACCCCAACCGTTGACGCGAAATCGCGTCCGATGTCTTGTTCGTTATTCGAATTGACCCCGGTGATTTTTGTGAGTTCCACGTGGTCGCCATAGACCGCCGCGTAAGGACCCAAAAGCGCCTTGTACATTTTGATTCGCTGTCTGACCTGCACGGAGCCAACTGGATCGCCCGTCACGGCTTGATCGATGAACGGAAGCCAGGCCATATTCGGCGGCGTTCCGCACGGGCAACTCTGCGTCACACTCTCGGGTTTCAAGGCGCGCGTGGTCTGAAAAATAACTTTGTAAACTTCTCCCATGGCTTGTGTGGAATCGTATGGCGACTTGTGATGGTGCTTTGGGTTGTAACAAGGGGGCACGGCAAAAGAAAAGTCCAGCTTGTGGCCGTCGAATCCCCAGTCGCCTACGAAACGCTTTGTTAACTCGCGATAGTATTCCTGAACTTCCGGAACCGCGGGGCACAAGCCTGCCAGGCCTGTCGTCATTCGAGCGTGTTTGCCGTCCTTAGCGAGCATTAACCAATCGGGGTGCTCTTTCACAACATCCGCAAGTTTGTAGGGACGGTTGTCGAGCATGTCGATTCCCTGCCCGTCTTCCACCACGATGGGAATCCACCACAGCGTAATGCGAAGTCCGGCAGCATGAAAGGCGTCAACAATTTTTTTGAGGCCGTCAACACCGAGATCGGGACGCGGAAGCCAGTCACCTCGGATGCTGAACCAGCCGGCGTCAAGCGTGGTCCATTTCAATCCCAATTCTAGCAATTTGGGGATGGTGCCGATCATTTGTGCCGTAGTGAATTTCAGTTCATAGCCCCAGCCGCACCAGTTCGCTTCATAATCGGCAGCACTTGGTTTTGGGATTTTCCACCCCTGCGCGCCTAAAGCGTCCGAGTACATTCGCAGAGGCTCGTAATAATCCCCGTGAAACACGGAAAGGAAACTGACGGGCGTCGAGTAAACGTCGCCAGGCTGCAGCGTTTGTTCGGGGTTTAACTCAATCGAGGCCTCCACGCGTTCATCGGCGTCCACCTGAACGGGAATGTTCAGCGTGAGCGGCAGAGTTTCCAGATGGCCGATGGCTTCGCCCATCTCAGCGGTCCAGAACGCGACAATAGGAACGCCGCCGCCGGTCCCGGGGTCTCCTGTCATGACTTGTTCCATGGGATTTGCGCGGGAAAAATCCTTGGAGATTAAAAGGACGTTGTCTTTTCCCCATTTTTCGCTGGATCCGTGGAACGACCACATGGCGAACGGGCGAACCGTGGCATTGATCAGAGAAGCGTTTAACTGGTGACGCTGGGTGGTGACGATTTCGAGAGCAGCTGGCGTTGCGCCGGCGTTTTTATATGCGGCGGTTGCGAGTGCAAGGGACGGGAAATTGTCGTACACCTCCACCGAAACAGTTTTCTGCATCCCTGGCCTGGATTTGCTGACGCCTTTAATGTCGATGCGCTTGCCCAACTGACCCAGGCGATGCGTCGCATCAACAATTTGAGCATGGGCTAAATCCATTTCGAAGTCGCGAATCTCTTTGCCATCGATCACGACGTAATCAGGATCGCTTGAACCCTTGCCTGGAGGATCATCCATAGTCAGCTTGCGGCCATTCAACTTCAGATAGCCGCGAAGGTAGCCGGAGCGGAGAATACGAAACTCCGCCGTCGGCGTGTTGACCGAGATGGCGTCGGATTGAACGCTTATAGATATCGCCGATTGTGGCTTTGTCGCTGGGGGTGGTGTGTGAGGCTTCTGACAGGCCGTAATTGCGAGCAGCGTGGTCACTGTGAGTATGAACAACCATTCCGGCGCTGAGAGATAAATATGCGAGGCCAAGTTACGCTGGCGTAGGTAAAACGAATTCGAAGTTGGTCTTGGGCTGCGCATATTCTTTTCTTTGAAATCAACCCTAGCAGCAGTTCACAAAGCACAAGAACACGGACTGACTGCTAGAGAAAATTCTTCACGCGAGACATAAGCTCACGCGGACGAGGCCCGCGTTCGACGATAGCGGCTCTACCACCACCGGTCGAAACGGATCCGACGCCCCGAAAATCATTTGGCACACGGAAGAGCAGGATTGCGTAGCGAACCGCCGCGGCGGACTTCGCGGGCAGCCAGCGGTAAACCGATTCTCCAAACATCCGATTTTGCTCCACCGTTTCCCGGCGCGGTATTGCGAATGGCGTGGTACTAAATTCTAGCCCGCGACAAAACGTTTTTCCGTTCCACGGCGCGTGCAGCTGATGAAAGCGTTCCACCCAGTTTCCCACCCACGGAAAATCCGCCCGCCGGAATAAATAGGTGACCAGAAGGCCGAGACGCGGATTGCAGGCAGAGACGAAGGCCAGCTCGAGTTTTGGGTCGATCAGTTGCGCGGTGTAATGTTCGAATCTCTCTTTTGGTATCGTTCGCAAATTCAAATGCCCGCCACCTGAGGCGGGTGCCAGTGGCCAATTAAATTCGGAGCTCGCTTTTAACAAGGGTCGCGTGCTGTATGAAGCTGGGCACGTCTTCGCACGTGTTGCAGGCATATCGAACATTGTGACGCCGGGCTCAACGAAAGGCGGACCAAAGGTCACATGCTCGTTCCACGAAATTGGGCGATCGAAGGTCGCTAAATTCAGTGCCGTTTCCTCGCAATAGATCACCGGATCTCGAGCTTCCGCCGAAATCTCGCGTACAAATTTGATTTGCGCCTCCGGTAATAACGCGCCGCATCGGAGTCTAGAGGACAAACCACCAGCCCCGGACCCGCTTTTAATTTGCCATTTCACCGAAGGGGCTTCACCGTGCGTGCTGTGTCCGGCAGCAATTTCATCTTGGGAAGGCGGGCCGAAGTAGTCGAAGCTAAGATTATGGCCTGCGATTCCAGCGAGCAGCCTTCCGTCCGGGAGCGAGCCGTATGCGCGCGAATGTTTTGCCACATTATATTTATGAGGGTCGATAGTCCTCCATTGCGGACGCCAGAGCGGGTTGATGCCATCGCAGTCTTTCAGATTTAATTCGCAAATGTGGCCCCCGCCTTCGAGCACGGAAACATGGCCCCAAGGCGCTCTCAGGCGATAGCCGGAGCGGCCATCCAAAATATCTGCGAGGTGTTGGACCGAGATTTTTCCGGCGTGAGGTCGTTTTTCTCTCATCGCCCGGCGGGAGATACTTCTCTTTCGTTCAATGCGGCGCGAGCATTTTGCAAGAACGCGAGCATGTCGTGGGCTTGAAATACATTTCGTCCGAAAAAGACGCCTGCGGCGCCGGCGGCCACGGCTCCGTGGATAAGCGCGAGCGCTTCCGCATCCGATGAGTAGCGGCTACCTCCAAGAACGAGAATAGGAATTGGACATTCTTTTACCACACCGCGCATAGCGGCAGAATCGCCTGCATAGTCGGTTTTTATGAGGTCGGCGCCAAGCTCGACGGCCATCCTGGTGTGAAGCTTCAACCACTTCGAATCCGACGGGTTCTTAACGTTTTTTCCCCGCGCGAGAGTTTCGATGATTAGCGGCATGCCGATACGCTCGCACTCGCGCGCCACATCCGCGTTGCGCGCCACTTCTTTGGTTTCAAAATCAGAATCGCCTGTACCCACCGCAAGGTACGTGAGTACAGCATCCGCGCCGTTGCGCATGGCGTCTTCAGGGCGCGCCAGCAGACAGCTTCGAAGCGTGGCGGAATCGCCGTCGCCGCCCGGCGTACCCCAGAGAGTTGTCCAGTCAATTCGCGCAATAATTCCAGGCATTACGGGTCCGAGCAGCGAGCTAAAACACCTTCGCATGAGGCCGAGGTTCATCAAAACAGCATCAACGCCGGCTTCTGTGAAACGCCGCACTTGATCCGCGGCATTTTCAGTGCCCGAAATTGGACCGAGCACCAGGGCGTGGTCAAAAGCTACAACCAAAGATTTCCGGTCGGGCCGGACGATTCGATTTAGCCGGATTTTTTTACCGCAGTCACTCACACAGTTCCCTTTTAGTGCTCCAGGTTCATCACGGGCGAGTTAGAAAACGAGCGCCGGCATCCCTCTACGATAAAAGCCGAACCCAAAGACAGCACTATTTTTCGAACGCTCCAATATTGATCGCGCCGCCTTGAGTCCTAGGGTTGCCAGCGAAGTCAACGGTTCCCACAATGCTCGCACCCAGGTTGGTACCCGCATTCACGGCAGGTGAAGCGGATTGGATATCCAAATTGGGCGGCGATGCAAGGCTAATGAACTCGGGATTCAGGAAAGGCGGTGAATGAGAGTCGTTGCCCGTTTTCGAAAGATAAGTGGAATAACCGGTATAGTTTTTACCTTGCCATTCCCAGTTCCCGTTCGCAGCACCGCCGGTCGAATAGTAAAGATTGTAGTCCATGGTTGCCGGATGGGGTTCAGACGTCGTGTAACTATAGAGAAAAACATTCTGAGCACCGGCATAGAGAATGTTGTTTTCAAAAGTGTTGTTGGTGGCATACCACTGAATCTGAAATTCGCCTTCGCCAGTCTTGGCTGTGTCGTTGTCGTAAAGCGTGTTGTTCACGATGTAGCAGTGGTCGGTGCCTCCCTTACCTTTTGCGTATCCACCGATGGTGATCCCCACGGAATTGCTCTGATAGACCACGTTGTTACGCGTGGTAATGTGGTCCGCTTTCTCGACGCCCGGGGCTTGCCCCCCTGGGTTCTCACTGGACATTTCGATTCCAATGTCAGTGTGATGCACAAGATTTCGCTCGATCGTAATTTGCGTGCCGCCATCAATATAAATGCCGTCGGCACCGTAGCTATGATTATTACTCCCGGAACCATAGGCAGGGTTGTGGTTTGAGGTGATGTTATAAACCGTGTTTAAACTTATTTCTCCGTTGCGAGCACGATCGCAGAGTTCGGTTCCGCACATTGCGCCCTTAGGCTGGGAAACACCTTCATATCCAATCGCACCTATTGCGATATTGTTGTCGTCGTGGATCAGATTGTTGGTGATCGTGAAATTTTCAACATTGCCGTCGACCGAAAGAGTTTCGCTGCAGCCCGTCGTAGTGTGATCGATTTCGTTACCGCTCACGATCAGATCGTCGATCGATGCGGGTGCCTGTGTGCCATACACGGTCATTCCAAAAGCATTTGCGGCGCAACCTTTGGCCGTGGTCGCGATATTGTGGATGTGATTATTTGTGATTTGGAGGTTGGTTCCCGAGCCGAAAACATAAATTCCGATTGGCACGTCCGCGGCCTTGGAAGTGGAATAGTTTCGAATTTCGAAGCCATTGATGATGATGTAGCTCTGCGTTTCGATGGTGAGCAATCCCCACTGCGAGTTCGGAATTGCAAGCCCGGTACCGTCGATGGTAGCTAGCTCGCCGGGATAGCTTGAAAAAGTGATGTAGCCGCCGGAAGCGGAGCCTGACGCCGGGATCGAGACGATCTCGTTGTAAACACCTGCGCGCACGTAAACGGTGTCGCCTGCTTTCACGGAGTTAGCGGCGTGCTGAATGGTTCGCCAAGGAGAAGTGATTGTGCCTAAATTCGTGTCTTTGCCCGACGTGGAGACATAGTAGGTAGAGCAGCGCGCCGGCTGCGCCAGCAGTACGAAGCCGCTGACCAGAAAGACGACCAAGAACCGGGTAGTCGCCCTCCGGGAGTTCGAATCGCCCCGAAATATTGACATCGCTGTTAGCACGTTCCGGATCACAGGGCCTCCTCGTCAACCAGAGGAACTTAGAAGTAGAATTTCAACGCGAATTGGACCAGTCGCGGAGCTCGGGACGCAGTCGCAAAGCCGAATTGCGGAGCTCCACTCTCGATCGAAAAGTTCTCGTTTGTGGTCATCTCATCCGCAAATGTCAGGTTTGGGTGGTTCCAGATATTGAACAGTTCGGCGCGAAACTCAAAATGCATTTGTTCGTGAACTGGAAATTGCTTGATGAAGGATAAGTCCCAATTTTGAAACCCGGGACCTCGAATGATGTTCCGTCCTGCATTTCCAAAGGTTCCGAACACCGTGTTCGAGACAAATGCGCACGTGTTGAACAACGTTCCCGGCACACACGGCTTTCCATTCGGATTTCCAACGACATTGGGACGCGCGCAATTGAAGACCGCGCCGCCACAGTCGGAATTCGAGATATTCACCAGATCATCGGTGGGCGTAAACCAATTCCCGGTCTGCGCCGAGATAATTCCAACCACTTGCCAGTTGCCAACGATTTGGTTGGCGACGCCGGAAAGATTTGAGCCAAACCGTTGATCCCTCCCGAACGGAAGGTCATACACAAAGTTGGTCACGAATCTGTGGCGGACATCAAAATCGGCGTTGCCATATTCCAACGCCGGGTCCGTCTGCAAGCGGAAATCCCCTTGATTCTGAGCGCCGAAGTTGGCGTCTGAAGCATCGTCAAGCGCGTGGCTATAGGTATAAGCCACTTCAAATTGCAAATTGTGGGAGAAGCGTTTCTCGAGACGCACTTGCAAACCGTCGTAGTTTGAAAACAGGTTTGAGCGCAGAGTATTGATCCCGTTATCGATGTTTGGATCAGGTCGCCGAGGTGCGAGCGGGGCGTTGGGGTCGGCCGTCGGCACCGCTTGGTTTCCATTGAACATGCCGAACAGATCGGAGCCGTGGGAGCCAACGTAGGAAATTTCAAACACGGTGTTCGCCGGCAATTCGTACTGGAATCCGAGGAACCATTGCTGCATGTAGGGTGTCGTAATTTTCGGACTGATGGAGAAAAGCAAGGGAGTATTCGGGTCCACTAATGAGTTCGCGGGAAAACCCTGTTGCAGCGAATTGAAGCCCGGGATCGAACAATCGAACTGCGGGAAAGCCGGGTTCGCTGAATTGGTTGAACAAGGCGTGTTGAAGGACTGCGTGACGAAAAACGGCGGGTTGAATCCGGGACTGGGATTGGAGTAGGGCCCGTTTTCCTGGCCACCATAAAAAATCCCATAAGAAGACCGAAGGACCAGTTTATCGGTTATTTTGTAGGCCAGCCCGACTCGCGGCGCAAAGTTATGGAGCGTAGGCGAAACCAATCCGGGAGAACCGTTGCGGTCAATCGTAATTTGCGAGGCTAACGTCGGTGTTAGCTGGGCATTTTGGCCTTTTGGGACAATCAGACATCCGCATCCAAAATCAAAAGTGGCTTGCTGGTTATTGGCCTCTTTCACCGTGGTATAAAGTTCGTAGCGCAAGCCAAGATTAAAAGTAAGCCGCGATGACTTCTTGAAATCGTCCTGAACGAACCCCGCGTAAATTTGCCGCCGGTAGTCCACGTTGTGAAGATTTACAATTGAGCCGCCATCGGAAATCCCCAGGAGGAAGCTCGCAAACCCATTTCCACCAGTTCCGGGAGAGGCGGGATTATCCGTGAATCCCGTGCCGAAGTCAGCGGTGCCGCGAGAAGCGGACGGTTGAAATATCGTAAATTGTTCGTAGCGAATCTCGGCTCCAAATTTCAGCGAATGACGGCCTTTAATCCAGGTGAAATTGTCGGTGAACACGTAGCTGTTCTGTTTTTCAATCGAAGGCAAAAAACCGGAGCTGCCGAGTTCTGGCGCTGAGCCATCGCCGAAAGTTATGGCCGGAAGGCCGCCGTTAAACGTGCCGGGTTGAAAGGGCACACCCGGAAAATTAAGCTCGGCCGAGACGTTCTCGTTGAAGTTATTTTGATAGCGATGCGCGTTGATGCGGTTATAGCCGAAACGAAGCTCGTTCACGTGTGTTGAATCAAAAATATGAGTTTCGCTTACCGCCACACTCCGATAGGAGAAACCTTCGTGCCCGTCGAAAAAACCGCCGCCATCCAAAACGTTCTGGAACGGGGATGGAATGACGCTTGGCTGTGTTTCGTAGCTGAACCGTCCAAAGATCGAATCTTTGTTCGAAAAAGTGTGGTCCACTCGGACGTCAAAATTGTTGCGCGTTTCGCTGCGCACCGGCACCGCAACGTAATTGAAAGCTGGATTCGACAAATTCGGGGTGGGAGAAGGAATCAAAGCGGCGAGCCGCGACGCCAGTGGGTCGGTCGATCCCGTCGGGAAAACGTTCGTCGGGTTGCCTGAGCCATCGACTCCGATCGGTACACCGCAAAAACCATTCGCGTTTAGAGCGGACGGTTGCGTCAATCGAGCATTAAATAGCTCGCCGGCGAACGTCGGATGATTGTTGCAGTCGACGGCTACGGTGTTCGGCAAAACATTCCCCTGCATGTCCACTTGGGGTACCGTCACGCCTGTTTGCAGCAGCTCGGAAAAATCCCCATTTACCATCGCCTGATCGGGAACCGTGGTGGTCTGCGGTATCCCTTGCCGCAAACGAAACCCTTCGTAGTCAACGAAGAAAAAGGTCTTGTCCTTTTGAATCGGCCCACCAAAAGTAGCGCCGAACTGGTTCTGCTTGTAGGGCGGTTTCTGCGACGTAACGATGAAGAAAGGAGAGGCGTCGAAAGCGTCGTTTCGCAAATATTCGAAAACATCACCATGGTAACCGTTGGTTCCCGACTTGATAACGGCGTTCAGGATCGCCCCATTGCCTCTTCCGAATTCCGCGCTGTAATCGTTCGTTTGAACTTTAAATTCCTCGATGGCGTCGATGGGGGGTTGAATTACGTAAGACGACTCATTCAACACATCGCCTAAATTTGAATTGTTATCGATTCCGTCCAGCAGGAAGTTATTCTGGAACGTGCGGGCTCCGTCCACGCTGAATCCAAAGCTCCCACTGACGCGCGAGCCAGGTTCGCTGGGAACCACTCCGACCCCGAGCTGTGCCAATTGCGCGAAATTTCGTCCATTCAGAGGAAGTGTCTCGATGCGCGTCTTGTCCATGACCTGGCCCATCGTACTTGTCTCAGTTTCCAGCAGGGGGTTCTGGACAGTTACCTCAACTTTCTGCGTCACCTGACCGATTTCCAGTTTCACGTCAGCTTCGATTCTGCCCTGCACGTCTAGCTGCAGCGGCCCTGCCACGGCGGTCTTGAAGTTTGCTTTCTCCACAGTGACGGTGTAGCGGCCGACTTTTAGGGGCCCTGCTACATACTCACCACCGTCATTCGTAATGGTTTCAAATTGAGTGCCGTGATCCACGTCACGCACGGTGATTTTCGCCCCCGGGACCACTCCCCCCCCGCTATCGCGAACAACTCCGACGATGTTGCCGGTGTCCTTTTGCGCCCAGGCGCTTGCGCCGGAAAGAAGAAACGCCGGCAGTAAGAGAACAAAGAGCCATCTTCCCGCCAAGCGAAGGAGAGGCTGGAGTCGAGCCTTGGGATGTTTGCGATAACAAGTAAGGATGCGGCTAGATTCGTTCACCGGTTCCCCCCTATGAGTCTCACTCGCGTAGCGATAGGTTTCACAGCATCGAGCCAAGCCTGCCCGGCACGTAAGAAACGGGCTAGTGGCTCACGTAGTTAGTCCTATCCTGCTCGGTTGTCAACTATTTTTATCGAAAATGATTGATTTTGTAATTTTGCGATCAATTTTGGCCGATCTGTGGCACAATCCGCTCCGATCCTGCGCTCCGCGCAGAAGCAGGTCCCGAATGAACCTGTTGGCGGAAGAACGGAGATTTCGTATTCGCGAGATTCTATCTCGCCAGCGAACCGTAATGGCTTCCGAGCTGATCCGCACGCTCGGCGTGACCGCGGCGACCATTCGGCGAGATCTTGCGGTCTTGCAAAAAGAAGGCGTGTTGGTTCGTTCTCACGGTGGCGCGGTTTCGCGAACATCGAGCACCAGCTTTCAGCCATCTTACGACGCTCTGGGCCGCATCCATCGAGCCGAGAAACAAGCGATCGCGTGGGAAGCGGAGCGTTTGATCTTGGACGGCGAGGCGATCTTTCTGGAAGGGAGCACGACGGTTTACGAACTGGCCAGGCGCCTGCTTCACCGCCGGCTGACCGTGATCACGAATTCCCCGCCCATTATTGAACTGTTTCAACGCAGCCAGCATGTCTCGGTGATTTCGACGGGAGGCGAGCTTCAGAAAGATGTTTTTTATCTTTCTGGAATTTGGGCGCAAACGGCTCTGTCGGAAATACGCGTGGACAAAGCGGTGCTCGGCGTCAGCGCTATCGATCCCGCTTACGGTGTTTCTACCGCGAGTCCGGCGGAAGCTCAGATCAAGAAAATGATCTTGAGGGCCGCGCGGGTGAGCATTGCGCTTGCTGACCACAGCAAATTCGGAAAGCAGGGATTCGCCTACGTTTGCCCAATCACGGACCTCGACATTCTTGTTACCGATTCAGCTACGGACCCCCAGCATCTGAATCCTCTCCGCGAATCGGGGCTGCAGCTAATAGTGGCAGATGGCCAAGCTCACACCGAGAATACGAACGGGGACGTGCCGAACAGAGGGCGCGCAAGGTCGGAGCCCACAAAGCAATAGCGGGCAAATATGTCTTTTGACTTCAAAAGGCCGATAATCTTG
>Ga0073928_10006162_pt1 | contig 16302 bp, 15 predicted proteins | sample PaiPotPPA55metaG_FD_76969 | JGI IMG/M metagenome (GOLD analysis project Ga0073928, IMG submission 76969) | Iron sulfur acid spring bacterial and archeal communities from Banff, Canada, to study Microbial Dark Matter (Phase II) - Paint Pots PPA... ... | reverse complement strand
TAAAGAACTCGGCAAGCTGGGCCTGCTCGGCATCGTTTTTCCCACGGAATACGGCGGCGCGGGCATGGGATACATCGAATACGTAACCGCCATCGAAGAACTTTCGCGCGTGGACGGTTCGGTGGGCATCATCGTGGCGGCGCACACGTCGCTGTGCTCGAACCATATTTTTCTTGCTGGCACCGACGAACAGAAAAAGAAATACGTCAGCAAACTCGCAACCGGCGAGCACATTGGCGCCTGGGGCCTTACAGAACCCTCGTCCGGATCGGATGCGGGCAGTGCGCGAATGACCGCGGTGCGCAAAGGAAACCACTGGGTGCTGAACGGCACCAAGACTTTTTGCACCAACGGGCATTACGCCGACGTGTTGGTGGTGATTGCGGTGACCGATCGCGCGGCGCACACACACGGTCTGTCGGCGTTCATTGTAGAAAAGGATGCAAAGGGTTTTCGGCCGGGCAAAAAAGAAAACAAGCTGGGGCTGCGGGCCAGCGATACGGCTGAGTTGATCTTCGAGGACTGCATTATTCCTGCGGAAAATCTCCTGGGCATAGAAGGCGCAGGGTTCGTTGACGCGATGCGCGTGCTCGATGGTGGACGCATTTCGATCGCTGCACTATCACTGGGGATGGCGGAGGGAGCTTATGAAGCGGCGCTGAAGTATTCCAAACAACGCAAGCAGTTCGGCAAAGCGATCAGCGAATTTCAGGCAATCCAGTGGAAGCTGGCGGACATGGCCACGGAAATCGAAGCGGCAAAGCTGCTGACGTTTCGCGCGGCGTCCATGAAAGACTCCGGGTCGAAGAGCACGCTGGAGTCGTCTATGGCAAAGCTGTATGCCAGCGAAGTGGCCGTGCGATGCGCGAACGAGGGCGTGCAGATCCACGGAGGATACGGGTTCATCAAAGATTATCCCGCAGAAAAGTTCTATCGCGATGTGAAGTTATGCACCATTGGCGAAGGGACGAGCGAGGTGCAGCGATTGGTGATCGCGCGGCAGTTGCTCAAGGACTGAACGTCATTCAGGACGAAGCTACAGGTGGAGGCCGGGCCTCTCGCCCGTCCCAACAGTAACGAGACGGGCGAGAACGCCCGTCCTCCATTCAGCGTAAGAATTTCCTGCCTTCGCGACTCTGTTTTACACTGAAAGATTGAGCCACAACTTCCAACCATTGACCAAGTTACTACGCTCCGGCGACGTCCGGACGTTAGCACGGGCGATCAGCATGGTCGAGAACCGCTCGCCGGGCTGCGCCGAGTTGCTGAAAGCGTTGTTTCCGCAAACCGGTCACGCGCGGATTCTTGGCCTTACCGGTGCGCCCGGTGCCGGCAAGAGTACTCTGGTTGATCAACTGGCCAAGCACTATCGCAAAGAAAATCGCACGGTGGGAATCATCGCAGTTGATCCCACTAGTCCTTATACAGGCGGGGCGATTCTCGGGGACCGTATTCGCATGCAGGATCATTTTTCTGATCCTGGGATTTACATTCGCAGCATGGCGACGCGCGGCTCTCTCGGCGGTCTGGCGCGAACCACGGCAGACGTCACGACGGTAATGGATGCTTCCGGCCGCGACTTGATTATGATTGAGACCGTCGGCGTGGGACAGGATGAAGTTGATATCGTGAGGCTGGCCGATATCACCGTCGTAATTCTCGTTCCGGGTATGGGCGACGATGTGCAGAGCATCAAGGCCGGCATCATGGAGATTGCCGACATTTTTGTGATTAACAAGAGCGATCGTGAGGGGGCCGAGCGAGTGGAGCGCGAAATCCGAGCCCTGCAGTCGCTCGCGGCACGCAGCGATCACTGGACTCCGCCGATTGTGAAGACCGTGGCCAGTGACGGAACTGGGATTAGAGAACTGGTGGCGGCCATCGCCGAATACGAGGCTTATCTAAAGAAAGAAAATCTCGTCCTGCAGCACAACATTGAAAATTGGCAGGAACGGTTGATCGAGATGCTGCGCGACGCGCTACTAGAAAAGGCTCGCGAACACCTGGAAGGTGGCGATGTGGCGCGCTACGCCGCGGAAGTGGCCGAACATAAGCGCGATCCTTATACACTGGTAGAAGAGATTGTCGCCAGGATCGGGAAGCCGTAGCGCGGCGTATTGGAATGTGTGGGAACTGTGAGGCGAAAGAATGCAGAGATCCTTCGCTTCACTCAGGATGACATTGATGATTGATGACGTCGATGATTGATGGCGTCGATGATTGAGTGCGTGGCTGCGATCAGACTGCGTTTTTGCAAGGATGGCAAATACAGTTAAAGTCGCGATGGTTGCCGCTCTCGAACGTGAAGTGCGTCCGCTGATTAAAAATTGGCACGGGGTCGAGCGCGAATACGAAGGCCGGAGGTTCAAGTTTTTCGAGAATGGTGACACTGTGCTGGTTTGCGGAGGGATGGGAGCGGAAGCTGCGCGCCGCGCTACTGAAGCCGCAATCGCGCTGTATCAACCCGAACTGGTGCAATCGGTGGGTTTTGCCGGTGGGCTTGATCCCGCATTAATGGTGGGTGATATTTTTTCGCCCGGCCGAGTGATTGACTCCAGAGACGGCAGCAGCGTAGAAACCAGCACCGGTGTCGGTGTCCTGGTCAGCGCCGCCACTATTGCGGGGGTGGAACAAAAACGGAAACTCGGTGGGTCGTACTTGGCTCAGGCCGTCGATATGGAAGCCGCCGCCGTTGCTCGCGGTGCGCAGGCGCGGAATATCCGTTTCATGGCGGTGAAAGCTATCTCTGATGAAACCGACTTCGCTATGCCTGCGATGGATCGCTTTGTCAATCAAGAGGGCAGGTTTCGAACTGGCGGGTTTGTAATTTATGCGGCGCTTCGTCCATGGCTTTGGCGGCGCGTGATTCAGCTTGCCGCGAACAGCGCCAAAGCATCCAAGGCACTTTGTACCGAGTTGGATCGATACATCAACAGTGCAAAGAAATCAGACGTTTCGGCGACCGAATTGCATCCAATAAGTAAAGCACTGAACTGACTGATGGCGATTGCAAAGCAATTTACTCTGGAGGAAACCAAACAGGTAATCCCGGCAACCATGCGGGCCGCGGTTTACCGTGGCGTGAACGATGTTCGCGTGGAAACCGTTCCGGTGCCAAAAATCGGTCGCGGAGAGCTGCTGCTGCGTGTGCACAGCTGCGGCATTTGCGGAACCGATCTGAAGAAAATCGCTAGCGGATCGCATTCCGCGCCGCGCATATTCGGACATGAAACGTCAGGCGTAATAGCCGCTGTGGGCGCGGAAGTCCCCCAGTTCAAGCCCGGAGACCGGGTGGTCGTCTTCCATCATATTCCGTGTGGCGAATGCTTCTACTGCCGCCATAAAACTTTTGCCCAATGTGAAACTTACAAGAAAGTTGGCTGCACGGCGGGCTTTGAGCCCGCCGGTGGCGGCTTTGCCGAGTATGTCCGAGTGATGGATTGGATTGTTCGTCAGGGAACGGTTCGCATTCCAGATGGAGTCTCTTTCGAGCAGGCGTGCTTTGTCGAGCCAGTAAACACCTGCATGAAGGGAATCGAAACGCTGCAACTTATTGGCGGCGAAAGTGTTCTAGTAATTGGGCAGGGACCTATCGGTATCATATTGAGTACATTGGCTAAGAGGGCAGGGGCCCGGGTAATGACTTCCGATTTGTATCCCCGGAGGCTTACAATATCTAAAACGTACGGTTTAACCAATGTGATCGATGCTTCTCGCGCCGACACAGCAAAAACGGTGCGGGAGCAGACCGAAGGCCGGGGCGCCGATGCTGCCATATTGGCAGTAGGGGGCAACGCCCTGATTCGGACTGCCATGGATGCAGTGCGTCCGGGGGGACGAGTTTTGCTGTTTGCGCAAACGGTTCGCGGCGAGGCTACGATTGATCCAGCCGCGGTTTGCGTGGAGGAAAAAAAATTACTGGGATCGTACAGCGCATCCGTGGAGTTGCAGGATGCCTCGGCTCGGTTTGTCATGGGCCGAGAGATGGACTTGGAAGGTTTAATCAGCCACCGCTTCTCTTTATCGAATAGTGTGGAAGCGCTGCGACTGGCGGCTCATCCGCAACCGGATTCGATGAAGATTGTGATTCAAGCGGGCAGTTCGTGGGAAGGAAATAAGTGAACGGAAAGATGACAGCAGCTGTCCTCTATGGCAAGGAGGACGTAAAAATCGAGCGAGTTCCCATCCCCCGCGTGGGGGAGGGTGAAGTGTTGGTCAAGGTGCAGGTGGCACTGACTTGTGGCACGGATCTGAAGGTGTATCAGCGTGGCTACCATGCCCGTATGATTGTTCCTCCGGCGCTGTTCGGACACGAACTAGCGGGAGTGATTGAAGAGGTCGGCCCGGGAGTGCGCGCGTTCAAAAAAGGCATGCGCGTGGTGGCGCTGAATTCCGCGCCGTGCCAGATGTGTTTTTATTGCTCGAAACATCAGGCCAACCTTTGCGAAGACTTGTTGTTCAACAACGGCGCGTATGCCGAGTACATTCGCATTCCGCGGCGCATCGTCGAAATCAATATGCTGGCCATTCCGCCGGATGTGAGTTACGAAGAAGCTGCGATGGTTGAGCCGTTGGCGTGTGTGCTGCGCGGGCTGCACGAAACCGGAGTAGAAATTGGCGACACTGTCACTGTGGTCGGAGGCGGTCCGATTGGCTTGATGTTCATTCAGGTCGCCAAAGCAGTAGGCTGCAATGTGATTTCGGTGGTGAAACGCGATGCGCAGGTGCAGGCGGCGAAGCACATGGGCGCGCACGATGTGGTGCAGATCACAAAAGTGAAAGATCCCGTCGAAGCGGTACGCAGGCTTTCTTCGGAGAACCGTGGCAGCGACGTAGTTGTCGAGGCAGTGGGGCGTCCCGACGCCTGGGAAATGGCCATCGAAATGGTGCGCAAAGGCGGCACGGTGAACTTTTTCGGTGGTTGCGCTAGCGGAACCAAAGTGCAGCTTGATACCAACCGGCTGCACTATTCCGAGGTGACACTCAAAGCAACTTTCCATCACACGCCGGAGACCGTGCGCAGGGCATTCGCTCTGATTGCGGAGAAGAAAATTCGTTGCACTGATTATATTACCGGCGAAGCGCCGCTTTCACGGCTGCAGCAAGTTTTTCATCACATGCTGAATCGCAATTGCGACATCAAGACCGCCATCATTCCCGGACACTGAGGAGTTTCCGCTGCACGGGCGTGGACGCCCGCGCCTACACTGACGATTATGCCATCCCTTGCCAGCGGTTCCCGGACGGCCGCGATTCCCGTAACCTCGGGATGGAACGCGCTTCCGCGTGAGTATGTCATTCCCGCGCAAGCGCCAACGCTGGCCGAGGCGCGAGAATTTTGCCGGCGTTTGGCGCGCTCGCATTACGAAAACTTTTCCGTGGCGAGCTGGTTTCTTCCCGAGCGGCTGCGGCAGGATTTCTTCAACGTTTATGCCTATTGCCGTATCTCGGATGATCTGGGCGACGAAGTCGGAAATCCTGAAGCTTCCCTGCAATTGCTCGATCAGTGGGAAGCCGAACTCGATGCTTGCTATGCGGGACGCCCGAGGCATCCGGTGTTTGTAGCGTTGGCCGAGACGGTGCGTAAGTGCGAAATTCCCAAACAGATTTTTGTTGATCTGCTGACCGCGTTTCGTCAGGATCAAAGAGTTTCGCGCTATGCCACGTTCAACGATGTACTTAGTTACTGCCGTTACTCCGCCAATCCCGTGGGGCATTTGGTGCTCTACGTTTGTGGCTACCACGACGTGGAGCGTCAGGCGCTTTCTGATTTCACCTGCACCGCCCTTCAACTGGCGAATTTCTGGCAGGACGTGAGCGTCGATTATTCAAACGGCCGCGTCTATCTTCCGCTGGAAGACTTGCGCCGCTTTGGTGTCACCGAAGATGACATTGCGGCGCAACGCAACACCTCGGCTTTTTGCGACATGATGCGCTTCCAGGTTAATCGCGCGCGCGATTGGTTTCGCCGCGGGTTGCCGCTGATTGAGAAAGTGGATCGCGACCTGTCGATTGACATCGAATTGTTCAGCCGCGGCGGCCAGGAAATATTGAACGCCATCGAGGGGCAAGGGTTCAACGTGCTGGGGCGGCGTCCGTCGATTTCGAAATCACGCAAACTCGCGCTGATAGCGCGGGTGGCATGGAGAAAAATGCTGCGGGGAAAACGGAAATGAGTACGGCCGTGCAATCCGCTCCCACACCTTTCGCGCCCACTGAATCGCAGCTCGCGGTTGCCTATTCAGTTTGCCGCAGCATCACGCGGTCAGCCGCCAAGAATTTCTATTATGCCTTTCTAGTTCTGCCGCGAGGGAAGCGGCAGGCGCTGTGCGCTGTTTATGCGTTCATGCGGCGCTGCGACGACATTGCCGACGATGAATCACTTTCGCAATATGAACGACGGCAGAAACTTACGGCGTGGCTGGATGCGTTTCACCGCGCCCAATCCGGCCAGGCAACCGACGAACCTGTGCTGCTGGCTTTAACCGACGCACAACGCCGCTACAACATTCGTCTTGGATTGCTCGATGAGTTGGCATACGGCACCGCGATGGATCTCGAAGGGGTTCCGGCCACCGATGAGAGTTTGCGGGCGGGGGCGTCCGTACCACGTGAACTCGCCGTTCACTATCGGACTTTTGACGATCTCTATCAATACTGTTACCGCGTGGCCTCCGTTGTGGGATTGGTTTGCATTCATGTATTCGGCTATCGCGATCCGGCCGCGGAAGCACTGGCGGAACGTTTGGGGCTGGCCTTTCAACTCACCAACATTATTCGCGACGTGAAAGAAGACGCCGCGATGGCCCGCGTCTATCTGCCGCAAGAAGATCTGGATAAGTTCGGGATTTCAGTTTCGGCGTTACGTACCGCGACCGAAGCCGCTTTATTCAGCCCCCTGCTGGCCATGGAAGCCGACCGTGCCCGCGAATACTATCGCGCCGGAGACGAACTCATTCCCCTGGTCGAAGAGGACAGCCAACCCGCCCTCTGGGTGCTGATGACGATCTATCAGCGGCTGCTGGAAAAAATTGCGCTGCGCCAGTACGACGTGTTCAGCGTCAAGGTCAGCCTCACCGTCCGCGAAAAGCTCGGGATTCTGGTTAAAGGCTTTCTGAAACGCCTCTCTTGATGAATCAGAGCTCGGTACAAAATTCCCGAGTAGCCGTGGTGGGAGGTGGATTGGCAGGACTGGCTGCTGGCTGCGCCCTTGCCAGCAGCGGTTTTCGCGTCACGCTATTTGAACGCCGTCCTTATCTTGGCGGTCGCGCTTCCTCATATCAGCATCCCGGGACCGGTGAAGTTGTCGACAACTGCCAGCATGTGCTGCTCGGCTGCTGCACTAATCTGATCAAGTTTTACGAACAGTTGGGTGTCGAAAACAAGATTCGCTGGTACGACCGGTTGACTTTTCTCGAACCGGGCGGCCGCGCTTCCGCGATTGAGCCATCGAAACTGCCTGCGCCGTTTCATAACGCGCCCGCTTTCTTGCGCGCCGCCTGCCTAAACTTTTCGGACAAACTTTCAGTTGCCGCGGCCATGACATTTCTCGTCCCGGCTAACCCGCGTGACAATGGAGAATCTTTTCTAACATGGTTACACCGTCTAGGGCAGACCAAGCAAGCCATCGAACGGTTCTGGAAGCCGATACTGGTGAGTGCGTTGAACGAAGAGTTGGATCGCATTTCGGTCCCGTACGCGGCGCAGGTGGTACGTGAATCCTTTCTGAAGTCGGCTGCCGCTGGCCGGATGGGCGTGCCCAGCGTTCCTTTGACTGATCTATATGGCGTGGCTGGCGACTACATAACTGCGCGTGGCGGCGAAATCCGCTTCCGCTGTAGCGTAGAATCTTTTTCGCCAGCGCCCGACAAGGTGACCCTGCTAGTGTCGGGCGATGAGATGAACTTTGACTACGTCGTATTCGCAGTGCCGTTTGATGTTCTGTCCCGCATACTGCCAGAAACCCCGAACGCAGAGTCGTTGCGGGGAGTGCTAGCACGATTCGAAACCTCGCCCATCACCGGAATTCATCTCTGGTTCGATCGCCAGATCACCGACCTCGATCATGCTGTCTTATTGGACCGAACCATTCAATGGATGTTCCACAAGTCAAAGCTGCTGGGACGAAGCGAAAACGGGAGCGGCAGCTACGTTGAGCTGGTGGTGAGCTCGTCGAAGACTTTGGTAGAAAAGTCACGCGCGGAAATAATAGATCTCGCATTGGCGGAGTTGCGCGAATTTTTCCCCGGCGCACGTGACGCGAAGCTGGTGAAGTCAACTGTGATCAAGGAAGTCCACGCAACTTACTCGCCGCAGCCCGGCGTGGATACGTTCCGCCCACACACGGAAACAGTTTGGCCAAGAGTTTTTCTAGCCGGAGACTGGACGGCGACGGGATGGCCCGCCACCATGGAAGGCGCAGTCCGCAGCGGGTACATCGCGGCGGAAGCCGTGGCTCGAGCAGCAGGGATACGGTGCGCGTCGTTCCTTGCGCCAAATCTTCCCGCTTCCGGATTTATGCGCATGTTCGGATAACCTCGTCGGTCGTCGCGCAAGCACCCACCCTTGCAAAAAGCTGCAAGGCGGGCATTCAAACGCTAGACCGGAAGTACTTGACTTGCCCGAAGAGTCACGCCGCCAGCAGCACTACGCCTCCAGCCACCAGTAATGCGGCCATCCAGCGGCGGCGATCTACGCGTTCGTGGAGAAAGATCTTAGCGGCGACCGCGTTGGTCACAAAGGTGAGAGACGCCGAAGCTGGCGCGATCAGGCTGACATCGCCCCACGAGAGTCCGAACAGCAAGCTGTAGAAGGCCGTGGTCATGGCGAGAACACCTAGCAGGAAGTTGGGGTTACGCAGGATGCGTGCCACCACCGTCCACAGGCCACTCTGCCGCCATAGAGCGCCCACGTCGCCGACCTGCTTCATGGCCCGGGAGAGTAGAACATCGCCGGTGGTCGAGGACAATACAATCGCGGCAATCGCGCCCCACGCATACGCTTGCTTCATGGTCTATTTCCCGCGGAAGCAGTTTCGTATTTCACATCATCGGGCAGAGCGTCGGATTGGCGAGTGAGCGCAGGGCCGCGCGTGACAAACCCCACACCAGCGGAGATCAGAAGAACTCCAATCCATCGCGAGGTAGTTACCGCTTCCTGCAGATAAAATTTTGCAATCAGCGTGAGCAGCACGTAACCGAGCGAAGTCGCCGGGAGAACATACGTCAGGTCAGCCCAGGACAGAGCCGTCATGTAGGAAGCGAAAAATCCCAGCAGAAGCAGAATTCCCACCGCGACCGAAGGATTCAGCACAGCCAAAATCAAGTCAGAAGGGTGATGCAAGGAGATGCTCCCCAGCTGCTTCATGCCACGGGAGAGCAGCGAATCGCCAATGGACGCGCACAGCGTCACCCCGGCGAGCACCAGATACTTGCGAAAGGTCACACAGTCTTTCCCGAGCGGCGCTCAGATTTAGTGGCCGATGTAGGAGCGGGCGTCCTCGCCTGCGCGGCGTCCAGATTGCATTGCTTGGATCCGTAAAACGCCTGATAAAGCGATTTGCAGGCATGCCCTGATACGAATATCGAGCAATGCCTTCATCGGATCTCAACACCAATCAGGCCCGCTACGCCTTAGCTGCGGCCACTGCGGCGGCGGAATCATCTTTCTCGCGTTTGTCTTTCACCCATTTGTGACGCGAGGCGCGCAGCTTGAGAAAAGATTTCGCTTCTTTATAGAGGCGCTTGCGATCCACGCTGTTAAAAGCTGCTTTTCGCAGGATGCGGAATACTGCCTTCGGCCGGAAATAATATTCATCGTAAAAACGATGCACCGCTTCCATAATGTCATCCGCCGGCAAGCCCGGATACTGAATGTGAGCCAGTTGATGTCCGCCCTCATCGACCATCTTGTTGTCGCCGACCATAAAGCCATTCTTCACCACATGATCGTATAGTTCGGTACCGGGATAGGCGTGGGCCACGGAAACTTGAATTGTTTCCACGTCCAATTCTTTGGCGAATGCGACCGTGGTACGAATGGTTTCATGAGTTTCTCCCGGGAGCCCGAGAATGAAATCACCATGAACGACCAAGCCCAATTTGTGGCAATCCTTGGTGAATTGCCGCGCGCGTTCGACGGTCGCGCCCTTCTTGATGTTCTTCAAAATCTGCGGGTCACCGGATTCGTATCCCACAATCAGGAGACGGCAGCCGGCTTCCTTCATCGCCTTCAAGGTCTCGTAATCGGTGGTGACCCTCGAAGTGCAGGACCAGGTCAGCTTCAGAGGCTTCAATTTTTCGCACAGCTCGATAGTGCGAACCTTCTGAATGTTGAAAGTGTCGTCGTCGAAGAAAAACTCTCGCACATCGGGCCAGAGTTCCTTGGCTTTGGCCATTTCGCGAGCCACGTCATCAGTGGAACGCTTGCGCCAAGGATGTCCGCTGAGAGTCTGCGGCCACAGGCAGAACGTGCATTGCGCCGGGCAGCCGCGCGTCGTGTAAAGAGAAACATACGGGTAGAGCAGAAATGGCACGTTATATCTGGTAACGTCCAAGTCGCGGCGATAAACTTCGGTGACGTGGGGCAGGGAATCAAGATCCTGAACTTCGGGACGGTCCGGCGTATGCACGACCGCTCCATTCTTCAAAAACGAAATGCCCAGAATTTCGTCCAGAGGCTTGCCATCGGCGAACTCGCAAACTGCATAGTCGAATTCCTTGCGCACCACAAAATCGATCTCACGACATTCCTTAAGCGACCGTTCCGGCAACACAGTAACGTGCGGTCCCACGAACGCGATCTTAATACTGGGATTGGTTTCCTTGATCTTCTTTACCAGGCGGATATCGCCGGGAAATCCCGGAGTGCTGGTGAACAGCACGAGGAATTCGTAATCGCGCGCAATGTTAATGGTTTCTTCGGCTGAAACGTGATGCGACGGGGCGTCTAGCAGGCGCGCACCTTCGAGCATGCCGGCAGGGTAGGCCAGCCAAACCGGATACCAATAACTCTCAATTTCACGGGTAGCGGGCCATCGCGAGCCAGCTCCCCCGTCGAAATTCTCAAAGGACGGCGGATTCAAAAGCAGTGTTTTTAATGGCATATTGGCGTATTTGTTATTTTAACACTTTCCCCACGACGGAACCGAAGGCGGGCCATTTGAAGTAAACGGGTACCTGCGTTAGATCCGTGACCCCACGCTGTATGTAACTGACTTTACATGCCAAAGCTCGCCAGGAGCAATGAGTTTGTGGTGAATGGAGCGTTTTATGTGTCCAGAAGGGAAACCTGACCTTCGACGGCGCGCTGCTTCGTGTAGAGCGGACACTCCTGTCCGCTGCCTTGATCTAACGCAGCTGGCAGTCCGCTCTACTCATTTCCCGACACCAACCCAAGCCTCCAAATCGCCGGTCGTCCGGAGAAGGCTGATGCGCGCCCGCTGCAGTTCGAAGTTCGTATCCTGCAGGGCGTCGTAATGTTCGTTGGCTTGATTGCGCGCGTCGTCCAAATCATGCAAACTCGCACCTCCAGACTCGACCCGAATCTGTAGCGCATCCAGATTGGACTTCGCAATCTGGTATTCAAGGTCGACGACCTGCTGGGCAGCGGCCAGTTGTTCGACCGAACGTTGCAATTTCAAAGTCTGTTCTGAAACCTGATTCTTGCTGGTCTCAGCATCTTTTCTGGCGTGCAAGGCCGTAGCGTCGGCGGCTTGTGCGCGAGCACGCTGCGAAGGATTCAAAAAAGGAAACCGTATCTCCACCCCGATCGTTGCGTTATTTGGCTGGAAGCTGCCCGGCCGAAAGAAATTCTGATAATTGTTGAATGAGGCCAGCAGCGCGTACTGCGCCGCGAAATCAACGCTAGGCCACATTGCCCGGTGTTCGCCACGGGCGCGGAATGCGAGACTAGTGGCGCGCAGATCCGCGAGTTGAATCAAGGGACTTTGCTGCGCAGCCTTGGCGGCAAGATTCTCCTCCTCCTTCACTTCAGGCAAAGGCGGAATGGACTCGGGCACCGTTTCGATCGCCGCCGCGGGAAGCCCGGTCAATTGCGCAAGCTCATTGCGCAGCACGTCGATTGCGCCCTGGGCCTGCGAAATGTGCAAGTACACGCGAGCTGCATTGAGCCGTGCCTGATTGCGCAGTAACGGATTATCCACGCCCGCCGAAATCCGCTCATTGACTGCCTGTTCCATCTTGAGCGCGTCTTCGTAATCGTGACTCAGGTGGGACATAAGCGTTTCCCATTTGCTCAGTTCGGCGTACTTCAATACCGTGTCTTGAATAACCAGATTGCGCTGATCTTTACTCTGGACGCCGGCGGCTTCATACTCAGTTTTGGCGGCGCGAATGAAATCTCTAAGCGCAGGATTGATCAACGCAGACTGCGCCGTAGTGTTGACGATCGAAGGCGCCGATCCCTCCAGGCTAAGCGGATAACCGTAGGACTTTCCCAAGCCCGATCCAATCGTCAGTTGCGGTAAGTATTGATAACGGGCTTCATGGTATGAGGCAAAGGCGCGCTGCTCGTCGATGAGCGAGGCCTGCATGGTCGTGCTATGCGCCAGCGCCAACTCGACCACTCGCTTGAGCGGCACCTGCTCAGCCGAAAGACTTCCGCAAAAAAATAAGAGACCACAGGACAGCGAGAAAAGGCGTGACACGCGGCGGGCAGTCTTCATGTGTATCCATCCTCCGAAAATTCGGAACCGATACGTGATTGTAAATGAGTGCGGAGTCGACCACACCGGTGGAACCATCTCAGCGACCGCGTCAGTGATCGTTCCATCCGCTTGTCACCCCCAAGCACTTGTCACCTACACGCACTTGTCATCCCGAGCGCAGCGAGGGACGTCGGTTCTCGCGGGTGCCCCACGTCTCGACTCTTTTTCGAGACGTGGGAATGCGAATGAGCATCTCACCGTATCGACTGCAACGCTTTTGTCAGGTCCGCTCGAAGATCTTCAACATCTTCCAAGCCGATATTAAGCCGCACGATGCGATGTCCGTAGTCCGGACGATTTTTGGCGGAGTGGAAGTCGTAAGCAATGGCCAGACTGGTTACGCCCGCCCAGCTATATCCGATCTTGAACAATTCCAAGGTATCCACAAAATGCAAAACCTGCTGCTTGCTAAATTGCCGCTGGAAGACGATAGAGAAAAGCCCAGCCGACCCGGTGAAGTCGCGCTTCCAGAATTCATGGCCGGGGCACGATGGCAGTGCGGGATGTAATACCAATTCGATCTCGGGACGCTGCGCCAGCCATTTCGCCAAATCCAGAGCGGACTGCTCCAGCGCGCTCAGACGCACGGAAAGAGTCTTCATCCCACGCAGTGCCAGGCTGCAATCGTCAGGCGAAGCTGCGCAGCCTACGAGTTGATGGGTTGAGCCCAGGCGTTTATAAGAAGCTTCGTCGCGCACGGTAATCGAGCCGAGCAATAAATCGCTGTGTCCGCCAACGTATTTCGTTAGAGCCTGCATGGTGACGTCTACGCCATGGGCAAAAGCATCGAAATAAATGCCGGCGGCCCAGGTGTTGTCGAGCACCACCATGGCTCCGAAGCGATGCGCCGCGTCGGTGATCGCAGGCAAGTCCTGCACTTCCATGGTGATCGATCCTGGGCTTTCGCACCAGATCAGGCGCGTGTTGCTGCGGAAGAGCGACTCAATTCCCGCCCCAATAGTTGGCGCATAAAAACTAACTTCAACACCGAAGCGGCGCAGAACTTCCACGGCAAATTTGCGGTTTGGAGTGTAAATGCTTTCTGGAACGAGAACGTGATCACCCGCCTTGAGAAAGGCAAAGTTAATCAGGGCAATCGCGCCTTGTCCGCCAGGCGTGATGAAAGTGCGAAAACCTTTTTCCAACTCGCAAATGCGGGCCGCCAATTCCAAGGTCGTCGGTGTGCCATACAGGCCGTACGTATATCCGACTTCGTACTGATCCCACGTATCCTGCACTGCCGATGCGTTGGGAAATACTACGGTCGAGCCGCGATATACAGGCGTCGATAAAGAACGGAACCCTTCCGGCGCGTGGGCGTCAGGATGAATCAGTTTGGTCTTCCAAGTTTTGGACATAAGTCGATAGTCAAGCAAAGGCGATTGTAAACGACCAGTAAGAATGGGAAACAATGAGGCTCTAACGAACCAGCTTTGTTTTAGTGTCTGACATATATGTTATAATGTCTGACATGAGTTCTGAGCGCATTACTATACGCATCCCGGAGGAATTGGGAGGCCGCCTCCGCCATCGTTCGCGAACCAATGGACAAACGGAATCGGATCTGGTCCGCGATGCGCTGGAGAACTATCTCGGCCGTTCCAGTCCCGAGTGGTCGGCTTTCGAACTCGCGAATGAGGCAGGACTGATCGGTTGCATACCACGCGGCCGCCGATCTCCTCCGAAAGATCTGAGCACGAATCCCCGCCACTTTAAAGGCTTCGGCAAGGATAAATGAGAAGGGTTCTGGTCGACACCGGCCCGTTGGTCGCCATTCTCTCCAGCGTAGACCAATATCATGCCCTTTGCGTCGAAATGCTGCGCAATCTGCCCGGTCCGCTGCTTTCGTGTTGGCCTGTGATTACGGAGGCGGCGTGGCTACTGCGCGCGTATCCCAAGGGGGTTCAGCAGCTACTCCGTAGCATAGACAGCGGATTTCTGGAACTGCTGCAGCTGAGCGGCAAGGAGGCGAAGGGGATTGCCAAAGTGATGAAAACTTACGAGGACATTCGACCTCAGCTGGCCGACGCAGCGCTGGTTTACCTTGCCGACCGGGAAGGTATTGACAGCATTTTCACTCTCGACCGTCGCGACTTTTCTGTCTATCGTTCCGCCCGCAAACGACCATTCCGTATCGTGCCCAGATAGCAGTCAGAATGAGGAATGCCGCCAGAGTTCACCGAAGGGAAATCAGCAAAAGCCTTAATTGCCCATTTGAGCCACTTGGCCGTTCAGGCGGTCCAAGGCGCTCTGAGCGAGCGCGAAGCTTCGCGCCAGGGAAAGCGACGCGCGATACTCCAGAGCCGCCGCCGGTTTGTTACCTTGCTGCTCGAGCGCTGTGCCCAGAAGATAATGTGCCTGAAACGCAGGAGCGGCTTCCACGTTGGGGGTGGAGGTCAGGTAGCGGCGGAGCAATTCGGTGGCTTCGGGAAGATTGCGGTTGGAGCGGAGCAACATCTGCGCGCACTCAATGAGAACTTCCGGCTGATTCATCGGAGCTGAACTGGCATGTCGAATAGCATCTTCCATCGCATCCAAGCGCGAAACGCGGCGATAGAATGAAGCCAAATTCAACCATGCACCCGCCGCGCCGTGGCTGGTTTGGATGGCAGTGCGATATTCGTTCTCCGCCGCGGCTCGATCCCTATATTTTTCCGCGAGCTGTCCCTTGAGCCAGCCAGCTTTAATGGGATCGGCGATGGCGAGTTGCTGGGCCTGCGCTTCAGCTTTGTCGCGTCCGCCGCCCATGATTGCCGGAGCCTCCATGTAAAATTCCGCCAGATCGGCGCGCGCTTCTGCATCATTAGGATCAAGCCGCACCGCGGTTTCGAACTCGTTGCGAACTTTCTTGGCCAGCTTGGCGGCGGCCAGTAACCCTGAGTGCTCGGCCTTTTCCCCGTAGCTCCGCCCCAGCCACAGATGATACTGAGCATTCCCGGGATCCAACGCTACAGCTTTCTCGCAATCGGGAACGCTCTTATCCCAGTCGCTCAGCGAATAGTAGGCGCGGCAGAGCAGGTTAAAAGAATCAGCGTCGTTGGGCGAGCGACTGATTTTGTGTTGCAGCGATGCGATAGCCTCATCCACGCGTCCTTCCGCCAGTAGTTTACTGTCCGCAGCATCCGCCGCGGCCATAGCAGGAAGCAGTGCAAGCACAAAAATGATCGAAAGTTTTCTGATTAAAGACATCTTTTTAATGAACCACCTTTACCGCTAAACCATTGTGCAACGGTTTAGAATTTGTAGGACCGAGCGCGACCAACGCATTCTCCGTCAGCCCCCCGGTCACTTCCACTTCGGTCAAATTGGAGATGGAAGTTTGTATATATCTCTGGCGCAATTCGTTGTTCACGATCTGATAGACGTAAGTTTTGCTGTCCTCTTGACGAACCGCCTCGCGTGGCACCGTAAGCACGTCGGGGTGCTCCGCGGTGATAATCGTAACTCCAACATTTACGTTAGGCAGCAATTTGAAATCGTGGTTATCGACCACGCACGTCGTCTCTCCCACGTTCCGGGTACCGTGAAGCTTTATCACCGCCGGAGTTACTGTCACAGTGCCTTGCCAGGTCCGT
>Ga0073928_10006161_pt1 | contig 16303 bp, 16 predicted proteins | sample PaiPotPPA55metaG_FD_76969 | JGI IMG/M metagenome (GOLD analysis project Ga0073928, IMG submission 76969) | Iron sulfur acid spring bacterial and archeal communities from Banff, Canada, to study Microbial Dark Matter (Phase II) - Paint Pots PPA... ... | reverse complement strand
CCTGTTGTCCGCGAGCCATTGCCTTCTTTGCTGCGACCGCAAGAGGCGATGCCCGACATATATTCCCACCAGTGGCCCGACTGCGGCCCATATAGCCAAAATGATCGTCGCCCATACAAAGATATCCATAGTTCGTGTTTTCCTCTGCTCTGCTGTGCGACAGATTCCCGCATCATTGTATGACCGGCTCGGAAAGGCAAGTGAAGTGCGGGGTCCGAGAGCGGGGCCGAAGGTTTAGGAGTTGAGCACGTCTAACTGTTCTAATGGCCGGGTGTTGATAGACTAGCTGTCATGGGAGGGCAACATGAGGCGTCTCAGTTTTGCTCTGCTTATCTCCGTGACATTCGTTGCTCTGATATGTGCTAAAGAACGCGAATGGCAAACCGCCACGGTATTGAAACTCATTGCGAACGGAACAGAAACGGAAGCGGTAGTGGTGCCTCTGCCCGGTGGTGGCGCGGCAGGCGAAAGTACAACGAGTTCTGGGAAACACCTGCGGGGCATTTATTGGATTAAGACCGACAAGTTTACCTACGTCATCCCAAATTACTGCAAGTCGAATGCAGTGGGCATACAGTGGTGGCTCTATCTGACTGTGGGTGGGCAGACAAAAATCTCTCAAGATTCGGCAAGAACCCTTCGCATTGTCGATGACGATGGCAAGGAGCGGAAGGTACATGTCATTGAGCGACTTGCGAACGAACCTCCGAAGACGGAGTAACGGTCGGTCTACTTCCCAACTTTCCCACGTCTGCGAAAAGCTCTTCAACGGCGGCGCGTGTAATCTCCGAGTCTTGATTTGAGGCGCTAAGCGCACCCGGAATTGAATGTTGGCACCTGTCAGGTGATGCGGCTAATCGGGACTTAGCTCCTGTGTGCGGGGACTCAATACTTTCGCGTAGCGCTCAACTCTGTAGTTGTCTGGAAGTTGAGTGACTGCCGGAATCGAAGTATCCATAAGCCAGAATCCCTTTTGCTGAACGCAGGAGTCTTCCACCGGCTTGTCCTCTCCTTCCTCGAAAAACGGTCCGGCTGTGAGAACAACCTGTCCGCTCGAAGAGAATCCCACTGGATAGAAAACACCAGCACAATTCTTGCCGACATGTCTGCTAAATGCCTCGTCAACAAGAGACCCTCTCGACAAATTCTTAGATTCAGCATCGTAGATTCGCACCATAATTCCGCCTGCATCCGAACCCCACTGCCAGATACCTTGAGCGAGCAAGAGGCGGTTTCCATCGGGAGACCAATCGATAAGGTCAATGTTGTTCCCGAGTGCTTCTGGCGAGGGTTTCACAACTAGCACCGGGCGGAAATCGTCGCTCTTTGGGTCCGAGACAAACAATTTGGAAGTGTTCTGGCATTCCGCGTTGGCAGCGCTTGGCGATTGAGATGCCACGGCCTCACTCTCAGCGTAGGCGCGATAGAGTCCGTGAGTTGACGTGAGTACGGAAGTCACCGACTTGTTCGACCCGACCAACCTCCCGGTGGATTTCTCATAACAACTAGCATGAGCACTCATCGATTCATCTTTGCCGGTTGATTTGTGTTCGACCTGCGCGGGCACAGAGCGATTCCAAACAAACGCGGTGATTGCAATCGTGAGAATCCAGTTGATAGGTGGTTTCATTAGTTAAAGTTGTCCGGGCGGCGTCAAGGAGTCCCATGCCCCAGCCGCACACGAATTTAACACGACATTCGGTCTACTTCCCAACGTCTGCGAAAAGTTCTTCAACGGCTGGGCGTGGAATCTCCGTCTGCCAACTTAGCGGTGTGGCAGCAGTGCCGACGTAGCGATTGCGGCGAACCGTAGAAGGAACAATCTGAGCAAGAGCGTTCGCATGCAAGAAAGTGCTACGCCTGCGAAAATGCGTCAAGCCGGTTGACCCAGACCGATCCCGACCGGCGCGTGTGGTGAGGATGGGGAGGAAGGGGCATTGGTGAGTTGTTCACAACGTGACTAGAACCATCCAGCGACCAACGCGCGATTCGTGGGAACATCGCAGTAGACTGAGAAGGGGGTCGCGTCGTGAAAAATTACATCTCATTAGCGTACTGTGGGAGCGGCAATCTTCTGATTCTCCTCTACGGAAAACAACATGTAGTTGCTGAAATGATGGCGCCGGTGAATCCTGCGGCCGCCCAAGTCGAAAAATAATTCCGCGCTTTGCGGCAGCCAAAGCTCTTCATGGCCCTTGCGAAACTTCACCGGCGCGTAATCGATGGAGACGTGCTCGGCCTTCAGCCGGATCTGCGGGATGGGCGCCACGATGTCGGTCTCCAGGCTGACAACCTGGTAGCTGTCGGTTGCGATCCATGCCCGGCCTCGCAGCGCGACCGGGAATACTTGCTTTGCCACGTTGTATTCGCGCAGGCGGGACGGTTTGTCGGGTCTTTGCCGGAAATGGATCTGCCATGCTGGTGCGCCGTGCCATCGACTCAGGCCTTCGCAGGTTACTTCGTATTCGTCGCGATAGGCCGGATGAAAGATCATGACCAGGGAGCCGAGTCCGAGCGAGGCGAGCCGCTCGGGAAAAACGTCCAAGCCCATGGTGCCGTTCCGATATTCCTCGACGCGGTACAAGCCGGGTTTAACTTCCTGGAGCGACTCGACGTAAGTAAAGTTTCGCGTTTCGCGCTTGGTGGTCAGCCCATATCGATCGACGACTTCATGCTCCAGCGCCTCGGTCGCACTGATGCGATTGACCCCATCGACAAAGCCGCGGACGCGCTTGGCTACTTCGTCCTGAATCTGGCTCAGCGGGCAAGCGGCGCTGGATTCCACGATGGGCATGCTTTCATCGACGTCAGGTGGCATCCATTTCGCCGGAGGCAAGAGTTCGTTCCGAATGTACGAGGTGGTCACAGGGGCCGGCTTAGCGACTTCCGCGGTCGCAGCACCCGAACTCGGTGCGAGTGCGGCGGGTGAAGCAACTGGCTGTTTCAAAGTCTCGAGTAGCTTCGAAGCTTCCTGGCTATCGACACCGGATGGCTGCTGGGACAACAGCGCTATCAACGCCTTTTGCGCGAGTTGCGGCTGATTCTGCCGCAACAGCGCCTTGGCGAGCACCAACTGTGCAGGGCTGGCTCGGTCTTTACCTAACTCGATCGCTCGCTCCGCGTGCTTCTGCGCTTGACCGGCTTCGTCGTGCAGCAGGTAGGCCTCTGCCAGCTGCTGCTCGTTGCGCCACGACGAAGGCGAAGCTTCGACGGCGCGCGTCAAATAGTCGATGGCCTTCGGGACATCTCCATTCTGCACGGACAACTGGCCGAGAGCCGCCAGCGAGAATCCGTGGCGCGGTGAGAGCTGAATCGCTTTTTCCCAGTAGCCCTGGGCACGGGTCCAATCCTTGCTCTGGGCGTAATACATCCCCCATAGATAATTCACGTCCGGGTTTGAGGGAGCGCTGCGAGATAGCTTCTCCAAATGTTTTCGAGCTTCGTCGAGTTTGTCTGCACGCAACGTTTCCAGCGCCTTGTTCAATTCTTTCTGCGCATTAGGAGCCAGAATCGGGGGCCCTCCTGGCCCAGAATTCACCTTGAAGCCCGCGAGCGGTGTCAGGGTCGCGTATATAAACTGTTGGTCGCCGTTCGTCGAGATTTCTACGGACTGCGTAAACCGCTCGTACCCGGCTGCAATGACTTCGAGCGAATAGCTGGCCTTGGGCAGATTTTCAAATCCAGCTCGGCCGCCAACCGTTGTAGTAGTCGCCACCGGCGCGCCGGAGAAATTGTACAGGTTTACCGATGCACCTTCAGCAATGGGCGACCTATCTGGCAGTTCCACACGTACGACGATGCCGCCCGTTTTCTCCCGGACCTGGCATCGCGCAACGGAAGCGTTGAGGATGCAAAGCACCGCGAGAATCACACCAAGCCCAACCGGAAAATGCCGGGTTACGCGAAGATATCCCTTTTCGAAACGTGACACACTCACCCGAGTCCTCTCCCACATAAAATGGCAAACCTAAGAAAATGCTGTAATTTCTGTATTCTGGCACTTTCTATTCGATGACCCCGATTCTACGCTTAGGGCGCAGCCGACGGAAGCACCTTCGCGCGCAGGCAGGCCAGTGACCGATCGAAAAAGTACTATTGACCCTGATGCTTGAGCACTACCTAAGGACCATGTACCGGGACGAACTGGAAAAACTGAAGCTCAACGTCTCGGATATCTACGACGGGTGCTTGGCCGAAGAAAGATCGGCCAGCAAACGGCCGTCACGATCTGTGCCCCGCCAACGTTCAAGGCGAACCCGCCTAAGATGAGGTCTGCGGATCGCAACGAGGCCGTTAGCCGCACCGCAAATTCGCTGTCTTGTTCGCGGCCACGATTTTAGCCGCCCGCAAGCTATCCGAACTGGAAGCTCAAGGAATCACGCGGCCTTGCCCGGCGCGGGAGATCATCATCACGGACGCGATCAGCAAGGCGGAAGAGATCATGAGGAAGATCGAGAAGAACTATCCGATGAAGAGTTAGGTGGGAGTGGTGGCTAGTCGGTTTCCATTCGAGTTCTAAAACGTCGCGGATGTTGGAACACCCACAACCGCCGAAGGAGGAATAAATGTTCGATGATATAAAGGACAGGATCGCACGGTTGAGCGTAGCGCGGCTACAGAAACGCATCGATACACTCAAGGCTCAACAAGAGATGCTGAACAAATTCACGGAGCAACGCAACTTGAACGAATTGGAGCACTACCGCTTGCAGTTATCCATTGGAATCGCCACGTTCGTCTTCTTCGGGTTGTTGGTCATAGTGGGAACGAGCATGACTGTACTGACCAAGATGCACACCAACTCTCGATTGGAACTAATCCTCTCCGCGTTACTCCTTCTGATGTTCTTCATCATCATAGGCCGCACTTGGGAATACCACTGTTATAACACCATCAAGTACTGGCAGGCCGCTAGTCCTATCAATCGTGCTGAGTTGCAACGTAGGATCGATGATCTCGAACGAGCGTTGACACAAAGTATGGCGAAGAGATTCGGGTGGAGTGCAAAGACCTGACGAAGAACCCCCTCCAAAAGATGAATGCGTAAGCAAATTCAAGTCGGCTCAACCGTGGTCGTCAGGTTGTATGATGGCCGCGAAGTCGAAGCCAAGGTTACGAGGATCGTGGATAGTGTAGCGGGGCGAAAGGTTCACATCGCATACGGCCTCCTAGCCTTGAAGATCGACCCGGAGCAGATCATCCGCGAGGTTCGATGATCCAAACCGATCCCGAAGACATCGAGCAAATCCGCGAGCACCTAAATGGGAGAAGACGATCTAATCTCCGAGTCTTGATTTGACGCGCTAGGCGCACCCGGAATCGAATGTTGGGCACTTGTAAGGTAACGCGACTTATGGGACTTAGTCGAGCAGTTCTAGTCGCTGCATCACTGAAGCCATTTGCACTCTCTAATCACGCCACGCTCATCACTAATCGCTGCATATCCGGTCGTTTTGTCACTCGCGTCTTCGAGTAGAACGTCATAGCCGTGACCATCAGTGTGTACATTTAGTCGCAACTTCATCCCCTGCAAAACTTCAGGGAACTTGCCGAAATGTGCGTTGGGATAGTAGGTTGCTAGCCACCCATTTAAATAATCTGATTGTGCCACTAGGTCTGGCCACGATTCGTACGTGGCATGCTCAGAAAAGTTCGCTGCCTCGGCCCCGTTAATTGTCCTCAGGAAGCCGATGGTGAGTTCATGATCTGGACTCTGCTGATTGGTTCTTTCACTTTGGCTCAAAGCGTTCTGCGCGAACTGCGACCCCGAAGTCGCAAGAGCCAATACCAGCAAAGCGGTGCTCAAGAAGATTCGATGTTTCTTCATGGCGGGTTCTCCTTCCGGGATGGCGTGGCAAGCGCACTTTTAGCACATTTATTAGCTTATGTCGGCTCTTACTTCCTGATTAACGCTCTTACGGACAGTGCCTCACGCGGTCGGTCTACGTCCCAACGTCTGCGAAAAGCTCTTCAACGGCAGCCCGTGGAATCTCCAAGTCTTGATTTGACGCGCTAAGCGTACCCGGAGTTGAATGTTGGCACTTGTTCGGCAATGCGACCAGGCAAGTGGTGATAGACTGTGGTCTCGAGAGTCTCCCATGAGTTCTGCGATAAGCTTTTGCCTAGCAATTCTGCTCATCCTGCCGTCCTCTCTCGACCAAGCTCGCAAATATCGGACCGTGGTGCTTGCCGCGCATCGGTCAGGCGGTGTGGAAGTACTCGATCCGATCACGCTTCAATCTCTGGGTTCCATCAAGGTATTGCCCCAGGCTAACGGGGTAACAAGTGACCACACCGGAGTCTTGTTTCTGCGCGAAGGACTTGCTCCGGAATTCCAGGGCTGCTGTGCGCTTTACGCAGTCAATCTGAAGACCCGTGAGTTGACGAAGCTCGTAGAACCCACTTCTAACATCACTGTCTCCCCGGATGGCCAGCATGTTCTTACGCAGCGAGGAGCCGTTGGAATCGAAGTCTTCAGCGTACACACGTTACAGCGGGAACCGCCCATCCCGCGTTCCGTTGCACCGGGTGTCTACACTCTGCGCTTTTCGCCAGATGGTCGATTGCTGTTTGGCGCGTCGAATTTTCCAACGCCGGTACTGGACATCCTTGATTTTGAGCAGCGAAAGCTGGTGCAGCGGTTCGCCGTCACGCAAGACCCCTTTGTCCTTGGTGCTTGGGTTGGCAGTGCCTACTACCTGTACGGCTATGGCAAGGGAGCTGGACAGCTGTGGCGAGTGAAGGTTGATAGCTACGCGCTAGAAGGGCCGGTGAAGATCGATTTTCCCGATTTCGCGTCAGAGTGCAAGACGCAGGTGCAACAAATCCTCGGCGCTGGTGGTCGACTCTTGCTTTATGAACTATTCGGAGCCAAGGGTGATCGGCGTGACGCTTGTGCAAGCAAGATTCCTGGCGGCCTTCTCTCGGTCGATCCGCAAACGGGCCGGATAATAGCTCATCTAGCACTGGACTTCCATTTCGCGTCTTTGATTTCGGGCGTGGATGGCAAGGAACTCTACGGTATTGACGTAAGGGACGCGACGTGGACGTCTGTTGGCCTAGTGCGCCTGAACGCCATAACTGGCGAGGTTCTCGCGAAACGAAATCTTCACTCGGATGTATGGTTCATCGATCTTGCAACAATTCCCAGCGAGCTCGTGCCAAGCGGGCCGATGGAAGCAACGACAAGCCCGGTCAAGTCCTGATTAACGCGGTCAGTCTACTTCTCAACGTCTGAAAAAAGCTCTTCCACAGCAGCGCGTGGAATCTCCGTCTCTGCGGACTTAGCGGCGTGGCAGCAGTGCCGACGTAGCGATTGCGGCGAACAGTAGAAGGAACAATCTGAGCAAGACGGTCGGTCGCGGGCATTCTGGGAGCGAAGGCGATACACTCGGGCATGATTCAACAGGGGCCAGATTCGCTGGATGCGATCCGGGAACGCATCCAAAAGATGAGCGATAGCGAGCTTTTGCGCTACTGTCAAGCCGCGCGGTACATGGCCGATCCAAAGAACAACGCAGGCGAACCGAATCCAAGCTTCCAAGTTCAGCTGGGCGAGGCGAGACTGGAATGGAGACGCCGACACAGCAAGTTGCCGCTGAGTGAGAGTGTCTGACGGACATCCCGGTCGAGGCGTCGTGTAACCAGTGTTGCCAATAATCCTCGTTTTGGTTCCTCCGGTGTCCGTCTGTGTCCTCCGTTGTTCACCGTCCGATTATCTGGAAGGTCTTGAAAACACAGCTTTTCCCAGCATTTAGTGGCTTTCGTGCAATTCCTCAAGCAGAAGTGCGGATTCTAAAGGACTTTAAGTGTCGTGTCTTTGGATCTCCGGATTTTAAACGAGTTTACGCAGCTATTTTGCGGAAGTGCGGATTCTAAAGGGGTTACAACGTTTGTAGGTTGTTTGAAGGTTGGAATGTTGGGGTCCGAACCCCCATACCACCCTGGGGCATTTGTAACACTATGCATCGATGGGACTTGTGGAATGGGGCGTTTGTAAACGCAAGAATCTGAATGGTTTGAGGGATTAGCTACGGCGGGAATAGAGTTTGGCGGTGGGAATTGCGAGAGGCCCGACCGGGCGCGATGCGTTTGAATTACGATTTGAGTTAACACGACTCGTGATAGCATACTGGTAACCATGCTGTCAAGGATCAATTCGGGAAGAGAGCGTCAGGAGATGAGCACCAGGTAAGTTGGTTGATTTGGAAGGATGTGGAGGAATGAAGGGAGAGGTGAACCCCAAGGCAAGGTTCAAAAACCGAACCTGGGGCACTCTGCCAGTTCACACTGTGAGCGAAGCTTACTTACCCGGGCCACCCGCCCTCAAACCTGATTTGGACGACAGTAAAGGCCGCAGAGCTCCGCCGACTCCGCTCTGCGCTACAGGATTTGCAACCTAGAGATGGTTAGGATTTAGACTTTTGCGCTAACGCAGTCCTAATAAAGTACTTGCAAGGTAAATACGAACATGTATGATACCCGGCGTTCCCGCAGAACTTTGTTAAGTCCTATGCATTCGGACCCGAAGACCATCCATGACCCGTGCTACGTGTGCGCCCCTTGCCTTGGTTTTGTGTGGTATCCAATTCCTAAGCGGTTGCGGTGGAGGGACGTCGAGCCCAGGGACTCCGGGGCCGACTTTGAATCCCTCGCCATCGATTACCTCGCTCACTCCGTCGTCTGCCACGGCGGGTTCGGCTGACGCATCGGTCTCGATCAGCGGCTCGGGATTCATTGCCAGTTCGGCGGCGCAATGGAATGGCACGCCAGTCGCCACCACATTCGGGTCGGGATCCAGCCTGACTGCGACGCTTACGGCCAGCGACCTGGCGAACGGCACCGTCGGAAAGTTGACGGTGGTAAATCCAGGTCCGGGAGGTGGCACATCGCCGTCGATTGATTTCACAGTGAACAATCCGGTCCCGGCCATCGGCAAGGTCAATCCTGCAAGTGTGTTGGCTGGATCAGCAGACACGCCGCTGGACATCAACGGGTCGGGGTTCGTTTCGTCGACGGTAATCGAGTGGAACGGCGCCGCGCTCGCCACGACCTTCGTAGGCGCCACAGAGGTGAAAGCAACTCTAGCAGCCGCCAGTCTGACGGCCAGTTCGCAAAACCAGCTCTCCGCACAGAATCCGGCGCCAGGAGGTGGTAATTCGCCGACAGCAGCGTTCGCGGTGAACAGCCCGACGGCGGTGATCACCGGGATTTCTCCGCGGATTGTTCCGCCGGGTAGTGCGGCAACAATCACGATTACGGGAACGGGATTTGAGGCGAACTCAGCGGTGTTGTGGTACGGGAAAGCCCGACCAACGACATACGTGAGTCCGACGCAATTAAGAGTGGCGCTGAGCGCAATGGACCTGCAGAGCCCGCAGCTCGGGGCTTTGCAGGTGAGCAACCCGGGGCCTGCGGCGTCTAGTAGCGCGCCGGTGGTGCTGACAGTGACGTCTCAGCCGATTCCGGTGATTCAAGGTGCCAGCATTGCGAGCGGTCCTGGGCTGTCAGGAAGCTGCCAACAGTTGCAGGTCACAATCACAGGTATGAACTTGGCGTTTGACGCCACAATTTCAGGCGAACGGGGTCTCCATCCAAACGGTATCCACTGCCTCGAACCCGATCATGCTCGTCGGCTATTTGCCCCAAGGTTTTGTCAGTAAGCCCGGCGCTCTATCGTTCACCGTGTTCAACCCGGATCCACCAATACCGGTCACTTCCGACCCATTCGCGTATCTTGCGACGAATCCGGCGTTGCTAGCCTTATGTGCGAATCCGTCGCCGACCACGGTTTTTACCGCGAGCAGCTTTTCGTTCGTCGTGCAGCCCTCCGAAGTGAATGTAAGCGGCAACGGAAATGTGATGTTGGGCAGCCTACCGGCCGGGATTACGACAACAAATGCAAGCCTGCCGCTTCCTCCCACGGGAGCCACCGTGCATCTGCAGGCCGCAAATTCGGCGGCCGCGGGAACATACGACCTGACCCTGAACGGAGTTGTCGGGACGGCCACAGCAAAAGGTGACTTCAATTTCATAGTTAGCAGTGCAGCGCCCCCGAGTTTCTTCTTCGTTGTGCTTGGGGGGACAGAGTTGGGAGTACCGATCGGCGGATCGGCGAGCCTTCAGTACACTACTGCAACAGGTTTCGGTGGGAGCGCCGACTTCGATGTCACGCCCTCGGTGACGGGACTGCCTCCGGGAACTACCGCGAGTTTTACGCCCAGCGTATTTACGGTGGGGCAAAGTGTGACGGTCACCGTGAGTGCGGCAAGCACTGCGCCGGTGACACAAAACGCAACGGTCACACTGACTGGAACGGCATCGGCGCAGGTCCCGAATGCAACAGTCACCTTCTTCGCTGACGTGACGCAGCCGCCCGGATCGCTTCCCGGAAGTCGAACAGACGTTGTAGCCACTGCGGGCACTCCGTTTGCGGCGGCTTACGATGCGACTCACAATCTCATTTTCGCGAGCAACCCAGACTGGAATCGAGTCGATGTCATCTCGAACGCCACGCACAAGATTGTGAAAAGCATCCCGGTGCGGGCGCCGCGGGGCCTGGATATCAGCCAAGACAACAGCCGTGTGTGGGTGCAAACGGCGTCATCTAATATCTACGCGGTGAACACCTCGTCGTTTCAGACAACGCGGTATTCCTTGCCCGCCCACACGATCGCGAGTTCGGGCTTGCCCGTATCGTTCTCTACGGACCGGTGCTAGCGCTCTCGGATGGTACTTTTTTTATCTTTTTCAACGATTCCGGGGGTACTGCGAGCGCGCAAGCTGGTGTCTGGAATCCGCAAACGAACCAGGTCAACGTGTTGAGCGTTAGCCCGATTTCGCCATTCGGTGTGCCGGTGCGAAGCGGCGACGGTTCACACGTTTACGCCGCCAACGATCCCGCCTATGCCACCGGGGTCGAGATGTATGACGTGAATTCGAAAAGCTTGAGTCTGCTTGGCGGTGGGGCGGGTTATGGGCCGGTGGTGGCCGCGAATCGCGACGGTTCTAAACTCGTGCTGAGTACCGCAACCGGCAGCATGGCGCTATACGATCGTAATTTAGCCCAGTTAGGCCCGGTGCCAGGAAAAATGACAGGACTCGGGCCAGATTTTCCACTCACTGGCGGAGTTGTTTTCAGCACCGACAATACGAAGCTGTATGTAGTTGGCGAGTATAACGGCGCAAACGTTATCACGATTGATGCCGCGAGCTTAAAAGTGCTGGGAACCGCGCCAGCCGCGCCTACGGAACCCATCTTCACCAGCGGGGCTGCCGGGACGGCTACCCCGTTCGCAATCGACTCTGCGGGGATCGTCCTGGGACTGCAAGATTTTGGCATTTCGTTTGACGATTCCACGTTCTATCAAAACTACGTGGTAAATCAGCCTGGCTTTAACGGGACTCCAGAATACGGATCGACCCTTGCCGGACCTCTCGCAGGCGGCACGGTTTCTAGCCTCGTCGGCCTCGGCAGCTTCTCTTTCTTGATCCCCGATGTGTGGTACGGCCAAACTCGCGGCTCAATTGGTGGGTCGCAGCCAAACCTGACTTTTATCTCACCGCCGAGTACGACGCCTGGACCGGTAAACGTCAAGTTCATTTATCCGGACGGCACGCAGACTTTCTATCCGCAGTTGTTCTCCTATTCGACTTTCCCGGAGTACGCGGTGACATCGGGTTCTTCTCCGAGCGGTGGCGCGCCTGCGAAAGTCCTAGGTTACGGAATGCCGCAGGACGCAAGCGGAGGTACGCTGACCGTAGGAGGAAATGCCGGAACGATTACAACGACGGCTGGTCAGTACCCGCCCTTTAGCGGCGAGCCGTTCCCCTCTACGCTTCTAGCGTATACGTTCCCACCCGGAACGCCGGGTTGGGCGGATCTCCAGATCAGCACGCCGATCGGCACCGGCACGCTGCCGAAATCCGTTTTCTATGCGAAGAGCGTTGCCGACTATTCGTCGCCGGATACGTTCACGGCAATGCTTGTGGACGCGAAACGTAATCAGGTTTATCTGTCGGCGGGTGACCACGTCGATGTGTTCTCCACGTCATCCAATCAGTTCGTGACTCCGCTTCATCCGGCGGCTCAGGGTGCCCAGAAACATTTCGCCGGGCTCGCGCTGACTCCGGACGGAAGCCAGTTGCTGGTGGCGAATCTGGCGGACGGATCGCTGGCGGTGATAAACCCCGACGCACCAGCGAATACCTACGCGATTCCTGTGGCACCAGCGGGTCCTGGTGTGGATGGTTGTGCGGTTGGGCCGTTGTACGTGGCGGCAACGTCAACAAATTTGGCTTTTGTGACGACAGGAAGTTTGCCGGCGCCTTCTTGCCCGCCGTACGGCGGGGTCTATATTGCAAATCTGCAGACGCACGCGGTCACGCAACCTGTACCATGCGGCGGCGCACTTGGGGTAGAGGCCACTGGTGACGGGAACTTTGTAACGCTGGGCGGCACGCCCTGTTTATATTCCGCGCAGAATTCCACTTACACCACGGGCTCATTCCCGGTTTATTACGGCACGACCGGAGTCACGATCTCTGCCGATGGAAACGTGATCGGCTCAAACCAAGTGTTGGGCGATCCAAATCTAAACGTCGTCGGTATACTCGCTCACCCTATCGCTCTTTACGGTCCGACGATTCAACTGAACCCGCCGAAGCTTTTGCTGGATCCGAGGCTGAATGCGTCGGGCAGTTTGTATTACTTCAGCTATCCGAACTATTTCGAGATTGTGGATGTGGCGCACGCTACGTTGCGGATGCGATTCGCGCTGACGGAAACGATTCAGGACATCGCGACTCCGCTTGCGATTGATTCTGGAGGACGCTTCGTCTACCTGCTGACGGATAAAGGACTGACCGTGGTGGATTTTGGCGCTGCACCCTTGTCGATTGGACATCTGAGCGGGCAGACAGCGGCGCCGGGCAGCACGGTTGTTGTGCGCGGGAGCGGGTTCGATTCCGGCACGACCGCGACGGTGGGCGGCGTCGCCGCGTCGGTGAACTTCACTGATGAAAATACCTTGACATTGACCATTCCAGGGGCGACTTCGGGACCGCAAGATATTGTGCTTACGAGAAGTGACGGGGAAAGTTACACGTTGGAAAGCGGAGTCGTGCTTCCCTAACTCTTTGCCACGCACCAATGGCGATAAAATCATATCGAAGTTCGCCTACGGCAGAATTCCAGTCCCGCAGCCCGGGATCAGCCTCAAAAAGCGACCATCTCCCAACAGAAGTTCGCGCTTACCGCGTGGGCATACAGCGGAACCTGTACCAACGGGCAGGTGCTTTGTGTCATACATTGTCAAATTTAGGTCTTCCATGACACCTAATCCTCTTCAAACTGTATCCAATTCAGTGGAAGCGTTGGCTTCCATTGACACAGGGGAAGAGTTTCCTACCTGCAACAAGAGGTGCTGCGATGATCGGGGCCCGCCTAGTAGCTTCAAGCTGCATAACGTTCTTTGTGTTGCCACTGATGAGCCTGGGGCAGTCGAAGCCCGAGGCGGGAAGCGCAGGTGCTGCGCGGTTCGCTTCGACGGTTTCGGTGCACCAGCTCGGGATTCCTGACAAGGCGCTGAAGGCCTATAACAAAGGTGCGCGGCGGTTTGAGGCCCAGGATTGGCCCGGAAGCTTGGCGGAGTTTCAGCGGGCGATCGCGGCGTATCAGGATTTTTACGAGGCGTACTACGAGTTAGGGCTTACCGAGCTGGAGTTAAAACTTTACGCGGACGCGGAGGCGGCGTTTCGCAAGTCGATTGAATTGAGCGAGGGGCGGTTTGCGCCGGCGTTGTTTGGGTTGGGGCTGACGCTGGGGAATGGGAAGCGGTTTGACGACGCACTGGCGTTTAGCCGCGCGGGACTGATGCTGGAACCGGCCAGCGCCCGGGGACACTTTACGTTGGCGTGGGTGTTGTATATGGCGGGGCGCGTGGCGGAGTCGGAGGAGAGCGCGAAACAGGCGGTGCAGTACGCGCCGAATTTTGCGGTGGCGCATCTGCTGCTGGCCCAGATTCATCAGCGGCAGAATAATATGGCCGCGGTGGTCGGGGAGTTGGATGCGTATTTGCGGCTCGAGCCGCATGGTCCGAGGAGTGCGGGCGTGAAGACGGCGCGGGATCAAGCGGCGCAGGTGCTGGCGGCGCGGCAAGCGGCGCAGTCTGTGGGTGAGGAGAGCGTGGTGACCGCGGCGGACAACCGGGTTTTTAAGTAGTGCAGACACTCTTTTACGAGATCGATTTTTTTCGTCGCTATTGCGCTGGCGGCGTCTCACGGCGACACGATTTGGCAGGCTGACACCGGAGCACAGACAAGAGTGTCTGTGCTACTTCTTGCGGAGTTTGTAGACGATTTGGCTGAACATGCCTAGCCAGAACTTGGCGTCTTCGGCGGTGAGGTTGTGGCGGCGCATGAGGCGGCGCAGTTTTTCTGCGGTGCGGGCTGGGGAGCGGGACGTTAGGGAGCCGCTGGCGTCTAGGGCCTGGAGCAGTAGCGACGCTACGCGGTTGATGTCTGCGGCGGTGGCCGGTTGGCGCTTCTCGGGAATCTGAACGCGGCGTGAGGAACGTGCTAGTTCGTAGAGGCAGACGGCTACGGCCTGGCCGAGATTCATGGAGCGGTGCTCTTCGCGGGTGGGGATGCGGACGAGCCAGTTGCAGTGACTGAGATCTTCGTTCGACAGGCCGAATTTTTCCGACCCAAATAAAAGTGCGACATGACCGGTTGCGAGGCGCTTGCGGATCAGCGGCGCGGCGTCTTGCAGATTTTTGATGGGATGGCGCACTTCCCTGCTGCCCACCGCGGTGGTTCCCACTACTAGAGTGCAATCGGCTACCGCCTCGGCGACGGTCGCGAACACGGGGGCTTTGGCGAGGAGTTCGGAGGCGCCTACGGCGGAGCGCGCTTCGCGAAAAGAGGGCTCGTAAGGATTGACCAGGCAGAGATTGAAGAAGCCGAAGTTGCTCATGGCGCGAGCGGCGGCGCCGATGTTGAGCGGATTGCGCGTGGCCACGAGGACGACACGGAGATGGTCGGAAAGCGGAGGTTGGAGGTTGGAAGTTGGACGTTGAGCCGACATTTATGAGTTGTGGCGCTTTAGGTGGAGTGGCTTATGTAGTGGATGGCTTTGGTGGCTAGGCGGTCGAAGGCGGTCACGGCTTGTTCGAGATGCTCTTCGCGGGTGTCCTCGATTTTGTTGTGACTGATGCCGCCTACGGATTGCACGAACATCATTACCGTGGGGATGCCGGCGCGGGAGACTTCGGCGGCATCGTGTAATGGGCCCGAGGGCATGCGGTGCGTGGTTTGCGCGACTTCACGGATGGCTTGATCGCAGAGATCGAGAAGCGCGGGGTTGAAGGCGATGGGCTCGATGCTCCAGATGCGGGACCAGTCGACGGTGCAGCGCTCTTCGCGGGCGAAGCGCTCACTGGCTTCGCGTGCTTCGCGGAACATGGTGGCTAGGACCGCGGGGTCGAGATCGCGCTGATCGAGAGTGGCTTCGCAGCGGCCTACCACGGCGGTGACGATGCCGGGAAAAGTTTTTAGGCTGCCCATGGTGCAGACGGCGTCGGGATATTTTCCGGCGATGGCGCGGATTTCGAGGGCGAGTTTGGCGGCGGGGGCTAGCGCGTCATGGCGGGCGCTCATGGGAGTCGAGCCGGAATGGGCTTCCTGGCCGTGGAAGGTGATGGCGTGGCGCTCGACTCCTTTTGTGCCGAGGACGGTTGCCAGCGGGAGGCCTAGGCGTTCGAGGACTGGGCCTTGCTCGATGTGGAGTTCGATGTAGGCGGCGGCGCTTCTTTGCTCGCGGGTGGCTTCGGGGAAACGATCAATTTCCACGCCGCAGCGACGGAGGGCGTCTTCTAGGCGGACGCCATCGCGATCGGTGCGGACGCGGTCGGCGGCGACGCTGGAGGTGCCTGCGAAGGCTGAAGAGCCCAGGAGGCTGCGGCCGAAGCGGGCGCCTTCTTCGTCGGCCCAATCGACGAGGCGGATGGTGATGGGTGGGCGGCCGCTGAACTCTTCGTTGATGCGGCGGAGGATTTCTAGACCTGCTAGAACATTGAGCGCGCCGTCTAGCCAGCCGCCATTGGGAACGGAATCCAGGTGGCCGCCGATTAGGAGGGATTTTTCGGATTGGCCTGGGAGGGTTGCCCAGTTATTGCCTGCCGGGTCGTAGTGATGTTCGATGGGGAGGGTGGTTAGTTTTTGGGCGAACCATTCGCGGGCTTTTAGCCAGGTGTCGGTCCAGGCTACGCGTTGGGCGCCGCTTGCGTCGGAGGTTAGGGCGCGG
>Ga0073928_10006160_pt1 | contig 16305 bp, 14 predicted proteins | sample PaiPotPPA55metaG_FD_76969 | JGI IMG/M metagenome (GOLD analysis project Ga0073928, IMG submission 76969) | Iron sulfur acid spring bacterial and archeal communities from Banff, Canada, to study Microbial Dark Matter (Phase II) - Paint Pots PPA... ... | reverse complement strand
GCTTGGGCGATATCGTCGCCGCCGGTGCGCATGGTGGCCGTGCCCCACACCGATAAACCAATCGCGCGTGGGTAATCGCCGTGCTCCTGGAGGTGGCGTTCGATCAGCAGGTTGGCTGATTTCAGGCCAAGCGTCCATGCTGCGCGCGTTGGCACGGCGCGGGTATCGACGGAATAGAAATTGCGCCCGGTGGGCAGGACGTCGGGCCTTCCACGCGAGGGCGATCCGCTAGGACCCGGCGGCACAAAACGTCCGTCGAGACCGCGTTGAAGCTGCTTAAGCTCCTGGGGACCACACGCGTCGAGCCGTGCGAGCAAGTCGCCGTTCAGGCGTGTCAGTACCTGCGATGTGTTCGGCCCCGCCGTGCCGGCTGGCCGGTCGAGCAAGGACGTGGCAAGCAACTCGAGGCGCTCGCGGGTGTCGCCATGGTGTCGCCACGGCGAGTCGATCACGCTTTCGAGTTCAGCAGGACGGGGGCCGGTCCATGCTGCGGTCCAGTCGGCATCGAGCGGATCGAATGTCTCGCCCAGGTTCAAGTCACGCGCGAGTGCGCTCAGCACACTCGCGTTCGCGCCCTGCGCATCGCCGGTCGGATAACGGCCGAGGGCAAGCAGGGTATCCCGGCGTTGCACGCCTTGCGGCGACGCGCCAAACACATGCAGGCCATCGCGGATCTGCGCCTCCTTGAGCTCGCACAAATACGCGTCGGCGCGTGTCAGCAGCGCGTCTTCGGTATCGGCATCGCGGGGTTTATCGAGTCCGAGTTCTTCATGCAGCCTGTGCTCGACAATGCTGGCGAGAATTGTCTTGCGCAGAAGTTTTGCGCGGCGCGGATCGACCATCACCGCTTCATAATATTCATCGACCTGACGTTCCAGGTCCTGCAGCGGGCCGTAGTTTTCAGCGCGCGTGAGCGGCGGCATCAAATGGTCGATGATGACCGCCTGCGCCCGCCGCTTCGCCTGGCTGCCCTCGCCCGGATCATTGACAATGAACGGGTACAGATGCGGCATGGCGCCAAGCGTCAGGTCCGGCCAGCACGATGCGCTCAACGCAACGCTCTTGCCCGGCAGCCATTCAAGGTTGCCGTGCTTGCCGACGTGAACGATCGCATCCACGTTGAATCGCAGCCGCAGCCAGAAGTAGAACGCGAGATACGCGTGCGGCGGCACCAGCTCCGCGTCGTGATAACTGCCATAGTCGCCACGCTCACGCGAACGCGCCGGCTGGATACCGATGAACACATGCCCGCAGCGCCAGCCTGCAATCATGAAGCGGCCGCGGCGGATCGTGGGATCGCTTTCAGGCGGACCCCAGCGCGTATTCAACTCCTGCTGGACGTCATGCGGCAGCTTGGTGAAAGCATCGAGGTAATCATCAAGCGCCAGGCTTTGCAACGCGGGACGCAAGTCGCGAACCACCGGATCATTCGTTACGCCCGAGGTCAACGCCTGCATCAGCGCGTCTCCATCGGCGGGAATCTCATCGACTCGATACCCTTCTTTTGCGAGCATCGAAAGAATGTTGACGACGGACGCGGGCGTATCGAGACCCACGCCGTTGCCAATGCGGCCTTCACTCAACGGATAGTTCGCGAGGATCAGCGCGACACGCTTGTCCGCGTTAGCGAGTTGCCGCAAGCGACACCAGCGTTTGCTCAACTCGGCCACAAAACGCACGCGCTCAAGATCGGGCTGATATCGCACAACGTCGACCTGGGTGATCTTGCACCGATACGCAAGTCCCTTGAAGCTGATCGCGCGGGTGATGATGCGGCCATCCACTTCCGGCAGGGCGACATGCATGGCGACATCGCGCGAGTTCAGCCCATGGTTGTCCTTCAACCAGTCCTCGCGATTTCCCCCGCTGAGGATGACCTGCAGTACCGGTGCGTCGCCCGCCAGTTCGAACGGCACAGGGTCGTCTATGACACCCGCGGCGAACGAGGTCGTGTTCAGCACCAGTGACACGGTGAGATCGGCGCATAGCTGCTGCACGACTTCGCGACTCAACGGGTCCTTGAGCGACGCCATCGCTATCGGCAGCGGGTTGAGGCCCTGCGCTTCCAGGGCCCCGATCAAGGCATCGAACACGTCCGTATTGCCGGACTGCAAATGGGCGCGGTAGAACAGTACGGCGACGACCGGTGCGCCCTGAACCCAGCGTCTTTGCCAGTCTTCGACAATTGCAATCTGGTGCGCAGGATGATAGATCGCCACCGCAGGCAACGGACTCGGCGCATTCGCCTCACGTCCGTATCCCAAAGCACGAAACGCAATGCAACGAAGAAACGCTTCGGCATTTTGCGCGCCGCCTTCACGCAGATAACGCCAGAGCTGATCGCATAACGCGGGCTCGGCCGTACTCTTCGCAACGAGGTTCGGATCTTCCTGCAGGTCGCCGGAAAACATCACGAGCATCTGGCCATTGCGGCGCGCGAGCGTGGTGATGGTCTCGATTCCGTAAGGCCAGTACGCTTCGCCGCCGAGGTGATCAATGACAATCACGCGCGCATGTTTCAGCACGTCGTCGACGTAAAAATCCACCGATGCCGGTTGCCGCAAGAACGCCTGGTTCGCCAGCCGCACCGCCGGAAAGTCCGCCTCCAGATTCGGCACCACGCTCGCGAGAAGCGAGAGCGTGGTGTCGGCGGAACTCAGCACGACGATCGGCGCGGGCGTCTGGTCGATACGCATGACGCCGGCTGCATCGTCGACAAAACCACCGGGCGTCGTGCGTAGCAGATGCATCGATCAGGCCTGCACGGGTGCGTTGACGAGCGCTGCAGTCAGCGCCTGTTGCAGACGCGGCTGATCGAGATCTTCACCAATCAGCACGAACCGACTGACTCCGTGGCCGGCTTCCTCCGCGGTCCAGCGGCGATCGAAGTAGGTATCAAACCGCTGGCCCACGCCCTGCACGACAAGCCGCATGGGCGTACCCGGCAACGCCGCAAAACCCTTTACGCGATAGATCGTGTTGGTATCAACCAGCGAGCGCAATGCGGCGACCGCGGCCTCGCGCGACTCGACCCGTGCTTCGACCACAACTGAATCGAAGTCGTCGTGATGATGATCGGCGTGGCCTTCGTCGTCGGCGGAACCGTGATGATCGACCCGCAGATGAATGGTCGTTTCCGATGCCGCCTCGAGCCCGAGCAGCGCATGCAGATCAAGCTGCCCCATCTGTGCCGGCACGATCTTCACGCCTGCCGGAATCTCGCCGCGAATCAGCGTTTCGACTGCGCGCTGCTGCGTTTCATCGATCAGATCGGTCTTGTTGAGAATCACCAGATCCGCTGAAGCGAGTTGATCTTCGAACAACTCATGCAGCGGCGATTCGTGATCGAGGTTCGGATCGGCGCGGCGTTGGGCATCCACCGCTTGCGGGTTCGCCGCGAACTGGCCGCTGGCCGCAGCCGGACCATCGACAACCGTCACGACGGCATCCACGGTGAACGCATTCTTGATGGACGGCCAGTTGAACGCCTGCACAAGCGGCTTGGGCAACGCGAGGCCGGAGGTCTCGATCAGCACGTGATCGATTTGCTCGCGCCGCTCGACGAGTTGTTCCATCACCGGATAAAACTCTTCCTGCACGGTGCAGCAAAGACAGCCGTTCGACAGCTCATACAGATTCGGTTGGTCCGTGACGCTTTCGTCCTCGCAACCGATGTTGCAGCCCTTCAGGATTTCTCCGTCAATGCCCAGTTCGCCGAACTCGTTCACGATCACCGCGATCCGCAGCCCTTTCGCGTTTTGCAGGATGTGCCGCATCAGTGTGGTCTTGCCGCTGCCGAGGAAACCCGTTACGACCGTGACCGGGATTTTGCGCATTTGCATCCGTTGCTCCGTTTTATCGATTGGCTGCTTGCTGCCGGAATGCGTCGCCCTTTGCTGACTCACGCGAGCAATAAAATGCGCGCGCGGGTGTCGCGGAGGGTGCGCGATGCGGGACGGCAAACCGGAAAAGCATGGTGAAAAGTGTCGAGCGTATGCCGCATCCCCGCGACATCGTCCGCTTCAGGTGTTGACTCGTTCCGGCCGGTATCCGGGCTAGCGAAAGTGCCGCTTCACCTTCCCACATGATGTAGCCATGCAGTGGTTTTTCGAAGCCGGCTTTACCGTGCGAAGTGGCGTGAGCCCGGCGTGAACCGGGATAAAACCACGTCGTACGATTTTCGTTTACCGTTGCGGGGGCAGCGCAGGTTGGCACAGCCGGGGTTGCGGCAATGCTCCCTACTTCCCGTTTAACTGCGCGCAGCAGAGACCGCGCGCGAGCACCAGAAAACTATCGCGAAGTCTAGGCTGATGGGGGGTTAGCGTCAAGGTTTGGGCAGGGCGCGGGAGGGGTTTCAGGCCGCGTCTGCTGGTGAGAGATCTTGCCTGTGCGAGACCACCAAACCTGCACTGCCGACCGGTTCCAGCCTGTAAAAGCCCAGCGCAACCCCTACCCGCTGTGCTATCTTTGGCACCGCGTCTGGTGCTCACGCGCGCTTTTCCCGCGCGCGTGGTTAAACGGGAAACAGGATGCATACGCGCGGATTTTCCAGGCTCGAAGCTTTAGGCCGCACGCGCCGTATCGACAAAAACCTGTGCTGTCCCCGCAACGGTAAGCGACCCGCGCCTCGTTCGACTGACTCTGATTCGGGACTCTCATTCGAACCGGGCGCTCATTTCCTCCAAAGCCACTGCGCAAGCGCGCGGGAAGGCGAGCGGAATGCGGTCGCCAAGCCCGGATACCGGCCAGTCGCCAAGTGGCGCGCTATCGCTCCAACAGCGCGCCGGACGCCACATCCGCCAGGGACGGATGAAGGACGTAATGTTTATACCGTCTATATGAATCCAATTTTTCAGCGCTTGCGCTCAATGTCGGGGTCCCCCCGGCGCTCGCCTGTCCAGCCGCCCTTGCGCAGGTTCGCTTGCGTGTGTCCGGGCGGCGCAAACAGAGCGCAATCATGAGTACATGCGTCATCGGCATAGGCTGCCGGCGCGGTGTAAGCGTCGAACAGATTCATGCCGCCGTGCTCGCGGCGCTGCGAACGCGGCCGCTGGCAAGCGTACGCACTCTGGCATCGATCGATAGCAAGCAAGACGAAACCGCACTGCTTGAATTTGCCGCTCGCCACGGGTTGCCGCTGCATTTTTTTTCGAAGCAAAGCATCGCGCAGGTTGACACCAGCGCGTCGGAACGGGTTCAGGCGCTGCTTGGCATTGACGGCGTTTGCGAACCCTGCGCGCTGCTGGCGTCGCACAACGGGCGAATCATCGTGCCGAAAACGGTGACCGGTGGCGTGACCGTCGCTATCGCTGAAGACGATCCAAGGCAACAGACTGACAACGAGAGAACATCATGAAAACGGATGAAGAAGCGCATCTGCGCATGACCCAGCGGCGCAAGGAAGGCCACGAAAAAAAGCAGGCCGCCGCCGCTCGCGAGAAGGGCCTCCTGATCGTCAATACGGGCACCGGCAAGGGTAAAACCACGGCGGCCTTCGGCATGGCCGTGCGCGTGCTTGGACACGGCATGCGGCTCGGTGTGGTGCAGTTCATCAAGGGCGCGCTGCACACGTCCGAGCGCGATTTCCTCGGTGCAATCGCGAACTGCGATTTCATCACCATGGGCGACGGCTACACCTGGGACACGCAGAATCGCGATGCCGATATCGCAACGGCTCGCAAGGGCTGGGACGCGGCGCGCAAGATGATTGAAAGCGGCGAGTATCAGATGGTCGTGCTCGACGAACTGTGCACAGTGCTCAAATACGAATACCTGCCGCTCGACGAAGTGCTCGCGGTGTTCAACGCGCGGCCCGAGATGCTGCATGTGGTCGTGACAGGCCGCCATGCGCCGGAAGCACTGATCGAGGCGGCTGATCTCGTGACGGAGATGCGTCCGATCAAGCATCCGTATCGTGAGCAAGGCGTGAAGGCACAGCGCGGCGTCGAGTTCTGACATGCGCGCCTGCCCCGCTTTATTCATCAGCGCGCCCGCGTCGAACCAGGGCAAGACCACCGTCACCGCCGGGCTCGCGCGCTATCACACGCGGCAAGGCCTGCGAGTGCGGGTCTTCAAGACCGGCCCCGACTTCCTCGACCCAATGATCCTGGAACGTGCGTCCGGCGCGCCCGTCTATTCGCTGCATTTGTGGATGGTCGGCGAAAGCGGCTGCCGCGCGCTGCTCGCGCAGGCGGCGCAGGAAGCCGATCTGATCCTGATCGAAGGCGTGATGGGACTCTTTGACGGCACCCCCAGCAGCGCCGATCTCGCGGCTGCGTTCGGCGTGCCGGTGCTCGCCGTGATCGGCGCGCACGGCATGGCGCAGACCTTCGGCGCAATGGCGTTCGGGCTCGCGCGCTACCGGGCGGATCTGCCCTTCCATGGTGTGCTCGCCAATCGCGTAGCGTCGGCTCGGCATGCGCAAATGCTGAGCGAAGCCATCCCTGAAGGCATTCGATATTGCGGTCATCTGTCGAGCACCGACGACATCGCGCTGCCCGGAAGGCACCTCGGTCTCACGCAGGCAGCAGAGGTGGCGGACATCGATGCGCGGCTGGATCGCGCAGCGGACGAGATCGGCGAGACGGCGCTGCGCGAGTTGCCGCCCGCGGTCGTGTTCAATCACGACACCCAGGAGCCGCCGCCGCGTTTGCTGGAAGGCATGCACATCGCCGTTGCCCGCGATGCCGCGTTTTCGTTCATCTACCCCGCGAATCTCGACCTGCTGAAGGCGATGGGCGCAACGCTCGCCCCCTTCTCGCCTCTCGCCGATGAGCCCGTTCCCACGCATGCCGATGCGCTTTATCTGCCGGGAGGTTATCCGGAACTGCACGCCGCTCGCCTTGCCGCGAACGCAGCGAGTGCGGGTTCGATCCGCGCGCACGTTGAGGCGGGTAAAGCGGTGGTCGCAGAATGCGGCGGCATGCTGTATCTGCTCGATTCTCTGACGGATATCGAAGGTGTGCGGCATGCAATGCTGGCCCTTCTGCCCGGCCACGCGAAGATGCAGAAACGCCTGGCCCGGCTCGCCATGCAGCGTGTTGAAAGCCGCCACGGCATTCACACCGGCCACACCTTCCACTACTCGTCCATGACGACGAGCATGTCGCCGGTGCTCACCGCGACGCACGCCACCACGGGCGGGGAAGGCGAAGCGATCTATCGTCATGGCCCGATCACCGCTACCTACATGCACACTTACTGGCCGACGAATCCGGCGGCAGCCGCCGCCCTCTTTCGCGGCGAAACACTGTGACAACTCCGATGGACATGCAGACAGAAATGGAAGTACCGCTCGAACTCACGTTCACCATTGAGCGCGCCAAACAGCTTCAGCCCGTGGGCTCGCCGTGCACGGACGTATGCCGGCTCGACAAGACCACGGGGCATTGCGAAGGCTGCTTCAGAAGCCGCGAAGAGATCAAGGCATGGAAGACCATGGCCGATGCCGACAAACTCGCGCTGTTCAAAACCCTGCTTGCACGCAAGGCCGCAGCATGAAAAAGGGGCGCCTCGCAAGCCGCCCCTCATTGGATCCGCACTAACGAAACGCTCAGGCCGAAGCAATCCGCCGGGCCGGCGCCCCTTCCATTTCACGTTGCGCGAACACGCCGAACAGCAAACCGAGCGTGGTCCAGATCACGGCCTGAATACCGATTGCCGCCACGCGGAAATTCCACAGCAGCGTCGCTGAAAACAGCTTCGGCACCTCGTCGACCGGAGGTAGCGCAAAGTGCGCGAGCGCCATCAACACGATATACACGGCGACCGAAATCAGCGTTGCGTTCCAGTTGCCGTGGCGCACCTGCAAACGCCGCTGCAACCGCACGGCAAACACGGCGACAATCAGCGAGATCGCGACCATGCCGAAAAACAGCGCGGTCCGTGCGCCGATCGTGTCAGGATTGCCCACGGAAGGCGGATTCGGCGGGTACTTGAGGAACGGCACGATCGCAACGGTCACGAAGCCGAACAGGCCGAGCAACGCCGACGTTCCCCGTGCGCGCAAGGCGCCAAGCCGCGCATACGAAAACGCGAACACGAGGGAGAACAGGCCGCCCAACGCTGTCCCGAACACGCAGACACCGGTTAGCAAACCGAGCCCCGCTTGTGTGCCGCGACTGACGAGCTCGACGTCATCGGCAGGATCGTGCTGATGCCCGGATGCGGCTTCCGCTTGTTCGTGCAGCTTTTCCTGCTGCGCTTCAAAGGCAATCGCGCGATCAACCGAAGGCTCACCCAAGGTTTTGGCAACACAAAAGCCGAGCAGGCCCGCGACGAGTCCCGCGATCATGCCGCGTATCAACAGGTTTCGGATCATGGTCGGTCTCAGTGGCAGGGAAAGCCGAGCAGATGGCGACCGTCGTGGACAAACTCGTGAATGACCATACCCTGGAAGATCGAGGTCGCGCCCTGTTCGGCACCGACAAAATAAATCGCGATCAGCAAAAGCAGGCCGATAAAGACTGCCCAGGGCAACACTTCACGCACCGGAATGGGGTTGGGTGCATCAAATGCGGGATTATTGCCGGTCAAACTGGCGGATGCGGCAGGATGGCTCATGAACGACTCCAGGGGATTACGCGTCCCGTAAGAAAAAAGAAAGGTTGCAGCGAGGGTCTGACTTGCAGATGCATAAGGCTGAAGGGCTGGCAGCCCTTCAATAGCCTTGTTTGACATCCGCTCACAGTGGCGCGACCGTGCCGGACTTTCACCGGTTTCCTCGCAATGCAAGTCGCCATTCTAGAATGAGTCGGCCGAATGTAAAGCACTCCCTTAATCGAGCCCTATGAAAACCGAACTTATCCTGCTGTGCCACGCGACCACGGCTTCAATGAAAAGCGGCTCATTTCCGAGTAGCGGCGACGCTATTGATGAGCCTGAATTACCTTGCCTCACACGGCTCCCTTCAGCGTTTCAACCGGATCGCATCATCACGAGCCCGGCACACGCCGCGATTCAAACCGCGGCGGCATTCGAAACCGCGGCGAGCATTGACACGTCATGGGGCGACCTGGATTACGGTCTCTGGCAAGGCCGTCCCATCCGCGAGATTCACGATGAAGACGCGGCCGGACTAGGTGCATGGCTTTCCGAACCGGAAAGCGCGGCGCATGGCGGCGAGAGTCTGGGAGCCCTGCAAACAAGGGTTCGCGGCGCGCTGGAAAGCTGGCGAGCGGCTGGAGTCACGCTGGTCGTGACGCATGCAATCGTGGTCAAGACCGCGCTGGCGACCGTGCTGGATGCACCCCTTACAGCAGTCTATTGCATGGACCTGGAGCCGCTTTCGGCAATCACGCTGACTCGATCAGGCGACACCTGGCGTCTTCGACACAGGTCTTCCCTATGACAAAAAGACGTCGTTTTTACCAGCGACTGAAAAAATGAGCAGCGCTGCGAGCGTGCGGGGTTCAGGCTTTCGCGCCGCGCGCCATGCGCTGGAGCGTCGAAGAATCGATCGCGCCCGCGCAGATCCTGATCGCTTCTTTCAGCGTGCGGGGACGTCCCGCTGCGAAATGCGCTTCAAGAATCGCGATGGCGCGAAGCCGTTCGTCGTTGCCCAGCTTCTCGCCGGTCGCCAGTTCGAGCACCGATATGAAGTACGTCGCCGGTGGCGTGACGCGGGAAGGCGCCGTTGGCGTGGCAGCGGGAATTGCATCTGACCACGCCTGTTTTGCAATGGTCGCTATGTCGGATTGGGCGCGCCAATCCGCTTTTTCCGCTTCTCTCAGTTCAAATTCGTTTCGACTAGTCATCAATCAAGCCCTGAAATAATCTTCGGATCACCAACTTTAAATAGCAAGGATTATTCCAGCTTGTTTTTCAGCTTGTTATGCAAGCACTTTCCTTAACCCGCCCCGAGCGTCGCCCGGACAACTCTGCATGCGGCCAGTTCCCACGCGGCGCATCCAACGCTCTTGAACATGACCGGCCGCTTGATCTCTGATTCAGCGGCTTGAGCACCCAACGCACTCGCAAGCGGCCGCACCTCGTCCCAGCTAATACCTGCCTGTATCAGGTCCCCGGCCTCATGCCGCGCACCGGCCAGGTCGTCCACGAACACATCGCTCGCCAGCACCGTCGATGCCGCAATCTCAGCGGCATCAGGTGTGAACGCGCCCACGCCGATCACGAGCCGGCCCTCGATGGGCGGCAGCGTATAGACCGGCGTTTTACTCGTGGTGGTCGCGATAACTACGTCGATCGACGCGGGTATGTCGGCGTCTTTCAACGCGCTCAATCTCTCCGATAACCCCGCGTGGTCCGCACAAAATGCCTCGGCGCGTTCGGCCCGCGAGCCCTGCACGATGATCTTCGCAGCCGGATAAAGCGCACTCAGCGCCTCGACATGATGCGCAGCCTGCTTGCCCGTGCCGATGATCAACACCTCCTTGGGCTCGCGCCCGAGCAGCGCCTGGATGCCGATCATCGTGACCGCGGCGGTGCGGCGGCCGGTTACCGTGGGCCCGTCCAGCATGAAGAGCGGCACGCCGGTCGCGGCATCGAATGCGGTGACCTGGCCATGAATGGTCGGCAGCCCGAGCGCGCCGTTCTTCGGGCATACATTGACGAGCTTGTGCATGGCGAGGTCGGCGGCGGCGGCCGGCATCGAGAGCATCACAGCGCCGTCGCGAAGCGGCACCACCATGCGCTCGGGGCTCGTGATGAGGCCGCCCGCATAGTCGAGCATGGTGCGCTTCAAGGTATCGACGAGGCGGTCGAAGGGCAGCAAGCGCGCAGTATCCGCGTGGTCGAAGTGAAGTAACGACGAAAGCGAAGCGGTGTCGGTCATGGGGGTCGCAAGGAGAATGCCGTTGGCAACGGCGATGGGGCATTCTAAAGGCAAACAATTACGCTCTGGCCCGACTAACCCCCAGCCGGTAATCGATGCACACCGTCCCACCGCCGCGAGAACAGGATCAGCGCCGGCATCAGGATGGCCCAGCCGATCGCCAGCGCGACCGTCGCCGGCAGAGGCTCCACGAAGCGTACCGCGCCGAGCGCTGCGCCAGCGCGAAACGACATCGGCCCAACTATGGCGCCAAGCATCGATGCAAGCAGCATGCGTTGCTTGAGCCAGCCGAACGCGGTGTTGAACTGGGCCGCGAAAAGCGCCCACAACGCAAGGATCCAGTAAGGTGCGGCGCCGGACAACACGGTGCCGTTGGGATACTCGAGCAATCCGGTGGCTACCGGCATGCTCTCCCAGATCGCGCCCATCACAACCACGCTGACCAGCAGCTTGAACTCCTGCAACGGCCGGTCGACCCACGCCAGATGCACCGCGGCGAGCACAATGGCTGTTGCCACGCCGATCCATGGCACGTCGTGTGCAGCGCTCAGTACGCAGGCAAACCAGCCGAGCTGCCCGATCACGAAATAGACGCATGGCGCCCAGCGTTCGACCGCCGATGGGCGTCGTGGGCCACTGGATGCGTCGTGCATGCGATCTCCGGCTCACGGGCAAAGTGCCCAACCCTGCCGTATGACGCGAAAACCGTTCCACGCTCAGCATCCGCGAAAGGGCGGATCATTGCTTACTTGCCCCGCTCCGGGCCCGCCTGCCGTAACATTCCTGAAATTATCGGACCGGATAATCGATAATTTGCAGGATTGCAGGGTTTTGTATTGCCTGCCGGGACGATCAACGCGGTTAACACGGTCAACACGCCCAACCAAACGGAGCTTCCCATGATTTCGCAGGATAAACAGCGCCGCTTCGAAGAAGACCTGATCGACAGCTACGACGAAGAACTCGAGATGGAAGTCGACGACCGCATCCTCGACGGCGACAGTGCGTTTTCCGCCGAAGCGCGCGAGCAACGCAAGATCTACTTTCGCGAGCTGTTCCGCCTGCAGGGCGAACTCGTCAAGCTGCAAGACTGGGTTGTCGCCAGCGGTCACCGGCTGGTGGTGATCTTTGAAGGACGCGATGCCGCCGGCAAGGGCGGCGCGATCAAGCGCATCACGCAGCGGCTGAATCCGCGCGTGTGCCGGGTCGCCGCATTGCCCGCACCGAACAATCGCGAACGCACCCAGTGGTATTTCCAGCGCTACGTGTCGCATCTGCCGGCAGGCGGCGAGATCGTGCTGTTCGACCGCAGCTGGTACAACCGGGCGGGCGTTGAACGTGTGATGAATTTCTGTACCGACGCCGAATACGAAGAGTTCTTTCGCTCAGTGCCGGAATTTGAAAAGATGCTGGTGCGCAGCGGCGTGCAGATCCTGAAGTACTGGTTCTCGATCACCGACGACGAGCAGGAAGTTCGCTTCCAGGCGCGTATTCAAGATCCGTTGAAGCAGTGGAAGCTGAGCCCGATGGACCTGGAAAGCCGCCGTCGCTGGGAAGCCTATACACATGCGAAGGAAGTGATGCTGGCGCGCTCGCATATTCCTGAAGCGCCGTGGTGGGTCGTGCAGGCCGTGGACAAGAAACGCGCGCGGCTAAACTGCATTCACCATCTGCTGAGCCAGGTGCCGTATCACGAGATCGAGCACCCCACGATCGAATTGCCTGACCGTGTTTATAACGACGATTATTTGCGGCAGCCCGTGCCCGAAAGCATTATCGTGCCGGAAGTGTATTGATTGCTGATGGGCTAGCAGTGGCAGGTCTTGTCATGCATGGCATGGACCTGCGGCTTACGGGCGTCGCTACGATCGGCTTGATCGTGGCGATGCCTGAATACCGCTTGAAACATGTATTGCGAACCCTTCATGACCACGACGAACGTCACTTGCATCAGGTTGAAATCGAGCGTCACCATCAGGCGCATCAAGACCAACAGCGGTAGTACGACGGCGGGTCGGTAGAGTTGTCGTTCGATTAAGGCTCTCATGACGGCTCCCGTATCCATAGCTTTATTCTACGGACCGGGAGCCCCCGGATAAACCCGCTGTAATCGAAGACACTTGTCGCGCGTTTTGAACAATCGCGCTTCCAGTGCTGCGTTTAATGCTCAGCGCGACGCAACGCTCGCATCTGCCGCAGGTGCAGCAGGTGTTGCCGATGTTGCAGGTGTTGCCGATACAGCCGGCATATCCCCCCAACCGCCGCCGAGTGCGCGGATCAGGTTCACGGTCGACGTAGCCTGCACGCCCGCCAGTTGAACCGCTGCGCGCTGCGACTGCAGCACGGTACGCTCGGCATCAATCACGTCGAGATAATTGACCGCGCCCTCGGTGTACTGCGAACGGGAAAGCTGCGCTGCCCGGTTCGACGCGCTCACCGCTTCAGCCTGCGTGCGCGTCTGGTCCTGGAGGATGCGCAGGTCGGAGAGGTTGTCCTCCACTTCCTGGAACGCCACCAGCACCTGCTGCCGATAGTTCGCGACATCCTCTTCATAGATCGCGCGCGCGTTCGCAAGATTACCCTTGCGACGCCCGCCGTCGAAGATCGGCAAATTGAGCGCCGTGCCCGCAAATGGTCCGAGCAGGAACGTGCGGCTCGACCAGTTGAAGAGATCGCCAAGCGTCGCCGATTCGAATCCGCCCGAGCCCGTTATGTTGAGCGAGGGGAAAAACGCCGACTTCGCCACGCCAATACGCGAGTTCGCCGCCGCCATTGCACGTTCGGCCGCCGCGATATCCGGCCGGCGTTCGAGCAACGATGAAGGCAGGCCCGGCGGAATCTTGATGTCGACAGGCTGCAACGGGTTGGCCGCCATCGAGAACTGCGACGCTGACTTGCCGAGCAGCACCGCGAGGCTGTGCTCGGACGCGGCGCGCAAGCGCTGCACCGTCATGGCGTCGGACTTGGCGATGGCAAGTTCCGACCTGGCCTGCGCCACGTCCAGCTCGCTGATCTCGCCTTCATTGAAGCGGTTTTGCACCAGCTTCAGCGCCTGCTCGCGCAGCGTGACGGTACGCGTAAAGACGTCAGTTTCCGAATCGAGCTCACGCAGGTTGAAGTAGTTCTGCGCCACGTCCGCCTGCAACGCAAGCTGCACGGACCGGAACAGCGCTTCGCTTTGCTCGGTGTCGGCGTTCGCGGCCTTCACCGAGTCCGACACGCGGCCGAACAGGTCCACTTCATACGACGCACTCGCCTCTGCCCGCCACAGTGTCTGTGACGGTACATTGGCGTTGGCGGGGAGGAACTGCGAGGCCGGCGAGACCTTCTCCCGCGTCGGACCGAAGCCTGCGTCCAGCGTCGGGAACAAGGCTGCCCGTGCGGTCTGGTTGATTGCGCGCGATTCCTTCACGCGCGCGGCCGCAGCCTTCAGGTTCTGGTTCGCCTCCAGCGCCTGATGCTCCAGGTCGTTGAGCGTCGGGTCGTTGAAAACCGTCCACCATTCGCCGCGCAACGCCTGTTCCGACGGTTGCGCGGTCTTCCACGTGCCCTGCTCCGAAGGCGCCAACGCCGTTTCCTGTGGCGTTTCCTTGAAGGCTGCCGGCGCGCTCACGTCGGGCTTCGTGTAGGTCGGCGCGAGCGAGCAGCCCGCGACAACCAGCATCGACCCGAGTAACGCCGACAATCCCAGCCATCGCTTGATATTCAACGTTTTCATTTCAACCTCTCTCATACTTCAAGCGAAGCATTGACACCGCGCATGTGCGGATTGTGGCCATGCTTGTCGACGAGATGTTCGCCGCCAGCCAGCTTTCTCAACAGCACATAAAAGACCGGCGTAAGCATCAGGCCGAACAGCGTCACGCCGAGCATGCCGAAGAACACCGCCACGCCCATTGCATGGCGCATTTCCGAACCCGCGCCCGACGACAGCACGAGCGGCACCACGCCCATGATGAAAGCGATGGAGGTCATCAGGATCGGCCGCAGACGCAGGCGGCTGGCTTCAATAGCCGCCTCCACGATCGAGCGTCCCTGCATTTCCAGCTCCCGCGCAAACTCCACGATCAGGATGGCGTTCTTCGCCGACAAGCCCACCAGCACCATCAAACCGATCTGCGTGAAGATGTTGTTGTCGCCCTTCGTGAGCCAGACACCGACCAGCGCCGAGAAAATGCTCATGGGCACGATCAGGATCACGGCGAGCGGCAGCGTCAGGCTTTCGTAGAGGGCAGCCAGCACGAGGAACACGAGCAGCACGCTGATCGGGAACACCCACATGGCCGCATTGCCGGCAAGGATCTGCTGATACGTCAGGTCGGTCCATTCGAACTTGATGCCGCGCGGCAGCGTTTCAGCCGCAATGCGTTCCACCGCAGCCTGCGCCTGGCCCGACGAATAACCCGGAGCCGGACCGCCGTTGATGTCGGCAGCGGTGTAGCCGTTGTAGCGCACCACCATCTCCGGACCAAAGGTCGGCGTCACCTTGACGAGCGACGACAGCGGCACCATCTCGCCATTCGCGTTACGCGTCTTGAGCAGACCGATGTCATCCGAGCTCGAGCGGAACGGCGCATCTGCCTGCACCCGGACCTGGTACACCCGGCCGAAGCGGTTGAAGTCGTTCACATACAGCGAGCCGAGGTAGACCTGCATGGTGCTGAATACATCGGTGACGGATACACCCAGCTGCTTCGCTTTCACCCGGTCCAGATCCACGTTCAGTTGCGGCACGTTGATCTGGTAGCTGGAGAAGGTCGGACCCAGTTCAGGCGCCTGTGACGCACGCTTGATGAACGCCTGCGTAGCATCGCTCAGCGCGGAGTAACCCAATGCGCCCCGGTCTTCCAGTTGCAGCTTGAAGCCGCCCAGCGTCCCCAGCCCAAGCACCGGCGGCGGAGGGAACACGGCAATGAACGAACCCTTGATCGCCGCGTATTTCTGGTTCAGCGAGCCTGCAATTGCTCCCGCCGAGAGCGCTGCACCCTTGCGCTCACTAAACGGCTTGAGCGTCACGAACACAATGCCCGCGCTCGACGAATTCGTGAAGCCGTTCACCGACAAGCCCGGGAATTCCACCGCGCTTTGTACACCCGGCGTTTTCCTCGCGATGTCCGTCATCTGGCGAATCACCGCCTCGGTACGATCGAGCGACGCGCCGTTGGGCAACTGCGCAAAGCTGATCAGGTACTCCTTGTCCTGCGCCGGCACGAAACCGCCGGGCACGACCTTGCTCATCATTACGGCGCCGCACAGCAGCACCACATACACGCCCATCATCAGCGCCTTGCGGTTGATGACGCCCGTCACACCCTTGCCGTAGTTCTCCGAACCACGCTTGAAAACCTTGTTGAACTGGCGGAAGAAGCCGCCGAACACACGGTCCATGCCACGCGTCAGCCAGTCCTTCGGTTCGTCATGACCCTTCAGCAGCAATGCCGCCAGCGCCGGCGACAACGTCAGCGAGTTGAAGGCCGAGATCACCGTGGAGATGGCAATGGTCATCGCGAACT
>Ga0073928_10006158_pt1 | contig 16310 bp, 14 predicted proteins | sample PaiPotPPA55metaG_FD_76969 | JGI IMG/M metagenome (GOLD analysis project Ga0073928, IMG submission 76969) | Iron sulfur acid spring bacterial and archeal communities from Banff, Canada, to study Microbial Dark Matter (Phase II) - Paint Pots PPA... ... | reverse complement strand
GCGCTCGCAGACTGGCCCGCCTGGGAGGCACGATGTCGCATTTACAGAAGATCCCAAGCCGCAGAGCCGGAAGAGATTAATTCCCACAGCCATTGTCGTTGAATGCTCAGGGTTTCCTCTCCGCAGCAGTCCCCTCCAATGTTCTCCACAGACAAAATCTGTTCGATGTGACGAACAACCTTTACTGAGGAAAACGCAAAGCGCAGAATCGGGACAAGCGCGCGCAAGCACCCTCGGTAACAAGACCTCATCTCACGGCTGCAACCCGCAGCTGAGTCTTAATTTCGCAAGATTTTGCATGCAAGTCTTCGACGGCTCAATATTTTGCGGCGATCGAAGCATACTTTCTCCGCCGTAACTGTAAGAACCCAAAGACTTTGGCGGCACGGTATCAAAAAAACATATTAAAACATATAGACGACGCATCCGCGGAGCACGAGGATTTCACAGCGAACCTCAGCGCGCCTTGCGCCGCCGATCCATTTCGCTCCGCCGGATTTCGCGGCGTCTTCCGGCGTCATCGTAGCGGCGCTGCTGCTCGTCCGTCTCAGGAATTACGGGTGCGACCTTGAGGTGCTTGCCCGCTCCATCGACGGCCACAAATGTCAGGTACGCGGACGCGACGTGATGGGCAGTATCGGCAATGTAGTTTTCCACGAAGACTTTCACTCCCACCTCCATGGAAGTATGGAAGACGCGGTTGACGGAAGAACGCAGGATGGCGAGATCTCCTACTCGCACCGGGACCAGGAAGTCGATGTGATCGACGGATGCGGTCACCACGTAGTTGCGCGAGTGGCGATGCGCGGCCATGGCGCCGGCGAGATCGATCCAGTGCATCAACCGCCCGCCAAGCAGCGCGGCCAGCGGATTGGCATCATTGGGCAACACGATCTCGGCCATCTCGGATTGCGAATCCCGCACCGGGCGCGGCGAGAGCGAAGCGTCGGTCATGGTTGTCTTCCCTTCTTGCTCAGATCTAGTGGGCGATGGGTTTTAAGATTCGGTTTCTGGAGGTTTCTTCTTCAGATACGATTCCAGAAAACACTCCGCCATCTTCTGGATCCGCATGTCGTCATGCCGGCGCAGCCAGATTGCTCGCGACAAATCAAATTCAAGATCGCCATGTGCGACGGGCCTGTGGTTGCGCTCGCAAACGTAGCCGAGAAGAAGGACGCGGCCAGAGCCGCCTCCGGAATGTTGCGCCTGGCTCCGGCCGGGCGGCGCACAGACCGCGAATCGTACTGCATCCCAGCGACGTTCCGCCGGCGACCAGCTACAGCTCGTCGGATAACCAAGGTTGCAGAATGCTTCCAGCACATTTTGCGCCGGAGTTTCGCCTTCGTGTCCGGCAGCCGTACAGTGGCCGCTCCATCCAAGACCGAGAGGAAGCCGTGCGGGATGCGGCCAGTTGCCATTCTCCAGTTTCGTCACGGGCATGAAGTAAGGGCAGGCCATTCGCTGATCTCGCAGCCGGGAATTGTTGGGAGTGGCAATTGTAATCAGTTGAAGAAGGTCTGGCCAGTTCTGTTAGGTCGTAGGCCTTCCTTCGTAGACGTTGTGCGCCACCTCCCGGCTGGTTGTAGTAATCTCGTCAGCAGCGGCCGCTCGACTGCTCTTCAGATAACTATGGATCGCATCGCCACACTCAACGAGATTCTGACGGAGAATCCCAAAGATGCTTTCGCGCGCTACGGGCTCGCCATGGAGTATTCCAAGCAGGGCGATTTCGACCGGGCGCTGGCCGAGTTTTCGATTCTGCTCGAAAGCCACCCGGAATACACCGCGGGATATTTCATGGCAGCGCAAACGCTGGTTCGGGCCGAGAGAGTCGAAGAGGCAAAGAAAATGTTGCAGGACGGCATTGCGTCGGCGCGGCGCACTGGGAATCTGCACGCGCAATCGGAGATGGAAGCGATGCTTACGGAACTGGAATGAGGATCTCCTCAAAGCAGCGCGCTATTTAGCCATCCTGCCCATTGCCCACTCGACCACGGCCGGGAACAGTTGATAGAGCTTCACGGGCACGTGCATCGTCCACGGGACAATGACTTCCCGCTTCTGCTTCAAGTATCCTCGCAAGGTGGCGCGCGCCACGCGCTCTGGAGTAATGCCGCGAACCGAACCCGGACGGACACTTTTTTGTTCAGTTCCTCGAACCGCATTTTCGCCGAAACCTGTTCGCACATAGCCGGGACAAACGGTCAGCACACGAATATTGTCTTTCTTCAGCTCGACTGCCGCGGCCTTGCCGATAGCGTTCAGGGCGAACTTGGTTGCGCTGTAAGCGGCGTGAAACGGCAGCGGGATATGTCCGGCGACACTGGAAATGTTGATGATTGTTCCACCGCCCTGCTGTCGCATGACCGGGATGACCGCCTGCATCGCCGACAGCGCGCCGAAAAAGTTGGTCTCGAACAGTTCGTGGCAGGCCGACAGGTCCACCTCCGCCACGGAATCGAGCAAGCCGTGGCCGGCGTTGTTGATCCAGACGTCGACGCGCTTGAAATGATGCAGAGTCAAGGCAAGCACGCGATCAATCTCCTCGGAGTGCCGTACGTCACAGGAAAGCGCGATGGTGCGTTCGGCGTAACCGATGCGCGCGCGGGCGGCCTCGGCTCGTCCGGCATCGCGCGATAGCAAGACGACACTTGCTTCTTCCTGTGCGAAGACTTTGGCGATGGCCTCGCCGATTCCCATTGAAGCACCCGATACCACCACTACTTTCCCGGCGAGTTCCATTCTCGGGTTGTATCGTCCGCGGCACGGCAAGTCAAGATTGAAGCCTCGACGTGCCGCCACAGTCAACGGTCGACGACGCTTATTGCACGAAACAGATCCGGCGAACTGTGGCCTGCAACCTGTGTCGTACAATCGAACAACCCGCTCCGTGCCGCGCGCCCCAATTGGAGAGTTCTTGGCACTTCTTCCCTTGTTTCCGCTCGATGTTGTTCTGCTTCCCGGCGCTCCCCTGCCGTTGCACATTTTCGAGCCGCGATACAAAGAAATGATCGGCGAATGTCTGGCCAATGACGCGCCATTCGGCGTGATACGCGCGTTGGAAGAGGGCCTTGCCGAAATTGGGTGCACCGCCGAGATTGTCAGCGTCACGAAAAAATATCCCGACGGGCGTCTGGATCTGATCGCGGAAGGACGGAGGCGCTTTGAGGTGCTGGAACTGAATCGGCAGCGTTCTTTTCTGCAGGCAGAAGTGTTGCTGGTCCCGGACGAACCCGGGACGCCGACTGAGGAGGACAGCGCACGAGCAATTCAGGTTCATTTGGAGATTCTGTCGCTGGCAGGCGCGGTGCAGGATCTTTCGGCGGCCGACCGAAGCATTCTTTCTTTTTATCTCGCGGGCTCTCTGCCTCTTGATCTTGATTTCAAACAGAAACTGCTGGCGATGCGATCCGAGAACGAGCGCATTCTGGCAGTGGCAGCATATCTGGAGGGCATAGTTCCGAATCTTCGTCGGGCGGCAAAGGCTCGTGAGAAGGCTGGAGGTAACGGCCACGCGCGGTGAGCGCGGCGAGTGGATTGTAATTGGGGCCTGCAAAGGTTGCGTGTCTTTGTGTCCTCAGCGGAATTTCTCTGCGGACTTTGCGGTCAAAGACTTTAACCGCTGAGCACGCAGAGGAATCGCAGAGTTCGCAAAGCACATCCTCTTACGCATGCATCGACCACAATGGGAATCGCGCGTGTACCCAGCACAACGCTGCGCGTATAATCTTGAAAAGTTTGTTTGTGGGGGTTCTTTCATGAGTAGTAGTCTTCCGCGCACACTGGGTGAACTGCGCCGCAGCATCTTTTCCGAAGAGCGTTTGCGAACGCGCCGGGTCAAGGATGAATTGCGTGAAAACCTGACCAGCCGACTGCGGGCCAATGGCGACGCTTCAGTGTTCCCCGGGATCGTTGGCTACGATGACACGGTGGTGCCGCAGATCATCAACGCGATTCTTTCGCGGCATAATTTTATTCTGCTCGGGCTGCGCGGACAGGCGAAGAGCCGCATCCTGCGCGCGTTGACGACGCTGCTCGATCCTCACATGCCGTATCTTGCCGGGTGTGAAGTTCACGATAACCCTTACGCTCCGATCTGCCGGCGTTGCCGCGAGGAAGTGGCGCGGCTGGGGGAGGACTCTCCAATCGCTTATCTCTCTTCCGATGATCGTTACGTGGAAAAGTTGGCGACACCCGACGTAACCATCGCCGACTTGATTGGAGACATCGATCCCATCAAGGCGGCTCGCGGCGGCCATGAGCTTTCGAGTGAATTGACCGTCCATTACGGCTTGCTGCCGCGCGCTAATCGCGGAATCTTCGCAATTAATGAATTGCCTGACCTGGCGGGAAAGATTCAAGTGGGTCTATTCAACATCATGCAGGAAGGCGATGTGCAGATTAAGGGATATCCCATCCGGCTGCCGCTGGATGTGGCGCTGGTATTCAGCGCGAATCCCGAGGATTACACGGCGCGCGGAAAGATTATTACGCCGCTGAAAGACCGTATCGGCTCGGAGATTCGCACACACTATCCGGCGACTGTGGAGGAAGGAATCGCGATCACCGCGCAGGAAGCGTGGACGCGGCGCAACGGGCATCCGATGCACCTGCCGAACTACGTGCAGGAGGTGATCGAGCGCGTGGCGTTCGCCGCTCGCGAGGACAAGAAAATCGACAAGCGCTCGGGGGTGAGCCAGCGGCTGCCGATTTCGGCGATGGAAAACGTGGTGTCGAACGCTGAGAGGCGCGCCATCCGTAACGACGAAAAAGAAGTCGTCCCGCGGATCAGTGACGTGTATGCGGCGTTGCCGGCGATTACTGGCAAACTCGAACTGGAATACGAAGGCGAGATGAAGGGCGCGGACTACGTGGGGCGCGAGTTGATCCGCGCGGCCATTGCGAAAACCTATGACGAGTATTACACCGGAGCAAACGTGCAGCAGATCGTGCAGTGGTTCGATTTGGGCGGGGAGATTCAGTTGTCGGATTCGGTCCCGGCCGTGGAAGCGCTGGAGAAATTGAAAGGAATTCAGGGACTGGTCGACAAGTTGGGACCGCTGGGCGTTTCGCAGAAGGAAAGTCCGGAACAGCAGGTTTCGGCGGCGGAGTTTATTCTTGAAGGACTGCACGCGCATAAGCGCATCGGCCGCAGTGAGGAACGCGTGTTCAAGGCTGGAGAGAAGAAGCAGGAGCCCGCGCGTGAGAAGTCGTTCGAGCCGGATGAGCGGCCGTACCGGCAGCGAAGACAATTTAACTAAACGTAGAGACGTTGCCTGCAACGTCTCTGCAGTGGCAAGAAAGACGTAGCAAGCTACGTCTCTACGACATGAAACGGATTCGCTATTCAAAGTACGTTCCCGACCCTGCGGGCGAGATGAGCATGGAGGACCTGCTCGGGGCGCTCTCGGACTATCTGCTGCAGAGCGGGTTTCAGGAATCCATGTGGTACGAACTGCCCGAGGGCGAGCAGACGCTCGACGAACTCAAGCGCGCCATTGAGCAGGCGTTGCTCAATGGCGAGATGTTCGACGAGAGCCTCCGGGAGCAGATCGAGCAGATGCAGATGGAAGGTCAGCTCGACGAATTGATCGAGAAGCTCATCGAACGGATGCAGCAGGAAGATTACATTTCGATCGATCGTCCGTATGAAGACCAGCCGCACGATCCATCGCGGCAGTCGAACATCGGCGGGCAGAAGGGCGAAGCGCAGCAGGCTAAGTTTGAAATTACCGACAAGAGTCTCGATTTTCTGGGCTTTAAGCAGCTTCGCAATTTGCTTGGCTCGCTGGGCAAGTCGAGCTTTGGACGGCATGACACGCGCGATCTCGCGACCGGCATCGAAACCAGCGGGTCGGCGAAGACTTACGAGTTTGGCGACACGTTGAACCTCGACATTACGGCTACGTTGTCAAGCGCGATCCAGCGCGAGGGGCTTTCTCTGCCGCTCAATATCGAGTATTCAGATTTGCAGGTGCATCAGTGTGAGTATCAGTCGTCGTGCGCCACGGTGCTAATGCTCGACTGCTCGCATTCGATGATTCTTTACGGCGAGGACCGATTCACGCCCGCGAAAAAAGTTGCGATGGCGCTGTCGCATCTGATTCGCACGCAGTATCCCGGAGACTCGCTTTCGCTGGTGCTCTTCCACGATTCGGCGGAGGAGATTCCTCTGTCGCAACTGGCGAGGGTAAAGGTCGGGCCATATTACACCAACACACGCGAGGGGTTGCGGTTGGCGCAGAGAATCTTGCAGCGCCAGCGAAAAGACATGAAGCAGATTGTGATGATCACCGATGGCAAGCCGTCGGCGCTGACCCTCGAGGACGGACGCATCTACAAGAACGCCTTTGGACTGGATCCGCTGGTAGTGAGCCAGACGCTGGAAGAAGTATCCAAGTGCAAGCGCGCAGGCGTGTTGATCAACACCTTCATGCTGGCGTCCGATTACGGGTTGGTGCAGTTCGTGCAGAAAGTTACCGAGATGTGCCGCGGGAAGGCCTACTTCACCACGCCGTACACGCTGGGGCAGTATCTGCTGATGGATTACATGTCGCGGAAGACGAAGACGATTCATTGATCCGTATCACGTAGAGGCGGACGCATTCGTCCGCCTGCGGATGCGAAGCTAGCGGCCCCGGACGAATGTGTCCGGGACTACGCGTTTCGCGGGCCTCCCCACAACCTCTTCCACTGCTGATAATCTTTTATTAATCCTATGGCGAACTGCATTCGATGTGGGCGGCAGCTTCCTCCGCTGACGTTTGGGAAGAAAATCTGCCAGTGGTGCGTGCAGCATGAGGCGGCGCAGCGCGGCGAACTCGCCGACGACGCGAGACAGCCGGTCATCGCCGCGCCCTGGGTTCGACGCGAATCCAGCTTCACTCTCACGCATGTATTGTTCGGCGCCAACATCGCCGTCTTTCTCGCGATGGCGCTCGCCTCCGGCTCGATCATGGACTTCAACGGCGAAGTGATGGTTCGTTTCGGCGCCAACTTCGGGCCGTTCACATTGTCGGGCGAGTGGTGGCGGCTGTTCACCTACATGTTCCTCCATGGCGGATTGATGCACATTGCTTTCAACATGTGGTGCCTGTGGGACCTGGGAGCTCTGTGTGAATCGCTCTATGGGCGCTGGACATACGCTGCGATCTATCTCATCACTGGCGTTGCTGCCGGCTTGGCTAGCGTGGGATGGAATCCGGGAACGCTGAGCGTCGGAGCTTCCGGCGCGATCTTCGGCCTAGCCGGAGCGCTGATTGCGTCGTTCTATCTTGGTGAATTCTCCGTTCCTCGAGTTGCGATTCAGGGGACGCTGAGGAGTCTTCTCTTCTTCGTCGGCTTCAACGTCTTATTTGGAACCATGATGTCTGGCATCGACAACGCCGCACACGGGGGCGGATTGGTTAGCGGGCTGATCCTCGGCGCGTTGATTGCCCGCGTGGCTCCGCAACCGGATAATCTGCTTCGTCGCGCGAGCGTTCTTCTGTTCATGGTCTTGATCGTGGGCGGCGCTGCGCTAGGGATACACCGCTGGCGCGGCTCCGGGATGCACTTCGGCCGCTCGGGAATGGACGCGAGAGAGAATGTCGATCGGATGATCGGGGAGCTGCAAAAGAAGGTAAAGCAGAGTCCTGACGATGCGTCGGCTCATGACGCTCTGGCCCGGGCCTATTTAACCAAGGGACAATTTTCAGAAGGCCAGAGCGAATTGAAACGCGTGCTGGATTTGCAGCCTCAAAACACGAAGGCTCGCATGGAGCTGGGAGCCGTCCTGTTGAGGCAGGAGCAGCCTAAAGAGGCGCAGCAGGAATTCTCCAAGCTGGTGGCTCAGGAGCCGGACAACGCGGGGGCCCATGCCGCTTTGGGAGTGGCGCTCGCAGAACAGAATAATCATGAAGGTGCCATCAGCGAGTACAAAAATGCGGTGCGTCTCGAACCAAGAGCCAGGGGCGTCTATTACCGGATGGGTGTTTCCGAGGCTCAACTGAAACAATACGACGACGCCATTGCTTCTTATTCGAAAGAAAAGGAAGAGAATGGCGACGACGGTGAGTTGGAAACTGCTCTGGCGGATGCGTACCAAGCCAAGGGGATGACGCAGCAGGCGCAAGAGGCGCGAAGCAAGGCCGAACAACTAATCAACGGGCAAAAGGGCGATCGCTAACGGCTTTGGGACAGACGAGGAACGAAAGCTTTTAACCGCTGAGGTCGCTGAGAGTTCGCCGAGGTCGCAGAGACAAGCGGCGATTTCGGGGACGCTAAATTCGCGCTGCCAACTTCCTGGAACAGCCTGTCAGCCCTTTATGATCTCCCCAACGGCGCGCCACGCCTGATTGATGGCTTCATCGGTGTAGGCGTAGGCGCCGGCGTCGGCGTTGGCGATGGCGATTCGGCCATGTGGCTGGCGAGCGACTTCGCAGGGTGTTTCGCCGCCGTCCAGCCAGAAAGAATCGAACAAGGAGTTGTATTCGTAGGCGTATCCGTGGGGCCAGCGATTGACCGTGATGGCCGCGATGTCGCGGGCGGGATCGAAGCCGCCTGCGCTCAGGGTGCGCGCCAACTGATCGCGGATGTTGCGCTCCATCGTTTCGAAGGTGGTCGTGTAGAGTTCCGTGCGTCCCATGGTGTGCTGTTCGCGGGCCGGGCGACCGGGATGACAGGGCGTTTTCATCATGTGGACGACAATCGGTTCTTCCGGATTACGGGCACACTGATATCCGCCAATGCTTACGGGGTGATCCAGATTGAAGCGGGTGTGATAGCAACCGGGAGCGTAAACCGCGTTGGCCCCTAGTTTCTGAAATGATCTCCAACTACGCAGCAATACGTTGGTATAGAGCAGTGGGACCTTCTGAGCGGAGGCCAGCGCTTCCTTTTGCTTGTCCGGGAGCTCCTCGCAGATGTAAGGGATTACGACATGCCAGCATGCCAGGATCGAGTTCTTCGCCTTGGCCGTGTAGACCTTGCCGCCGCGAGCGTAGCTGACTTCTACCTCCTTTGCATTGTCAGCATCTCCGAGGTGCTTCACCCGAACTGCCGTGCTGTTGAGGCGAATGCGCACGGGCGAACTGGCGTTGTCGAGTTTCGAGTAGTTGGCCTTGGCCAGGACAACATCGGACGAAGAGTCGCCTGGAATGGCATCCGGAATCAGTTTGCGGACCAGTAGACGCGCGATAGTCGCGTTGCCGTCGGGAAAGTGAAAAAAATATTTTTCTGCCTCCTCGTTGGGTATGGCGTCGCGGTTCATTCCCTTGCCCGGACTTGGATCGAGGTGCAAGCCTTTGAAGCCGGGTAGATCCTCCCCCCAGGCGTCTTGTGCCGATATGGCGTCAATTCCCAGGCCGAAGGTTGGCTGCAGCACGGCCTGGTAAAGCTTCACTACATGCTCGTGAACTTTGACGATATCCTTAAGAAAGATCGCGTAGCTCATTCGAGCCAGCTTGGCCTTCTTCTCGTCCGAACTCAGGCCAGGAAAATAATCCACCTCTTCATGGTGCAACCGCTGTAGGTCGCGCTTCGCTTGTTCAGCGATGGGTGCCTCCGCTTGAAGTTGCTTCCAGACTTCCGGATTGTCGGAAGCGATGTATTCTTTCTCGCCTCCGCCGAATGACGGCAAACTCACGACTAAGCGCTCGACACCAAATGTTTCCTTGTCGAAAAAGATGGAGGAACGCATTCCCAGGGAGCGGTACAACTGGCTATCGAAATACCGCGAGTAAGACGGCACATCAACGCCGAGTTCCTCAATCACGCCCTTCGCGACCGCGCTATAAGGCGCTGGACTTTCAATCGCATAGGTTCCGCCATAACCTAGCCGGAAAGCGTTGTTCACGCGGAACTCGTTGCGCTTGGCGTGGCCGCCGAAGTCGTCGTGGTTGTCGAGGATGAGAATGCGGGCCTTGCCGCCGGTTGCCTTGCGGTAGAAGTGAGCGGCAGAGAGGCCGCTGATACCTCCGCCGACGATAATCATGTCATAAATCTCGCCCGTATCCTCGGGTTTGCCCGCCGAATCCCAGAATGTGCCGTCGCGCAGGCCGTGGGCGGTCTCGAACGAACCGGGGTGGCTGCCGCGCATGCCGTTGAGTGCGGGAGGGTAGTAGTTGGGAGACCTCTCAAGACTGGAGGATTGGCCGGCAAACAGATCCCATGGCATCAGGGCCGCGCCTGCCGTCATCGCCACGCCGTTGAGGAAGTCGCGGCGCGTGATCTTGCTATGCATTCCCAGTTCCCGGTCTCGATCGTAATGCACGATTCCTCAGCGGCTAAGAGCCGCGCCCTTTCAAAACAGGAAACTCTTTACGACGCGGGGCCGGGGTCGGCCTTTTTCACGGCCAGCTCCGCGCCCTGGAATCCGATGCGGCTGTGGGTTCCGTCGCAAAAGGGCTTGTTGGTCGAACCGCCGCAGCGGCAGAGTGAAAATGCAGGCTTGCCGGTTAGATCGTACTGGGTGCCGTTCGCGTCGACCAGTTCGATCGAGCCTTCTGGAGCCTCGACGCGGTAGGGGCCATTGGGTCTGACTGTGATTTTTACTTGAGCCATGAAAACATCCTCCAACCTTACGGGTTTCTAGTAAGGCTAAAAGATATCATTAAGTTCTCACTGGGACCAAACGCCGCTGGAACATTCTCAAGCGGCCAGCGACTTGACCGACACCAAACTGCGGTAAAGCTGCAGGTAATCGTCGATCATGCGCTTGGTGGTAAAGCGCTCGCGGGCTCGGGTGTAGGCCAACTCGGCGTAGGCGCGGCGCATGGGACGGTCCGCATTAAGTTGGCGGATGCTGTCGGCGAGACTAGCGGCATCGTTGGTGCGGAAGTAAAGCGCCGCGTCCTGCCAGATCTCGCGGAAGCTTGGAATGTCATTGGCCACGATGGCGCACCGAGAAAATGCGGCTTCGAGAGCGGCCATACCCAGAGGTTCGTAACGGGCGGTGGCGGCATAGATCGAGGCCCGGCTATAAAGTGCGCGGAGTTGCGCTTCGGTCTGCGCGCCACGAATCGCTACGGACGTTTGTTCGGTGTCAATCTTCACGTCGGCACGGATAGGAATGCGGGGCATGGGCACCGTGTGTTCGGCTCCTACAATGCAGACGGGGACAGAATGCGAATGTTGGGTAAGGAGAAAGACCTGCTTCCCGGCGTCGATGAGACGGCCGACGGCCAGCACGCAATCGTCTTTATTCAGATAAGGATTGAAAAAAATGGGATTGCGTCCAGGGTAGATCACTTCCGCTCGATGCGGTCGCCGGTAACAAGCGGAAATGCGGTCGAGCATCCAGGTGGAAGGAGCGACGACTGCATCCGCGCCAGCCAAGCCGTTGAGAACCGTGTTGCGATACCACGACAACGAACCTTCAGGCCGAGGGGCACGATTGTGCACGGCATGGGTCCGGGTGATCAGATCGCCGTGCACCATCACCACACGCGGCACGTCTACTGCCAGGTTCCCATAACAAAACTGGTTGAGGTGTAGAACATCGGGCCGCAGTTCGCGCACTAGCGCGGCCAGGAACGCGGACGATTCCGGCAGGTCCTGCTCCGCTTCCTGCATCCACTCGAGATGGAAGGCGGTCGGCCGATAGTCGAGGCCGTGCAGGTGATCCATCCATGAAGTCTGGTCGGGGAGCGGAATCTCGCCGAAGCTGACCAGAGTGACTCGCACACCGCGCGTGACCAAGCCCGTCACCAGTTCGCGAGAGTAGCTCCATGAGCCTGAAAGCGAATCGGTGGTGACAAGGACGTGCACGAAACCTCCGGAGGAAAGTGCGGAATGCCGCGAGGGGCGGGGATTCCGCTTTCCACGCGGGTCTATTCTAGTGGGAATCGGTGGCGGCGGGAAGTGATTTTAGTCGTGCGGGTGCGCAAGATTTTGCATGTGGGGGATTGCAAAGATCCGGGTTCGAGGTAATCTCGGTTCTTCTTCCTCTTGGTTCTTCTTGCGCTCGCCAGGCTACGCGCTGGCGGGACAGCCGAGAGCCCGCCCAGATGAGCGCAGTCGAAGGGCGGCGGCTGTGTTCACGTGATTCGGGTCAGGCTACGTCGAGGCGAAGACTGAGTTGGCGGGGCCAGATTGTCGATGACGCGAATCTTTTCCAGCGCGGGGTGGGGGACGTCAGGGACGGACATTGCCAGTTCACGGGAAAGCAGCATGGCGGTTAGAGTCCCCCGCATCTCGCTGCGCATTTGATCCTCAACCGCGCGCCGCGCCGCTCCTTCCTCTCGCTTGCGGCGATGAAGAGCCGAGCGCTCTTCGCGGACCAGACGATCCATTCCTGTGACCGCGAAATTGAGATAGACGGGGAAAGCGGCGCCGAGATGTTCGAGCATCTGCTCACTTTCGGCGGGCTCGGTTTCGAGCAGGAACTGATCGATCACCGCGGCAGAATAGGTTTGTTCGCGCAGTCGAGTAGCGGCTTCCTGCAGAGTCTTGGCCCAGTGCGTTTCCAGGCGGGTGGCGTCGCGCAAGGAATCGGCGCACTGGGGGCTGTTGGCGGAGGATATGATGAGGAGAATCATATTGTTTGGATAGCACGTCCGCCGCCACATTCCCTCTTGCTGAAAACATTGCGTTTAGTTATGTCTGCTTCAAAACCGCTTCCCCTTACGGAACTTCCGACCTGGACGCGAGTTCCGAATTAAACGTTCCATTACACACTCAAGCTGAATATCCCTGCGATGCATAGTCTTTGAGCTTGCGGTAAAGGGTCGTTTTCCCAATCCCTAACAGGCGAGCGGCTTGCAGTTTGTCGCCCTTGAGTTCCGTGATGGCGCTCAAGATCGTTAGCTTTTCGAGTTCAGCTATGGGAACGATTTTTCCGCGTCCGTTGGCGGGCAACGTTCCGTCAATACTGGAGGCTTCGAGCACGGGCAGATTAGCAACCTCGCGAGGCAGATCTGCTATGTGGATCAGCGGACCGTTGGTGAAAGCGTAAGTCCGTTCGAGGCAGTTTTCCAACTCGCGAACGTTGCCGGGCCAGTCATAAGCCAGCATAGCCTTAAGAGCCTCGTCGCTGAGCATTTTTTCCTGCCCGGAAGTTCGCACCAGACGCTCCAGAAAATAGGCGATCAATAGAGGAACGTCTTGCCGGCGCTCACGCAAGGCGGGGATCCGCAGGCTGAGGACGTTGAGACGGAAATAAAGATCGCGGCGAAACACCCCCTGGGTGACGGCCTGCTTCAGGTCGCGGTTGGTGGCGGCCAGGATGCGCACACGGATGGGCAGTCGACGCGTGCTGCCGACTGGGCGAATCTCCTTTTCCTGGATAGCTCGCAGCATCTTTGCCTGCAGATCGACAGGGAGTTCTCCCACTTCGTCGAGGAACACAGTTCCGCCTTCGGCCATGGCCAACAGTCCATCTTTGGATTGGCTGGCGCCTGTGAAGGCGCCTTTCACGTAACCGAACAGTTCACTCTCGATCAGGGTGGGCACGAGCGATCCGCAGTCCACCGGAATGAAAGGCTTGTCGCGGAGGGGACCGGAATAGTGAATGGAGCGTGCGACCATCTCCTTGCCGGTACCGCTTTCGCCCAAGATTAGCACCGGGTGAACGCTGTTGGCGGCCTTGGCAATGACGCGATGGAGCTTCTCCATTTCAGGAGCACGGCCGACAATGCCGCCGAATCCCTGTTTGGATTTCACTTTCTCGCGCAGAAGACGGTTTTCCGACTTCAACTTCAAGTGGCTGACCACGCGCTCCAGGAGCATCTTTAGCTCGTCGACGCTAAACGGTTTAGTCACATAGTCGTAGGCGCCATGCTTCATGGCTTGCACGGCGGACTGAACGGTACCATAGCTGGTCACGACCACGACGACCGCCTCTGGCCGGCGTTCCTTGATGCCGCGCAACGCCTCCAGGCCGCCGACGCCCGGCAATCGCAGATCGAGCAGGACGGCGTCGAAGGCCTGGCTGTCCAGATGTCGGTAGGCTTGCTCGGCGGAATCGGCCGCGTACGCGGCGAAGCCCAGCGACTGCGCGACTTCGCGGCAGGCCTCGCGGATCGATCTTTCGTCATCCACAATGAGGAAGTTGAGGAAATTGGCGGGTTGGCTTTGCGGTACCGCATTCATACCAAAGGCAGGTGACGTCATAGGGTTCGTTCCTTTTCTTTATTCTTTATTCTGCGGTTATCAGCGCTTTCTGCAACTTTTCGGAGCAAAAATCGGGTACTTGGTGTGAATTTAAGACCGCTGCCGGAACCAGCGGCAACAGAATGGACAGGCGGGTACCGCGGGCCGGTGCGCTTTCGACGTTGATTAAGCCGCCGCTGCTGGTCACGATGTCGTGCACCGTCGCCAATCCGAAACCTGCGCCGGTCCCCGCCTTCGTGGTGAAAAAAGCTTCGAACAAATGAGCCTGGGTAACGGCATCCATGCCGATGCCGTTGTCAGCCACCGCGAAAAGAGCGCAGAGTATCGCGCTGGGAGCGCTCGCTCCAAAATCCGATGGCGTGAGTACCTGGATTCCGCAATTGCTGGTTTCAACGGTAATTTGTCCCCCGCCAGGCAGCGCCTCCCGCGTATTCAGCACCAGGTTGAGCAGAATCTGTTGAGCTTGCGTCGGATCCATCTTGACCCAACCTAAATTGGCGTCCAGATGGAATTGCAGATCGATGTTTTCTCCGATGAGGCGACCCAGCAGATTGCGCATGCCTTCCACGACCTCGTTCAGGGAAAACAGCCGGGGCTCGGAATTCTTCGTCCGGGCCACCGTGAGCAGCTGCCGCACCAGACCGGTGGCTTGAATGCCGGCGTTGCGAATTTCTTCCGCGTATTTGCGCGGTCGCTCACCGAGATCGGGAGTCGCCATCAGCAAATCGCAATACAACAGAACTCCAGTCAATAGCTTGTTAAAGTCATGAGCCACGCCTCCCGCCAGGCGACCCAGGGTTTCTAGTTTTTCGACTTGTTGCAAAAGCTGATCGGTCTCGCGCTGGTGAGGAGATTCCGCGGCAAGCGCCAGAAGATAGTCGGGATTGCCGTTGGCCAGGGGCACGAGCCAGGCGGTCCAGCGCGGCGACTCCCCCTGGGCCCCGATTACTCGAGAATCAATCTGAAAACTGCCCGGCTGTTGCTCGAATAGTTCGCGCAAGAGTCCCTGGGCCTCAGCACGTTTTGGGGGCGGAACAAGATCTGAAAAGCAAACAGAAGGCGCGATCCGCAAAGAGTCCCCAAGCATTTTCTCCAGTGCCGGGTTGAGCGCAATGATGTTCCCCTGGCGCTGGCATTGCGCCAGACCGAACGGCGCGCAATCGAAAAGCGGCCACAGTTCGGTTTTCGCATCTCGCGGGGTCCACGGGAATTCAGCGGCAGCGCTCATATACTCACTTTGCGCGGAATGATTCCCGAAAAGAATCTGTAATTCCGTCGGCTGAGACCTTGGTTTTCCCAAAATGGGAAGTCGCAGCAGTGCAGTCCAACACGTATCCCATTTCGAGCCACTATAGAAAAACTGGCCAGCGCCTGCGAAGGGCAGATGTCACCAATGAGGGAATTTTTTCTGTGGAAAACTGTGGCGAAATAGGCCGGATCGGGTCTTTCCGCCGGTCAATGGTCGGCTGGGGGGCTCTGGGCGGCGGCAACAAACACTGGCTCGGTCAGACGAAAGATCAGGCGGCGGCCTCGTTCCAGGCGAACCACCGGGCTTTCCGAAGCTTGGGTTGGGCCAGCCCGGCCCCGGACGAACAGGCTGGACGTTTGCATCGGCACATGTGACCCCGCAAGTTGGATCGACTCGAGAGTCAGGCGGACATAGCCACGATTGCGCTTGAGATTGGAAGCCCGCGCGGACTCCACGCGCCCTGAGACCATCGCGCCGAGTGGAACCAGTTGATTGCCGTCGATGATCACCGGCTGGTCGACCATTGCCTCGAATGTCCCATTTGCGTCGGGGTTTTCGGCGGATATGGAATTCTTGGTTCGAACCGTAAGCAGCGTACCGGCTGGGAGACTTCGAGGATTCTGAAAAGGAAGATCCATTTCAGGCTTCAGGCCATTGTTTTGAGCCGGTCCCGAATTGGGGGAGGATGATTTTCCATCCGCATCATGAAAAGGAACTTTATGCTGCTCCGTTTGAGGAGTACCGTCGGCACTCGGCAACCCATCGGGAGGTGCACAGCCAACCGTCCCCAATAGCGCCAGCAATATTGTCCCAACCGTCAGACTTCGGGTTGCCGGGAACTGCCTCATTCGAATGATCCTCGCCCGCGTTTCTTTGACAAGCAAGTGGCAAGCCGAATACCAGACGCAGCCTCATTAAATCAATAACTTGAGCTACCACAGTCGCGTACTCCATGTAGATTCTTCCTCTG
>Ga0073928_10006157_pt1 | contig 16311 bp, 12 predicted proteins | sample PaiPotPPA55metaG_FD_76969 | JGI IMG/M metagenome (GOLD analysis project Ga0073928, IMG submission 76969) | Iron sulfur acid spring bacterial and archeal communities from Banff, Canada, to study Microbial Dark Matter (Phase II) - Paint Pots PPA... ... | reverse complement strand
GGGTTGTCCTCGCGCAGGCAATGGTCCTTGTAGTTGTCGCTGACAGGTCCGAGATCGCTGTCGCATTTGGCGCAGCAGTGATGCGCGCTCTCGCCGTCGAGCCGCACCAGCAGGTTCTCGGTGACGCGCACCGCGGGCCCCAAGAGCTTGCGCGGCTTCACCGTGATCCCGGCGACGCGCCTCTTGCGCGTCTCCTCGCGCAGCGCCTTGGTGGCCTTGGCATCGAGCGTGCCGGCCTTCTCGTCGATGACCACGCCGTAGATGTCGCGCGCTGCGGCCAGCGTCACCGCGCCGTTGCGCCAGTCGTCGAGCACGTGCTCGGCGTCGCGGTCAGCCGGATCGCCGAAGCCGCCGGCCGCCGACCACACCACGGCGTAGACATCCGCCGCGCGCTGCTCGAAATTCTCCTGGCGCAGCTGCAGCGTGACTTCCTCGCCCTTGGCCTCCATCGCGTCCTCGACCATCTCGCGCCGCTTGAGGCGATCGAGGATGTCGCTGTTGCGGATGAAGGTGTAGCGGTTGGGCGTGCCGGGATAGCCGCCCATCATGCCGGTCGAAGTCGGGATGGCATTGCCGGAGGACAGCGTGTCCTGCACGATCTTGTCGGTGTTGTGCGGGATGAAGCAGCTCTCGGCCGAGAGGCCGCCGCGCCACTTGCCGGCGCCGCCGGAATCCGGCACCTCCTTGCGGTAGAGGAACAGCAGCGGGAAGGTCTGCTCGGTGTGCTCGATGTTGGGCAGCTTGCAGATCGGCGTGCGCGACTGCCCGCCGGTGGAGATGCCGTCCTGCGTCGAGAAGGCGCCGATGGCGCCGCCGATCGGGTCGATCAGCAGATAGCCGTAGCGCTCGCCCCATTGGTCGATGCCGCGGAAGATGGTGGCCGGCCATTGGCTGGTGCCGCCGATGCACATCACGTCCTTGCGCATCGCCGGGTCGCCATAGATCATCTTCGACAGCACGTTGTAGGCGGGGTAGAGCGAGATCTCCATCGCCTGCACCGGCGCGGTCGAGACCGAGGCCGGGTAGTTGGCGCAGTTGAGCGTGCCGGTGGTCGGGTCGAACTCGATATGGCGCAGCGCGCCGCCGACCGAGAAATACTGCTCCCAGCACAGCAGCTGGTTCACCGCCACCATGATCGCGCCGCGCCAGCCCGAATAGGTCGCGTTCATCGCGCCCTGCTGCGGCGCGGTGCCCTCGTTCTCGAAGATCAGCGTGTCGCCGCGCTTGGTCAGCGTGCACATCACGCGATAGGTGCCGCGGTCGCCGGGCCGGCAGCATTCGACATAGGTGCGGTCGCGCCAGGTGCCGTCGGGCAGCCGCGCCAGCTTCTGCAGGAACGCGGTCTCGCCGTTGCTGAGGATGCGCTTCATCACGCCCTTGACGGTGCGCGCGCCATAGCGGCGGATGAGCTGCAGCACGCGCTCGCGCGCCGCCATGTTGCCGGCCATCTGCGCGCGGAAATCGAGCGCCACCAGCTCGGGCTTGCGCGACGAGCGCAGGTAGATGTCCTCGATGTCGCGGCGGATCTCGTTGCCCTCGATGATCTTGACCGGCGGGATGAGGATGCCCTCGTCGAACGCCGTCTCGGCGCCCGGACAGAAGCTGCCCGGCGTGATGCCGCCGATGTCGTATTGGTGGAGGCAGTTGGTCACCCAGCAGAACAGCTCGCCCTCGGAGAACACCGGGCAGATCAGCATCACGTCCATCTGGTGCGCGGCGCCGACCCAGGGATCGTTGGCGAGGAACATGTCGCCTTCGCGGATCTCGGGATTGTCGCTGCGGTTCTCGAGGATCCATTTCACCTGCGTGTCGGTGACGCCGGACATGTACTGCATGTACGGGCCGAAGAAGACGAACTCGGCGTCCTCGGTGAGGATCGACGGGTTGAGATCGAGCGCATACATCGCCACCGGCGAGCCCGAGATGCGCTGGATGGTGGCGCCGTGCTCCTCGTTGATGTTCCAGAGATTGTGGCGGATGACCTCGAACGTCACGGGGTCGATGTCCTCGGCGGCGTCGCGGTGCAGCCTGAGCTTGGGCGAGATCTTCAGCTGCTTCGGCGGGACATAGGGGTTGTTGACGCCGTCGAACACGACGTCGGTCTGCTCGCTGATCTTGGTCATCCGCCTCCGCCCTTCCTTCCCACCGGCGATCATGCCGAATTGGGTTCGTTTCGTAATTTTAAGGTTTCGCCGCTGCCGCCTGCGCGGCCACCGCTTTTTGCGTACAATCGAACGATATGGTCGCCGGCGGTCACGGTTTCAATGGATCGCGAGCATAGCCATCCTCGATCCATTGGTCATCATGATGACATGAGGCGGCTCAGATCGAACAACCGTTCTACATGCCCAGAAAGCGTTGAGCATCGGGGACGGTGATCATGAGCGTCGCGGCCTCTACCGGCGAGGGCGCGAAGCCTAGGCGCTCGTAAAAGGCCTTAGCTTCGGGCGACTTGGCGTGCACGAGGATCGCTCGGATACCGGCGATCTCGGCCGCCTGAACTGTGCGAAGGATAGCGTCCCGCACCATGCCTCGGCCGATCCCTTCCCCCTGATGTGATTGATCGACCGCGAGCCGGCCGATGAGCATGACCGGGACCGGTTCCGGCATGTTGCGCCGAACCTTGCCAGTCGTCTCTGCCCGCCCCACTGCGCCATTGGCGAGGCTGTAGAAGCCCACCACGCGCTGCCCCACGCATACGACATAGGTTCGTGAGGCGCCCTCCTCCTCGTTCTTCAGCGCGCGCCGCCTGAGCCATTCGTTCAGCTCAGCTTCACCGCAGTCGAAGGACGAGACATCGTGATCGGCAGCGAGGCGCTCCGGCGCGCGCAGCCTTTCCGGCTGAGCGGCGGGATGCTCGATCATTTCTCCCAGGGCGCCGGCGTGCGCAGCAACGCACGAAGCCGCGGATTATCCGCCGGTGCGGCGTCGAGCGCCGCGATAAACCGCGCGAAATCCTTGTCGTCGAGCGCGAAGTACCGTCGATCCATCAGGACCCGTTCTGCCTCGCGATAAGCCGTCTCCAGCATGAACGCCGAGCGGTCCTTGCCCAGCGCCTTTGCGGCACGGTCGATCAGATCGCGCTGCTTCGGCTCGACACGAATGTTGATCGTCCGAGTCCGCGTGCGGCGTCGCAATGCTGCTGGCCCGAGCGCCATTTTCACCACCTCCACCGCCTATATGGGCTCTTGTGTATACATTGTCAACACAATGCGCCAACAGCGCCCTGAGACCCATGCGGCGTGTTCCTGGAAGGGGGCGATGCTTCCCCCTTCGTTAGCCATTTGGGACGGTACGGTGTATGAACCGGCGCTCTGGTTCAAGATGGCAAGAGAGCAAGAACACTGGGGGCTGCGTCATCCCTCGGTTCACTGCGCATCGCTGACGGCGCTCGACGAGCGCCTGAAGCCGATTAAACTCGTTTTCAACGTCCGTCGCCGACCACAACCGAAATACAAAGAAGCAGACCAGGGAATCGACGATAAGCAGCTTCTCAAAATCGTCATCGATACCGTTATATTTCCACTCGACCTCTCCCACTACAACCGCTTGCACGGCGAAGCGGTACGCTGGCGGCAATTCCTCATAGAGAAGGGCGCAAAAGTCGAATAGCCACTCACGATGGAGACAATGCGGGGGTCGTCCTTTCGCACAGCACTCGATGTTCGGCCCTCCGATTTTTTGAGCGATCGCAGATGCGATCTCCGAGAACCATTCCCCATAGGGAATACGCGTCGCCTTGTCTCGGTCGGCGACATCACCAAGTGCCGCTTTGATTTGCTGAACTAGCGTCTTTACGGGAGGCAGCGAGATCATGTTTTCCCCTTCCGAGCGTGCGAACGAAAATTAGGCGATCGCGCCTGCGGCCTTCTCGATCTCGCTCATGATGGCGCCTCGCCGAGCTCGATCTCGAAATTGCCGAAGCGGTCGACGCGCAGGGTCTGGCCGGAATGCACGACGACGGTGGTGTCGGGCGTCTCGACCACGGTCGGGCCGGTGACGGCGTTGCCGGGCCGCAGCGCGGTGCCGTCATAGATCGGCGTGTCGAGCGCGCGCTTCAGATCGGCCCAGTAGACGCTGCGGCTTGGCCGCCGCGCCGCCGCCACGATCTCGTCGGTCATCACCTCGGCGGCGACGAGGCGCGGGCGCGGCGTCTCGGCGCCGGCGCGCAGGCGCAAGGACACGATCTCGACGCGGCCGCCGCGGAAGGAGGAGCCGCGGCCATAGAGCTGCTCGTAGCGCTCGTAGAAGCGCTCGCGCAAAGCCCCCTGGAAGTCGCCGGCGACGCGGCTCTCCTCGAGCGCCACCTCGACCTCGTTGATCTGGCCCTTGTGGCGCATGTCGAGCGAGAATTGCAGGGTGAGGCGCTCCGGGGCGATGCCGTCCTTGGCCATGCGCCGGCGCGCCGCCTCCTCGAGACGTTCGAGGGTGCGGTTGATGCGCGGGGCCGCGAAGGGCGAGGCCATGATGTCGACCTGCTCGTAGATGTGCAGGATGTCGGCCGAGGCGGCGCCGAACGCGCACCAGGTCGACGCCGTCTCGCGCTGGGGGATCACGACCTTGGCGACGCCGAGCTCGCGGGCGAAGATGCCGGAATGCGCCGGGCCGGCGCCGCCGAAGGCGAACAGCACGAAATCGCGCGGGTCGAACCCCTTGCCGACCGTCATCTTGCGGATGAGGTCGGCCATCTGGAACTCGGCGATGCGGGCGATGCCGCTGGCGCAATCCATGAGGCCCATGCCGAGCCGGTCGGCGATGCCCTGGATCGCGCCTTCCGCCTTGGCCTTGTCGAGCTTGATGCTGCCGCCGGCGAAATTGTCGGGATTGATGTAGCCGAGCACGACATCGGCGTCCGTCACCGTCGGCACGGTGCCGCCCTTGCCATAGCAGACCGGCCCCGGCACCGCGCCGGCGCTCTCGGGGCCAACGCGCATCGTCCTGGTCGCCTCGTCGACGCGCACGAGGCTGCCGCCGCCGCTGCCGATCGCCTGGATGTCGACCTTGGGGATGAAATACTCGTACTGGTTGACGTTGCTGATGAAGGAGAAGGCCGGCTTGCCGTCGAAGATGATGCCGACATCGAAGGAGGTGCCGCCCATGTCGGTGGTGATGATGTTCGGGTAACCCATGACGCGGCCGAGATAGAGCGAGCCGGTGACGCCGGAGACCGGCCCGGAATCGAGCGTCAGCAGCGGCGCCTCCATCGCCTTGTCGACCGAGATCGTGCCGCCGCCGCATTGCGTGATCTGCAGGCCCTGGCGGTAGCCGAGCGCGGTGAGCTTGCGGTCGAGGTTGCGCAGGTAGCCCGAGGTCAGCGGGCCGATATAGGCGTTGATCGCCGTCGCCGTGGTGCGCTCGTATTCGCCCCATTTCGGCACGAGGTCCGCCGAGCAGGTCACGAACAGGTCGGGCGCGATCGCCTTCACCATGTCGCGCACGCGGTGCTCGTGGCCGGGCTGGAGGAACGACCACAGGAAGCAGATGGCGATCGCGCCGACGCCCTCGCCCACCAGGCGGCGGATGGCGGCTTCCGCCTCCGCCTCGTTCAAGGGCACCACCACCTTGCCGAAGCAGTCGACGCGCTCGGAGACGCCTTCGACCAGGCGCTTCGGCACGATCGGATCGGGCTTCCGGCTCTCCGGGAAATGCACGACCTGGCGCACGTCGCGCCCGCCGACGCCGCGCGACCCGCGCATGATGTGGATGACGTCGTTATGCCCCCTGGTGGTGATGAGGCCGATCTTCGCGCCGCGCTTCTGCACGACCGCGTTGGTGCCGACCGTCGTGCCGTGCGACAGCAGCGCCACCTGCGCGTAGAGACTGTCGGCGGCGAGGCCGAGCCGGCCGGCGGCGCCGCCGATGGCGTCGATCATGCCTTGCGCGAAATTGTCGGGCGTCGAGGGCGCCTTGGCGGTGGTGACGGTGCCGCCCTCGTCGATGACGACGCAGTCGGTGAAGGTGCCGCCGATATCGACACCGACCAGATAGGACCCCATCCGCGCTTCCTCCCGCGACCTCCCGCCGTTCGGCGGTTTTGCCTCACTTTAGGGTGCGGCTCCCGCCGCGCCAAGCCGGCCCTTGATCGCGCGATCAACAGGCGGCTGCCGATCTGCCGCTGCACTCCATGGTAGCATTAAAGCGCCGACCTATCCCTATGGTTGCGGCCGGTAACCATTTTGCGGTATTCCCATCGCGGCCAATCCCGCCTAGTCTGGCGGCGGCGCGACGGTCATCCGGTACGACATTCTTTACGGCGTCTTGGCAAGATGATGCCGGAGACCGCGCGCGAACGCCGGTATGGGTCGGTCTGGTCGGACAGGCCGGTTATTTCGCGTCGGAGCGTTCCGCGTTCCGAGCCAAAGGGAGATTGCGCGATGTCGACGACCTACCGTTATGCCCTGCCGGTCGAGCTGACCGAGTGGAAGTTCGAAGGCCGCACCGAGACCCGCTTCACCTGGGAATACGAGGACGAGCGCGAGTCGCTGCTCGCCCTCTACGACAAGGGCAAGAAGCAGCAATGGGACGCGGCGCTGCGCATCGACTGGATGCAGGAGCTCGATCCCGAGAACCCGATGCAGCTCGACGACCGCATGATCCCGATCTGCGGCACGCCGATCTGGAACCGCATGACCGAGAAGGAGAAGATCGAGGTCCGCCACCACAACCAGGCGCATTCGATCTCGCAGTTCATGCATGGCGAGCAGGGCGCGCTCATCGCCACCGCCAAGATCGTCCAGTCGGTCCCCGACCTCGACAGCAAGTTCTACGCGGCGACGCAAGTCATGGACGAGGCGCGCCATGTCGAGACCTATGCGCGCCTGCTGCACGACAAGTTCAAGCTCGCCTACCCGATCACGCCCGGCCTCAAATCGCTGCTCGAGACCGGGCTCAGCGACAATCGCTGGGACATGACCTACCTCACCATGCAGATCCTGATCGAGGGGCTGGCGCTCGCCGCCTTCCAGCGCCTGCGCGATTTCGCGCAGAACCCGCTCGCCGCCGCGGTCAATGCCTATGTCATGCAGGACGAGGCGCGCCATGTCGCCTTCGGCCGGCTGGCGCTGCGCGACGTCTATCCGCAACTCACCGATTCCGAGCGCGACGAGCGCGAGGAGTTCGTCGTCGACGCGTGCTACCACATGCGCGACCGCTTCAACCAGTGGGAAGTGTGGGAGCGACTCGGCCTCCCCGCCAAGGAATGCGTCGAGCACGTGATGAATTCGGACGGGATGAAGCAGTTCCGCACGCGGCTGTTCAGCCGCATCGTGCCCACGGTCAAGGACATCGGCCTGTGGGGCCCGCGCGTGCGCAAGGCCTTCGAGGAGATGGGCGTCATTGGAATGGCCGAAGTCGACGCGCAAGGCCTGCTCGACAACGACGCCCGCGTCGCCGAGGCGTTCGACGCCAAGAAGCGCGTCGCCGAGGTGACGACCCAGGCCAACGCCGCGGAGTAGCATCCCGCTGCAATTCCACCTTGCGTCCTTCGACAGGCTCAGGATGAGGTACATTTCTTCGTGGCCCCCAATGGCGATGGCAGACTCGATGCCCCTCATCCTGAGCCTGTCGAAGGACGCAACGCCGTCGATCCAGCGACAGGCGCTGATAGAGGGGCGTAGAGATGAAAGCAGCCGTGTTGCACGCGGCCAACGAGCCGCTGACCATCGAGGATGTGAGTCTTGCGAAGCCGGGGCCGCGCGAGGTGCTGATCCGCACCGCGGTCGCCGGCATCTGCCACAGCGACCTGCATTTCGCCGACGGCTCCTACCCGCACCCGATGCCCTGCGTCCTCGGCCATGAATCGGCCGGCGTGGTCGAGGCGGTCGGCGCCGACGTCGCTTATGTGAAGCCCGGCGACCATGTCGTGACCTGCCTCTCGGTCTTCTGCGGCTATTGCGAGCAGTGCCTGTCGGGCCATCCCTCGCTGTGCCAGAGCGCCGAGATCAAGCTGCCGCCGGGCGTGTCGCGCCGCCTCTCCTGGAAAGGCGGGTTGATGCACCAGTTCTTGAACCTATCCTCCTTCGCCGAGCAGATGCTAGTGCACGAGCATGCGCTGGTGAAGATCCGGCCGGACATGCCGCTCGACCGCGCCGCGCTGATCGGCTGCGGCGTCTTGACCGGCGTCGGCGCCGTGTTCCACACCGCCAAGGTCGAGCCCGGCAGCATTGTCGCGGTGATCGGCTGCGGCGGCGTCGGCCTCTCCTGCATCAACGGCGCTGCCATCGCCGGCGCCGGCCGCATCATCGCCGTCGACACGCTGCCGGCGAAGCTCGAGCTGGCGAAGAAGCTCGGCGCCACCGATGTCGTCAACGCCAAGGACGGCGATCCCGTGAAGCAGGTGCGCGCGCTCAGCGGCAACGGCGTCCATTATTCCTTCGAATGCCTGGGCGCCAAGGCCACCGCCGAGCAGGCCTTCCGCATGCTCGGCCCCGGCGGCGCCGCCACCATCATCGGCATGATCCCCGTCGGCACCAAGATCGAGCTGCACGGTCCCGATTTCCTCGCCGAGCGCAAGATCCAGGGCTCGCTGATGGGCTCGAACCGCTTCCGCACGGACATGCCGCGCCTCATCGAATTCTATATGCAGGGCAAGCTGCAGCTCGACCATCTCATTTCCGGGCACATGAAGCTGGCGCAGATCAATGACGGCTTCGCCGCGCTGCGCGGCGGCGGCGCCGTGCGCAACCTCGTCCTGTTCGAGAGTTGAGACCAACCGGAGCGGCTCGTGTTTCCTGCGCAGCTTGAGACGGGCTACCGCGCCTTCCTGGAGGATCGCTTCGTGCGCGAGCGGCGGCGCTACGAGGTCGCCGCCAAGAGCCAGAACCCCGAAATCATGGTCATCGGCTGCTGCGACAGCCGGGTCTCGCCGGAGGTTATCTTCGACGCGAGCCCCGGCGAGATCTTCGTCGCCCGCAACGTCGCCAATCTGGTTCCGCCCTTCGAGACCGCCGGCCAGTATCACGGCACCTCCGCGGCGCTCGAATTCGCCGTGCAGCTGCTCAAGGTGAAGCATATCGTCGTGCTCGGCCATGCAAGCTGCGGCGGCATCCGCGCGTTCGCCGACGGCGCGGCGCCGCTCTCGCCGGGCGACTTCATCGGCAAGTGGATGTCGCTGATCGCCCCGGCGGCCGAGCGCGTCGGTCCGAGCGGCAGCGCGGCCGCCGATCTGCGCCGTCTCGAGCTCGCCGCCATCGAGCTCAGCCTCGCCAATCTGATGACGTTCCCGTGCGTCCGCATCCTGGTCGAGCGCGGCCGGCTCCATCTGCACGGCGCCTATTTCGGCGTCGCCGACGGCGTCCTCCTGGTGCGCAACCCGGCGACCGGCGCCTTCGAGCGCCTCGTCGCCGCCGCCTGACGGCCGGAGCGCGCTAACAGCACCACGTTCGCGGAACGTTAACGCCCTCGCCCTACGCTCGCGGAGTGAGCAAACGCAAGCCTGTCACCCAATACGCCGCCCTGCCCTTCGCGCTGAAGGACGGCCAGCCGCGCGTCATGCTGGTGACGTCGCGCGGCAAGGGGCGATGGATCATCCCCAAGGGCTGGCCCGAGAAGAACCTGACGCCTCACGCCTGCGCCGCCAAGGAGGCGTATGAGGAGGCCGGCATCGTCGGGACGATCGGCGAAAGTCCGCTCGGCACCTATCGCTACAAGAAGCGCTCGAGATCCGGCGCGATGATCACCTTCGAGGTCGAGGCCTATCTGCTGGAAGTCGAGGACCAGCTCAGCGACTGGCCGGAGAAGGGCCAGCGCGTGACGCGCTGGATGACGCCGGCGCACGCCGCGCGCTTGGTCGGCGAAGACGGGCTGGTCCAACTTCTCCTGCGCCTCGACGTCCCGACCGCCCGTCGCCGCCATCGACTGCCGCTTTGGCCCGGGCGGCGCTCGGCCCGGGCGGCAGGAGTCGATCGGACGCTGGCCGGCCTGCTCGCGGGCATCGCCCGCCTCGGGAAATTCTGGAAGCGCCCGAAGCGGCACTATTAGCCGCTCGGCGATCGCCTCAGCACCGCCCCCGATCGGCGCAGGCATGCGAGGGCGGCGGCTCCAGCCACACGCCGGCGAGGTCCTGGTTGAGGTAGTGGCTGGGCGTGATCGACCAGCCCTTCATCCGCGCCGAATTGGCGATGATGCGGTTCCACCACAGGATCGGCACGGCATTGGCGGAAGTGAGCGCGCGCCGCTCGAAGTCGCGCACGATCCGGGCGCGCTGGCGCGCGTCTGATGTCACCGCCTGGCCGACGAAGAGCGCGTCGAGCAGGCGGTCGGTGGCGCTCGAGTAGTTCACCGGCGACAGGTCGCGCGAGATGTATTTGGCGAGCTGCAAGGTCGGATCGTCGAAATAGTCGCCGGCGAAATCGAAGGCGGCGTCGAACTCGCCCGCTTTGAGCGCGGCCTCCCACTCCTTGGTGTTGAGGCGCTTCTCGCTGACGCCGACGCCGATCTCCTTCCACGCCGCGGTGACGTAGTCGGCGCCGGGACCATAGGGGATCGCCACGTCGCGGTTGACCAGGGCGATCTTGAGATTCTTGACGCCGGCTTCCGCCAAGAGCCGCTTCGCCTCGGCGCGCGACCCGGCGATGTCGTGCGAGAAGCCCGGCAGCGCCGCCAGCTCCGCCTCCGGCGTCGCCATGGCGAAGCCCGGCCGCATGACGCCGCCGACGAATTTCATGTAGGTCGTGTTGGCGAGGCTCTCCGCCGCCTGCCAGCGGTCGATGGCGAGCGACAGCGCCCGCCGCACGCGCTCGTCGTCGAAGGGCGGGCGCTTGGTGTTGAAGACCAGCAGCAGGTTGATCAGCCACGGGCTCTCGGCGACCTCGATGCGGTCGCCCAGCGACGCCTGGAGCCGGTCGCGCTCGGCCGGCGTGAAGCTGCGGAACTGCGCGAGGATCTCGCCCTTCTCCATGGCGTCGACGACCTTGGCGCCGCTCATGAAGCGCGCCTCGTAGCCGTCGAGATAAGGGCGGTCCTTGATGAAATACTTGTCGAAGCGCTTGCCGCTCCAGTGTTTGCCCTTGACGTGCTCGACGAAGCTGAAGGGGCCGCTGCCGAGGACATGCGTCTGGGGGAAGAGCGGATCCTCCTTCAGCTTCGCCGCGCTGTAGATGCAGTTCCATGGCGAGGCGAAATTGGCGAGCATCGCCGCCTCGGGCCAGCTCAGGCGGAAGACGATGGTGCGCGCGTCGGGCGTCTCGATGGCGGAGATCGCCGTGTAGGTCGCCTGCCGCGCCGAGAACACGCCTTCCGGCGGATGCACGATGCGCTCGTAGCTCGCCTTCACATCGGCCGCGGTGAGCGGCGTGCCGTCATGGAACAGCACGTTCGGGCGCAGCCTGAAGCTGTAGACGCGCTTGTCCGGCGACACGGTCCAGGATTCGGCGAGGTCGCCGACGATCGCCGGGTAGTTCTCGGCGTCGAATTTGAGCAGCGTCGAATAATGCGGCGCGATCGGGTGGAGGAAGGCGAAGGAGACGTTGGCGTGGCAGTCGTAATTCGCCGGCTCGGATTCGACGGCGAAGACCAGCGTGCCGCCGCGCTTGGGCGCGGGCGCGGCGCCGCTCTCGGCGGCCGGCGACACGGTGGCGAAGGCAAGCGCGGCCGCCGCGCCCAGGACGGCGGCGCGGTACAGCAGCTTCAGGCGAAACGATAGGAACACGCGCAATCCTCCCAGCAAACGGGTTCGGCGAAGGCTCGGCTCAGCGCAGCGCGCCGGTCTGCCAGTGGCGGAACTGGTCGAAGAGCTGGTCCTTCTCCTGCGCCGACATGGCCTTGCCGCCGGCGAGACGGCTGCGCTCGTCGAGGAACTTGGCGAAGATCGCGTGCATCTCCTTGTCGTCGATCGCCGGCGCGGCGGCGACGACATTGCGCTTGAGCCAGGCATCGGCGGGCGGGAAGCGCCGCCAGCCCGGCAGCTCCGCCGCGAGATTGACCTCCGCCCATTTTGGGTGGCGCGGCGCTTCCTGGAGATGCGGGAACTGGGTGAAGAACGCCTCGACGAAATTCGCCACGTTGCCGTAGCGCTCGGTGTTGGGCTGCAGCGGCGCCACCATCAGCACCACGCCGACGGCGATGGTGTCGACCGGCGCATCGGCGGCGACGAGGCGCGGATAGTCCTCGCTCGTGAGCCGCGCCGGAACGTAAGCCGCGGCGAGCTCGGGCGTGAGCGGGATCGCCAGGAAGTGCAGCCCGTCGCCGTCGCGCAGCCGGTCGAACAACGCCGTCGGCTTGGCGGCGACATAGGCGAGGGCGGCGATCTCGCCGGATTTCAGCCGCGCGAGCGCGCGCGCCCGGTCCTCGAACACCGGCTCGATCTTGACGTGCAGCAGGTTGAGGACGTTGCGCCCGGTCACCACGGCGCCGCCGGTGAAATCGACCTTCTTGCCGGCGAGATCGTCGAGGCTCTTGACCTCGGCGCGCGCCAGCACGTGCAGCTCCTCGTTGTGGAGCTTGGCGATGTAGGTCATCACGTTCTCGATGCCCGGCAGGAGCTTGCGCTTCTTGGCGTAATCGAGCGCGTCGGACTGGATGATGCCGATATCGACGCCGCGCAGCGCCTTGAGGTCGATCAGATCCTGCACGCCGCCATAGCCCACCGCCGGCAGCACGCGCCGGGTCGCGCCGTCGTCGAGCACGCCGGCGAGATCGCGGGCCATGTCGATCGCGGCGCTGTCGCCGTCGGTGATGATCTCGACCAGCCCGCGATTGGTGCGCTCGACCAGCGTCTCGGCGCGGGCGGCGGCGAGCGCGCCGCCGGTCACGATGGCCGCCGCGGCGATGCGGCAGGAGCGGCGCAGAAGGCGGCGAAGGGTCGCTCTCGGCAGTCTCATGATTGTCACCATCCGATCTCGATGCCGGCAGCGCCGGCGAGCCTCTATTGCGGGAATTTTACCAGGAGCCGCGCCAGCCGCGCCGCCGCCTCGTTGCTGCCGGCGCGCGCGGCGCGGCGGTACCAGCCGGCGGCTTTCGCGGCGTCGCCGGCGACGCCGCGCGTGCCGACGCGCTGCAGGAACAGCGGGTCGTAGCTCTTGCCCAGCCCGCACGCGGCGGCGGCGTCTCCCGTCTCGGCGGCGCGCTCGAAGAAATGGCGGGCCGAGGCGATGTCGCCGGACGCCAGCAGCTCCTCGCCGCGCCGCACCAGCGGCGCCGCCGCGGCGCTCGGCGGCTTGTCGGCGGCGCGCGGCGGGGTCGGCGCCGGCTCGGCCTCGACCTTGGCGACGGCCTGGCTCGGCGGCTTGGCGCTCGCCGTCGGCTCGATCGCCGCCAGGGCATGCGCCGCCCCCTCGCCCGGCGTGGGCCGCGCCGCGGCGGCTGGCGGCTCTGCGGCTGGTTGCGGCGAGGCGCGGGGCTGCGGCGGCTCCGCCGGCGGCTTGGCATTTTGGGGAGCGGGCGGAACGGCAGGCGATGCGTCCGTCGCTGCCGGCTGCGCCAAGGGCGGCGCCGGCGCGGGCATGTCGCCGGTGATCATCGTCCGGATTTGCGGCGCCTGTGCCGCGAGCGTCTCCGCGTCGTGATCGGCGCCCGGCGCGAGCAGGTATAGGAGCGCGGCCGCCGACGCGGCCGCGAGCAGGATGTAGCCGGCGAGGGTCACCGCCGGCACCATGCCGCGGGCGCGCGCGCGCCGTGCCGCCGAGCGCGGCGCCGCCGACGCGGCGCTCTCACGAGAGGCCGCGGAAACCTTCGCCAGCGTCGCGGCGGTGAAGCTCGGCTTGGCTGCGCTCGGCGCCGATGCGCGCTCTGCCGCCGGCTTGACTGCGACCGGGCGCACTGCCTGGACCACTTTCGCCGCAGGAGGCTCCGGCGGCTTCGGCTTCGGCTTCGCCGCCGCCGCGGGCTGGGGCGGTGGCGCCGTGGGCGCCGGCGGGCTCATCGGACCGTGGCTGCGGCCGAGGATCCCGGCGGCTTGCCGCGCGAGGCGATTGACCGCCGCGGGATCGCCCTTGGCGGCGGCGGCGATCGCGGCGATGGCCTCGCGGGTGAACGCCGCCTCATGGCGCCCGTCGGTGGCGTTGATCTGATAGCGGACGAACGCCGCCACTTCCTCCGGCTCGAGATGCTGCAGCGCCAGATGCGCGACGACCGCCGGCTGCAGGAATTGCAGGCTGGGCGCGTCGAGCCGTGCCGCGAAATTGCGCGCGGTCAGCAGCACCACCGGCAGGAAATGCGGATCGTCCAGCGTGGCGAAGCGATGCAGCGCGTCGAAGCTGCGGTCGTCGAGCGCGTCGGCGTTCTCGAGCACGAGGACGCGCACCACGCCCTTGCGCGAATCCTCCATCAAGCGCGACAGCAGCGACCATTGGTCCGCGCCGTCGGCATCGTCCTTGAGCCCGAGCTGGCGGCCATAGGCGCGCGTGACCGCGTCGAGCGTCATCCCCGCCCGGCAGCGCACCAGCGTGGCGCGGTGCGGCGCGTCCTTGCGCGCATTGAGCGCGCGCTCGACCAGCTCGCCGTCGGGGGCGGGCACGCCGCTGACGAGGACGAAGGCGCGCGTCGCCGCCAGATGCCGGCACAGGCGCGCGACGAGGTGCTCGTAGTGGAAGTCGGTGGCGAAATAGTCGAGACCGGCCGCGTCATCCGCGAAGGGCTCGGTCGGCGACGATGCTTGCAGACGCGCGGCGATCATCGCGGGCCGCCTCCCGACACGCGCGCCTTGGCGCCGCATCGACGTGCCCGCCGGCCCTCGGCCAAGAACAGCTGCACCGTGCCCATCCTCGCAAGATCCGAACGGTTCGGGATCGAGCGAAGAATTTGGTGCGAGCATGGTTAATATTCCCCTCGGCGCGCTCGCGCGTGAGGTTTGAATCTTTCGCCGCTAGGTTTGCTTGACCGCCGGCTCCGTCCGCAAAGCGCGCAGGCCGCGCTCGCGCCGCTCGAGCCACCATCCGGCCTGCACCGGCCAGTGCTCGAAATCGGCGCTGTCGCCGAGCAGCGCGCGCTCGGCGTGGAGCGGCCAGTTGGGGTCGTAGAGCGCCTGGCGGCCGATGGCGATGAGGTCGGCCTGGCCGCTCTGCAAGATCGCCTCGGCTTGCTCGGGCGCGAGGATCAGGCCGACCGCCATGGTCTTGATGCCGGCCTCGCGCTTGATGCGCTCGGCGAACGGCACCTGGAAGCCCGGATGACGCAGGATTCGCGCCGCCGTCGCCGAGCCGGCGATGCCGCCCGAGGAGCAATCGACGACATCGACATCGCGCGACTTGAGTTCGCGCGCCAAGGCCACGGTGTCGTCGAGCGTCCAGCCGCCGTCGATGCCGTCGACCGACGACACGCGGAAGAACATCGGCCGGTCCTTGGGCCAGGCGGCGCGCACGGTCTCCGCGATCTCCAGCGGGAAACGCATGCGGCCGGCGCGGTCGCCGCCATAGGCGTCGTTGCGCCGGTTCGACAGCGGCGACAGGAACGAGTGCAGCAGATAGCCGTGCGCGCCATGCAGCTCGAGCACGGCGAAGCCGGCCGCGGCGGCGCGCAGCGCAGCGCGGCGGAAATGCTCGCGCAGATCCGCCATCTCCGCGGGCGTGAGCTCGGCCGGGGTGAGCCAGCCCTCGTCCATCGCCAGCGCGCTCGGCGCGACAATGCGCCAGACATCCTCGCCGCGCGCGCGGTCGCTGCCGTCGAGCGGGCCGTTGCCGTGCCACGGCCGCTGCATGCTGGCCTTGCGCCCGGCATGCGCGAGCTGGATCGCCGGCGCCGCGCCTTGCGAGCGCAGGAAATCGGCGATGCGCCGCAGCGGCGCGATATGCGCGTCCGACCACAAGCCCATGTCGCCATGGGTGATGCGGCCGTCGCGATTGACCGCCGTCGCCTCGACGAAGACCGCCCCGGCGCCGCCCAGCGCGAAGCGCGCGAGATGCGCGAAATGCCAGTCATTGGCCATGCCCTCGGCCGCCGAATACTGGCACAGCGGCGAGATGACGATGCGGTTGCGCAAGGCGACGGAGCGCAGCGTCACCGGTGAAATGAGCAGAGGTTGAGCCATGCCGCGCACCGTCCGATCCCGTGTTGCCCGGGCGATGGCTAGCATGGCGGCGGGCGCGAGGCGAGTCCTGCGCGCCGCTCGCCCCACCCTGCCGTCGGTACGCGCCGAGTCCCTCCCCCGCCCGCCCGCGGGTTAGGATGATGGGGCATGGGTTGATGTCCATAATTTTGGATACTCCACAAGCGCTTAGAGCCGATCCAGAAAGTTGTTGAGTCGGGGGAATCGGTTGTGATTCTCATGTCCATTTTCCAGGTGTCGGCCGCATGTACCCGTTCGCTGTCGCCAGCGCGAAGGTTGGCGGGCTGTGCACGGCCGGACGCGGCGGCGCAAGACGACGGTTGATCTGACTC
>Ga0073928_10006156_pt1 | contig 16311 bp, 15 predicted proteins | sample PaiPotPPA55metaG_FD_76969 | JGI IMG/M metagenome (GOLD analysis project Ga0073928, IMG submission 76969) | Iron sulfur acid spring bacterial and archeal communities from Banff, Canada, to study Microbial Dark Matter (Phase II) - Paint Pots PPA... ... | reverse complement strand
CGAGTTTGAACCCGAGTTGGAGTCTAGCCCAATCTGTTGCGCCACCAGCCGGAACTGATGAACCATTGCCGCCGCCATTTCCTCGAGGCTCTGCGTGCGCGTGAACTGGTAGGTGTTGGGGAAGAGGTAGCCCTCGAGCGACTTGGCCTCCGGCGCCAGATCCGAGATGAGCTGGGTCTGGGTTTCGGCAATGTGCAGAAAATCGGCTGCCGGCCCGAGCCCGGCGTCCTCCATCGCCTTGGCGATGTCGAACATCGTGTAGCCTTCGGGAATGGTGACTACGTGGAAGTAGATATCGCCGCGCGCGATGCGCTCGTAAACCTGTGGCAGACTTGCGGCCCGCTCGAAACGATATTCGCCGGCCTTCAGGGATGGCTTGGGGTGCAACACGTGCCACAGCCCGAAAACGAGCTCGCTGCGGATCACTCCCGCCCTTTTCAACTCCGCAGCAATTCGACGCGTCGAATATCCGGGACGCAGCAGCAAAGAACTATTGGCCGGCGGCGTAAGCGGAACATAGAGTTGCCAAGCGGCCCAGCCGGCAACGGCGAGAACGACAATGAAAAACAGTTTGATCAGCGTGCGCAAGGTTCTAGTGTAAAAGGTTTTCAGAACCCCAGATGGAAAACATCTACGACCACTAACGTCCTGCGATTCAGGAGCACAACGTGTCCGCCGATAAAGACATGCTCGCAATTCGGAGGAGGCGGAGGCAGCTCCCGTTCAAGATCGACGGGAACAGCATAAATCCTCCCCCTTAAACCGGGTGGCAGCGTGCCCCGAAGTTCCAGTTGCCGTTCCAGTCCAGGCGACAATCGATCCTTTTTTGCGAGACCCGGCGGCAAGTTTCCCCGATGGCTCTGGTACCAGCCATGCATAACCTCGTGGTCGCGGACATCATACCCATGCCCATGCCTATGGTCTTGATAGCCGTGCTCTTTGTTGCTGTTGCTGTTACCCTTTCGATCTTTATCGTTATCTTCGTCTTCGTTGCCATGTTTATCGTGACCGCGCCCGTGTCCATGATCTTCATGTTGAGCAAGAGCCATGCTGGTGCTTAGCGCCAGTATTGCTATGGCGACAGTATGCAACCATCGGCTCGATTTCATGAGTTTCCTTCCACGCATCAGGCTTTCCACGCATCAGGCTAAGGCGTGACGCGGGCTTCCGCAAGAAACCTCGGTACGTGATCTAAAGTTCTATTACGCCCTGACTTCGAACCGCCGTTCACCAACCTTGTTCACGAACCTTGCGAAGGTTCTCGCCTCAGCCGAAACGCTACAACGCCCGTTCCGGTTCCTCCAAATCAACCCGCCAACCAATCATTGGACCATCGTAACTGGACCACTTCTCGATGCCACCCGAGAATAGTGGCTCATTCAGCAATGGACCCGGTAGAAGAAGGGCAACGATTTGGGCATCTGGCCATTACCGGGCGAACCAGCGGCCATGAGGTACCTGCCAAAGGGGGGCACTATTCATGAAAGTTTACTCTCGTCTATTCGCGATTTTCGCTGGTTCATGCTGGCTTGCGGTTTCCGCGCTCGGTGAGGCCGTGCCTGCTGCGGCAAATAAGACTGCGGTTGAGAAGGGCTTCACCTTAACGGAGACTTATGAAGGCAGCGCCGATACCGATGGGTTCATCAGCGATATCAACTCGTCGGCGGGCTATGTGTTCAATCCACACTTCTCGATAAATATGGGCGTGTCGTATCTGTTCGTCAACCCATCTACTTCGAAGACGGGCACGACTTCCGCGTCCGGCATGGGGAACCCGTCGTTAGGTTTCAGATACTCCAGGAAAGGGCAGATGCTTGATTTCAGCACGGGCGTGAATGGAGCGTTTCCCGTAGCGAGTTCGGCGAAGGGGTTGAGCACTGGCCGCGTGACTTTTGACTGGGACAATCATTTCGCACACGGTTTCGATCTCTTTACTCCGTTTTTCGATTTCGGCGTTGCCAACTCGGTTCCTGACACCCGATTCCTGAAACGTCCCTACACTTCTCTCGGCACGCTGGCGCATTTTGAGGGCGGCTCCGAGATGGACCTGGGTGACAAGTTCAGTGTTAGTGCTTCGGGGTATTACATACTCCCGTGGGGCACGCAAGAAATCTTCGTTCGTGGCAAGAAAAGCTCTCCCGGTTCAACCAAAGGGGGCGTAAGCCTGACACGGGACGACGGGATCAACCTCGGACTCGATTACAATCTCACGCGCTTCGTGGATCTGAGCGCCGGCTACAGCTACAGTGTGTACAGCGTCGTTAATACGGTTTCCTTCGGGGTTGAGCTGAATGTCGCGTCGTGGCTCAGGAAACACCGCGGGGAGTAATTTTCAAACACGGGAAGCTTGATCCCCAAATGGACCCTACAGTAAACACTGTAGACAGCAACAATTTCTAAAAAAAACCGCGTGTCGATTTTCAGCGTGTTTCCTACTATTCCCCCAGCCAATCCGCATAGGGTTTCATCGACTCGACGTGGTCGAAGACAATCTTGATTGCTCCCGTGATTGGAATGGCGAGCACCAGTCCGATTGCTCCCCAGACCGCTCCCCAGAACAGGAGGGCGAGCGTGACCGCCAGGGGATTGATTTTCAGGCGGCTGCCCAGCAGCTTCGGATAGAGAACATTCAGCGCGAAGAGATGCAGGCCCACCACGCAAAGTACCACCACCAACAACTCTCCGGGCTCCAGTTGTCCCAGGCCGACCAGGATCGGCGGAACCATTGCCAGCACAATTCCCAGGTACGGAACCAGACTGAGAAAGCCGCTCAGAAAACCAACGAAGTAGAAGAATGGAACGTGCAGCAACCCGAAAATCGCCACGCTCACGCCCGAAATTAGTAGTCCGATCATCAGGTTTCCTACAATGAAGCTTTGCAACATTTTTCCGATCAGCCCCAGCGTCACAAATGCCGTGTGCCGGTGATGCAAGGGAAACAGCATGACGGTGGCGGAACGCGCGTGGCTTTGCCAAGTCAGCAAAAAGTACGCCAGGAACGGGATGAACGACGCCGCCAGCAGGATGTCGGTCAAAGTACCGGCTCCGTGGGTGAGCACCTCGGACCAGCTCTGCACCTGCCGCACCGGCACTACATCCGTATCCTCTGAAGCGCCGACCACCTCGCCCGTCTTCTCGAGCCTCTCCGCTTCCTGGCGGAAGGGCTGGAGGATGGAGCGGATTTTCTGCGAATACTTCGGAACGTTGTCCGCGAAAATGACGGCTTGGTTGTATGACGCGGCGCTGATGCCATAGAGCACGGCCAGTAGAACGACCACGCTGATCAGCGCCGCCAGAGCTCTCGGAAGGTGCAAATATTCTAACGCCTGCACCACCGGAGAAAGCATAAAGCTCAGCAGAACGGCGAAGAAGAGTACCGCCAGCACAGATTCGCCGTAATACGCGAACATAATGACCAGGGCCATGCCAAGTAGTGTCAGCGACCAGTGATGCCCGGGTTGTGTTTCAGAGGTTTCCATAAGGGCGCTGCGTGCCCCGCTCCGACTGGGCAATCATTCTGCCTTACTGGCGCGGGAATTGCACTATTGGAATTTGAAATTGCAGATCGGACATATTCAGCATTCCAAAAACCTCACCACAGGGGACACAGAGGTTCACAGGGGAAAGGAACACAAGGGGACGCGGGGCGCTCCGCAATTTACAATTGATAGATGGATGCACCTGGGATGATCGGCCATAGGCGCATCATGGCCCTGGATGTTGGCTCGAAAAGAATCGGAGTTGCCGTTTCGGACCCGCTGGGGATCACCGCGCAGGGGTTGGATACGATCCAGCGTCAGAATAAGCGCCGTGATCTGGAGGCTTTGGGACAAGTGCTGGCGAAATACGACGTCCAGGAGATTGTGGTCGGGCTGCCGCTGCGCTTGAGTGGAGCGGAAGGCACCCAATCGGAGAAGATGCGCCGCTTCGCCGACGATCTGCACGCGCATTTTGGGTTGACTGTCCATTTATGGGACGAGCGTTGGACGTCAACCGAGGCCAACCGGCTGCTGAGGGAAACCGATCTTTCGATTAAGAAACGGGGGCAGGCGGTCGACCGGATGGCCGCCATTCTAATTCTTCAATCGTGGATGGAAGCGCACACCGGTCTCCGGTAGAGACAGGGCTTGCCCCGTCTCTGTTAACGCCTGATATGCTGCACGCAGGAGACGCGGCAAGCCGCGTCTCTCCCCGAAAGCAGGGGCGAGCGCATGTGAAGATCAGAGGCGAGGGTGAGCGCAATTAGGAGGCTAGTTCGCTAATTTCTGGGAAGCGCAGATTACACTTTGTCAGAGCCTTGGTTAGCGCCTGTTCAATCAGATTCTCCTCGCAGTTCCGCGAGATGGCGATTTCGCTGACCAGTAAATACCGGGCGCGCTCGAGCATCTTTTTTTCGCGGAAGGAAAGCGACTTGCCTTGGCCGAGGATCAGCAGGCTCTTCAGCACTGCGGCTACGTCAGAGAGCGACCCGGTGCGCATGCGATCGGAATTTTCTTTAAAGCGGTCTTTCCAGTCGGCCGCGTTGATGCATTCGCCGGAGGAGAGGTAGTCCACGATCTTCTCCACCTCGCCATTGCGCACCACCGGACGCATCCCTACGTTGCCCACGTTGGCGAACGGCACCATCACTTTCAGACTGCTGGCTGCGATTTTTAGCAGGTAGAATTTCTCGACCGTGGTTCCCATGGTCCGGCTGCTGATTTGTTCAATAATTCCGACGCCGTGGTTGGGGTATACGACCTTGTCGCCGATGTGGAAAACGCCGTTGCCGTTCATGGAGGGGCCCTCGCCCGAGGGAAGCTGGAGAACTTCATCTAGTCTAGCCGAGAGGCGCTCCTAAGGCAATCGAGAAGGGGCGCCCGGAGGCCCGTTTAACGTAAGTCATTTCGGCTGAGCAGGTTGGGCCGGCGCCTTCGGGCGTGAATCGGGACCCGCGCGCCAGTTCGTGGCGGTCGAGGGTTATAATTCCCAAAGCGATGACGGAAGAGATCAAGAAGAAACTTCGGGAAGAGTTGAACACGCTCGAGCATGAGCTGGCTTTCGATATCCCGAGAGAGCTTAAAAAGGCCGTGGCCCTCGGAGACCTTAGCGAGAACGCCGAGTATCACACGGCCAAGCAGCGTCAGGAGTATTTGAAGGCGCGCGTCCGGCAGCTCGGTCAGCGGCTCGCCGACCTGTCCCTGGTCAACATGAACAATATCCCCAAGGATAAAGTTGGCCTAGGCTCGACCGTGACGATCTTCGACGGCACCAAGAATGAAGAAATGACATATGAGTTGGTGGCCAGCGAACAGTCGGACGTGGCTGCGGGCAGAATCTCGACGACCTCGCCGATCGGGCGCGCCCTGTTGAATAAAAAAGTTGGCGATACTGCCATGGTGGTCACGCCGGGTGGAAGCCGTGAAATGGAAATCCTTAAGCTCTCGACGATGCACGATCTCGCCGAAGCCAAGCTGGAAATGGAATCGAAGCCTAAATCAGAATGAGTTGCAAAGCGACGAGCTGCAAAACAATGAGTTACAAGAGTCGCGCGCTATGAGTTGGACCAGCGGAGTTGGACGAGTCTGCGGCGTTCTGCTCGATGCCATCGTGCGCTTGCTCGCGCTCTCGCGGATCAATCCCAATGTCCTGACCCTGATGGGACTGGTGGTCAACACCTACGCCGCGTTTTTGTTTGGATATGCCAATGGCGGCAACCAGCGCCGCATGTTTTTCTATGCCGGTCTGGTCATCATTGGATCGGGATTCTTCGACCTGGTGGATGGCCGGGTCGCTCGCGCCTCAAACAAGGTCACCCGCTTCGGAGGATTTTTCGATTCCATAGTAGACCGGTACAGCGATGCGTCGCTCTTCCTGGGATTGCTGGTTTTCTACGGTCGAGGCAACCGATTCTTCTACGTCGTGCTGGCCGCGTTGGCCATGATCAGCGCCATCATGGTGAGCTATGCCCGAGCCCGCGCCGAGTCGCTGATAGGCACCTGCCGCGTCGGCTTCATGGAACGTCCTGAACGTCTAGTGCTGCTGATTATCGGCGCTCTGTTCAACGTCATGGCTCCGGTGTTGTGGGTGATTGCCGTGCTGTCGACGATTACCGTAATCCACCGCATTATTTACACCTGGCAGCGGACGACGGAGATGGACGCCCCCGCGCGGGCCGCCTGACGGCCGCCTGATCCGGTGCCCGAACCATGGAGCGACGGGCGTCCCCGCCCGTCCCACCGCGAACTATTTTCCTAATCGCTCGCTCATCGACTTCCGTTTCTTCGCGTGCCCGCAGGCCGCGGGAAAACGGATAATGCAACTTAAGTTCCTTTCCAGCTTGCAAAATTCTTTTTCCTTGCCTGTGTCTTCAGCTCAGCTACACTCATCAACGTGTATTCGGCAGCGGCGATAAGGCCAGCAGGATGGCTCGCGACAACGCTTTTGTTCGGCGTCCCGGCCCTGGTCTTCGCGCTCCTATTTCATTGGCTGGGGCCGGATCTCTGGCGACGAGGGACTTCATGGTGGTGCATTTTCCACCTGGTGCTCGTTTTGCCGCTTGCCCTCATGCTGGTCGCCGCGCTTCTAGGCGCGGCGCTTGACCTGCGTTCTGTTTCGTGGAAGGGCCTCCAACAACGGCTGCGCCTCGGAATTCCAAGTGGCACGGTTTGGTTTTGGGCAGCGGCTCTTTCCGGGTTTATGCACGGGGGTACCTGGGCGGATATCTTTGCCGTTGCAGCGTCATGGTTCGCTCTATGGAAAGAGGGGACGAGGCAAAAGTGGCTGTTCGTTGCGATTTTAATAGGCATGCTCGTCAAGCGTAACGCCAGAATCGTTCAACCCACGCTACAGTCTGTGAGACTTTTTGATCCTTCTGGCTTCCACAGCGAGTTCTTCAGCCATTTCGGCCCAAACGATTTCATGGGCATCCTCTTGCACGGGACCTGGTGGATCCCCGTCTACTATGCGGCCGTGATGCTGGTGTGCAACATCGGCGGGGAGGAACTGTGGTGGCGCGGTTATGTGTTGCCCCGGCAGGAACTGGCATTCGGCAGGGCTGCGTGGGTTGTCCATGGCATCTGTTGGTCAGCTTTCCACCTTTTCATGCAGCCGACTCTCTGGGACACGGTACGGATGGCAATCACAGGTGTCGCGCTTTCCTTTGTTGCCCAGCGCACAAAAAGCACGTGGCCGGGCATCGTCGGCCACAGCTTCGGCAACTTGCCCTTCTTTTTAAGCTTGGCGAAGGGCGTCATCTCCCAATAAGGTCGTTCTGAGTTTTTCCGCAGCCTGCTAGACTAATTTCCGCAAAGTTGCGCGGAGTCTTCGAGTGCCGACAAATCCTGTTCTGGTCGTTCACGGCGGTGCGTGGGCCATTCCCGACGATATGGTCGAGGCGCACCTGAACGGTGTGCGCAATGCCGCTGCTGCTGGATGGCGCGCGCTGGAACACGGCGGCTCCGCTCTCGATGCGGTTGAAGAAGCCGTTGTCGTTCTTGAAGACGACGAGACGTTTGACGCTGGCCGCGGCAGTTTCCTGAACCGCGATGGCAAGGTGCAACTTGACGCTTTCATCATGGACGGCGCGACGCTGCGCGGCGGCGGCGTCGGTTGCGTCGAGCGCCTGCGCAATCCGGTTCGTGCCGCCCGGAAAATTCTTAGCGACAGTCCTCACGTCTATTTTGTCGCCGAGGGCGCTGAGCGCTTTGCCGCCGAGCACGGCATTGCTCTCTGCCGCAACGAAGATCTCGTCATCCCCAGGGAGGTCGAGCGCTTGCGTGCATATCAAGCCCAGGCCGCAGCCGGCGGCAACGATCTGTTCGCGCCCACCATCTCGCACGATACTGTCGGAGCTGTCGCGCTCGATCGCGCCGGCAATATCGCGGCTTCGACCTCGACCGGGGGCACGCTCAATAAAGCTCCGGGCCGTCTCGGCGACTCTTCGCTGATCGGCTGCGGCTGCTATGCCGACAATCTCAGCGCGGCCGCTTCCACTACCGGATGGGGCGAGCCCATCATGAAGCTGGTGCTCGCCAAGTGGGCGGCGGATCGCGTCGAATCCGGCAGCCTACCCGAGTGGGTCGCGTCGGAAGCGATGAACTATCTGAAGCAGCGGCTCAACGGCCATGGGGGAATCATTCTGCTCGATGCTCTGGGACGTTTCGGGATTGCCCACAATACTCCGCGCATGGCTTGGGCGATTCACACCGTGGAAAAGCAAGAATGCGGAATTACACGAAACGGCTGACGCGGGAATCCCGGGGTTGGGGATGCTTCGTCTCAGTTCCCAGCTAAATGCAAAAACTTGGCCACAGGGGGCACAGAGGAGCACCGGGAAGAGCACAGGGGGGAACAGAGACGCGCGAGAGAGAAGAGTCCGGGCTCTAGAATTCCACGTGAGCCCGGAGGCTCGGCACCACCACCGGGCCCCGGTCGCGATTGTAGCCGGGGTTGACGATGTACTGCACGCCGGGAGCGATATAGATTCCGCGCCAGACGTGCGCTGTGTAATACGATTCGACGATGTTCTCCCGCCCGTAGTTCAACTTTCCATCGCCCAGGAGAAAACCGTTCCCGCCGTCGGCCAGATAGATCTGGTGATCCTTCTTGATGCCGTTCGACACAAAGGCAATGCCGGCACGGTCCTGCCTGCGATGCCATTGCGCGCCATTCACCCCGATGCCGTCGTCGAAGGTCGAATCAATTTCCGTGTACGCAAATGATTCCGTTCTTCCGTTGTCCCATCCCCAGCGCGCAAACGCGGTGACGTTCCGAGTAAGATTCTGTTCCAGGTTGACGCCGAAGCCATATTTGCGGGTGACGTGCCATGGGTGGTTAGTGATGTCTGGGGCCGGGACCAGGCCCTCTTTAAACTGAGCAACCGCATCGCGGTAGATGCCCATGTTGGCGTAGTTCGTGTACGCGAGCAGCCGCACGACGCCGGATTTTTTCGGTAGGACGCCATGGCGCAGCTCATATTCCCAATTTTCCGCATGAACTTGCCACGGCCGCCATACCAGATCGATTCCGTTCGCAACCTTTGGCATCAGCGCTTCAGCGAAGCGGAAACCCCAGTTGCGGTCCTCGTAATCCGCCACGATGCCCACGGTATAGCCGCGCGTATCGGCGGCGTAGTCCCAGGCGCCGTTGTTGTCCACGGACCAATTGGAGAATTGAAAATGCGTATCGGTGCCGACCGAATTCAGATCGAAGAAGTCCGGCATGCTGAGCTTGCCGAAACGAATTTCGAGGCGGCGCCTCGGCAACTCGTCGAACAGGGACAGAAAGGTGCGCTGGTTCTCGCCCCTGTCCTTGCTCAACGCGAACACTTTGTGGATCATGGCGCGCCCGAGGTACGGCGCCTTGCTCAATGATGGATTGCGCACGATGTCCAGATCCGTGTTCCCGGCCAAGCCCAGGCCGGTGCTGAGCGCCTGGCCGCCGGCTTCTTCAATGTCCACTAGAATCTCGGTGGAATGATTGAGGCGGACGCCGGTGTAGAGCGTCATGACTCGCGAGGTGGCTTTCTCATAGTGTGGACTGAGGCTGTTCGGCCCGCTGTAGTCGGCGTGAAAATCGGGATGAGTCTGGAAGATGAAGTTGATCTGCCCGGAGAGCCAGAAGCGCGTGTTCTTGAAATGCGGGAGCATCGATTCGGGATCGGCAGTGGCGGGCGGGTTGTCGGGTGCCTTGGCCGCATCGTCCGCACTTGCAGGGGGAGTGTCGGTCTTCGGAACTGGAACTGGAGTTGGAGTGGGTGCTTCAGGCTGCTGCGCGTATGCCGGGATTGCGCATGTCGCGGCCGCCATCAGCGACAACACGGCGAGGAGCGTCCCTGCCGTCCAGCGTATCGATTTGCGATTTCGCTTCCCCATTTGCCCCATAGTCAATCTATCAGCATGCCGCTATCAGTATGATGACTGCGCCGATGATTAACAAGAGCATATCACAAACAGTTAACCATGGTTAATACAGGAGCGCATGCATTCGTCATCGGCGGAGCGGCTGATCGCGAGGAGAGGCTGGCCAAGTCGGACTCGTGCCTGAGACTGGGTGGCGACGAGCCCTGGCAAAAATAAAAAGGACAGCCCGGAGCCCCCCAAGGCCGTCCTGATAAACCCTCCCGGTTAGAAGGGCAACTGGCGTCAGGATAGCCGCCACAGATTGCAGGAATATTGCAATTTTGTGAAAGTCCGATGAATTCGATTCAGTCTGGCAGGGCGTCGCCACAGCCGTGGAGGCGCTGCGAACCATCGCGCCGCCGCTGTTATATTGTCTGAGTAGCTGAGGCTCCGCGCACTTAGCGACCGTTGCTGTGGAGGAATGATGGGCCGCAAGACAGAACAATCCCGCAAGCTGCAGAAACGCGCTGAACAATTCATTCCCGGAGGAGTGAACTCCCCGGTGCGCGCCTTTCGTGCGGTGGGAGGCGAGCCGCTGTACATCGTGCGCGGCCAAGGTCCGCACATTTGGGACGCGGATGGCAATGAGTATGTGGACTACATCGGGTCGTGGGGCCCGCTCATCCTTGGGCACGCGGCGCCCACTGTCATTGAGGCGGTGATCTCGGCGGCGCGTAAGGGCACCAGCTTCGGAGCTTCCACTCCCGCAGAAGCGGATCTTGCCGAGCTGGTGATTTCCGCCTTTCCGCACATGCAAAAAGTTCGCTTTGTCAGTTCGGGAACCGAAGCGACCATGTCGGCCATCCGCCTGGCGCGCGCCTACACCAAGCGCAAATACATTGTGAAATTTGAGGGCTGCTATCACGGACACGCCGACGCGTTGCTCGTGAAAGCTGGATCCGGCGTGGCGACGCTGGGCATTCCGGGCTCGGCGGGCGTTCCGGAAGAATTCACGCAGTTCACGCTCGCGCTTCCTTATAACGACGTCTGTGCGCTCGATCAAGCCTTTGAGAAATTCAAGCACCAGATTGCGTGCATCATTGTGGAGCCGGTTGTCGGCAACATGGGATGCGTCCCTCCGGCGCGCGGATATCTCGAAGCTTTACGCGCCATTGCTTCGCATGACAAGGCGCTGCTGATTTTCGACGAAGTCATGACCGGATTCCGCCTGGCATATGGTGGAGCACAGGAACTCTACGCGATCCAACCCGATCTTACGACGATGGGCAAAATCATCGGCGGAGGTTTGCCTGTGGGCGCCTATGGCGGACCGAGCGAAATCATGGATCTGATTGCTCCGCTCGGCCCCGTGTATCAAGCCGGAACGCTCTCTGGAAATCCTCTGGCGATGGCCGCGGGTTACGCCACGCTCAGCTACTTGCGCGAGCACAAAGATGTTTACTCCAAGCTCGATAAGCTTGCCGCAGAAGTGGTCGCCGGAGTAGCTACCGCCGCCAAAGATGCGGGCGTGACCATGTTCCACAACCGGGTCGGCTCGATGTTTACATGGTTCTTCGCGCCGGGCCCAGTCACCGATTGGACTTCTGCAACCAAGTCCGACACCGAAGCCTTCGGACGTTTCTTCCGAGCGATGCTCGAAAACGGCATCTACCTGCCGCCGTCGCAGTATGAAGCGGCGTTCCTGAGCGCAGCCCACACCGAACACGACGTGCAGCAAACCATTGCGGCGGCGAAGCAGGCGTTCGCGTTGGCGGCGGCGTAGGAAGAGCGGGCCGCCATCACCACAAGGCAGCCACAGGTTCTTCCTTGAATACCGGCGGCGGGCCACCCTTGTTGGAGAGTCGGATCGTGCCCAGGAAAGGTTTGACTTGGGGATCGTAGGTCACGGTGATCCTTCCGCCCTTCCCTGGCGAACCATCAAAGCCGCTTCGTCCATCGGAGCCGTTGCTGCCACTCGATCCGCTAGGCGTTCCCATACCTCCGGAGCCTCCCTGGCCTCCACGGCCGCCTCTTCCGCCGGCGCCTCCGGCGCCTCCATCAGCCCTCACGGTCAGCGAACCTCCCCGCGGATCTACCAAGTACAGTTTCTGCTTGCCCGCTGCGGAGACGCTGACTTGGAGGAGAGGATTGCTGCCTGATCGGAACGCTACTCGGACCTCGACGGGCGGCGCGTCTCCTCCATTCCCTCCATCTCCGCCGTTAGAGCCATCGGTGCCGTTTCCGCCGTTTCCGCCCGCCGAGGGATTATTCGGATCGTTAGAGCCCATGCTGCCGCTCGAGCCGGCCATTCCATCGCTGCCGCTCATGCCACTGGAGCCGCTGCTGCCGGAGAAATTCGAGGTGAAGGCGTAGTTGTACCGCACGGGAATGTCGAGCTCGGCGCGGAGGTCTGGATGGCTCGGCACCGTGATCGTGACGTGCCCCAACTTCCCTTCGCTTTTCCTGGGATCATGGGGAAGCGACACAATGCCTTTCTGATTGGCAGTCACAACACTCGGCGTGACAGTGAGGTCCTTCCACAGAACTTTGCCATGGCCTGCACCTTCCGTCTGTAATACTTTGCCGTCCGGCTCAGTCAGCGCCACCACTAGAGGAGACTTCTCGCCCGGCGCGATCCCCGAGCCGTTCGGCAGGCTGGCCGCGATGAACGTGACGGGGGTCTTGTCGAGATAAACCTTCATTCCCAGCCGGACCTTTATAGGTGTGCACCCGCTCAGCGCAAGCTGGCAGGCTATCCACAGGCACGCCGCCCAGCTTGTTTGCATCGGATGTGGGACGCGGATTTTGGCAAACCTTTCATAAGAGTGCCGGTTTCGGGTTAACACAGGATTGGGAGCGACTATTCCGACCATTTCTAAGATAGGTAAAGAGGCCGGTGGCTTAAGCCTGCTCATGATTGGACTCCGCTAAGCGCTCTGGAACGTCCAGATGCCGTCTTAATTAAACACAAAGGCAATCGAAATATTGTGTGATAACCGTCATCGTAGGTAAAGTTATGTGAAGCGATTTCGGTTCATTGTCAGTACAAGTCAGGCTGCTGACAGGGGATGGCTGATCGCTAGCATCTCTTCCACGGGCACGAACTCATACCCCTCATTCTTGTAACGCCGGATCAGATTGTCGGTGGCAATCACCGTCTGCGCGCGATCCGCACCCATGGTGCGATGTCCGCCGTCGTGCAACAGGATAATGTCGCCGCCGCGCATTTGGCGCGCGACTCTCTTTTCGATCACGGCGGCGGGCGGAGCATTCCAGTCGTAGCCGGTCACCTTCCACATCACCGTCTGTAGTCTGAGTTCACGCGCGATCCTGAGCGTTGCCGGTCGTCTTCCCCCAAACGGTGGACGAAACAGATTTGAATGCTCGCCGACTGCGTCCTCTAACGCCTGATGGCAGTCGACAAGCTGCGTCCGCGTCCGCACTCCGGATTCAAAGATGAGCAACGGATGCGTGAACGTGTGATTGCCGATGACATGTCCCGCCTGCGCCACCGCGCGCGCAATATCGGGACGCTCCTGCACGTAGCGGCCGATCATGAAGAACGTCGCCCGCGCACTGTGCTTCGCCAGCACATCGAGCAACCTCAGCGTATGCGGATCGTTCGGCCCGTCGTCGTAGGTCAGGGCGATTTGCTTGCTCCCCGGAATCCCTCCAGCAAATGTCCGCCCGTACCACTGGCCTGAGGCTGCCATCGACTGATATCCCGCAGCAGACGCAGCGGCAGCGGCGGTCAGGCCGATCAGAACGGGGAACATGAAGGAGATTCTAGCTGGTGGAGTGACGGGCGTCTCGCCCGTCCGGCAGCGAGGTGGCCGGGCGGGGACGCTCGGCTCTCCACTGGCAACGGATGTTAACCTTTCCCGCAATTGCGCCGGGAGGCGAAGCGATATATTCTGCTTTCCAGTTCCTGACGACAGTCGCCAGTCGCTAATCACAAATCTATGGCCAAGCTTTTCGAGCTTCCCCGTTACATTGCGGTCGAAGGTCCCATACGAGTTGGGAAGAGCACACTGGCGCGGGTTCTCGGAGAGCGCCTGGCGGCCCAGCGCGTCGTCGAGCCGGAAGACAATCCACTTCTGAAGGCATTCTACGAAGGCGAGCCTGGCGCTGCCTTCCAGACCCAGTTGGCATTCCTGATCCGCCGCTTTGAGCAACTGCGGGCGCTCGATCTGGGGCCGCGCTCGAATAAGACCGTCGTCTCCGATTACATTTTTGAAAAAGACAAGCTCTTCGCCTGCCTCAACCTCAACGATCAGGAACTCGATACCTACAATCGCTACTTCAATTATTTTCGCGAACAGATTCCGACGCCCGACTTGGTCATCTATCTGCAGGCCACGCCGGAAGTGCTGAAGAAGCGGCTGAAGAAAAAGAACGCGGCCGGCGAGAAGGCCATCAGCGAGGATTACCTGATGGAAGTTGTGAAGGCCTACGAACATTTTTTCTTTCACTACACGCAGTCCGACCTGCTGATCGTGAACACGTCCGAGATCGACTTCGTCGACCGCAACGAGGACTTGCAGGAGTTGCTGAAAAAAGTCTCCGCCCCGATCAAGGGCACGCAATATTTCCTGCCGCTGGGGAGCGAGGAAGCCGCCAGCGCGTAGGTGGTCGTTGGTCGTGAGTGTCGGTCCGCAAACGGCCGTCTCCTTCCCGGACGGTTGTACAATTGGCCACGCACGGAGGTCCTATGCGTTCCCTAGCGGCAGTTCTTGCCTCGATTTTGTTCTTCGGCCCGTTCGCACTCTGCCAGGAAGAGCATCATCACGCGTTGACTGAAGAGGAAGTCGGCTCGGTCCATTTCTCGACGTCATGCCGGACCGATCTCGCGAGCAGTTTCAATCGCGCCGTGGCGCTGCTGCACTCCTTCCAGTACGAACAAGCGCGAGAGGCCTTCACCGACGTCGGGAGTCGGGACCCGCTGTGCGCGATGGCGCAATGGGGCATCGCCATGTCCCACTATCATGGGATGTGGGACAACGGCGACTTGGCGGCAGGACGTGTGGCGCTCGAAAAGGCGAGGCAGATCGCGGCGAGCACCGGAAAGACCACATCTCGCGAGACTGCCTACATCGAGGCGCTAGCGGAAATCTACCGCGAGGATGACAAAGGCGTCTCGGTGCACGCCCAAGCTTTTGAGCAGAAAATGGGAGCGCTGCAGGCGGCCTACCCACAAGACGATGAAGGCGCGATTTTCCATGCTTTGACTCTCGCCATCGCCGCCCCCAAGACGGACAAGACCTTTGCCAACCGGCGGAAATGCGGCGAGATCCTCGAACCCATCTTTGCCAAACAGCCGCATCACCCCGGCATCGCGCACTACATCATCCACTGCTACGATAATCCCATGCTCGCCGAGAAAGGTCTGGGCGCGGCTCGCCTTTACGCCAAGATTGCTCCCGCTTCGGCCCACGCCAACCATATGCCTTCGCATCTGTTCACGCGGGTGGGCTCCTGGGACGAATCCATCAGTTCCAACCTCAAGTCGGCGGAACTGGCGTCGGCGGCTGAGGGTACCTCAAAGAACGGCGAGGCTCGCGATCAACGGCTCCATGCTATGGATTACATGGAGTACGCGTACCTGCAGAGCGGGCGCGTGAATAAAGCCAAGGCGGTGCTCGACCAAATGAACTCGCTGCCCCCAATTCCTGGCCTGACGCTGACCGGAGATTACGCATTGGCTGCCATACCGGCGCGCTACATGATCGAACTCGGGGATTGGGAGCATGCGAGCCAGCTTCGACCACGGGAGGGTAGCGTGCCCTGGGCAGAAGCCATCACGTGGGCAGCGATCGGAATCGGCAGCGCTCGTTCGAAGAATGTGGAGCGGGCTGTTCAGGCTGAAGCGAGACTCGCAGTCCTGCGCGATGCCACCGCGAAAAGAGACAATCCCTACTGGTCGAATCAGGTGGAAGTCGAGCGGCGCGAGGTGGCGGCGTGGATCGCGGAACAGAACGGCAAGTCTGCCGACGCCTTGCAACTGGCGCGGTCAGCCGCGGTGCTGGAAGAAAGCATGGACAAAGCTGCGGTCACGCCAGGGGCTGTCACTCCGGCGCGCGAGATGCTGGCGGAATTGCTGTTGCTGGAACATCACGCGAAGGATTCGCTAACCGAGTACGAGGGTGCCCTCAAGGCCGCTCCCAACCGTTTTGACGCGTTGTATGGGGCAGGGAGGGCGGCGGACGGAGCGGGAGATGCAAGTGCAGCAGCGAACTACTTTCGGAAGCTGATCGCAGTTGCCGTCGGCGATGAGCGGCCGGAACTGAAAGCGGCACGGCAGAAGCTGCTAGCGGAAAAGGCAGCGAAGTGAGACTCGTCGCGAGTCCCGGTATGTTATTTCAACGGTAATAATAACTTCCTCGAACTCCACGGCTTCGACTTGACAGCTCTAGACTACCGGATGCGGGAGTTGGTGCCCCTGGCGGCAGAGTAACCTCAACGGAGACATTGCCCAGTGACCATCGACTAT
>Ga0073928_10006155_pt1 | contig 16312 bp, 23 predicted proteins | sample PaiPotPPA55metaG_FD_76969 | JGI IMG/M metagenome (GOLD analysis project Ga0073928, IMG submission 76969) | Iron sulfur acid spring bacterial and archeal communities from Banff, Canada, to study Microbial Dark Matter (Phase II) - Paint Pots PPA... ... | reverse complement strand
CCCACGGCGTTCCGCCGCTTCACCGCCGGCGCGCCGAAGGTCGATTGTAGTGCCAAAACAATTGCCGAGGCCCTCACCGAACTGACCGCGCGCTTCCCTGAACTCTCGCGCCACGTGCGCGACGACAGCGGCCAGATCCGCCAATTTCTTAACGTCTACCTCAATGAAGAAGATATCCGCTTCCTCGGCGGCGAATCCTGCTGCGTCAAGGAAGGCGATCGCGTCCTGCTCGTGCCGTCCATCGCCGGCGGTTCGCTATAAGGCGCAAGCTTGACTGAAGAACCAGAAGCCCGAAGAGCACAATGCCCTACTACGCGCTGTTTTATGAGGCTGTAGATGATTTTATTGCGCGACGCGGAACCTACCGCGACGAGCATTTGCGGCAGGCGCGGGAAGCACACGCGCGCGGCGAACTGGTCCTGGCCGGTGCGCTCGCTGAGCCTGCGGATGGCGCGTTGCTAGTGTTTCAAGGCGAAGGCCCGGCCGCGGCGGAAGCGTTCGCTCGCCAAGACCCCTACGTGAAAAATGGTCTGATCACCAACTGGAAAGTGCGCCCCTGGACCGTGGTGGTGGGCAATGAGCCGCGCGCCCCCCACATCGAGAAACGGTCGGCGGAGTCCGCCTGAAATGATCGCGCGCTTGTGGTCGGCTCACACAACCCCTGCGCTATCCGATTCCTACCTCCAGCACTTCGAACTAGCCGTACAGCCGCAGTTGCGGCGCGTCGAGGGCTTCCTCGGAGCCACGGTGAGCACGCGTCCGGTTCCCGGCTCCGTGGAAATTCTCGTCACTACGTATTGGGCGTCGTTCGCCGCCATTGACACGTTCGCCGGCGCGGATCGCGAAGCTGCCGTGGTTGCCGCCGAAGCCGCCGCTCTGCTGACTGATTTCGATAAGCGCGTGCGCCATTACGAGGTGCCCGCCGCAGAGTTCCCTCCGGTCTCTATTCGCTAATACTGGGGATTTGGGGGCGGCAGTACCCCGAGGTCCGATGTACCCACCCGTCAGCTTTAATGCCAGTTTTTTCATCCCCAGCGCACTTCCTTTAGCGATTCCCGCGTTCTAGCTGCTATAATTCCGCCATTCGCGGTTCACTCCGAGCGGCCATTGGTGCATCGAAATGATCTGCTCGCACTGCCATACCCCTAACCCTATCAGTGCAGATGTTTGCGCACGCTGCGGCAGTGGCTTGGACGTTGGAGCCGACCCAGGCCTGGGCGCAACGCTCGAGGTTTCCGACTCTGCTTCCATCAATACCGGCACAGACTTTGGTCCCCGTTACCACGTGCAATCACTGCTCGGCTCCGGCGGCATGGGAAAAGTCTATAAAGCGCGTGATCGCGAACTGGACCGCACCGTGGCCATCAAGGTCCTTCGTCCCGACCTGATGACCGACCCCATGGCGATGCAGCGCTTCAAGCACGAGCTGCTGCTGGCCAGCAGCATTTCGCACCCGAACATACTGCGCATCCACGACCTCGGCGAATACAACGGCGTGAAGTTCATCTCCATGGCTTACGTCGATGGAGGCGACCTCACGCAGCTAATGCGCAAAGAGGGACGGCTACCGCTTGAGCGCGTGCTCAACATTATGCGGCAGCTTGCCGCGGCGCTTGCCGCGGCCCACGGCGTCAACGTTGTGCACCGCGACCTCAAGCCGCAGAACATCCTGCTCGGATCCGAGGACCATATTTATGTTACCGATTTCGGCATTGCCAAGACGCTGGAGTCCGACCGTACCAGCGTGACGCGCACCGGCGCTGTCCTCGGGACACCCCTATACATGTCGCCCGAGCAGGTGGAAGGCAAGCCGGTCGACCATCGCAGCGACCTCTACACCTATGGGCTGATTTTCTACGAGATGCTCACCGGGATTCTGCCGTTTACCGGAGATACCACCTTTCAATTGATGTATCAGCGCGTTCACCAACTTCCTAAGCGCCCCGAAACTGTCATTCCGGATTTGCCTCCGTATCTCTCGCGCATCTGCCTGAAATGCCTCGAAAAAGACCCCGCGAATCGCTACCAGAGCGCAACCGAAATCCTGTCAGACTTGGATTTGAAGCACGCGCCGACGCACACGCACACGGTGCAAATAACGCTGCCGGTCTTCTCGAAAAAGATTTGGCTGATCTCCGGCTCAACCGCCGTGGTGCTCCTGGCCGGATTGCTGGCCCTCCCTCCAGTACGCAATTTTGTTTTCCATCGCGAGGCCGCGGGCGTGACCTCTAGCATTCCATCGCTAAAGGAGGGGAAGTTCGTGGCCGTACTGCCCATGCGCATCCTGGGCGACCAGAACTCTTTGCGCTACGTGGCGGACGGCCTGACGGAAGCGCTATCCGCCAAACTTTTCCAGCTTCACGACATGCACACCACCTCTGCATCCGAAGTGCAAAAGGCCCGGCCCAGCGATTCCCTGAGTGACGTAGCACGGCAACTCGGTGTGAACCTGGTGGTCTCTGGCACAATTCAGGGCAGCGGAGACAAGCTTCGCATCGTCGCTTCACTCGATGATGTGGCCGGCGGGCGCCGCGTGTGGACTCAGGAATTCTCTGGCGTGCAGCAGGATCTGCTGACGATGGAAGATCAGATCTACGGTGGAGTTGTAGAAGCTCTGGCTCTCAGGCCAACTAGCGAAGAATCTGCTCGAGCCACCCCGCATCCCACGGAGAATATCGAGGCCTACGACCTATACCTCAAGGGGCGCAACGCGGTACGCGGGCAGCAAGACGTCAAGAATGTTCAAAGCGCGATAACCTATTACGAAGATGCACTGAAGAAGGATCCCAACTTCGCGCTCGCTTATGCCGGCGTTGCTGACGCCAGCATGATCATGTACCACGAGAAGAAGGACAGTTTCTGGTCGCAGAAGGCGTTGGCCGCGGCTCAACAGGCCGAACGGCTCAACGGCAACTTACCCGAGGTTCATTTCTCTTTAGGCAGCGTCTACACCGATTCTGGCAAGGGCGCAGAGGCCGTATCCGAGCTGAAGCGCGTTTTGCAGCTGGCGCCGAACTCGGATGATGGATATCGCGGGCTTGGCAAGGCGTATCTGGCACTGGGGCAAAAAGATCAGGCGCTTCAGGCCTATCAAAAAGCCATCGAACTTAATCCCTACTACTGGGTGAACTACAACTTCGCGGGCCAGGCTTATTCCGCTCTTGGGGAATATGACAAAGCCTTGGCCGCTTTTCAGCGAATCATTGAACTTGAGCCCGACAATTCTTTTGGCTACCTCAACACCGGCGCCATTTACTTTCAGCAAGGCAAGTACGACAAGTGCATTCCCTTCTTCGAGAAGGCGCTCAAGATCCAGCCTCACTATTTTACGTATTCAAATCTCGGCACGGCATTCTTCTTTTTGCATCGCTACGCCGAGTCGGTGCCCATGTTCGAGAAGGCCGTGGAAATGAACCAGAACGATCCCATGCTTATGGGTAACCTCGCGGATGCATATCGCTGGTCCAACCAGGTTGATAAAGCAAACGCGACCTACGATAGAGCGATTGCACTTGGCTTTAAGCAGCTTCGGGTGAATCCTCGAGACGCCAATGTGCTCGACCAGTTGGGACTTTATTACGCCAGAAAGGGCGATGCCATCCATGCGTCGGACTTCATACGACGGGCTCGGGCAATCAGCCCGGGTAACGTAGATATGATTTACGATCAGGCGGTTATTTTTTACTTGAGTGGCCGCAATGCGGAAGCGCAGAAGGCTCTGCGAGAAGCGCTACAAAAGGGATATTCTTTGGAGCAAGTGAAAAGCGACCCCGAACTCGGCGCCGTTCAAGGCACTCCCGAGTTCAAGAAGCTTATCGCGGAGTTCAGCAAGCACAACTAGGCAGCTTGTCGGTGCCCCTTCAGCTTTTTCCTGCCCGCAACCATTGCCACCAATCCGGTCCCGATTAGAGCGATGCTGGCTGGCTCCGGGACAGTGGTCAGGCTGACGCTCAGTGACGATAGTGGCGTGCAGTTCCCATTGGAATCACACGTTTGGAAGGCAAGGCCGGGATAGCCGAACTGTATCCCGTAGACGCCGCCAGGGAGAACCGCATCCGGGAACAACGGCGGACCTGAGAATGTGCACGCATTCGCTGCCGTTTGCGTGGCTACGCTGAACGGCGAGGTTCCGTTACTCAAATCAATCGCGCAGCTAAGGAGGCCCGAGAACTGCGAATTAACCGTGACGGTGAGAAACGTAAGCGTCGTATTGGGAATGTTGTTCGTGAAGTCGACAAAGCATCCCAATTGGCCGCCACCCAGTGTGTAGGATTGCGACGAGGTATTCTGACTAAAGGACGCGCAGCTCCCGCTGCCACCCAATCCAATCTTGGGATCAATCGGTGTAGCCTTTGCCGCGCTCGCAGAAAGCACAAACAACACGGCTAGAATGCAAACGTACGTCAAACTCTTCTTCATGGCAACCCCCTCGAGATACAAGTAAGGATAAGCTATGCAGAATCACGAGCATCCGGAGCGCCAAATCGGAGCATATGAATCGCTCCTCAACAATTGACAGGATTAGACTTACGGGCTGGGTTGGGAAGGGCCATGCGCCCGCGAGGAAGCGCGTTGCACACTTCCGTCCGAGCCGTGACCACAGTATGTAAAATCGCCTTCCGCCATCGGATCCACAAACATGAACGACTTTCGTGCGCCGGCCTGCACGACCCTAGCTTTTCGGCTCTGACTCCGCCCATACCAGCATTCAATTGCGTTGCCCTTGCCGACCACGTATAAACTCTCGGCATGCGGGCGCTTCCCCAATGACGGCGCTTTCGAACTGGGTGCCCGCGACCCAGCCTTCTTCGCGGCTTTCTCCCTCGCTTTTCCGCCTCGCCATACTCCTCGCGCTCTCCATTTTCATCAACTACATCGACCGCGGAAATCTCGCCATCGCCGCTCCTCTGCTCCAAGACGAACTCGGCCTCTCGCCGTACCAACTCGGGCTCCTCTTCTCGTCCTTCTTCTGGACTTATGCGATCTTCCAAATCGTTTCTGGCTGGCTCGTCGACCGGTTCCCCGTTAATTGGGTGCTCGCGGTCGGAATCCTTCTCTGGTCCGCAGCTACCTTCGGCACCGGCCTCGTCCACGGCTTCAACCTGCTGCTAGCCATGCGGCTCATCCTCGGCATCGGCGAATCGGTAGCCTATCCTTCCTATAGCAAGATCATCTCTCGCCATTTTTCGGAGTTCCAACGCGGTCGCGCCAACTCTCTCATTTCCGCCGGCCAGGCCTCCGGGCCGGCTTTCGGTACGCTCGTGGGCGGAATGCTCATGGCCCGCATCGGCTGGAGACTTTTTTTTGTGGTGCTAGGGATTGCCAGTTCGCTCTGGCTATTACCCTGGCTGAAGTTCCTGCGCCGCTCCACACCAACGGACGGCGCCCGGCCAACACCCGCCCTCGCCTCCAGCCAAATCTTGCCGGCCAGCGAATCGGCTGCCAGTGCCGGCATTCTGGAAATCCTCCACCAGCGTTCTGCCTGGGGCACCTTCGCCGGACTTTTCGCCTACAACTACATTTGGTATTTCTTCATCACCTGGCTGCCCTTCTACCTCGTGCGCGAGCGCCAGTTTTCCGTCCAAGGCATGTCCCTCGTTAGCGGCATCGCCTTCGTGGTCTTGGCGTGCTCCGCCCTTGCGTCCGGGTGGCTATCCGACAAATGGATCGCGGCGGGCGGCACACCCACTCGCGTTCGCAAGACCTTCACCGGAGCGGGCCCTCTAATCGCATCTAGTCTTGTGCTCGTCGGTATCGTCGCGAATCACGCGATCGCCGTGGGAATTCTCATGCTCGCCTGCATCGGTCTGGGCATGTGTACGTCAAATCTTTGGGCGGTAACGCAAACGCTCGCGGGCCCCGCCACCTCAGGCAAATGGACCGGCCTGCAAAATTTCACCGGCAATTTGGCAGGATGGATCGCGCCGGCCCTCATCGGACTAATCGTTCAGCGGACCGGAACTTTTTTCTGGGTCTTCGTAATCACAAGCGGAGTCACTCTGCTAGGCGCGGCCGCGTGGGTTTTTGTCGTCGGCCCCATTAGGCCAATCGCTTGGTCCTCGAACGTTTCCACGTAGGGCGCAGGTATTCTTGCGCCCCAACTCGCCAACCAACCGGCCCTAACTTGAGCCACGGGCAACAGCATAGGGGCTCTGCGCGCGGTATCTCTTCTCGAATTCTTCGCGCGTGCACATCGTTCGCATGTCCGTAATGCGGTCGACGGCCAAAATTCCGTCCAGATGATCGATCTCATGTTGCAACAGCTCGGAGAGGTCGCCTTCTTCGCGCGCCCGAATTTCCTTCCATTCGCCCCGCAAATCCTGACACCGCACAATGATCTCGCGATGCCGCTCTACCTGCATGAAAATCGAAAGAAAACTCAGGCACGCATCCCAAACCACGATCTTGTCTTCGCTGCGCCAAGTAATCTTTGGATTCACCAGCGGCCAGGGCTCGGCGCCCGGCAATTGCAGAAAAATCACGCGCTTCGCCGCGCCGATTTGTGGCGCCGCAATTCCGCGCCCGTACCCTGTGCGCGCGCGCCAATGTGCCAGCGTATCCGCCAAATCCGCAACCAGCGAGCGAATTTCAGGCAAGCTCGGGTCGACAACACGAGCGGCCACCTCGCGCAATCCCGGATCGCCCAATTGCAAGACTGTCCGTACCGCCACGCCTTAGTCTCCTCTTCTCGGCGCCCCAGTGCTCCGAACTTGCGTGTGCTATGCGTTAAGTCTTTTCCGGCCGTTCCCACCGGCCCGAATCTGCTGCCCTGAAAATCGCCTCAATCACCGCCATGTTCTTAATTGCGTCCTCGAGCGGCACCGGAACTTCCCGCTCGCCGCGAATCGCTCGCGAAAACTCGTCGCCCTGAATCGTATATTGGTCGACAATCGGAAACTCCTCAATCTTTGGCGCTCCGGCCATCAGGTCCCCGATGAAAATCCGGCACGGCCGATCATTCGGCGCGTTCCACGGAATTTCGATTTCGACGCGCCCTGACGTCCCGAGAAAATGCATCGTCTGGAAGTAGGCCGTTTGCGTGCTGCACGTGAAAATCGATTGACCCGAAGGAAACTCCAGAATCACAGAAGCCAGGCGGTCCGTCCCAAAATCCGGGTCGCGCTCCAGCGTCCCTGCGACACGCGTCGGCTCCTCTCCATAAATAAACCGCGACATCGTGATCGGGTAGCAGCCGATATCCATCAAACCGCCGCCGCCCCATTCCACCTTGTGCCGCACATTGGCAGGATCGCGATTGAAATAGCTGAACACCCCCGCGATAGCGCGCAAATTGCCGATGCCACCGCTACGAATGATTTCCTGCGTGCGCAGCCACTGCGGATGCGTCTTCACCATGAACGCTTCGCCGATTTTCACGCCAGTGCGGTCACGCACGGCGAGCAAACTCTTCGCCTCCGCCACAGTCAAGCTGATGGGCTTCTCGCAGAGCACATGCTTCCCTGCTTCCGCTGCTTTCGCCGACCACGGCACGTGCAAATGATTTGGCAGCGGATTGTAAACCGCCTCGATCTCGCCATCCCGCAGAAGCTCCTCGTAAGAGCCATACGCTTTCGCAATCCCCAACTTCTCCGCCGCCTCTTCCGCCCTATTCTTATCGCGAGAAGCAATCGCCGTAATTTCGCTGTACGCGCCCTTCTGCATTCCGGGAATCACCTTGCGCACGGCAATCGACGCCGCCCCCAGAACTCCCCATTTCACCTTTTTCATCCGCGTCTCCGTGCACCCGCCGCGCCGGCGGCTAATGCTTTTCGGCCCTCGCTTGCACTACAATCTACACAACTCGCTCTGGAGGTAGCTATATGACGGCTGATCGCGTGGAAGTCTCCTGGGACCCCGGTAAGTCAAAGTGGCTGGTCCGCATCCAGAGCGGCGAAGAAGTGATTCGTCGCTATTGCGACGCGCCCAAGAGCGCTGACGAACAGACGCTCCGCGCCGCCGCCGACAAAACAGTGCGCGACGAAGGATACCAAGTCGGGCCCGCTGGCGTTACCGTCCGTCGAGAGTCCGCCGCAGGGCGCTAAGCTTACGTCTGTGGCTATGCTTATAGAGCCGCAACCGCGCTTAGCCCGATTCGATTGCGCGTTTCAACGCTCCAATATCCCTAGCTCTTAGCAACCGGCGAGAAATCCGTTAGCGCCATATACGTAGAGTCCACTTTCTCCACAATCTTGCCGTTCTCCTCGGACTTGTCGCGCACGGCCTTCCATTCCGGGTCATCCTGGAAAGCTTTCCAATTGGCCGCCGCGGCCTCGCGGCTCGGATGCGCGAGGACGTAGATCAGCGTGGTGCTCTTGGCCGGTTCATCGAGCGGCGTCCAGTACGCCACATTCTTCATGCCATGTTTCTCGAAGAGTTTTGTCGTGTGTTCGCGGAAACGTTTCAGCAAGTCGTCCAGCTTGCCTTCATACGTGTGATACACACGAAGCTCATAGACGGTGGTTGATGTCGGGTCCGCTTTCGGTTGCGAGGCAGCCCACGCGGCACTTGGAAGCAAGGTCATAACGGGAAGCGATTGCAGCAGTGTTCGTCTTTTCATGGCTGGAGATTCTAGCAGGTCCGAGCACAGGAAGCGCAAGAGGGGCGTTATATTCGCGCAGCGTCTCCGCCAGCAGCCTGCCCGCTTCAGTTCGATATCGCAAATGGCATATAACTCTTCCAACATTAGTGAGATGACGGCCGCAAGCAGAAGTGCGCAGTGTCGAACTAAATTTAAGTGAAAACCGGTGAGCGTCGTCGGCATTTTGACTGTGCCTGAGCCGACGTAGCGGGATCGCAAATCAAAATAAGTTTTGTAATTGGCTAAACAACGGCTCGCGTTTCTGCAGAAGACTCCAGCGAGCCGAGAAGGCCAAGGCTCGGAGAATACAGCTCCTCCCGTTGCAGCCCGGTGAGCAATTCCAGCACTTCGCCATAAGCCGCTATCGCCGCGCTGTACTCTTGAAACTCGAAAGAGTACTGCGCAGTCGCGCGCCGTTTGATCTGTAAGTCAGCGGAGAGTTCGAGGATTCGTTCTATAGCCTTTTCAGCAACTGAAGGAACTTCCATAATGGACCGGGGCCTCCTGTTACGAGACTTTACTCCGCAGCGTAAATCTCACAATCAGGTGAAACCTCGTTTTTGGCAGCGGATTTTCCCTGCCGTGTACCCGCGCTTTTCAGCCCGCAAATCCGATCTATACGACAATTCATCCCTGCTGATAAGCGGTTTACCGGATAGCGCACTAGGCCCCCACCCGCTAATTTGCACACGCACCATTTGAGGAGCTCTTACTCCCAGGAGGCACGCTCGGTGGAAAATCCATTCGACATTATGAAAGTGCTGAGTGATGACAGCTTGGCATGGTTGGAAGCCGCGGAAGAACTCAGCGCGGCCAGGCTTCGCGTTTGGGAATTGCTTGCCGATTCCCCCGGCGAATACATCGTCTTCAATCAAGAAACAAAAACCCTCGTCGCGCATTTCTCCATCCACGAAACTCCGCAAATACCAGAGTGGTGGCGGCAAGAAGACGAATACGTCGAAACTCCGCAGCCCGCAGTCGCTGCGCTCAACAACGATTCCGCATTCGGCGATAACGCCGCTCTCAACGACGATTCAGCGTTCGACGACGACGATTTCGACGAGTACGTGCACGTCCTGCAACCGGCACTAGCATAGCCAAAATTGTACGGGCACAGCATTGCTGTGCCCTAGGTCCGCAAGATGTCAAATGCTAGCGGTGTTCTTCCGTCGAACCAAAGGAAGCGAGCTGTCGTAGGCGAAGCCCCTTCCTCTCTACAGCAAGCCCGTTAAACCGTCATGCCTTCGCGGCCTGCATCTGCGCAAGCCGTTCTTGGAACTGCCGCGTAATATGCGGCACGATTCCAAGCTGCCGCTCGACCAGCATAAGCTGCGCGCGATGGTGCATCTCGTGCTCCTTCGCACCGAGCAGCCGCTCGAAGCGCGACTTAGCCGTCTTTCCATCGCCCTCCGTCACCATCTCCCCCAGAAACTCCGGCGTCACTGTCTCCAACCACGCCGCGAACTGCTCTCCCTCCGTGCGCAGCAGCTCCACGATCTCCGCCTTCGTTCGCGGCTTCACTTCGTCGGCCTCGAAGCGCTCGCGCATCTCCAAATAATTGAATCCCACCATCGTCGTCAAGCGCCGCTTCCTGTGAAGCTCGTCCCAGATGCGCGTGGCAATCCCGATGTGCGCCAGCATCCGCGCCACCGATTTGCACTCGGGCGCCGCCACGTGCCCGTACTGCGACTCCGGAATATCCTCGGCCACCTGAATTGTATTCTTTCGCACCGTACGAAACGCGCTTGCCAGTTCTCTTCCGCCGTAAGAACTCATGCTCGTTCACCTCATTGTCGTATCTTCAGAGTGTGACATTTTCCACCCTGTACGGGCAGATGGCGAATTGGATGCCTAGCCCCCTACCGTCGTCACATGGTTCCCGCGCACAACGACGCGCGACACGAGCGTGCATGTCCCGGTCGCTTTATGCAAAAATGATGGTGTCCTGGTTAGATTGTGGGGCACTAAACAACCGCTTGCGTTGCCTGGCGAAAATCTTCTTATTGACTGCGCTCCTCGCGCCGACTAGCCGTGCGCAGGATTTGCCTGCCGCTCCTCTGGCGCCCGGCTCGGCACCTTTCCCGGAGGAAGCCACAAAGAATGCTGGCGCGCCGTGCATAGAGCCGCCGCCCATGGTGCGCATTGAAGATTACAACGGGCCGCTCCAAAAGCTCGTGGGCACCTTCGCTGGGCCGCTAGAACGCAAGTCCGTGCACCCACCGCGCTACAAGCCCAGTGCCAAACTTTGCACCCTCACCTTGAAGGGCAAATTCATTCTCTTCCTCAAGGATTCAGTTGACCCGGTGAACTTTCTTTCCAGCGGTTTCAGTGCCGGGCTTGATCAAGCCGGAAACTCGGACCCTAGCTATGGGCAGGGCGCCGAGGGATACGCTCAGCGCTTCGCTGCCGATTTCACCGGTCAGGCCACCTCTAGATTCTTCAAGGAATTTGCCTATCCTTCGATATTTGCAGAGGACCCGCGCTACTACCGCCTGGCTCACGGCTCCGCCGGAAAGCGTTTGCTCCACGCGATGGAGCACGCTGTCGTAGCTCACCGCGACGATGGCAAACGCATGTTTAATTTTTCCGAATGGCTGGGCACCACGAGCGCGGCCGTGCTGAGCAACACATATCAGCCGGACATTCAACGCGGCTTCTCGGCCACAGCGGAGCGCGTAAGCTCCAGCATCCTCCAAGACATGGGTTTCGACGTCCTGCGCGAATTCTGGCCCGAGATCTCCCACAAACTCAAGCTGCCCTTCCGCGGTGAGACGCCTCCCGCAAACGCCGACCCGAATCCTGCCACTCGATAACTTGGCGCGATCGCCGAGGAAGCTTCTCAGCCAAGCCCATGTCTTCTTTAGAACAGACCTGCACTCCGGCGCCTGCCATGATGTATCACCAGCCTGAATAGCGGCAAGTCCGCAGAGCGCAATCGAATGCCGACGTGCCAGAAGTGGCTGCAAATCGGGAGAGGCATACATGCAACCAGCTCGGTACGACATCTTAAGAAGAGCGGACAACGCTGCCATTTGGCTTGAGACCTTAGCGGACCTAAATGCCGCAAAATCCAGGATCAAGAAGATCGCTTCCTTCTGGCCAGGTAAATACGAGGTCGTTGACCACCAATCGCAACAGATAGTTGCAACCGTTGCCACACCCTCGCGGCTGCGCGCCCCCTTTAGGCGCCTTCGGGAGTCCACAGGCAAATCTCTTTGCACCGGCTATGCCTGGCTCCTGGCGCCTGCCCCCCGCGTAGCGGATTTGGCGTCCTACAAACGCCTCCACAGGTATGCCCGGAACTGTTATCGTACAAGCTGGGGATGGCTTTGCTCCCCGGCGGGTCGCGTACAAGCCTACCGACCGCGCTAGGGAGCTTCCGACCACGGGAAATCAGGCTTTTCATGTCAAAAATCATTCGAACCTTTCACAACGGCAAAAACGAAGAAGTCGGGCGGCTCACCTTTGAGGAAAAGGATGATCGTTTGCACGTTCGTTCCTCCGCGGCTCCCGGCATCGATCGCCGATTTCGCACCGAAAAAGGCGCGGCCGATTGGTGGCAAAGCAACGTCGATCCTGAGACCGGGAAGATCCGAAGGCAGCGGGATGTCTGATTGGTCCAGAGACGCCGCCCTGCGATTCGCCGCGTTGCTAAAAACAAAGCAGATCCAGGAAGCCAGAGTGATCCGCGATCAGAATGATCTAGCTCAGAGCGCGGCTAAAACATGGGCTGATCTATGCGAACTGTTCAAGGTAAGGTGCACTGAATTCAACGCCGAACCCGATGTGGCGGGGATCCTGAATTGCGACACCACCCGCCACCAGGAGTTGAAAATCACCAGAACCGATAATGCCGCGATGTTGCGGGGCACATTCGACGCAAAGCGCCACACCATTCATTTCATGGGCCCTAACATTGGCAAAGAAAAAGCTGAAATAAAAATCGAGATTATTGCGGGCAGCTCTACAATGCGCTTCGTGGACAGCTTGCAGAGAAAGCTCGATCCCCAGGACATTGTGGACATATCTTTGACCGATTTGCTGCAGCTAAATTAAGTTCCCACCAGATGACTCCATCAGTGCTGGAATAGCCCTAACGCTCAAAACCTCGCCCGCGGTTGATTTGTCAATGTGACTCATATCGAACAGATTTCAAATCCTTAATCTGCCATCCTTCTGGTCACAAGCACGGAATCTATCGAGGAGTCGCATCCGTGTAGCGCGTGTCAAAACGTTTCTAATTGGCGCGCTCAAAGATAAAAGGAGTTGAAGACATGCTTGCATTAATCGCCGCAGTTCTCATCGTTCTCTGGTTACTCGGGTTTTTCGCGTTCCACGTTTCCGCCGGCGTCGTCCACGTCCTGCTAATAATCGGTATCGTGATGCTCGTCCTGCATTTCCTCCGCGGCCGAGCCGCCACCATCTGAGGCAACGGGTCCACCGCAGGCGGAGCATCTGGAACGCCCTTGACCCAGCCTAACCCGCGTGCGGCTAGCTTCAGCGAGCCTGAGCGAAATCGCGTCGCAGCGGATAGTCCACGATGATAGCCCGTCCGTCCGTGAGCGCCTTGACCGAATGCCGCGCATTACTAGACACAATCGCCACCACGCCCGCTCGCGCTATCTGGGTCGCTTCGTCGGATGGTTATCTCGAGCTCGCCCTCAATCGCCTCGTAGACTTCTTCCTGTGGATGGTGGTGCTCGTGAATGGACGAGCCCCGCACGAAGTCGTAATGCGCGAACGTCATGCTCTGCGAATGGAAATAGCGCTCGTGCCAGCCCGGCAAGCGCTCAATGACATCGAGGCTGCTAACGTCAATAAATGGCATACAAGTCCCCTCAAAGCATCCTAGCCCAAAACTACCCGATGCGACTTTGCCAGTCGCCCCAAAAGCCTTATACTCCGTTGCCCAAAGAAAGAAAGGAGCCACGTGCATTACGAACAGCAAAAAGCCATGCAGCGCGAGCTAAATGAACGAATCCCGCCTGCCGCAAACGGTGACCCACAGAACGAGCTGCGCCACGTCGTCAATTCACAGCGCCTCTCCGGAAAGAGCTTCGACCAAAGCGTCGCCTTCGCCATAAGTGTGATCAGCAAGCGCTATCCCCAGTTCACTCCCCGTATTCTGCCACCGCGATAAGCAGTTAGTCCTAGCAGCGACGATGGATGTAGACGATAGGTGCAAAGGTCTACCTGGATGTCGTCCGCTTAATCTGCGGAAGAAGTTCAGGTACGTCTTGTGCTTCACGTTCTCCATTTCTTGTCTTCCTCGATACTCTCTCGAACGCGGAACGCGGTGATCTTGCGGATCAGGCTCAGAGGTAGCGGCTTCTCCAGGGGAAACTGAATCGACCCCCTAGCCGTAACAAATTTCGAAAGATCGTCCGCAAAAGCCTTCACTGCCGACGGCGTCGGATAGAAGCCGATGTGATGTTTGTGCGCGGCAAACGTCACCAATATCCTCCGGCCGGAAAACGCCGGCATCCCCCACTTCAAACTTTCCTTGGCACCCGGTGCCGCGGCGCGAATGCAAGCCCGCATTTCGCGCAGCTTCTTTTGAGCCTCTTTCGGGGCCGCTTTGATGTATTCGGTGATGGTCGTAGGTCGTGCCTTTTTTGGAGGCATGGTTCTATTTATCAACCCTCCCTGCTAGCATAGCCACATGAAAAAGGCGAAGTCTAACAAGCGGCGCCTTTCCGCGAAAGCGCAAACCCAAAAACCAAAACGCGCTCCGAAAAACATCGATGAATATCTTGCCACTGTCCCCAAACCCGCCCGCGGCACCTTGATCAAAATGCGCGCAGCAATCCGCTCCGCAGTGCCATCGGAAGCCACCGAGACTATCAGCTATCGGATCCCAGCCTTCAAGCACAACGGAGTGCTCGTCTGGTTCGCCGCTTTTTCAACCCACTGCAGTCTGTTTCCCGCCGCGTCCGTAATCGAAGCATTCAAGAACGAACTCAAGGGCTTCTCCACATCCAAAGGCACCATCCACTTCCCCACCGGCAAGCCTCTCCCGATCGCACTTATCAAGAAACTAGTGAAAGCACGCGTCGCGCAGCACGAAAGCAAGAAACGCCTCTAACCGGGTCCGTGATATAACCATCCATCCCTTCAGCGAATCTACGATTTCATAAATCATAGTGCCCCCAGTCATTCAAGTTTCCGGAGTCCGCAAGACCTACGGCTCAACAGTAGCGGTCGACGAGGTGTCCTTCGACGTAAACGAAGGCGAAATCTTTGGCCTAATCGGCCCCAATGGCGCAGGTAAGACCACCACGATGGAGTGCATCGAGGGTCTGCGCACGCCCGACCGCGGCACGATCTCCGTTCTGGGCCTCGATCCCTTTCGTCAGGTCTACAAGCTGCAGGACCGCATCGGCGTTCAGCTCCAGCAAGCGCAACTGCAGAAGCGCATCAAAGTGTGGGAAGCGGTTGACCTCTGGGCTTCGCTTTACCAGAAGAAAGCCACAGACGCCGAGCGTCTACTCGAACAGCTCGGCCTCACCGACAAGCGGAACTCCTGGTTTATGAATCTCTCCGGAGGCCAGAAGCAGCGCCTCTTTATTGCCCTTGCGCTGATCAACGATCCCGAAGTCGTGTTTCTCGACGAGCTAACCACTGGCCTGGACCCGCAGTCCCGCCGCGCGATCTGGGATCTCGTGCGCGGCATCCGCGAGCGTGGCAAGACCGTCTTTCTCACCACTCATCTGATGGAGGAGGCCGAACGTCTCTGCGACCGCGTAGCCATCATCGAGCACGGCCGCATCATCGACATCGACACGCCGCAGCAGCTCGTCGACCGCCACTGCCCGGAGCGAACCGTCGTTCTCGCCACAAACGCCCCGATCGCCGAAGAGCGCTTTCGCGCGATCCCGGGAGTCGAAGCCGTGACCTGCACGGACTTGCGATTCGCCATTCGCGGTCGCGGCGACGATCTCGTCACCGAGGTCATTCACTGCCTGTCCGAGAACGGCATCCGCGTCACGGATTTCCGCACGATTCTCCCCAATCTCGAGGATGTCTTTCTGAAACTCACTGGTCACTCGATTCGCGAGTAGGTTCGATCGAATAGGTTCGATAATGATGCTGCGTGGACTCTGGAAACTAACTTGGATCGAGATCAAGATCTTCCTGCGCGAGCCGCTCGGCGCCTTCGGCACCATCGGTTTCCCTGTTCTAATTTTTCTCGTGCTGGGTCGAGTAGCTAGCGGCAGGATCGCCCCTAGCTCCCTCGCCGCCAGCAGCTTCATCCGCGTCGGTCTACCCGTTCTCGCGTCCCTTCTGATCGCTGTCAGCACCGTGCTTTCCCTGGTCACGATTATCTCGATCTACCGCGAGGGCGGCATCCTCAAGCGCCTCCGCGCCACTCCGCTGCGCCCCCAGACCATCCTAACCGCCCACGTAATCGTCAAGCTGCTACTCACCGCGGCCACCCTGGCCTTGATGGTCCTGGCCGGCAAACGCTACTACCCGGTCGGCGTTCATGTTCCTTTGTTCTCGTTCACCATCGCGTTGCTGATCAGCACTTGCAGCATCTTGTCGATCGGCTTTCTCATCGCCAGCATCGTTCCCACCGCCCGCTTCGCGCAGCCCATCGGCGCCATCATCATGTACCCGATGATCGCCGTCTCGGGACTTTTCGTGCCGGTTGCATCGCTGCCGCCGGCGCTCCGCGCGGTGGCCAGAGTCGTGCCGCTAACCTACACGGTCTCGCTGCTCGAAGGCATCTGG
>Ga0073928_10006151_pt1 | contig 16317 bp, 10 predicted proteins | sample PaiPotPPA55metaG_FD_76969 | JGI IMG/M metagenome (GOLD analysis project Ga0073928, IMG submission 76969) | Iron sulfur acid spring bacterial and archeal communities from Banff, Canada, to study Microbial Dark Matter (Phase II) - Paint Pots PPA... ... | reverse complement strand
CGGACTTCGGTCTTCGAAGGGTGTACATTGACGTCCACTTCGGCATTGGGCATTTCGATGAACAGCAGCACCACCGGGAAAACCGTCGGCGGCAGGATATTGCGATAGGCCTCGGTGATCGCGTGCTGAATCAGACGGTCGCGAATGAGGCGTCCGTTGACGAAGGTGTAGATGGAATTGCGGTTGAGCTTCTGGATTTCAGGCTTGGAAATAAATCCATGCAGACGCAGGCTGCCGGGATCGGCGGAAGCGTCTTCGTTTTCTTCTTGTTCCTTTCGTCTCCACGGCGGAGGCTGGGGAAGGCCGATGCGGGCCAGCGGCACCACGGCGGCGACCGAGATCAACTGGTCGAGAATATCCTTGCCAAAAATCTGGTAAACACGGTCGCTGTAACTGGCGACTGGAGGCGCGACCAGCACGGCATTGGTGGCCGAGTGCAGCTCGAAATGTTTGTCTGGATGCGCCAGAGCATAGTGCGTGACCAGCGAAGCGATGTGCGAAAGCTCAGTTGATTCCGCCTTCAGAAACTTCTTGCGCGCAGGCGTATTAAAGAAGAGATCGCGAATGGTAATCGAAGTTCCGCCAGGCAAGCCCGCTTCTTCGACGCGAAAAATCTTTCCGCCGGTCAGTTCGACGATGGTGCCGGAGTCCTGATCGGCGGCGCAACTCTCCAGGCGCAATCGGCAAACCGACGCAATTGATGGCAGGGCCTCGCCTCGGAAGCCCAGAGTTGAAATGTTGAGCAGGTCCTCGGCATTCTGTATTTTCGACGTGGCATGGCGCTCGAAGGCCAGTAGGGCGTCGTCGCGTACCATGCCGCAGCCATCGTCGGTGATCTGGATGAGCTTCTTGCCGCCGGCTTCGATCTGAATCTTGATGCGCGTGGCGCCGGCGTCCAGAGCATTCTCCAGCAGTTCCTTGACGACCGAGGCTGGGCGTTCGACAACTTCGCCTGCGGCGATCTTGTTGGCAACGTGCTCGGGGAGAACGTGAATGCGGCCCATGAGATTGGTTAAGTTTGGCAGATGAGGGCGGGGAAGGCAAAAGGTTACGGTTGACCTTTTGGGCGGTCTCTCCCAAATTGGAAGCAGCACGTAGGATAAACAGTCCACGATAATTTGGATTCGAACCAAAGGCGCAATTATGGCCAGCAGAAACTTCAGGATGCTGAGCTTAGCGTTGTCAGCTTGTTCGATCGTCCTCATGTATCCGGGAATGAGGTTGCTGCCCGGTATTTCGTTCCTGCTGCTGATCACCTGCCTGGTGGGCGCCTTGGGATGCTCCGTTCGCGGCGCTTCACGGAACCAAGTTGTGGCTATTGGCCTCCGTCTGGCCCATTGGCTACCTGATCGTACTGACTCCGTCCGTTTTTGCCGGAGAATGGGCGTAGGTCGAGGAGGCGAACAATTTGCGAAACCGATTTGATCGGAATAAAATAACCAAATGTCCGCACCTCTCTCCTGGGCGCACCCCCTTGTCGCCGAATGGTTCACCAACAAATTCGGTACGCCCACCGAGCCGCAAGAGCTGGGCTGGCCACACATTCTTGCCGGGCGAACGACTTTAATCTCCGCACCCACCGGTTCCGGCAAGACGCTGGCGGCGTTTCTTGCTTGCATTGACCGGTTGGTGCGCAAAGCGTTGGCTGGCGATCTATATGACCGAACGGAAGTCCTCTACATTTCGCCGCTCAAGGCGCTGGGCAACGATATTCAGAAGAACCTCGAAGTCCCGCTGGGTGAAATTCTGCAAATGGCGGGTGAGCGTGGGCTGCTGATGCCGCAGATTCGTACGGCAGTCCGGACCGGGGACACGCTGATGCAGGAGCGCCGCGCCATGCTGAAGCGTCCGCCGCATATCTTGGTTACCACGCCCGAGTCGCTCTACATTTTGTTGACCGCGGAAAAAAGCCGGGCGATCTTGCGTGATGTGGAAACCGTAATCGTGGATGAGATCCACGCGGTCGCGGACGACAAGCGCGGGGCGCATCTGACTTTGTCGCTGGAGCGGTTGGAGGCACTGACCTGTCGTCCGCCAGTTCGTATCGGGCTTTCCGCCACACAGAAGCCAATTGAAGATGTCGCGCATTTTCTGACTGGGAACGGCCGGCCGGATCCCGTGATCGTCAACATCGGGCACAAGCGAACGCTCGATCTCGCGGTGGAAATTCCTGCCACGCTGCTTGGTCCGATTGCGAGTAACGAGATGTGGGAGGAAATCTATAGCCGCATCGTTGAACTTTCCGAGCAACACCGCTCGACGCTGGTTTTTGTGAACACGCGCCGGCTGGTGGAGCGGGTGGCGCATCACCTGGCCGAGCGGATTGGGGAAGACAATGTCGGAGCACACCACGGAAGCTTGTCGCGCAAGCTTCGACTGGCAGCGGAGAAGAAGCTGAAAGAAGGACAAATCAAAGTTCTTGTAGCGACGGCTTCGCTTGAACTTGGAATCGATATTGGCACGGTGGATCTGGTCATTCAGATCAGTTCGCCGCGTTCGATTGCGGTGGCGTTGCAGAGAGTCGGGCGATCGGGTCACTGGCGCGGCGCGGTTCCGAAAGGAAGATTTTTTGTCACCACAAGAGACGATTTGCTGGACTGTGCGGCGCTGGTGCGGGCGGTCCGGCAGGGCGATCTTGATCGCCTGATGATTCCGGACGCGCCGCTGGATGTGCTGGCGCAGCAGATTGTGGCGACCTGCGCGGCGGAGAATGGCAATGCCTGTGTGGAGCGGTCGCCCCGCCCGCTTTCGGATCCAGAAATACTTACGGAGGCTGGCCTCATCGCTGGCCCCATCATTTCGCGGGCGGGGGCGCCCGCGCCACACGAGTCGGACCAAGGCTGGGATGAAGACGATCTGTTTGCTTTAGTCAAGCGGGCCTACCCCTATCGCAATCTTTCGCGTGAAATATTCGACTCGATCATCGAAATGCTTTCCGAAGGCATTGCTGCCCGCAGGGGCCGCTACGGCGCGTACATCCATCACGATCGCGTGAATCACAAACTGCGCGCGCGGCGGGGAGCGCGGTTGGCGGCCATCACTAGTGGTGGCGCGATTCCGGAGACTGCATTGTTCACGGTAGTTGCCGAACCAGAAGGCATCATGGTCGGCACGCTGGACGAGGATTTCGCGGTTGAGAGCAACGCCGGCGACATCATGCTGCTGGGGAATACTTCGTGGCGCATCCGGCGCGTGGAAGGGAAGTCGGGACGCGTGCTGGTCGAGGACGCGCATGGAGCGCCGCCTACGGTTCCGTTCTGGCGAGGAGAAGCTCCAGCGCGCACGGAAGAACTCTCATTTCATGTGGCGGAACTCCGGCGGGAGATCAGTGAACGGCTCCAGGGAATCTCTCCGGCAGCGTTGTCGCCAAAAACTCCTCAGGTATCGGAGACGGTCACGTGGCTGGCACAAGAGTGCGGGCTAGATGAATCCGGTGCCTCCCAATCCATCCAATACGTCCTCGAAGGGCGGGCGGTGCTGGGCGAGGTTCCGACGCAGAGCACCGTCATCGCCGAGCGCTTTTTCGACGAGGGCGGTGGGATGCAGTTGGTCATACACGCGCCTTTTGGCGCGCGCATCAACAAAGCCTGGGGACTGGCGCTGCGCAAACGTTTCTGCCGCAGTTTTAATTTCGAATTGCAGGCGGCCGCAACTGATAACGGTCTGAACATCGCGCTGGCCGAGCAGCACAGCTTCCCACTGGGCGATGTGTTTCATTTCTTAAACGCAGAGACAGTGCAGCCGATCCTTGAGCAGGCAGCACTGGCTTCGCCAATTTTCGGAACGCGCTGGCGCTGGGCCGCTAATCGCTCGCTAGCGCTCTTGCGCTTTCAGGGCGGAAAGAAAGTTCCTCCGCAGATTCAGCGCATGCGTTCTGACGACCTGCTGGCTTCGGTTTTCCCCGACGTGGCCGCCTGCCAGGAGAACATTGTTGGCGATATTCAGATTCCTGACCATCCTCTGGTGAAAGAGGTGATGAAAGACGTTCTGACTGAGGCGATGGATGTTGAAGGCGTAACAGAACTGCTGCGCCGCATGGAGGATGGCCGCATCCGCTGTATTGCGGTGGACACGCCGGTTCCGTCGCAGTTTTCCCATGAGATTTTGAATGCGAATCCATATGCGTATCTCGACGACGCACCGCTGGAGGAACGCCGCGCGCGAGCGGTCGAGATGCGGCGGATTCTGCCTGAATCAGTTCTCGAAGAAGTCGGCAAGCTCGATCCGGCGGCGATCGAGCAAGTGCGAGAAGAAGCGTGGCCGGATGTGCGCGACGCGGATGAATTGCATGACCTGCTGCACACACTGATTGCATTCCCGATTTCAGCCCCTCACTCAGACCATGGAGGGACGGGCGTCCCCGTCCGTCCGGCTGTGCGCAGCTCGACTGGCTGGCAGATATTCTTTGCTCAACTTTCGGCACAAGGCCGCGCTGCGGTTGCAAGCGTCGGCGATCGTTCCTACTGGGTCGCATCCGAACGCAGGAAACCTTTCGCTAAGCTGTTTCCGGGAGCCGAATTTGAAGGAGCAGCGCAAGAAATCGGAATCGCGGATCTTTCTTTTGACGACGCTTTGCTGGCCTGCATTACAGGTTGGATGTCTCACATTGGTCCGGTTACTGCGGCCGAATTAGCGACTTTGCTAGAGCTTCCGCCGCCCGAAGTTGAGAAGGCATTGCTTCGGATGGAGGCCGGCGGGGCAATTCTAAGAGGTATGTTCACGGGCGCTGTCTCGCGGACAGGCGTGTCCGCGCCACACCGGCATGCCGAGCTTCGCTCGACGGGAGGGGCCTCTCCGCCTGTTTCCACATGGCCGCAGGATGCGGCCGCCCCGCACGAATGGTGCGATCGGCGGTTGCTGGCGCGCATTCATCGGCTGACCGTGGCCACGTTACGCAAGCAAATCGAGCCGGTAACTCCGGCACAATTCATGCGCTGGCTGCTGCGTTGGCAGCACATTGCTCCCGAGTCGCAGGTGCAGGGCGAACGCGCGACCCTCGAAGTACTACGTCAGTTGCAGGGTTTTGAAATTCCCGCGAACGCGTGGGAGCGACAAGTCCTGGCGCGGCGTATCGCGGATTACGATCCCAAATGGCTCGACCAGCTTTGTCTCACGGGGGCGGTCGGGTGGGGACGGCTATCGCCGCATCCGGCGACCATCGAGTCGTCGAATGGCAATGGAGACCAACGCAACCGGCGGCGTGTGATCCCTACCAGCGTCGCTCCGATTACTTTTTTCGTTCGCGAGGATGCCGATTGGATGACTCCGCACGATTCCATCGCCGACGCACAAGGGCTTAGCGAGACCGCGCGACAGGTACTTGAGTATTTGCGCCAGCGCGGCGCATCTTTTTTCCCGGACATCGTTCGCGCCACCGGCAAGCTCAAAGCCGAAATCGAAACGGGATTGTGGGAATTGGTGGCCGGAGGCGTGGTGACAGCCGACGGATTCGACAACCTGCGTTCTTTGATTGACCCCAAACGCCGTGCCGGGCAGGGAAGCGGCCGCACTACTCGCCCACGGCACAGCTCAGGACGGTGGGCGATTCTGCATACGGATTCCGCGGTGGAGCGTGATCGCGTGGTCGAAGCCACTTGCTGGATGATGCTGAAGCGCTACGGAGTCGTCTTCCGCGATCTGCTAGTCCGGGAGGCCAATCTTCCCAAATGGCGTGAGTTGCAAATTGCATTTCGCAGGCTGGAGGCTCGCGGCGAAATTCGCGGGGGACGTTTTGTGGATGGGTTTCTAGGCGAGCAGTTTGCGCTGCCGGTGGCCGTCGAATCGTTGCGAGCCACGCGCAAGATTCCACCCAGTGGCGACGTGATCACGATTTCTGCAGCCGATCCTTTGAACCTGGTGGGGGTAATTGTGCCGGGCGAGCGAATCCCAGCAATCTCAGGCCGGACAGTCAGTTATCGGGACGGTGTTGCTTTGGAGGAGGAGCCAGGCCTGCAATCTCGAGTCGCGGCAATTTGACGCAAAAATATCGGGACATTGTCAGGGGGGCCCTCCAAGTCCCGATACGCCCGTCCGGCGAGAACTTCAGCGCTTCCCCACGCCAACGCCGACAACGAGTTGCTAGTTTCTAGCACGGCTTTTGCGACCCGCTGTTGACCAGCTCACTCTTGTTACGAAAACAGAACACTCGGGTCGAAGAGAGCTGAGGAAGCAGCATTCTTTGGGACGACAGGACAGTAGTTTTCTAGGATGCTCTTCAAGGATTCGCGATCGATGAACTCAGTTTTGTTACGAAAACGGAACAAGGTTGGCGGAGAACTGGCTAAGGCAGCCGCATTTTCAATAAGGTAGCCGGATTCAGGTAGACTCCCTGCCAGCGGATGGCAAGGTGAAGATGGGGTCCGGTGGCCCGCCCGGTGCCGCCGCTCAGGCCAATAACTTGCCCGGGAGCGACTTCGTCGCCTTCTTTTACGTTGAAGTCCGAGAGATGCAGATACAGACTCAAAAGCCCCTGGCCGTGGTCGAGCACCACGCAGTTTCCTTCAAAAAACAGCGGTCGAGCCAAGAGCACGGTCCCGTGATTCACCGCATGAACAGTAGTGCCCGTTGGGACACCGTAATCCAAGCCCAGGTGCCGGCTCTTAACTTCCTGATTGATTACGCGCGCCGTACCGAACACATCGGAAACTGCCGCCGATACCGGAGGCAGGAACGGTCCTGTCCAGCTCCGTTGCGGAGTTTCTACGGCGAAGGTCTTCTGTTTCACTTCCTTGTCAGCCGCAATTTCCTTTAGTTGCTCGGGGTCGGGTTCGGTGAACTGTTTGGCGACCTTGATTGTGATCTTGGGATACGGTGCGCTGGCAACTTTGATCTTGACCAAGGTTTCCGTAAACTTTCCGCTGACCAGCATCTGCTTGATCGTCAGAGCGTAACGTCCAGGAGTAGTTTCCACGGGGACGCCAGCGAGCGCGTACCAAAGCTTTCCGTTGCCAGGACGAAAAAAGATGAGGTCGTGCCCGAACCAAATGCCAGAGAGCGATTGAACTCCGGTGGAGGTTGATACCTCGAACAAGACTGGCGAACCGTTCACCAGTTTCGCGGGCTGCCATTGAACCTGGACGGAGCGTCCCGACTGACTATAGCCCTCAGCGAACATCCCCAAGCATGAAATGAGCAAACACAATGCCTTGCGGGTTCGTATGCCAAAAGACGTCGCGGTCATCGGTGCGAAAAGCATTCACTGAATCGTAATCAGCAGTCTTCCGGATAGCAAAAGATAAATGGTTGCAAGACCATCTCGGGGCAACACCGGGCAACACCTAGGCGGGTCGTCGTGGCTCACTTCGCTGTGCTAGTATTACCCGCGATGTGAGGTTTAATTAAGGCGGCTCATCGGGTTTGGAACGCGCCGGCTGCTTCAATAGCGGATCGTGATGAAAGACACTTTGGGAGTCCTGCTAGCGGGAGGAGCTGGGGAACGGCTCTACCCACTCACTCGTGACCGCGCCAAACCTGCCGTCACGTTTGGCGGGATCTATCGCATTATCGACGTCACGCTTTCCAACTGCATCAACTCCGACCTGCGGCGGGTTTACATTCTCACTCAGTACAAAGCGCTCTCGCTGAATCGGCACATTCGCGAAGGCTGGAACATCTTAGGCCGCGAAATGGGAGAGTTCGTGGAAGTGCTACCGCCCATGAAGCGGGTCAGCGACCAGTGGTATCAGGGCACGGCGGACGCGGTCTACCAGAACATTTATTCCATTGGCTCGGAACAGCCCAAGCATGTGCTAATCCTCTCCGGCGACCACATCTACAAGATGAATTACGGGCTGATGCTCAAGCAGCATCTGGATTCTGCCGCAGACGTGACTCTGGGCACGATTCAGATCGATCCCGACGAGACTTACCGCTTCGGAGTGATTGACGTAGATCCCGACAATCGTGTGGTCGGTTTCCAGGAGAAGCCCACATTCACCGCGCTGCGTTCTCCCTACAATCCGGAGAAAGTTTCGGCCTCGATGGGAATTTATCTTTTCAACACCGACGTACTGATTCCGATTCTTCTCAAGGATGCCGAGGATGAGCATTCCAGCCACGATTTCGGCAAAGATATCCTGCCGAAAATGGTGGATGACTATCGGGTTTACTCATTCGACTTCGTAGATGAAAACAAGAAAGAGGCGCTCTATTGGCGCGATGTCGGTACGCTCGAGGCTTACTACGAAGCGAACATGGATATGGTTTCGGTGTCGCCGGTGTTCAATCTGTATGACTCAGCCTGGCCCATTCGGACGCATCAACGCCAGTATCCGCCGGCGAAATTTGTTTTCGAAGAGGCGGGACGAACCGGGCAGGCCCTGGATTCTATCGTTTCCGCGGGCTGCATCGTCTCCGGGGGTACCGTTCGCTACTCGGTGCTGTCGCCCGACGTGCGGGTGAACTCTTACACTGAAGTAGATTCCAGCATTCTGTTTTCACACGTCAACATCGGGCGACACTGCCGCATCCGCCGCGCCATCGTGGACCGCGACGTGCACATCCCGGAAGGCACCACGATCGGTTTCGACCCTGATTCAGACCGGCAGAAATACTTTGTGACTGACAGCGGCATCACGGTAGTGACCCGTGACTACTCGTTGTTTGAGAATCCCGTCACCGTGGACTACTTCACCAGCGAGTAAGGACCATTCCTTCGGGGTTCATGGAATCCCCTATTTCGCGATCTGAAGATTGTTAGTGACCGAAAAAACTCCGGAAACGCCATTGGCGCGAATGCCCGCCAGATTCTTGTCACCCTCGTTGTCGGCTACACCTTCCAGGGTGACGTGCCCGTTCTTGACGATAATGCGGATGGCCTTCTGTACACCCAGGGAGTACTTTTCCAGCGGCCCGTACCCGTAAATTGCGCGATAGAGCTTTAGGCGCAGTTCGTCATCCATGGGAGAGGTTGGAAGCACTTCGATCTGGTTGTCAACCTTCTCTACGCCCTCAATTCTCTTGACCACGTTCTCAGCGTCCGATTTCAAGGCCGGGCGGGCGACTTGGCCCATCAATGTTACGTTGTAGCCGTCCACCTTGTAGGCGAGGTTGTCGAAGACACCCAGATAGGGCAGCATCAGGAGTTCGTGGCGGACCTCTCTCTGGATACGTTCCACGGCCTTTGGGGACGGTTCCTGTTGCGCTTGGGCTGCCGCCAGAATGCAGGCAGCGGCCAGTGCGGCGAAAACTGCAATTGCGTACTTTGTTTTCATAATCCTGCCTTTCATTTCGCGCCCCGCGAAGAATCCCGCTACCTTTGATGCAGGACGTTGGACTAGGTCTGCCACGAAATTTAGCCTCCCATTCAATTTCATTGCTTCATGGGTTGAGACTTGATAAAAGTCACCGCAACCGAGTGTTTCCGCACCTGTGTTAGAGTCAAAATTCTGTGGACTCTCCAGCCATTCTCACCCAAGGCCTTACCCGCCGATTTGGCGACTTCACCGCCGTCGAGGATGTAAATCTATCGGTGGCCGCCGGACAGTTTTATGGGTTTCTTGGTCCGAACGGTGCCGGGAAGTCCACCACTATCAAAATGCTTACCGGCCTAATGGCGCCGACTGCGGGTCGAATGCAGATCCTCGGCCTCGATCTCTCCTCCCACCTTGCTCAGGTGAAGAGCCAGATCGGTGTGGTGCCGGAAGGGATGGCGCTGTTGGGCCGCCTGACCGGATCCGAGTACTTGAATTTCGCGGGACGGATGTATGGGCTGGATCGCGACACGGCCGCGCAGCGTGCCGCTGAACTGCTGGACTTCATGGAACTGGCAAGCCAGCCGAAAACTTTGATCACCGACTATTCCCACGGTATGCAGAAAAAGCTGGCTATGGCGGCGGCGGTGATTCATGGACCGAAGGTACTTTTTCTCGACGAGCCGTTCGAAGGTGTGGACGCAATTGCATCGGGGACCCTCAAGGCGATGTTGCAGCGCATGATCGCTCGTGGGGTAACCATTTTCTTGACCTCTCACGTGCTAGAGATTGTGGAGCGGCTCTGTACGCATGTGGGGATCATCAATAACGGACGTCTAGTGGCGCAAGGGTCGCTAGATGAATTGCGTTCGGGAGTGCTGGCGGGAAGCGCGACACAGCCGGGCGAAAGAATGACTCTGGAACAATATTTTCTGCAAACCGTTGGCGGATCGCGCAACCCAGCACAGGAACTTTCATGGCTGGGCTGAAACCGGCATCCGGCGCGCAATTGCGGGCTATTGCTCTACTGCGCTGGCATTTGGTCGTCAATTCGCTGCGCTCGGTCCGTGGACGCCTGAATCTGGTTTCGCGTGCTTTCGGCGGATTGCTGGTGCTGGGCACAGGAATCCTAGGCGGTTCTGCTTTGTTTCTTGCCGCGGCATGGGCGACCACGGGAGACCATGACAACCTGCAATGGCTGGCGGTGCCGTTCTGGATTGTCTTTCTGTTCTGGCAGCTTTTCCCGGTGATGGCCACCGCTTTCACCCAGAACCTTGATTCCTCCTCCCTGCTGCGCTTTCCGATGAGCTACTCCACGTACTTTCTGGTGCGGGTAATCTACGGCTCGCTGGATATTGCGACCGCGTTAAGCTTCCTCTGGCTGCTTGGCTTATTTCTGGGAATAAGCTCTGCCGACCTGCGCCTTGCTCCGTGGGCCCTGTTGGCGATTGGGCTGTTCGCGGTGTTCAACATTTTGCTGGGCAGAATGGTGTTTGCCTGGATCGAGCATTGGCTCTCGCTTCGCCGCAGCCGGGAAATTCTAGGCGTGCTTTTCTTGCTGGTCATGGTCAGTTTTCAAATGATTGGGCCTGTGCTGGGACGTTTGAACGGGAAGCCGGCGCCGCAAGCTGTACATGTCTTGGCCAGACTAATTCCGCTCGAGCAAGCGCTACCTCCGGGCTTGGCTGCTTCCTGCCTGACCAACGCCGCGCAGGGCAGGGTGTCGGCCGCCCTTCTTTCCTTCGTACTGCTCGCGGCTGGTGCGGGAATTGCGGCCTGGGTGCTGCACTTGCGTTTGCGCAGTCAGTACTTGGGCGATAATCCCTCGGGAACGGAGAAGCGCCGGACTCCGCAGGAGAAGAGCGCCATCCGCCGCGGCTGGAAACTGCCCTTGTTTTCCGAACCGGTGTCGGCGATTTTTGAGAAAGAACTGCGCTACCTCTCGCGCAGTGGCCCGATGCTCTTCACCCTGATCATGCCCATGGTTGTGGTGTTCGTGCTGTGGAGCGGAAGACGGGGTTTGCTGGGGCAGCAGGCAGCGTATGCGCTTCCGGCGGGAGCAGCCTATTGCCTGTTGGTCATGACCAATCTCGTGTACAACAACTTTGGCGGAGATGGGGGTGGCATTCAGTTCTTTCTGTGCTCGCCGGTTTCTTTTCGCCAGATTCTAATCGGCAAGAATCTGGCTCACATGGCAATCGTTGCTACTGAGGTCTTTTTTCTGTGGCTGGGAGTTCGGATCGTTTATCAGCCCCCGCCTTTCGCAGTTTTGGCCTTGACGTTCGCCTGGTATCTGTTTGCGGCGCCCCTCAACTTTACCGCCGGAGATCTGCTTTCCATGTACTCACCGAAGCGCATTGACTACGCGACTTTTGGCCGCCAACGCGCCTCTGCGAGCACTGTCTTTGTAAGCCTTGGAGTGCAGTTGATCATGAGCGGGACGGGAGTATTGGCGGTCTTTCTGGGGGCGCACTATGGGAATTTGTGGATTGCGACCTTGGTTCTGTTGGCGCTATCTATCCCCTCGATCGCGGGATACTTGTTCCTGCTCAGCCGCATAGACCGGATCGCAATGGAGCGGCGCGAAGTCCTGGCGACGGAGCTTTGCCGTAGCTGATCCTTTGGCCGCGCCTCCCTTTCATGGAACCAAACTGTCCGAAAGAACGTATGTTGCTAGTGAAGCATTGCTTCGTGATTCGGTGCTATTCGGTTCCGTGACATTCCGGGGAGGGAACATGGGAAAACCAGCGACAGCGATTTTCTTTGCAGTACTCCTGGTTGTATCTGCTATTGCCAGTTCAGGACAGACGCAAGCGTCGAAGGACGCGCGCGGGTCGCTGGTAGTGGTCTTCAAGGATGGCCACAGCCAGAGTTTTTCTATGGCGGACATTGTTCGCATTGATTTTGGCACTCCGGCCAGGATTGTCTTTAAAGACGGACATCAGCAGAGTCTGGTGCTGGCTGACACTTCGCGCATCGAATTTGGCGCCTTCGGCGTAGCTGGTTCGCTCGTGGGCAAGAACCATTTCCTCGGAAAGTGGAAGGTGGGTGTAGGTGACGGGGGAGGCCACTTCTTTATCACGTTGAAGGCCGATGGCGAAGCCACAAAAACACTCGGATCGAGTCACGGTACGTGGTCGGTAGTGGACGGGGAGGCCCGCATCACTTGGGATGACGGTTGGCGTGACGTTATACGCCGTGCGGGCACCGGACACGAAAAGGTTGCTCATGAGCCGGGCACGAATTTCTCTGATCCGTCAACCAACGTAGCCGACGCCACTCGGGTTGACGCCGAACCTATCTGACCTGACCTGGATTCCATCGGTACCATCTGGAATGCGAGTCTGGAACGCTCCGCTCCGCCCTTTGCCTGAATGTCTGTCAGGGTTAGACTCCGGCCCCTACATGTACAATTTCTGGTTCTCGCCAGTCTGAACTTCCACCGCTGACTGCGCGTATCTTTGTGCGAGATAGGTTGGGGTGGTCTCAGCGAACCAGCTTTCAGCCGTCAGCCGTCGGCCGTCAGGAAAGCTGGTTTACCTGATGTCTGAGGGCTGATGGCTGACCGCTAAAAGGCCCCATCCGCAACAGATTCCCGGGGAGTGTAATTTGGAAGACGCCCATGTGGCTGCTTTGCTGGTCCGTCGCTGCGTTTCGGGCGATGCAGCCGCCTGGGAGGAGATCGTCCAAAAATATCACCGGCGCATCTACAACATCTGTTACCGGTTCGCCGGATCGGGCGATGATGCCGAGGATTTGACTCAGGAGGTTTTCATCAAGATGTATCGTACGCTCAAATCTTACGATCTTGACCGCGGCGCCTTTATGACCTGGGTCACGACCATCACCCGCAATCTTTTGGTGGACCATTTCCGCAAGACGAAACAGGAGCGCATGACCGATTCTCTGGACACGGTTTCCTCAGATCATGAGGACGCGATGCCGCTCTCGGAACAGATTCCTGACCGGGGGCCGTCGCAGGATTCCAGGGTACAAAGCCGGGAAACCGGTGAAACCGTCCATCTGGCGCTGCAGAAGCTTTCTCCGGAACTGCGTGAGGCGGTGATTCTACGGGACTTACAGGACATGGACTATCGTGAAATCGCTACGGTACTAAAGGTTCCCGAAGGAACCGTGAAGTCCAGGATTAACCGGGGGCGAGCGGAACTTGCACGCCTCCTCCAACGTACATATAGGCAGGTAATGTAATGAAGGAAAAAGAACATAACGGGATGCAGTGCTCAGAGTTCGATGCTCTGCTGAGTCAGGCCATTGACGGCACCCTCTCTGGCGAGAGATTGACCGCATTCGAAGCCCACGGGCGGGTGTGCCAGCTCTGCGGCCCCCTGCTGAGTGAGGCTGAGGCCGGTCATGGCTGGCTGAAGGCTTTGGAGGAAGCAGAGCCTCCGGCAAATCTGCTCACCAACATCTTGCTGCGGACAAGCGGCGTGGTTACGTCGCGCTCGCATGTTCCGACTGGCGCGACGACTGTGACCTGGATGGACCGCGTGCGCGAGTGGGCAGAAATGATTTACTCGCCCGTGGTCGCGGCGGCGCGGCAGCCGAGGTTTGCCATGTCATTCGGAATGGCATTCTTCACCCTATCGGTGACTCTGAGCCTTGCTGGCGTAAGGCTGGGAGACTTGCGGCACGTTGACCTGCGGCCCAGCGCCATTCGCCGCAGCTACTACGAGACCTCTGGCCGAGTCGTGAAATATTACGAGAACATTCGCTTCGTGTATGAAATCCAGGCGCGGGTCCGTCAGTTCAAAGAAGCTACCGCTCCCGCGCAAGCGCCGCCGGAACATAACAACAACAACGACGACCGGAAGGATAAAACCAAGAACAATACCAGTGGACAACCCGATCAAAAACAGGAACGTAACTACAGCCAGGAAGGGAGCCAGCCAGTGTTTGCCTCTCTTCCCGACGATCAACCTGTAGTGCATGGGGCCACGTACAGGAGGTTCGTATGAACTGCGCCAACCATCAGCAAACTCCCGCAGCGGCCTATTGCCGCACTTGCGGCGAACCGCTCTGCACCAGCTGCACCCGCCCAGTGATGGGCGTGATTTATTGCGAGAACTGCCTGGCGGAGAAGGTGGCGGGTTTACCGCCGCAGACACCGTTCCAACCAGCCCCCGGGTATCAAGCGCCATTGCAGCCGGCAAGCACTGGACCCAATCCGGCATTGGCCGGAATCCTGGCGGGATTTTTCCCTTTTGGAGTGGGCGCGGTCTATTGCGGCCAGTACGCGAAGGGTTTAGCTCACCTGATCATTTTCGTTCTTCTGATTGTTGGGGCGAGTAATGCCCATAGCGACGCGATGGGGACTGCCTTCGGTATCGGGATCGCGGCATTTGTCATTTACCAACTCATCGACGCCATTAAGTCGGCGAAGGCGATCCAGGCAGGTCAGCCCGCGCCGGATCCGTTTGGCTTGGGAACGATGTTCAGTGTGGGAGAGCGGCGCGATTTTACCGGCGGCGTCCCCACCGGAGCCCTGGTTCTGATCGGACTTGGGGTGCTCTTTCTGTTGCATAACTTGAATATTTGGTTTCTCGAGGTGGACACGCTGTGGCCTGTTCTCTTGATCGGACTCGGCTTGTGGTTGTTTGCCAAGCGAAAAGCTTGTAATGATCGCGGCGATTACCGTCACCGCAGTCTCTCGGGACCCGCGGTGCTGATCACAGTGGGAGTGCTTGCGCTGCTGAACAATCTGCATGATCGGTGGTGGGGTGTGCCAGGGTGGGGACGCACGTGGCCGGTGATTCTGCTAGTGATTGGCGTGATCAAGCTCATGGAACGAACGCACGGCGATGGTCCGACGCAAATAATTTCTGGTCCGCCGCCGGGTAGCGACGTTCCTCCCCAGCAGCAGCCTCCGAGCGAAGTAAACAGCGAGGTGAAAAATGGTTAGCGCCACACGAATTCCGCCACCGCCTCCGGGTCCGCCGCCTCCGATGCGGCCGCGCCAGCCGCGCTCCTTCGCTGGGCCGATTGTGCTGATCGTGATCGGCATTCTCTTCCTGCTTGGGAACCTGGGGATGATTGCCTGGCATCGGCTTGGGTATTGGTTTGCGCACTACTGGCCGCTGTTGCTGATCGTGTGGGGAGTTATCAAGCTGATCGAATACCAGAATGCCAATCGTGCCGGCATACATCCGCGAGGGATCGGCGCAGGCGGAGTGATCCTGATCATTCTCGTGGTAATCATGGGATTGACTGCGACCGAGGCCTATCGTGTGAACTGGGCGGAATTTCGCGATCAGTTCCACATCCAGGGGGACGTCCCGTGGTGGGGACACAACTACGACTACACCGACGATCTCCACCAAGCGTTTCCTGCCGGCGACAGCCTGCATGTGACCAACGAACGCGGGGCCATCAATCTGACCGCCTCCGATGACAACAACATTCACGTCACCGTGCACAAGCGGGTGAATGCAGATCGGCAGGAGGAAGCCGATAACTGGAACAAATCTACCAAGCCACAAATCTCTCTGAGCGGTGCCGTGGTAAGCGTGAATGCTAATACCCAGGGAGCGGGCGACCGCTGGGTCAGCTCGGACATGGACATTTCGGTCCCGCGTAAGGCGTCGGTGGTAATTTCAACTCGGCACGGCGATATCAGCATCATGGGCCGCGAGGGCAATGCCGAAATCACCAGCCAAGACGGCGACGTTTCGGTCACGGATTTGAACGGAAGCCTGACTCTGAATCTCGACAACAGTTCGGCGCGGGTTTCACAGATCGCCGCGGACATAACCGTGAACGGCCGTGGCAAGGACATTTCGCTGGAAGACGTGAAGGGCGGAGTCCGCTTGGACGGCGACTTCATGGAAAGCGTGAAATTGACGCGCATCGCGAAGGGGGTCAGCTTTAAGTCCACGCGCACCGATATGGATTTCACGAAGCTCGACGGCTATCTGAATCTTGACTCGGGCGATCTGGAAGCATCCAGCCTGACTGGGCCGCTACGCCTGCGAACGCGCTCCAAGGACATCATGCTGAACGGCATCACCAGCGACGTGCATTTGGTAAACGAGAACGGCGCGGTTGAAATCCATTTGAACAAACTGGGCAATCTGGAAGTGACGAATGCGAAAGGCGACATCCGCATTTT
>Ga0073928_10006150_pt1 | contig 16318 bp, 13 predicted proteins | sample PaiPotPPA55metaG_FD_76969 | JGI IMG/M metagenome (GOLD analysis project Ga0073928, IMG submission 76969) | Iron sulfur acid spring bacterial and archeal communities from Banff, Canada, to study Microbial Dark Matter (Phase II) - Paint Pots PPA... ... | reverse complement strand
TGCTGGGCGCCCGAGAGTCGTTGGTTGAAGGACGGGGCAGATCCGGCTTGGCGGCCGGTGAGAAAGGGCAATCGCCGTCAAGAACATTTGTGGAGTTATTTCACATCTGGGAGCAGCCGCGCGTGCAGAGTTGGCTGCGATCCGTCCAGGCAGGTTCCAAGGTCGAGAGGGGGAACGATGGCAATGCGCCGCAGGTGGAACTACAGGGCGGGCGTCGCGCGCGGCTGCGGTGTATCCAATCCGGGGGCGGGCTTACGGCGGTGTCACTCGAGCCGTTAGCGGCGCATGGCGCAGCGTCGCGCCGCATTCACGCCGAGGCGCAACTCTTCACAGTGATCGAGTGGCTGGAAGAAGGCGTGGTGCTATTCGACCCGCAGCAGGGCATCCAGGCGATGAACAGCCGTTTTGGGCAAATGGCCGGGTTGGGTCCGGAAGACGCTGGACGGATCACGACACTCGATAGATTGATCGCGCGCCTGGCCGAGCAAACGGCGGAACCGGCGCAATTTGCCAAGCGGTGGCGAGAGTTGGCGGGCGGTCAGGCCAGTGGCGGGCGTGAAGAGATCGAGCTGTTGCGGCCGGTACCGCGCGTGTTGGAGCGGGCCGCGCGCCCGGTGCTGGACGCGGATGGATGGCGCATCGGGCGGGTGGAGATTTACCGCGACCTGACGGCGCAGCGCGTATTTCAATCCAAAATGCTGCACACGGAAAGACTCGCTGCGCTCGGTCAGATGGTCACGGGGGTGGCGCACGAACTGAGTAACCCGCTCACCAGCATCCTGGGCTACGCGCAACGCTTGTTTTTACGCAGCCAAGCGGAAGGGCAGCCGCACGAGGCTCGGCAGATTTTACAGGAAGCGGAACGCGCCAGCATAATCGTGCGCCGGCTGCTGATGAGCGCGCGGGAATCGCGGCTGGAGCGCCGCAGGATTTCCCTGAATCAAGTGGTGTTGCGCACGATGGACCTGCAAAAAAGCAGGCTGGCGTCCGAAAAGGTAACCGTGGAACTCGATCTGGACGAGGCGCTGCCGCTCGTGTTGGGTGACGCCGGCCAGTTGCAACAGGTGCTGATGAATCTGATCGGCAATGCACGGCAAGCGCTTGAGCAGCGTGGGTGTGGCGGCACCATCCGGGTCAGCACGAAAGGCGCTGGCCCCGGCGGGCACGTGCAACTGGAAGTGAGCGACGATGGGCCAGGAATTCCTCCGGCAATTGCTTCGCGGATTTTCGATCCCTTTTTCACAACGAAGCCGGCCGGGATTGGAACCGGGCTGGGGCTGGCAATCGTGCTGGGGGTAGTGCGCGAACATGGGGGCCAAGTGAAGGTAGTCACGCCTCCGGGGGGCGGGGCGACTTTTACTTTGGAATTGCCTGCGGCGCCTGCGGAGCAAACGGGCGCGCGTGCCGGGTACGAGACTCGGCTCGGGGAGCCGAACCGTGAGGCTGCGACAGTAGCGGCAGGGGCACAACGGTCGCCGCAAACCGGATTAGTCCCACTGGCGTCCCGCACGGCGACGCGCGTGCTTGTGGTAGAAGACGAGCCCACGGTAGCGCGACTTATCAGCGATGTTCTGGAGGACGAAGGATTTCAGGTGGAGGCATTGCTGGACGTTACGAGGCGCTGGAGCGGGCGGCGCGCGCTTCTTACGATCTGGTGATCTGCGACATGAAGATGCCCGGGTTGGATGGCCAGCATTTTTACGAGACGCTGGCGTGCATGGGAAGTCCACTGTCGAAACGCTTTCTGTTTGTCACCGGAGATGTGCTTTCGTCGCACACCCACGAATTTCTGGAGCGCTATCAGCTGCCGCACGTCGCGAAACCTTTCCGGGTCGAAGAACTTACCGAAAAAGTGCGCCGCGTGCTTGCGGAAGTCCGGCCGAACGAGCCTTGCGGCGAGCAGGCGACGAGAACCAATGCAGCGAGTACGTAGATTTGGAGGAAACAGAATGATGCAAAACCACACCATTTTGTTGGTCAGCGACGATGCGGCGCTTTGCGCAACGGCACGCCAGGAGTTGGAAGCCAGGGTAGAAGGGGTGCGCGTCGCGGCGGTCAGTACGGTGGAAGCGGCGCACGGGATCATCGGCGATGCGGCGCCGGCGGTCATCCTTCTGGACGAAACCTCGGAAGTGGCGGAGCCGCTGGAGCACCCGGAACAAGGCGCGCGGCTGGAATCGGCGGTATCCACGCTGGTGGCCTATGCGCCGGTGGTGGTCATAGGACAAGCGAGTCACCAGGGCGATCTCGCACCGCTGGTTACGGCGGGCTTGGCGGACTTTGTGGTGCGCTCCGCCGGGTGCTTGCCGGTGGCGCTGGGTTTGGTGGAGCAGCGACTGCGGCAGGCGCCGAAACTGTTGAGAACCGAGCTGCCAACCGCGTTGCTCGAGAAGAGCACGGCTGACGCCTTTGGCGAGGTGTTGCGGCACGAGCTGAACAATCCGCTGACGGGAATCCTCGGCAATGCCGAACTGCTGCTCGCGGAGGTGCGGCGGAAAAATGACGGGCAGCTCCCGAATGGCGGGCAGCAAAGGCTGGAGACCATCGCGGCGTTGGCGGTGCGATTGCGTGAAACGGTGCACCGCCTGAGTCAAGATTGGGAATCGCGGAATCGCATGCCGCAAAGTTCCGCGCAGCCGCGGACCGCCCACTAAGCTCCCTTACCACTTCCTCGAACAACCAGCGCAATCGGCCCTTTCAACCGTCCTTTCCAATTGGGCGCTACTCCTGTTAGGCTACCCCACAAGCGCCGTGACCCCTTGCGTGCGCTGCTTCCCTAATGAGCGAAATTTCTGCTCGCCGCGCCACACCTGAGTTCTTCCCGGAACTTTTCGATGGCCTGCGTCAACTGGAAGGGCGCTTTCCCACCAACGAAATTGCCGCGCGCATCGTGAACGCTGCGATGGCGCAGCCGGGTGTTGTCGGTGCGCGTTTGTGGCGCATCGATAAAGGCGTCGCGGAAGTTTGGGCGCAAGCAGGGAGCTTGCCGGCGCCAGTCGCTGCGGGGCTCGCGGCGAGTTCGCTGCGCGATGGTGGAGCGGACACCACTTTGTGGACCGGTGCGCTGGGGAGCGATGACTTCCGCGTGCGGGTGTTGGAAGTTCGCGGAACAGCGCCGATGACCGATGCAGCGCGCGCTCAGTTGGATTTTCTGGCGCGCTTCGCCGCCGTCGTTCTGGCGCTGGCGGAGCGGCGCAGCGCCATGGAAGAGCTTTCTTGCATCGTGGAGGCCACCAAGCGGCTGAACTCCACGCTCGATCTCGGCGAGCTGATTCACATCATTCTGCAAATCGCGACGCGCCAAACCGGTGCAGAGCGCGGCACCGTGTTTCTGATGGATCGCGAGCGCGGGGAGATGTGGTCGCTGGTCGGGCTGGGTCTGAACCAGCACGTGATTCGTTTTGCCGCCGACCGCGGCATCGCCGGATGGGTGGCGCGCGAAGGAAAGGCCGTGCGCCTGGAGAATGCCTACGAGGACGCGCGGTTCGAGCCGGAATTTGATCGGAGGCTGGCCTTTACCACGCGGCGGGTGATGGGGCTGCCGATCCGCAACGACGCGGGCGCCACTATCGGCGTCCTCGAACTTTTAAATAAAGCCGAAGCCTTCACCGCGGAAGACGAAGCGTTTCTCGACGCGCTGTCCGCGCACGTGGCACTGGCGCTGGAAAAGGCGCAACTTCACCGCGAGCGCATTGAGAAAGAAAAGATGGAACGCGACCTGGCGCTGGCACGCGAAATTCAGGCGGGATTTTTGCCGGAGGCGCCGCCGGTCTGGAAGGGCATCGAGATTTGCGTGTCGCACCGCGCGTCGCAGATGGTGGGCGGTGACTATTACGATTTTCTTCCGGTGCAAGTCGGTGGCAAGGAAGCGCTGCTGGTGGTGGTCGCGGACGTGGAAGGCAAAGGCGCGGCGTCGGCTCTGGTGATGGCCAACGTGCAAGCTACGCTACACGCGCTGGCGGACCACGCGGAGCCTCTGTCCCAGTTGCCGGCAACCATCAATCAGAAAATTCTGCAGGGCGCACGCGCGTCGCAAGCCGCGGGCCGCAACACGAAGTATCTAACAATGTTCATGGCGTTCGTCGAGAACGAGGGGCGTGCGCTGAGCTACGTCAATGCCGGACACGTGCCGCCGGTGGTGATTCGCGCGGACGGAAGGCAGGAATGGCTGGAGACCGGGGGTACCGTCGTGGGCCTCATACCGGACGCCTGTTACGAGTGCGGCTCGGTGACCCTGGGGAAAGACGATCTGTTGATCGCGTGCACCGACGGCATAACCGAAGCGATGGACGCGGGTGGCAATGAATACGGGCATGACAGGCTCGCAGAATCGGTGACGAAATGCCGCACCCAGAAGCCGGACGAAATTCTGCGTTGCATCCTGGATGAGGTCGATCAGCACTCGCGAGGAGGTATTCACGAGGACGATCGCGTCCTGATGGTCTTGAAGGTGACTTGATCTAGCTCGCTACACGAATGCTTGCCGCGCCTGTTTCCCTCGAGCCGACAACTTGACCTTGCTACGAAGAGAATAAAACTGACTCGCGCTGAAACATCTTAACCGCGAGGAACAGCGCGATTCCCGCATAGACGCAGGTGCAGAAAAAGATCAGCGCGATGTAGTTCCAGTGATACGTGCCGGTGACCAGCTCTTTGCACAATAGGCTCACATTGAGAATGGGGACCAGCGCGAGCTTCGAGGTCAATTCGATCCCGGGCAACACCGCGGCGATGGCCGGCACAATCACGACAAAGGTCATGGGCGTGAGGTAGCTCTGCGCTTCCTTGAATGTTTTCGCGAAAAGGGAAATGGTCATCAGCACGGCGGAGAACAGCACAGCTACAGGGAGCGTCATCATGAGCACGGCAATCACGGTTTTCGGGTGCATAGTCAACATGGGAAATCCTTCGCCGATGCTTTGATCCTTGGCGAGCCGGGAGAGAATCGAGAACGACCCCCCCATGGAGAGCGCCGAGAGCATGGCGGTAGCCAGCGACGCGGTCAACACCACGAAAAATTTTCCGAAGACCAGGTGTGTCCGGTCGATCGGGCTGGATAGAATCGTCTCCATGGTGCCACGCTCTTTTTCGCCGGCGGTCAAGTCCATCGCGGGATACATCGCGCCCGTCATGGACATCAAGATCACCAGGTAGGTAATTAATCCGCCGTAGGACTCGCCGGCAACTTTCTCATCCGAAACCACATTTTGCTGTTCGATGTCGAACGGTTTCATGAGGCTTTCGGGCAAGTGGTCGGATGCCAGGCGGCCGCGCACGATTGTGTCGCGATATTCAATGAACAGTTTCTCGATGCGAATGGCTCCGTGCATGGATTTCAAATCGTCCTTGAAGATATAAATCTTCACATCCGGGTGCTCGCCGCGCGCGACCGCGGCCTGAAAGCCCGGAGGAATCTCGACCGCTGCTCGAATCTTTTTATCGGAGATCTGATCCACGTAGTCGGCCGAACGCGGTACGACACGGAGATTCCGGGCGTTTTTCAGCTCTTTCACGACATCCGGCGAGTCCTCGCCTCCGAGGAGCATGATCTTGGACGGCTCCCGAGCGGCTTCGCCGGCAACCTCGACAAAGGCGTAGCCGATGCCGAAGGTAAGAATGGGAAAGAGGAACAGCGGAATCAGGATCGAGGAGATCATAGTTCGCCGGTCGCGCACCGCCTCGGTCAGCTCCTTGCGATAAACGATGCCGATGTTCCGCAGCGACACTTAGTGGTCCTCCGAGGAAACATAGTGAGGCGCGACCACCTTGACGAAGATCTCCTCCAGGTCCTGCTCGCCGTATTTTTCGCGTAGCTGCTGCAGCGTGCCTTCTGCCAGAAGCTTTCCGTTCTGAATGATGCCGATCACGTCGCACAGCTTTTCGACTTCACTCATGATGTGGGTTGAGAAGATTACGGTCTTGCCGAGGTCGCGGCATTCGCGGATGAACGCAGTAATGGTGCGCGCGGTCATAATGTCGAGGCCCAGCGTGGGCTCGTCGAAGATCATCACCGCTGGGTTGTGCACCAGCGTGCGCGCAATCGAGGTCTTTTGTTTCATGCCGGTGGAGAGCTTGTCGCAGCGGCGGTCGCGAAAGCCGTTCATGTCCAGGCGGTCGAAAATTTTGTCGACGCGCGTTTTCAGGATGGCATCATCCAAGCCGTTGAGGCGTCCGAAATATTGAACCAGCTCTCTGGCGGTGAGGCGGGGATAGAGCGCGGTCGCGGTGGAGAGGAAGCCAACATCGGCGCGTACTTTTTCGGGATGCTCGACGATGTCGTGGCCGCACACGATGGCGGTGCCGCTGGTCGGCTCCAAGATGGTGGCCAGCATACGCAAGGTCGTGGTTTTGCCGGCGCCGTTTGCGCCCAGTAGGCCGTAGATTTGTCCGGGTTCGCAGCGAAAACTGACATCGTCCACGGCGCGAATCTCGCCACGTTTTTTGTCCCGAAAATGTTTGGACAAATTGCGAACTTCGATCATTCAGGGGCCTTCCAGGGCTTTTCGCAAGAGAGGCGCCGCGCTTTCAGGGTCTGGAGCGCGGCTGCAAGACAAAATGTTACTGGAAAACACCGGCGCCGTGTGAAACCAACCGAAAACCAGGTTCCATGCCGCGAAAACTCTTTGTCTGTGAAAGCCTCTGTAAGGGAGGGGCATGTTACCGTGAGCCTCGATGAGCGCCTGAGCGAAATCACGGCTACGGCGCCAAACTCGGGCCCAGCAAAAGTGCTTAACGCCCATGTGCCCGCCACTTAGCCTCCATTCGGCATCCCGGCGCGGCAGAAACTGCATCCATCTTAGGGTAGCCAATCGCGCAGAACGTCGTTAGGGAAAGCCGCAGTCGTATTGCTACAATCAACCTCTTTGAGGCTCACCGGACGGCGGGCCAGCAAGCCACGCATCTAGGACGCAACATCACGCGGCGCGAGTGTGCTCGCGCACCGCTGCAAGAGAGAGAAGCAACGAACGGAAAATGGATCGCCGACTTCGAAATCGCATACTGCTCTTCCTGCTGCTCGCGGCCGTTACTGCGGTGGTTTTGATCAAGGCGACTGGCCGCCAGTTGGTAGTGAAAATCTCCGCGGTCACGCCCATTCGCGAAAACATCGTCGCTTCCATCTCCAGTAACGGAAAGGTTGAGCCCATCTCGCCTTTCGTCATGCGCGCGGAGTTGGATACGTTCGTCGAAAAGATTTACGTCGTGGAAGGGCAAGCGGTCAAAAAGGGACAGCCACTCCTGGAACTAAACGTGAAAGACGCTGAAGCGCAACTCGCCCAGGCGCGCTCGAAATTGCTGCGGGCGCAAAGCGATCTGCGGGTGGCCAAAGGCGGAGGAAGATCGGATACCGCCGCGCAGGTCTCCGGCGCCCTGGCCACCGCCACCGCGCAACGGGACCGGCTGCAACGCAGCCACGACGCGTTGCTCCGGCTGATCGAGCAACACGCCGCCACACGCGATGAACTGGCCGCAAACGATCTCGAATTGACGAAAGCTCAATCCGAGGTCACGCGCCTCACCGCCGCGAAGCAGGAGTTCGACCGCGGCGTAAATCTGGATGCTAATCAGGCCCCGCTGCTGGTGCAGCAGGCGCAAAGCGAAGTGGCCGCGCTTCAAGAAAAGGTGCGCAATGGTCACATCTTCGCGCCATCGAGCGGCACGTTATACGCCTTACCCGTGAAACCCGGTGACTATGTGAAAGTCGGTGATTTGCTGGCGGAAATGGCTGATCTGCGCAAGGTTCGCGTGCGCGCCTTCATCGACGAGCCGGAGCTTGGCGCTTTGGAGCCTAATGAGCCCGTGAAAATCACCTGGGATGCCTTGCCGAATCGCGCTTGGATGGGGAAGACGGAAACGATTCCCAAGCAAGTGGTGGCCCGCGCCGCCCGCAGCGTCGGCGAGCTGCTGTGCACCGTGGACAACGACAAACTGGAGCTCCTGCCGAACATCAACGTCAATGTGCGCATCAATACCAAGGAGCGCGACAACGTATTGGCGGTGCCGCGGGGCGCGGTGGAAGCCGACGCCAATCGGCGATTTGTTTATGTCGTGAAGCCGGGCGACTTCGGAAAGACGAAGCTCGAAAAGCGCGAGATTCATGTGGGGATTGCGGACTCAACGAACTACGAAGTCACCGGCGGCTTGCAGCAAGGGGAAATGGTTGCGCTACCGGGCGACATCGATCTTAAAGACGGCATGGCCGTCAAAATCATGAACACGGACGCGAGCTCCGTGCGCGGTCGGCAGGAAGCCAATTAGACCAATGAGAATGCATTGGCTGGCACTGCCTTTGATTTTTTTCGCGACCGCAAGCATGGGCGTATCGGGCGCCGCCAGCAGTAAGCAAGACGAAAATATTGAGGCGGGCAGGCAAGCGTACGAGGCCAGCGACTATGGCAAAGCCGCGCAGGTCCTGCAAGAAGCCGCTGTCCAAAATCCGCAGAACGCCGAAATCTATTTGTGGCTGGCGAAAACTTACAGCGAGATGCAGCAGCACGACGCCGCGATTGCCAGCGCGGAAAGGGCCGTCGCGCTCGATCCCCAAAATTCGGTATACCACGAATGGCTCGGCCGGGCGTACGGGGACAAAGCCGAGCACGCAGGAATTTTTTCGGGTCTTTCGCTGGCAAAGAAAACGCGCAGGGAGTTTGAGACTGCGGTGCGCCTAGACGACAGAAATTTTTCAGCGCGGCAAGCTCTGATCGAGTATGACTGCAGCGCTCCGGGGATCGCCGGCGGCGGTGAAGACAAGGCCCGGCCGCAAATCGAAAAACTCGCGCAGATGGATGCGGCCGAAGGACACTACGCGGCTGGCAATTGCCGCCGTCAAAAGAAAGATTTTGCCACGGCCGATGCGGAATTCACCCAAGCGCTGGAAAGCCATCCGAAATCCGCGAACCTGATTTACGATATTGGCGACTACGCCATGAAACATGGTCGGCCCGAGCAGCTTGTGAGTGTAGCGAACGAAGGCGAAAAGGTCGCTCCGACAGACCCGCGAGGAAAGTTCTATCGCGCGGTAGCGCTGGTGTTGACGAAAAACTCGGGCGGCGATGCTGAATCCTGGTTGCGCGAATATTTGAAGCGCGCTCCGCTGCGCAACGGGTATCCGCGCCCGTTTGAGGCCCATGAGTGGCTCGGCCGGCTGTTCGAGAATGAGGGCAAGACCCAAGCGGCCATCGCTGAATATGAAACGGCCCTCCAGCTTGACCCGAAAAGCAAAAGCGCTGGCGAAGCGTTGAAGAGGCTAAAGAAGGGCTGAGAAAGATCAATGCCGCGCGAATTCACAACACGAGAAGCTGCGATGAAGCCCGAACGTATCTCGCTAGGATTGCGGAGGAGCCGAGTGTCGCCATGATGGCCGTTCGCGAAACTTTCTCGGTGGCCATCGACGCCCTGCGCGCCAACAAACTTCGCGCGATTCTGACATCGCTCGGTGTGATCATCGGAAGTGCCGCGATCGTGCTGGTGGTCACCGTGGCGCTCACCAGCCAGAAGTTCGTGATCGGCCAAATTGAAGGCATCGGCTCCAATCTCGTTTGGGTGGAACTGATCAATGCGGGCAGCCAAGGCCAGCCGCTGAATTACGAGCTCACTATCGACGACATGAATGCCGTGAAGGCCACCATGCCCAGCGTAACCGAAGTTGCCGGCACGCGCGAGTTGCCGATGTCGGTCGTTGTAAGCGGACGCGAGCGGCCCGTCAATCTGATTGGGGTTACCGAGGGCTATCAGGCCATTCGTCGACTCATCATCCTGCGCGGCCGATACTTCGATGCATCCGACATGGAAGATCGCAGCAAAGTTTGCCTGATCACCAAACAGGTCGCGGAGCGTGTGTTCGGTTTCGACAATCCTCTTGGCGGAACGATTCGCATGGGGGAGCTCAGCTTCACGGTGATCGGCGTTTTTCGAGAGCGCGTGTCGACCTTCGGCCTTTCCGAAATCAAAGACGAGTCGGTGATTATTCCGTTGACGCTGATGAAATACTATACCGGCGTCGACGTGCTGCGCGTTTTGTACGCCCAAGTGGACCACCCAGAAAACGTCCCCTCCGTCGAGCGCCAATTGGCGCGCCTTTTGCACAGCCGCCATCCCGCGGCAGCGGAGTACGACGTGCAAACACTCGCGGCCATTCTCAGCGCCGCAAAAAATATCTCCCTGGCGCTCACCATCGTTCTGCTGATATTTGCGTTCATTTCGCTGTTGATCAGCGGAATCGGCATCATGAACATCATGCTCATCACCGTGAAAGAGCGCACTCGTGAAATCGGCATTCGCAAGGCTATCGGAGCGGCGTACCAGGAGATCTTGTATCAATTTTTGATCGAGGCGTTTTTGATCAGCGGAGGTGGCGCGGTGCTGGGAATCTTAATTGGGCTGGCGATCCCTGCCGCGGTGCAGCCCCTGCTCCCTGGAAATCTGCGCGTACCGGTTTCCGGACTGAGTGTGCTGATCTCCTTTCTTGTGTCGTGCTCGACCGGACTGTTCTTCGGGTACCTGCCTGCGAATCAGGCGGCGAGAATGCAGCCGGTCGAATCCCTGCGGTACGAGTAGACTTGCAAACCGCAACGCGGTCGCGAGGTAAGCATGAAAAAAGCGCGTTCCCATCTCTATAAAATCAGAGTGCTTCTCTGCGGCCTGATACTCACCGTGCTGTTGACAGCGCTGAGCACCCACGTCCGTGCACAGGACGCCGCAGCGCCACAGTCAAGCGTGAGCGCCACTGTTGCGGCGCCCGTCGCGTTGACACTCAAGCGCGCTATCGAATTGGCACTTCAGAACAGCAAGGATATCCAGGTCGCCAGGCTCCAGGCGACCTTCGCGGATCGGTCGGCGATGATCACCAAGGCCCAGTTCTTGCCGAATCTCTACGCCGGATCCGGCGCGGGTTTCACCTATGGAATTCCCGAAACGCCCGGCGGCCGCGCGCCTGCCCTTTTCAGCGTGACTTACCAGGAGGAAGTTTTCAACGAGCCGTTGCGCGGCCAAGCCAAGGAACGCCAGGAACTGGCGAGGTCGCAGCGAATTCTTTTGGAGGACACCAGGAACAGCGTGATCGCCCGCACCGCCGCAGCCTATCTGGAGCTGGTCATGATCCGGCATTCGCTAGATCTCTTGCGCAAAGAGCAGGCCAGCGCGGACAAGATCCTGGAAGTAACGCAACAACGCGAAAAAGAGAATTTTGAGTTGCCAGTAGAGGTCACACGGTCGCAGCTCACGAAAGCCCGCGTGGTTCAGCGCATCTTGCAACTCGAAGGCCGCCAGGACGAACTCGAAGTATTTCTGCGCAGCCAAACCGGGCTGGCGCAGGATACGGCGATCGAGGTTGCGCCCGAAGATTTGCCGGGCGAAGCCGAGCAGGAAGGCGCGAACTTGGTCGCCATGGCCATGCAAACCAACACTTCGCTGCGCGCGGATGAAGCCGACGTGCGCGCCAAAGAGTTTCGCCTGATCGGCGAGAAGCGCGGCTACTATCCGACGCTTGAGTTCGTCGGCGTTTACAGTCTGCTTGGCAGGTTCAACAACTACGATCAGTTCTTCAAAACATTTCAGCGCAACAATGTCAATGTCGGCGTGCAGGTGCAGGTGCCGATCTTCAGCGCGCAGACAAAAGCGAACATCGCGCTGGCCGAAATTAACCTCCGGATCGCGCAAACAAACTTGGCCAACAAGAAAACCGAAGTAAGCGCCGCGGTCCGCCAGAAAACCCGCCGCTTGCGCGAGCGCGACGCCGCCAAAGAAGTGGCCCGCCTGGAATTGCAGCTGGCCCAGCAGGATGTGGCCGTCCTGCAATCGCAGCTGGACGAAGGCAAAATCAACTTGCGCGAAGTCGAGCGCTCCCGCCTGGCAGAAAACGAAAAATGGATGCTCTATCTCGACGCAAATTTCCAACGCCAGCAAGCCCAGCTAGACCTGCTGCAGACCGCCGGTCAGCTAGACAAAGTTTGGCAATGAAATGCACGGGCTATTTTGTCACTAACAATTGGTAACGGTAGGTGAATCAAATGTAGGGGCGCGCTTCAGCGCGTCCCGTTTAAACCCAGGCGATGTGAACGCCAAGGCCGATAGCCTCGGCCGCATGTAGCTGGCCGCAAGGCACGCGAACAATTCCCGAAAATCTCCCGCTCTGACGAGACGCCAACAATGCAGATCGATCCAAAATACCTCGACGCGTTTCTGGCAGCGGCGACCAAACTAAACGCGGGATTCACGAATCTTCCCGCCTATGAACCGAACGTCCCAGGCGCCGAACGTCTCGCCGAAGTGCTGAACGCCACCGCCGAGCGCCTCCACGATAACTACCCATACTTTCACCCCCTCTACGCCGGCCAAATGTTAAAGCCACCGCACCCAGTAGCGCGCCTGGCCTATGCCCTGGCCATGTGGATCAATCCCAACAATCACGCTCTGGACGGCGGCCGGGCAACGTCCGCCATGGAAAAGGAAGCCGTAAGCGAAATCGCCGCGATGTTTGGCTGGAGCGATTGTCTAGGCCACCTGTGCGGCGGCGGCACCATGGCCAATCTCGAAGCCCTGTGGGTCGCCGGCCAGCTGCAACCAAACAAGAAAATTCTAGCCAGCGAGCAAGCTCACTATACCCACCATCGCATCAGCACGGTCCTGCAACTCGAATTCGAATCCGTGCCCGTCGATTCCCGTGCGCGCATGGATATCGACGCGCTCATCGATCGCGTCGCCAAAGGTGACGTGGGCACCGTCGTCGCCACGATGGGTACGACGGCTACCGGCTCGGTCGACCCCCTCCAGGAAATTCTCACACTAAGCGCGCGCCACGGTTTCCGCGTCCACGCCGACGCCGCGTACGGCGGCTACTTTACCCTCGCACAAAATCTCGCCGCGCAAGCCAGGTTAGCCTTCGCCCGAATCACCGAAGTCGATTCCATCGTCATCGATCCGCACAAGCACGGTCTGCAACCATACGGTTGCGGCTGTGTTCTCTTTCGCGATCCTAGCGTCGGCCGCCTCTACAAACACGATTCGCCTTACACCTATTTCAGCTCCCCGGAACTCCACCTGGGCGAAATCAGCCTGGAGTGCTCCCGCCCAGGCGCTGCCGCGGCCGCGCTGTGGGCCGCGCAAAAACTTCTCCCGCTGCAACCGGGAGGAGAATTCGCCAATGGTCTGGAACGCAGCAGGCAAGCAGCATTAGCGCTATACGAGAAAATTCAAGCCAGTAACGCCTTCGTTCCGGCCTTCCAACCGGAACTAGACATCGTGGTATTCGCTCCGCGCGCCTCGAGCATCGCAGAGATCTCCCTCCGATCCCGCAAAATATTCGCCTCGGCCGCCGACCAAGGCCTGCACTTAGCCCTAGCCGAGCTACCGGTCGCCTTTTTTGAAAATTTGGATCCTGCCGTAAAGAGGGATCGCGACACCCTGACCGCCCTGCGCTCCGTGCTCATGAAACCCGAGCACTTGGGATGGATCGACCGCATCTGGACCCTAATCCAGAAGGCCAGCACAGCCAATCTGTAGACGGCGCCTGCCCCCCAACTCCCACTCAATGCAGTATTTAACCATTCGATGCTCGATACGCGCCGTTCGCAGAAAGCCGTGGAGGGATGCAACCAACTCCGGTAAACTATACTCTAGACAACAGGGCTCGGGGCACGCTCGGAACGCAGGCGAACCGCTGCGGAGCGCAGCGCAAAACCGGAATAGTTTTGCACATCTTTTTCTGCAGCGACGAACACTGAGGGTGAAGAATGCCGGATTTCATGAAGACATTGCTGTTAAACCCGCCGAGTTTCGAGAATTTCGACGGCGGAGCGAGCTCACGGTGGCCCGCAACCCGCGAGATTGAGTCCTATTGGTACCCGGTTTGGCTCACCTATCCCGCCGGTATGATTCCCGGCAGCCGCTTGCTGGACGCCTCCCCGCACAAGATCAACTGGCAGCGAACCATTGAAATCTGCAAAGACTACGAGTTCCTGATCCTGTTCACCTCCACCGTAGGCTTCGCCAGCGACGTAAAACTCATCCGCAAGATCAAAGAAGTCAACCCCAGCATGAAGATCGCCTTCGTCGGCCCGCACGGCCACATTAAGCCCGACGAAACGCTAATGGCCAGCGAAGACATCGATTTCGTGACCCGCGGCGAGTTCGATCACTCCGTCGTCCAATACGCGCAAGGCAAGCCGCTCAGCGAAATCCTCGGCGTCAGCTACCGCCAGGACGGCAAGATCGTGCACACCGCGTCGCAGCCGCAGCTCCACACCGCGGAGCTCGACGCGCTCCCGAATGCCACCGACATCTACAAGCGCGACCTCAAAATCGAAAATTACAACGTGCCGTTCCTGCTCCACCCGTTCGTTTCCTTCTACACCACGCGCGGCTGCCCAGCGATGTGCACCTTCTGCATGTGGCCGCAGACCATCTCCGGACACGCGTGGCGCACGCGTTCGGTCGACAACGTAGTACAAGAAGTTAAGAACACTCTCGAATATTTTCCGCAACTTAAAGAAATCTTCTTCGACGACGATACCTTCAATATTCGCAAGGACCGCGCCATTGAGCTCAGCCAGAAGTTCAAACCGCTGAAGTTTCAGTGGTCTTGCACAGCTCGCTGCCACAGCAAGTACGAAGAATTGAAGGCTATGGCCGACGGCGGTGCTCGCCTTTTCATCGTGGGCTTCGAGTCCGGCGACCCGCAGATTCTAAAGAACATCAAGAAGGGCGCGACCGTTGAAATGGCTCGCGAGTTCATGAAGAACTGCAAAAAAGTCGGCATCAAAGTCCATGGCGATTTCATTATCGGCCTGCCCGGCGAAACCAGCGAAACCATTCAGAAGACCATCGACTTCGCCAAGGAACTCGACTGCGAAACCATCCAGGTTTCTCTCGCCCACGCCATGCCCGGCACCGAACTTCACGACACCATGGCGCAGCAAGGCTTCCTCAAGGTCGAAGCGTTGGCGGACTCCGGCGGACACCAACTGCCGCACATCGAGTATCCGCATCTCTCGAAGGCCGAGATGATGGGCGGCGTCAACCGCTTCTACGACGAATACTATTTCCGTCCCAGGGTGGTGTGGCGCATCGTCCGTGAAGCCTTGTGGGATTCCCACGAACGCAAGCGTCTCTATCACGAAGCGACCTCGTTCCTGAAGCTGCGCTCCGAGCGTTGGAAGTGGGTGCGCCAGGGCGGCGACATCGACAAGCCCATGATCGTTGTCCCTGGCACCTCTTCAGCCTCCGGAAACGACTAACCGCGTCCTTGAAGGTCTCTGCGACGATGGGAAGGCGCGACTTCAGTCGTGCCGCAACGGCCGGCTACGCGAGAAACGTGCACCATTTCACGGGTCGGAGCTTCAGCTCCGACATCAAGCGTCCGCTTTCAAGGGCTTCAGCCCCTGAGGAAACACTCTTGGCCTTGTCGGCTGCTCATTCGTTGAGCCGTGACGCACTTACTCGTGGTCGGCTTCGGCCGCTGAGGACTGTTTCTTTCGCGGCCACAAGAACGGCCCCATCCCAATTAAACTGGTGAAATGAAACGCGACTTTCGCCTCCGGATCAAAACCTTCGCAATGATCCTGATCATGGTAGCCTGCGCCAACGCCGGCGACCTGATGCTCAAGCGCGGCATGAACCAAATCGGCGCGGTTCCACTCTCCGTCGCGGGCCTCGAGCACGCCTTTCTGCTCACCGTCACCAGCGCCACCATCTGGGTCGCCATCCTCTTCCTCATCGGCTTTACCGCCAGCTACATGATGCTGATGAGCTGGGCCGACTACAGTTACGTGATGCCCGCGGGCGCGTTCGGCTACGCGTTACTCACGCTCCTGGCGGTCGTGTTTCTCCACGAGAGCGTTTCTCCCCGGCGATGGATTGGGGTCATTCTTATCTGTGTTGGCGTGCTGGTCGTCGGCCTGACCAAGCCGCGCACGACCGACGTCGTGCCCCAACGGGTGGCGGCGTGATGCGCAGTGTGCTCCTGTTTACCTTGTTCATCCTGTCCAGCACCGCAGGCGAAATTATCATCACCCACGCCATGAAAATGGTAGGCGAGCCAGCCAGGTTGCGCCCCCGCGAAGTCCTGATCTTCCTTGGCCGCGCCCTCCGCAACGCCTGGTTCTGGACCGGCATACCCCTGCTGGCAGCCTCGTTCTACCTTCTTCTTCTGCTGCTGTCTTGGGAGCCAATCACCCTGGTGATTCCAGCTTCCGCGCTAAACCCCTATGTCTTCGGCACATTGGCCGCAAAGTATTTTCTCGGAGAACAGATCAGCCCCGGCCGCTGGGCCGGCGTAGCGCTGGTCTGTGCCGGGGTCGCCTTGGTCGCTCTAAGCTAGCGCCGC
>Ga0073928_10006149_pt1 | contig 16321 bp, 15 predicted proteins | sample PaiPotPPA55metaG_FD_76969 | JGI IMG/M metagenome (GOLD analysis project Ga0073928, IMG submission 76969) | Iron sulfur acid spring bacterial and archeal communities from Banff, Canada, to study Microbial Dark Matter (Phase II) - Paint Pots PPA... ... | reverse complement strand
TGGAAGATCGCGCGCTACAGCTTCTCCACCACCAATCCGCCGCCGCAGTAAGTCAACACCACGGGCGGCGGACCGGTGCCGCCGTACACGGCGGCCGGTGTCTCCGTGGTCGACACCGAGTCCGGCAAGCTCGGGATCGGGTGAGGCCGCCGCCCTAAATCTTGACTACGCTGATCTCCGGCCGGCCGTCGCCGATCTGCACACAGCGGGCAGCCGGGCCCACGAACGATCAACGGTCCATGACCGGGAGATACGCGCCCCACGGGCCGACCGCCTGCCGGTACTGCGCCGCCATCACGCGGGCTGTCTGTGCGATGTGCCCCAGGTCGTGCGCGACCCAGGCGGCCAGCAGTTGACGCAGCGTGACCGGTCCGAACTCTGGATGCTCCCCCTCCAGGGCGAGCTCGCCATCAGTGAGGCACCATCCGGCGAGCGTGGCCAGGTTCTCAGCCCGAAGGCGCGCAAACTCGTCGAGTAGCTCGGCGAGTGACTTACCCTGGCTCTCGCGGAACTGAGCGAAGCGGTCGAAAGGCGTGAAGCGGCGCTGTGGGCCTTGGGCGAGGATGAGCTGCGCACGCGGGATCCAGTCGGTGCGCTCGCCGTGGATCAGATGGCCCACGATGACGTAGGGGCTCCACGTCTCCGGACCTTCGGTCGCGTCGGTCCACGCGGGGGGGAGCCCGGCGAGCATCGCACGCAAGGTGTGCGGTGTGCGTTCGAGGACCGCGATGCCGGCTGTTAGGTCGAAGTCCATGTTGCTTCCCCGATACGGAGTTCCGAGCCCCCGTCAAACGCCCGGCTTCAGCTACGGGTGGAGCTCACTTCTGAATGAGTTTGACAATGACCACGACGAGCAGGACGATGAGGAGCACGCCGACGTGGGGCGCAGTGGCATCACGCCGGTAACATACTGCGCGCAGTCGCCCGATGATTATCCGCCGCCGACGTCCAGCGCACTACCCCGCGATCAGAACGCGATCCACAACAGGACATACAGCGTGTTGTTGTTCCACGCCTGCCGATCGAATCCGTCATACGATCGCGCGGCGCCGTTGAAGTTGGCGAATTCCGTTCCCTGAATCGCCAGGCGTGTATTCTGCCAAAAATTCAAGTCGAGCTCCTCGATCAGCCCATTCGTACTCGGCCGGCCCGTTCGGCTGCCCGTGAGCACCCCGGGGGCGTACAGCACAGAGTCCCGTGTCCCCGTCGTGGCGAAATACCCCAGGGTCGCCTCGTAGCGCGCGTTCGGCTCGAACGACGCATTGACGCGCGTGGTGTTGAGTGTGTTGTGAAGGTTTGCCGAGGCCGGCGTCGGTTCAGTGAAGAGCGCGGTCAACGACTGCCGTTCGTGGATCGTTGTCCATCGCAGGATAACCACCCCGCCGTCCCGGATCGGGTGTTCGATCTGTGCGTCCACTGCGGCATCTGTGAACGCGTCAGTTGGTCCGGCGACGCCGCTCGGAAACTGGTGCGCACTTAGGCCGTAGGTCCCGATCATGCCATACGTGGACCCAAATTGATGCTCAAGGGCCGCGCGCCAGTACGGCGTCACTCCGTGAATTGCGTTGACTGCGGTCGTGTCGGTCTGGAGAGCGCCCTGGGGCGCCGAGCGGTACCCGGTGGCCTCGACGTACACGAGGTTGTTCCAGAGCGCGTAGGCGCCGATCCCCAGCACGCCTTGCGCCAACTGCCCGTCGATCACAGAGCCGGCGATCGGCGGTGGCGTGATCTGGGAGCTCGCAAAGGGGAAACCCCACGCGGGCGTGGTGTTCCAGACGTCTTGGACCGTGGGGTTGTTGTGAAGGGTCAGGCCGTAGATCAAGTTCTTCGTCGCCAGGTTGATGCGGTTCGCGTAGCGAATGTCGGTATTGTCGATCCCGAAGCTTCCCGACGCTCCGCTGTACGTCGCCTGCAGCAGCGTGCCGAAGTGTGGGCTGATCGATCCGCCCAGGAATAAGCTGAATTGCTGGGGGAAAGCCACGTTGTCGTTCTGCGTTCCGGGGCGCTCCTTGCCCAGGTGTGTGAGCGACGTCTGGAACATGGCCGCGAGCGGCGGAATCGGAAGCAGCGCGAGTGGCGCCCCTTTTTTGATGTCCGGTTCGGTGATGCGCTTGAGTCCGACGATGGAGTAGCCATTGAGCTTGAACAGCCGACCGAACGGGGTGAGCTGCGGGAATTGGTAGTGACACGCGCTGCACGGTAGGCCGGTCTGCCGCGAAAAGCTGGGCACGGAGCCGCCCGCCATGTACGCACGCTCCACGATCTCTCGCACGCCGGGAGGCATAACCACTCGGCGCGATGACCAATACCATGCGGCAACAGTGTCGCGCCGAGAGCTGACGGACGCGCCTGATGGGTGGCCCAGCGCTGGGGCCGCGGCAAGCGTGGGGACGATCGCAGCCACGGCGCCGACCAGCGCGACAGCCAGCGCGCGCGGAGCGCGGGCCCTCATGATTTCGCTTTACCGTGGCTCACGGCCCAGACGTAGGCTGCAACCTGCTTCGCTTGCTCATCGTTGATGCCACCCGGGTGTGCCACCATCGCTGTGCCGTCCACCCCCTTTGTGATCACCCCGAAGATGGCCGCGTATGACCCTCCTTTTGCGTCCTTCCAGTCGTGCGCCGTGAGCTGCGGACCAACGCCGCCCTCGAGGTTCGCCCCATGGCAAACCAGGCAGGTGCCTGGGCCATGAAACACGGCGCGACCGGCGTTGATCGCGGCGGGAGTCGCCTGTTCTGAATCCGCCGCTGTGGCCGGTGCTTGTTGTGCGGCCGCGCTCCGTGCGCTGAGCGCGCAGACTACGGACGCGCACGCGAGCATGACGAGGTGGGTGCGCAGGCAGTGCATAGCCAGGACCAGATATCGCATAGCCGATGGCCTCGAAGAGATGGATGTTCAGCACGTCACGCCGCCACGTTCGCCGCACGGCGCGGCCCATTCTAGCGCACATCGATGAATCGCGGCGTAAGCATTCTCCTGACACGGCCGCAGCAACTTTGACATCAAGGCCCAGACCCAACCAGACCCAACCAGACCCAATCAGTCCAGCCAGAGCCAGGCGGCGCAGGGGAATCCCCGACAAACCAGGGTTGGATTGTCCGATTGACCCAGGCAGCCGACGCGGATAAGCTCGATGCCATCTTCGGTCCTCCTCAGCATGAGAGTGTCATGTCGGATATGCCGCCCGGCCTGCCCAAGCACCCCATTGGCACGTTCGCATTCGTGGGCGCCTATGCGCTGATCGTCATCGTGCTCTGGTTCGCTATCTACCACTTCGTGTACATGGCCCGCGGCCCGGTGACACCATGAGCAACGCGGAGACGAGCGACACAGCGACGAGCATCGCGGCCGCAGATGGGATCCGGGTCGACCTATACGAGAAAATCTGGATGTGGGCTGTGGCCGCCATGCTCGCGGTGTTCTTCGGTACGACCGTTGTCGTCGCGATACACGGGTCCGTCCACCCGCCGAGCCATGTCGAGACTATCGACCCCGGCAAAGTTCTAGCCGACGCCCGCTTCCGACGGCAGGGCGTGTGGGTCGACGCAGCGGGCAACGTGCAGGCAACCATCGTGGCGACCGCGTTTGCTTGGCTGCCGCCGCAGATGACAATCCCGGCCGATACCCCTGTGACCTTTCATCTCACCTCGATCGATGTCGTTCACGGATTCGAGATCGTGCGCACGAATGGACAAGCCATGGTCGTCCCCGGTTACGTGAGCCAGTTCACAACGCGGTTCGCGCCTGGCGAGTACATGATCTTGTGCAACGAGTATTGCGGGGTCGGGCACCATCTCATGGCCGGAAAGCTCACGGTGGTGCCGCGAGCAGACTGGCACCTGGGGGCATGACTCGTGGCAAGCACTAGCGCGACCGCCGGCGCAACACCCCCCGCGCGGCCTCTCGCCTCGCACGCGCACTTTCCCGACAGCCGCCTCATCCTCGCCAACGTGTGGGTCGCCGTCGTCGCCTTCGGCGTGGCTGCGTGCATGGCCGTGATGCAGGCCGTGAGCCGAGCCAATCTGGAAGTGCCGTACCGGTCGCCGCGCATGTACTACATGTCAGTGACCGCGCATGGCATCCTCATGGCGCTCGTCTTTACGACCTTCTTCATCATGGGGCTCGGGTACGCCGTGATCGATGCTGACACGGGGCGTATCCGCTGGCCGAAGTTGGCGTGGGCTTCGTTCGGCGTCGCGGCGGTCGGCACACTCATGACGCTGGCGACCGTGTTCACGTTCAAGGCGAGCGTGCTATACACCTTCTACCCGCCAATGCAGGCGCACCCGCTGTTCTATATCGGGCTCACTCTGCTCGTCATCGGCTCCTGGGGATGGTGCGCCGAGGTAATCGGGAGCTGGCACTCGGCACGTGTGGCACGGCCCGACAAACCGGTGAGCCTTGCGCTACATGCCACAACTGCGAACGCAATGCTGTGGCTTCTCGCGACCCTCGGCGTCGCGGCCGAGATGCTCTTCCAGCTCATTCCATGGTCATTGGGGCTCGAGAAGCGCATCGACCCGCTGCTCTCCCGTACACTGTTCTGGTACTTCGGCCACCCTCTCGTCTACTTCTGGGTCCTACCCGCGTACGCGGTCTGGTATACCGTCCTCCCCCGCGAGGCCGGTGGAAGACTTTTTTCCGAACCACTGGGCCGCGCGACGTTTGCACTCTTCCTAGTTCTGTCGACCCCCGTCGGGTTCCATCACCAGTTCATGGACCCGGGGATTCCCGCGGCGTGGAAGCTTGTCCACACTGGCAACACGATGGTGATCGCCTTCCCAAGCTTCGTGACCGCGTTCACCATCTGCGCCTCGCTTGAAGTCGCCGGACGACTTCGCGGCGGCAACGGACTTTTCGGATGGATCCGGACGCTCCCATGGGGAAATCCAACCGTGTCGAGCGCGCTGCTGGCGATGTTGCTCTTCTTGGTCGGCGGGTTCGGCGGGATCGTTAATGCATCGTACGCCCTCAACTCCGTGGTGCACAATACAGCATGGATTCACGGCCACTTCCACCTCACAGTCGGGAGCGCCGTGGCGCTGACGTTCATGGGAACGGCCTACTGGCTCGTGCCAAAGGTCAGCGGGCGCGAGCTGCAGCTCGAGTTGCTGGCCAAAGTGCAGCCGTACCTGTGGTTCGTCGGCATGATCCTCTTTGCTGTGGTGAACCACATCACTGGGCTGCTCGGGATGCCTCGCCGAATTTTCGAGAGCGCCTACGCGGGTGTCCCGCAGGCGCAGCCGTGGCAGGGACTCACCCTGCTTTCGGCCCTGGGCGGTGTCGTGCTGTTCGCGAGCGCCATGCTCTTCGTGATGGTGATGTTCGGTACTCTTTTGGCCGGCAGGCGTACGACGCAGGCGCCGATCGAGTGGGCAAGGTCTCTTGGCACCCCGCCCGGGGGATTCCGCCCGACTGTGTGGGACCGGCTCGGGCTGTGGTTCGCCATCGCGGTGGCACTCGTCGCGGTCGCGTACGGCGTGCCCCTCTGGAACCTGCTTCACCTCACCCGCTACGGCAGCCCTGGCTTCCACACGTTCTAAGCGCCTGGTTCGCCTCCGCCCGCAGTCGCCGCAGCGGCACTCGCCTCGCGGCCCGTCATGTCGACCGCGTGAATGCGAAAGATCACCGTGCGCAACGGAACGGGGTCTTCGGCCGTGAGCGTGCCCGGAACCAAGCGCTCGAGGGCCTGTACCCCCGGCTGCCAGTCCACCACGCGGTACGGGTCCGTCCCGGAAGGCAGCGTGTAGAACGGCCCGCGCACGACGACACTGCGCCACTCGAACAGCGCGCGCACCTCGTCCACCTCGAACGCGACCCGTGGCGTTCGCGGAATCGCGGCAAGCTTCGCACCAGGTGAGGTGCGGCCATAGATCCAGTCCCCGACGTACACATAGTGCACCGGCTCAATGTCGACCCCGTCCGGAACCGGATACCCGATGCGACCAACAACATTGCGCACAAGCACGCGCTCGCACGCTATGCGGTCGAGCGGGCGGAAGCTCGGGCGAGTCACTCGGCCCATCGCGATTCCTGCAACTCCAGCATGTCCTGATCGTTATCCCGGATGAATCGATGGTGCTGCGCGCGAGCTTGTCGGCAAATACGCGTGCGCGACCTTCGTTGCCAGTTCGCCTCAATACGCTCGGACATGGCTGCGCGATCTCCTCTCACGAGTGCGGCGCGGCGCCCGAGGCGGCCATGATGGATGTGACGTGCCGGGCGATCATCAGCTCTTCGTTCGTAGGGATCACGCGAACGGCCACTGCCGCGTCGGGTGACGAGATAGTCGCAGCATGCTCGTCATTGCGGTCGCGGTCCAGCCGAACGCTAAGCCATACCAATCCGTCGCACACGCGCGCACGGATGGGCGCTGCGCGCTCGCCAATGCCGCCTGTGAAGACGAGAGCGTCCAGTCGACCTAATGTCGCAGCGAGGGCGCCCACAGCTTTCTTCACCTGATAGCAAAAGACATCGATGGTCTCCGCGGCACGCGAGTCGCGCGACGCCAGCTCGCGGCAGCCCAAACAGGCGCGCAACGCGCGGCAACCTGCGGTGAAAGACGGTGTCGAAGCAGGCCACCTGCGGGAGCTGGGGACGACGCTGCGTAAGCGCGTCGACCGCACGCAACTCATCGGGCAGGTGCGCCGGGGCAAGTGGTATCAGCTTGTCGAGTGCCACTCGGACCGCCGGTGTGATGCGCACCGGCCCGTCGAACCGAGCGCCACCGTGAACAAGTCTGTGCCCTACGGCAGCAATGTGCTCGAGCAGCGCATGCCGATCGAGCCACCGCAGGGTCCAATTGAGGGCGTCGTCATGATCGCCGCCCGCTACCATCTGGTCGGTGTGACGCCCAGCCTCGTCGATGACCGAAGCCTGCGCCCCACCGGGCCCAATCCGGGAAAATGAGCCAGCGGCAAGCCGGCGTTCCGTGTCGCCCATGTCATACACAGCGAACTTGAGGCTCGACGACCCGCTGTTGAGCGTGAGCACGGGGCCGCACTGCACAGTCAGGACGCTGCTATCGCAAGACGGCTATCGCCGTGCTGCTGGCGTCAGTAACCCCAGACGCACCGCGAGCGCCACATACTCGGCGCGGTGCGAGAGGCCGAGCTTCTCGTTCACTCGCTGCTTGTACGTGTCCACCGTCTTTGGACTGATCCCAAGCTGGGTGCCGATTTCCGGCGCGGAATACCCCTGCGCGGTCATCCGCAGCACATCGCGCTCGCGGTCGGTGAGCTTTTCGTATCGCTCGCGATCAGCCTTCGCCGGATCCTTCCACACGATCCCTCGCGCCAATATCCGGGCCGCGGTCGGGCGAACGTACACGTCGCCATGCGCAGCCGCACGGACCGCGTCGACCAGTTCGCGATCGGCCGTTGTCTTGACCAAGTACCCCGCCGCGCCAGCCTGCAGCAGCGTGACGAGATACTCCTCCTCCGTGTGCATCGTGAGAATGAGCACACGGGTCGCTAGTCCCTTAGCCGCGATCTCTTTGGTGGCCGTGAGGCCGTCTCCGTCGGGCATGTCGAGGTCCATGACGACAACGTCGGCACGTGTTCGCTCGGCCATCGCGACAGCCTCTGACCCCGTCCGCGCCTCCGCGACGACCGCGATGTCGGGTGCCGCCTTGAGGACCGCCTTGAGCCCTGTGCGAACCACGGCGTGATCGTCCGCAAGCACGACCCGAATGACGTCACCGTCCATTGCCCCCCCCTCTCGTGTGTCCAACCGCGCCCGCTGTCGATTCACCATACTACGTCGGCGGCCGCCACGCGTCAGGGATTACCGGACACGCAGCGGTGACGTAGCGGACAACGACGTCGCGAAGGACGCGTCATTCCGCCGACGGTTGGCGCCGTGCTGCAGGAGTTCGTCGACGTCGCGGTAATTCTCAACGCACTCCGCGCCAGTCGGTAGGCCCTGGTCCTCGGCCGCGCCGCCCGGCGCCGCGGAGAGCTAGTCGGAGTCGGAGTCGGAGGCTCCAGAGGCCGCAGGCACCGTGAAGAAAAACTTGCTCCCGATGCCCTGAGTGCTCTCGACCGAAATCTGGCCGCCGTGCGCTTCGACGATCCCTTTCGCGATGGCCAGCCCGAGGCCGGTCGACCGCACAGCTTGACGCTCAGCCGTGTGCCAGAAGCGGTCGAACACCCGCGCGAGATGCTCGGGGTCGATGCCCGAGCCGGTGTCCGATACCGAGATCGTCGCGGCGCCATTTTCCCCGACGGCGGCGAGTCGAACCTCGCCTCCGCGAGGCGTGAACTTGCAGGCGTTGCCAATCAGGTTCGACAGCACCTGCAATACCCGCTCGGCGTCGATGCGCACTTCAGGGGTCCGGCTGGCACCGGGCTCATAAGCCAGTGTGACGCCGTGTTCATCCGCGAGCGGCCGAAACACCTCGACGGCGCGCTCGAGGATCGGCTCGACCCGCTGCGTGTGGCGGTCGAGCGATAGTCGCCCCGCATCAATGCTTGCTACGTCGAGCAGATCCTGGATGATGCGTTGCATGAGGTCCGTCGACTCGTGGATGGTCCCCAGGAGTGATTCGGCGGCCTCTGTGCCGGGTGGAAGTGCGTTCCGCAGAGCGGACGTGCACATCGTGACGGCGCTCAACGGGTTCCGAAGGTCATGCGATACGACGGCGAGCACCTGGTCGCGGGCGGCAATCGCGGCGCGCAACCCTTCCTCCGTCCGCTGCCGAGCACTCACGTCTCGGAGCATCACCGTGAACGTCCACCGGCCGCCGGCCGCGAAGCGCGAGATCGAGGCCTCAGCTGGAAATACCTCGCCGTTCTTGCGCAGCCCGACGATCCGGGCGCGCTCGCCCATGCGCCGGGCGGTCGCGGACGATGTCGCGAACTGCGCCATATGCGCCGCGTGCCGGGCGCGCAACTCTTCTGGAAGGAGTATGTCAAGGCATTGCCCGAGGACTTGGTCGGCCATGTACCCGAAGATTTGCTCCGCGCCCCAGTTGAAGAGCGTGATGCGGCGCGAATCGTCGCACGAGATGATCGCGTCGACGGAGATCGCGATCATGCCAGCGAGTTGCGCCTCAGCGACGCGGTGCGCCTCCTCCGCCTCCTTGCGTCGCACAAGCCCACCGAGCTGCGCGGCGACCGCGGTCGTGAGCTCCACGAGCTGTGCGTCAGCCTGCCGCGGGTCAACCATATAGAAGCTGAGAACAGCGACGACTTCATCGTCGACCACCACAGGGATCGCGACGGCTGCCCGAATGCCCGCCGCGGCTGCGAGCGGGCCGCGGGTGAAGTCCCGCTGATCCGCAAGTCGGCGCACCAACACATGACGGCGGTCCTGCCACGCTACACCTGGCAGTCCCTCGCCGAGCCCAAAACAAAACCCCTGCCCTTGCGTCGCGAACATCGCCAGCTTGGGATCCCGACCTGCCCACACGCCACCGCGCTCGAGACGACGCCCGCCGCCAGGCGCGTCGCGAGGCAGCCAAGCCTCGCCGAGGACCCATCCGGTAGCCTCGCAGACCGTGCGCAGCGTTGCCGCGATCGCCGGCTCGAGCGAATCGGTGTCGCCAATCGCCAGCGCCAGCGTCGTGAGGAGCTGTGCCTGCCAGTGCTCACGCCGATCGGCCGCCACGTCACCGGATTCGGCGATCTCGGGGGACTCCTCGAAGGGCTCCATGGGCGTGCATCGCAGTCACGTCGTGCGGGTGGGCCGCGCGAGAAAGATGTGTGGCGCCCGTGAGCCGCTGGGCAAGTCTACCGGTCACCGTCCGCGCCGGTCAGCAGGCCGGGTACATGTTCCGGAGTCTTCCGAGGTGCCGCGCCACGAGTTCGACGACCCGGGAATTCCGTAGGGTACGGGCCCGCGGAGTTGTCGAAAAACTGAATCCCTGGCGAATCGAGCAACCGCTCCTACAGCAACCGAATGCGGTACTGCGCAACTGCGATCGCGAGCAGCCTGCGCTGCGTGGAGAGTAAGAATTTGGGGCAACAACCAATGCAACGGCGGCTTCGGTGCTGCGTTCATTGGCCTGTGGCAAATTAATCCTGTATTGACAACGTCAGTACACCACCCTAGCTTCGTGTGCAAAGGAGTACGAGGATGACCCAAGGCGCTCGCCCAGGACGTCGGGCCGGGCATGTCGCGAACCGTAAAGACGACGTGATCCAGATCCGGGCGTCGGTCGAGACCAAGGCGATCCTCAACCGGGCTGCGACGCTACGCGGTCAAAAACTGTCGGAGTTCATGCTAGACAGCGCCCGCCGCCAGGCTGAGGAGGCTATCCTCGACCAGCGCATCTTCTTCCTGGATGCCAAGGCCCACGCGACGTTCCTCGCGATGCTCGACAAGCCTGCGAAGCCCAAGATGGCATTGCGGGTACGCATGAGGCGCCCGCCGGCCTGGGAACGGTGATGTCCGGAGAAGCGTCGGACGCATCTAAGCAGGGGGTCGCTCGCGTGCGGCCCCCTGAACGTTTGGGTCCTCAGCACGATCTTTCGGCGTTCCAGAACGGGAAACACCCTTCGCTCGACGAGTGGCTTCGCGATCGAGCACTTGCCGGTGAGGGGCTCTCCGCAAGGACCTACGTTGCCTGCGATGTCGCCGACCCTACTCGGGTCGTCGGCTATTACGCGATCTCGACGGCGATGGAGCAGCGGGCTGCGTTACCCACTGCACGACTCAGGCGTGGCATGCCCGAGCAGATCCCTTTGCTCCTTATCGGTCGCCTGGCGGTTGATCGCACGTTCCAGGGAATTGGGCTCGGATCTGATCTACTGAGCGACGCGCTGCGCAGATGTCTCGCGGCCGCCGACATCGCCGGCATTCGTGGCATAGTTGCGCACGCAATCGATGACGACGCTGTCCGCTTCTACAAGCGTCACGGTTTTGTGGTCTCACCACTTGGAGAACGCGTCATGCTCATGCCGATCGAGGCAGCGCGGGCACTGCTCGAGGGTTAATGACGACAGGTCCGATGCAGGCGCAGGAGTATGGGGGCGAAGGCTCCGCGACAATTCGCCCTTATGGGGTGTGGGGCGCAGCCCCACGAACTCTCTCTTACAGGGCGTGGGGCGGAGCCCCACAGAAAAAAAGAATCCCCCTTCCCTTTAGGGGAGGGGACAGGGGGAGGGGCCCAAATCGAGAATCCCCGTACTGGCGGCATTCATGCCGCCCTTACTCGACCGTTACCGACTTCGCGAGGTTACGTGGCTGATCCACGTTCGAGCCGCGCTTGACTGCGATGTAGTAGGCCAGCAACTGCATCGGAACCGCCGCCAATACCGGCGTCAGCATCTCGATCGTCTCGGGAATCCGGATCTCGTGATCGATCTTCCCGCGCAAAGAAGGCTCGTCCCGCGTCGTGATCGCTATGACCCGACCCCTGCGCGCCTTCACCTCCTGCACGTTCGACGCGATCTTGTCAAACACCGAGTCGTGCGGCGCGACGAATACCACTGGCATCATCTCATCGATCAGCGCTATCGGGCCGTGCTTCATCTCCGCCGCGGGATAGCCCTCGGCGTGGATGTAGCTGATCTCCTTGAGCTTGAGCGCCCCTTCCAACGCCACTGGGAAGTTGTACCCCCGCCCCAGATACAAGAAGTTTTGCGCCCGCTTGAACTCCTCGGCCAGGTTCTCTATCTCTGCGGCCCCGTCCAAGATCGCCTGTATCTGCGCAGGCAACGCCTGCAAGGCATCGATGATCTCGCGTCCCCGAAGCGGCGAAAGCTGACGCAGCCGTCCCATTTTGAGCGTCAGCAGCGCCAGCGCAACGACCTGGCTGGTAAACGCCTTCGTGGACGCGACACCGATCTCCGGTCCCGCGTGGAGGTAAATCCCGGCCGCCGCGTCCCGCGCGATCGTCGATCCCACTACGTTGACGATGCCAAGCGTGCGAACGCCCCGCCGCTGTGCCTCGCGCATAGCGGCTAGAGTGTCAGCGGTCTCCCCCGATTGCGAAATGACGATGCAAAGCGTGCGCTCCGTCAGGATCGGGTTCCGATAGCGGAATTCCGATGCGTATTCGACCTCGACGGGAATGCGCGCCAGCTCCTCGAGCATGTGCTCCCCGATCAGCGCCGAGTGCCAGCTCGTGCCGCACGCCGTGATGATTATGTTGTCGACGGACATCAGCTCCTCGTCCGTCAGATTGAGTCCGCTCAGCTTCGCGGTGGCCTCGTCGAGAAGCAGGCGGCCCGCAAGCGTGCTCGCGACCGTCTGCGGCTGCTCGAAGATCTCCTTGAGCATGAAGTGCGCAAAGCCGCCACGCTCTATCTGTCCCAGGTCCCAATCGATCTTGCTGACCTTCCGCGTGAGCGTTACCGAATTCAGGTCGATGATCCGGTAGCCGTTCCGGTCGAGCACCGCCAGGTCGCCATCCTGCAGGTAGACCACCTCGCGCGTATGCGCGAGAATCGCCGAAGCGTCGCTCGCCACGTAGTACTCGCCGTCGCCAAGACCCACCAGCAACGGGCTTCCCTTGCGACCGGCGACGATTTTCTCCGGATCACGACTCGACACGACGGCGATGCCGTAGGCACCTTCAACCTGCTGTAACGCTTCGATGACCGCGTCTTCCAGCGAGCCATCGAACGCCGCCTCGATCAGGTGCACGAGCACCTCCGTGTCCGTCTCGGATGAGAACACGTGACCATGCTCCTCGAGCATTTTCCGGAGCGCGGTGGCGTTCTCGATTATGCCGTTGTGCACTACGGCGACTTCGTGCTTCTCATCCATGAGCGGATGCGCGTTCCGCTCGCTAGGCGCCCCGTGTGTAGCCCAGCGCGTGTGGGCAATGCCAAGCGTGCCGGAAAGTGGGTTCGCCGCGACGGCGGCCTCCAGTCGCGAGATCTTCCCCGCCGCCTTCCGGACCTCGACGCCCCGGCCGTTCATGATCGCCAGCCCCGCGGAATCGTAGCCGCGATACTCCATCCGCTTGAGCCCTTCTAGCAGGACCGGCGTGACGGCCTTGGGACCGACGTAGCCAATTATTCCACACATTTCGCATTACTCATGAAGGACAACGCGCAGGGGTGCATAAAATACCCCTATATGGCAAACAGTGCCCGAGCACGCGTCACCAGGCCCTGGGCGCGCGCGCTGGTTGGCGCTTCGGCTATGACACGTACTATAGGCTCCGTGCCACTGGGGCGCACGTGCAGCCACGCGTCCGGCCAGGCCAGGCGGAGGCCATCCTGGGTGTCCAGAGTCGCCTCTGGGAAGGCGTGTCGCAAGCCATCGTATACGCCATCCAGGCCGTTAGGCGGGCGGCCTACCTTGTCCTTCACGTTTACGTAGCGCGGCCAGTGGCCGATGATCTGCGAAACGGTCTCACCTCGCGCGTCGGCGAGTAGCTGCACGATGAGCGCGGCCCCGGCCGGCGCGTCCCGACCGAGATGCAAAGCGGGCACGATCACCCCGCCGTTCCCTTCCCCGCCGATTGGAGCCTTCTCATCACGCATTCGTAGGGCGACGTTGACCTCTCCCACTGGCGCGCGTACCACCGCAACGCCACGCTCGGCGGCGACGTCGTCCACTATCCGGCTGGTCGAGAGGTTGGTCACTACTGGGCCCAGCGCGCCGGCGTCGCGACTCAGCACTACGGCTGTCGCAAGCGCCAGCGTATAGTCCTCGCCAATCGCCCGTCCGGTCTCGTCCACGATAGCCAGGCGGTCTACGTCCGGGTCAGTGGCAAAGCCCACGTCGGCCCCACATTCGGCAACCAGCGCTTCGAGCTCGCCAAGATTAGCAGGGATGGGCTCCGGCGGATGAGGGAAGCGGCCGTCCGGCTCGAGGTTGATCGCGGTCACCCGGCAGCCAAGCTGCTCGAGCAATGCCGGCATGATCACTCCGCCGGCGCCACGCACACAATCCAGCGCCACGTGCAGCTTCCGCGCGCGCGTTGCCTCAATGTCCAGGTATGGCAGCGAAAGGATACGCGCGATATGGCGCGCGACCGCTGCATCGTCTGATCGCACATCGCCCAGACTGTCCCACGCCGCCCTCGGAATGCCCTCCCGGGTCGCCCCGCGCATCTCGGCCCCTTCCTCGGCGGAAAGAAACAGTCCACTGGGCCCAATGAACTTGAGCGCGTTCCATTCGATCGGGTTGTGGCTCGCCGTGATGGCAAGCCCGCCGGCGGCGTGGTGGGCTTCAACGGCCAATTGCACGGTTGGCGTCGGCACCAGCCCTACGTCGATGGTCGTGCACCCGACCGATTGCAGGGCAGCGATGACGGCTCGATGGAACATCGGCCCTGACACTCGGCTGTCTCGGCCAACCACGATCGTTCGATCCCTGCCGTCCGCCGTCGCTCGCTCGCCGGCCCACGCGCCGAATCCCGCGGCGAATGTGGCTACGATCTCGGGCGTGAGTGTCTCGCCGACGCGTCCCCGAATACCGGAAACGCTGATCATCAGCCCTGCTGGCTCGTCCAAGGGGCGGAGGCGCTGTTAGGCGCCGACCGCGGCGTACTCCCCGCTGGCCGCCGGCTGGCCCAAGGCAATCGCTCCGCTGGCCACGGCCGAAAGGAACGCGTCCACGACAGAGACGTCAAATTGGGTGTTGGTACAGCGACGAAGCTCAGCGATGGCTTCGTCGAGCGTTAGCTGTCCGCCCCGCCGGTACGACCGGCCACTCGTCATGGCGTCGAAGGAGTCGGCGACGGCGGCGATGCGGGCTTCCAGCGGGATCGCGTCACCCGCGAGCCCGTCGGGTACGCCGCGCCCGTCTTGTCGCTCGTGATGCGAGCGCACGATGCTGAGAGCCAGGGGTGCATCGCCAAGAATAGGCGCCAGAATGCGCCATCCGACAACGGGGTGGGTCATGATGTGCTCATACTCCTCCGCACTAAGCGGACCAGGCTTGTTGAGCACCGCCTCACGAACCCCAATCTTGCCGATGTCGTGCAGGCGACCGCCAATCTCGATCTGTCGAATGACATCCGCCTCGAGCCCCATTTCGTGCGCGATAGCCGATGAATAGTGGCTCACTCGAACAGAGTGACCGTGCGTGTACCGATCCTTGACTTCGAGCGCCTCGGCAAACGCCTGCAGGGTGGCGAGAAACAGGTGCTCGAGCCTCCGCGCCTGGGCCTGCACTCGGTCTTCGAGCTGATCTTGATAGCCGCGGTTCTCCAGCACTAGCCGGCGTTTTTCCAGTGCTTGATGCACGCGCGCCCGCACCTCGTCGAGGTTGAAGGGCTTCATCAGGTAGTCCATCGCGCCGATCGCGAGACAGCTCACGGCCACGTCTACGTCGGCTACTGCGGTGATCATGACGACGGCCGTGTCGGGATAGCGCGCCCGCACCTGACGCAGAAGCTCGATGCCATCCATCTGCGGCATGCGAAGGTCGGTGAGCACCACTGTCACTGCACGCTCGCGCAATACCGAAAGTGCTTCGAGGCCTGATGCGGCTTCGGCGCAGGCGAAGCCGTCGCTCTCCATTAGGCGGCGCAGTATGTGGCGCAGCCTTGGCTCGTCGTCGACGACGAGGCAGGTTAACTTCTCGCTCTCACTCATCTCGGCGTGGCGCGCGTGTGACCAAGGTGTCGGACAGTGACTTGAGCGGCGGGTTCGGAACGCGGGCGGTCCACGCGGGGCAGCGCCCGGACCCCGTGACCGGCGCCATCATGACGCCCGTGTATCTGACGTCCACGTACGTGCAGGAATCGCCGGGCGTGAACAAGGGCTACGAGTACGCCAGGGGTAAGAACCCCACCCGAGAGGCTCTCGAGCGGAACGTAGCCAACCTGGAAGGCGGTCGCCACGGCTTTGCGTTCGCCAGCGGCATGGCATGCGTCGATGGGATCATGAAGCTTTTCCGCGCGGGCGACCACATCGTCTGCGCCGAGAACGTGTACGGGGGAACTTTTCGACTGCTGGAATACGTGCTGCGGCCACAAGGGTTGGACGTCACGTACGTCGACACCCGCGATCCGCAACGAGTCGCCGACGCCTGCACCAATCGTACGGTGGCTATTCTCGTGGAGACGCCTACGAACCCGCTCATGCGTCTCACGGACTTGGCGGCCGTGGGCGATATCGCGGGGCGCGCGGGCGCGCTGTTAGTGGTCGATAACACTTTTGCGACGCCGTACTTCCAGCGCCCGTTCGAGCTCGGTCGAGGGGCAGACATCGTCTTCCATTCGACGACCAAGTACCTGAACGGGCACAGCGACATGGTGGGCGGGCTGGCTGTCCTGCGCGACGACGCATTGGCCGAGCGCCTGAAGTACATCGTGAACGCGGCGGGGGCGGTTCCCGGGCCGTTCGACGCATGGCTCGTCCTGCGCGGGACCAAGACGCTGCATCTGCGCATGGCCCGGCACGACGCCACCGGC